>Ga0157370_10008406_pt1 | contig 11134 bp, 7 predicted proteins | sample C35metaG_FD_113463 | JGI IMG/M metagenome (GOLD analysis project Ga0157370, IMG submission 113463) | Corn rhizosphere microbial communities from Kellogg Biological Station, Michigan, USA - C3-5 metaG | ecosystem: Host-associated > Plants > Roots > Rhizosphere > Soil | place: USA: Michigan... | reverse complement strand
CTGCGGATAGTACGGGGAATGTGCCTTTGCCATTTAGCAATACTCTCGATCAAGTTTTAATAAATGGAAATTCTACTAATCATAATATTGTTCAAACAAATGGTGCATATATAAGTCAATCTGATCTTTCCGGATGGGGTGCCTCTCTTCAACCGGGTAGTTGGGACTTGGGAACGCCAGATGGTAAAAATTTATTGGGGTTGTCAAATCAGTTAAGATGGGATGATTCAACGTTTGGAGGCAATAGTTTGAGTATTCAGAGATTAAGAATATCAAATCAACATGATACACTATTATTGCCCGACAGATTAAAAGGAATATTTGCGCTGAGTGTTAATGGCAACATTGCTGATAGTACCGGTAATATAACTATTTCAGTAGGCAGCACGCAAAAGGTAGATACTACCAATCTTTCATCGGGCATGGTTAAGAGCAATGGAGCTCATTCGTTAGTATTGGCTACTGCAGGTACTGATTATGTAGTGCCATCAGGTAATATTACCGGCACAGCAGCCGGCTTCACAGGGTCGCTTGGCGGCGATGTTAGCGGAACACAGTCGGCAACTTCTGTGAATAAGATTAATGGCATCACATTGTCGTCTTTAACAACCGGTTTATTGAAGAATACCACGGGCACAGGGCAACCGTCTATTGCCGTTGGTGGTACTGATTATATGCGGCCAGGTGTTGATTCTCTTTCTGCATTGCTTCTAAAGAAAGATGGCAATAAAGTAGATACATCGCTACTTCCCTCTATAAATTTAGATAGTTTGGTTTTCAAATGGAGTGGTAATACTGCATTATTCAGGCCGACAAATGCAACTTATGATTATAAAAAATCAATAAGATATGATAGTGCAAGCGGAACCTTTAATGCAGGCGCAATCAGTGCTACAGATATATTATATTCCCAAATGGGAAGTAATATCAAAGCTGAACCTATCACCGGGAACATTACGAATGCTAATACCGCTAACAACCTTTCATCTGGCACGACGAATTTTGTTACAGTAGTTGTAAAAAGCGATACGACAATTAGCGATTTTAAATGGATACAAAAAACTCAGGGTGTATTCCTCGCATTAGGCGCAGGGTGGGAAGGGGCAGGATTGTATTCTGTCACCTCAAATTCGTACACACTCATTGATAGTACAGGTGCTTCTGATACACTTATGTGGAAGTCTGTGCCCGGGATTCACACAAAAAGTTTCACCACATCCCATCGTCTTACACGCGGTGTATATGCCATTGGCATATTATACCGCAGTAATGGGGCAGCAACAACTGTTCCTCAAATTGCAGGGTTTAGCAATAATTCGAGAGACGAGCAACAAGCGAGTGATTATGCAAATGGATTTAAAACAAATTGCAATTTATCTTACCCAGCAGGTAATTTGCCGCCGACCGGAACTCTCTTCTCGTCAACAACAAGTTATGGTATTCAATTTTATTTGGCATTGGATTAAGCACCCAACCCCTAAAGGGACGAAAAAAAAGGAAAATGAAAAATGAAAAACATATTAACTGGAGTAAGATAAGCGGATGGCTTGCGCTTGGATTGCTGCTTACATTGATATTAATGATTGGCCTAAGTTTGAAGTGTTGCGCCACGAATTATTACTGTACTTCATCCAGTGGTAATGATGGTAATGCAGGCACATCAACAGTGGCAGCATGGCAGACACTTAGCAAAATAAATTCATCATTCAGCACATTTGCCGCTGGAGATAGCATTTTTCTAAAACGTGGTGATGTGTTTTATGGTAATATAAATATTACAAAATCAGGGGCGTCTGGAAACCCCATTTATATTGGAGCATACGGCACTGGCCCGATGCCCGTAATAAGTGGTTTTACGAATATCACATCCTGGACGAATTTGGGAAGTAACATTTGGCAGAGTACATCTGCGATAGGTACGTTGAGTAGTTGTGGCATGGTTTGTAAAACGGACAGCGTTAATTTGGCCATGGGCAGGACGCCTAATACTGGTTCCTATTATACTATCAATTCTCATAGTGGCACTTCATGGATTCGTAGCTCATCTATCAATTCGGGAACTCATAATTGGACTAATGCCGTAATAGTTGGCCGCTATATAAACACATACTGGAACAACTACACAGTAACTAACAATGATGGTGATACATTATTCAATACATCTGCTTCATCTGCCGCCAATGTAACGCCTACCGATGGCTATGGGTTCTTCCTTCAAAACGATGCAAGCACTTTAGATGTGCAAAATGAATGGTATTATGATGCCGGAACATTCAAGTTGAAGATGTATAGCACCGCTAATCCCGGTACTGTAATGGCTGCGACGCAATCGGATTTAATTAGTTGCCCTTCTACAAAAAGTTACATTACAATTACAGGAATTGCATTTATTGGAGCAAGCTATGATGGCATACATTTTCAAGGGTCACCTTCATACATTACAATTACCAATTGTTATTTTCATTTGATTGGAAACAATGCCATAGAGCTTCAAACATCATCTTCTAACTGCTTGCTAAAAAATAATGTTATTAAGAATTGCGGCCAGGGAGGGATATTCAATGTGGGTGGAACTGGAAGTGTTTGCAATAATAACAATGTGGATAGTGTTGGAGTGATACTGGGACAAGGCGAAGGTTATAATATTCATGCGGAAGGCATAGTAAATCAAAGTACCAATGGGCAGATAGACAGCAACGTAATCAGCCATACCGGCGCTGCGTGCATCAATGGGTGGGCTAATAGTGAGGTGAAATATAATTACCTCACTTATGGTTGTTTGAAGATAAGCGATATGGGTTTAATCTATAGTTCTTATCATCAAAATGGGAGTGAGATAGCATACAATATTGGGCGCTATTGCTATGGTTTTGGAGATGGAAGTACAGCAGGCAATGTGGGTGCCGAAGGCATCTATTTGGATGAGGGCGCGGAACATCAGTATGTACATGATAATTATTTTTCAGAATGTCAGGACTATGGGTTTAAATTACACAGTAAAACATCCGGTAGTCCGAGCAGCGATAGCAATAACATTCGCAATAATCTTTTTTATAATAATGGCAATGGCCAAATGTATATACAGAATACGAATGGCGGATTGGCAATGCTCAATGATACGCTGCGACAAAATATTTGTTTTGCAACAGGCTCTTCACAGAGGACATTATACTTGCAAGATCAAAATAACAGTCCAACAACTATTTTAGTAAGTGATAGTAATTATTTTGTTCAGCCGTTTAGTGGAGGGAAGTTACTTACTTATCAAAGCAGCAGCACAACCAATGATTACAGTACAATAGCATCATGGACATCTGTAACAAATCAGGATGGCCACAGTATTACTTCACCAAAAGTATTAACAGATACAACGGGGAATATTATATACTTAATCAACCCAACATTCACGCCAATAAATATAGGTGTAAGCAATGCGTACATTGATTCAAAGAGTAACAATAATAATACCGGAATAATAACACTGGCACCATTTACTGCATACGCAGCATTCAAGAATGGAAGTATAGTTTTATCAGCGAGCGGGAAAAAGTTATATGGAAATTTTAAGACTAAATGAGCTAAATATTATTTTTTGAGTGGAATAAGCAATCACTTTAAAAAAATAATATCTTATGACCGAAATGAAAACGCCGATCACTTATTACGGCGGCAAACAACTGATGGCAAAGCACATTTTGCCATTGATTCCCGAACATCATATTTATAGTGAAGCGTTCTTTGGAGGGGGCGCTATTTTTTTTGCCAAGAAGCCGAGTGCTGTTGAGTTTATCAATGACGCAAATGGCGAGGTGGTAAATTTTTACAGAATTATTAAAAGGAATTTTGATGAACTGAAAATAGAAATTGATTGTACACTTCACAGCGAGTTTCAGCATAAACGAGCAAAGGATATTTATTTTAAACGAACGCAAGAAACTGCGGTAATGCGGGCGTGGGCCGTATGGATGTTGAGCCAACAAAGTTTTTATTCAATATTCGGCAATACGTGGAAGGTGAGTAAGCAAAGGAATATGGCGAAAACTATTCAGAGCAAAAAGGAACAATTCAATGATACTTATGTAAGGCGATTGGAAGCCACGAGCATATTTTGCCGGGATGCTTTGGATATGATTCGCAAAACTGATCGTGATGATGCGTTTCATTATATTGATCCTCCTTACTTCAACGCTGACATGGGTCATTATGGAGGGTACACCATTGAAGATTTCCGTAAATTACTGGAAGTTTGTAGTGGCTTACAAGGCAAGTTTATGCTAAGTAGTTACCCCAGTGAATTGCTGATGGAATATGCGCTTAAAAACGGCTGGAAGGTGAAAGAAATTGAAATGCCAAGAGCTGCAGGAGGAGGAAGGAAAGTGGAAGTATTGACGATGAATTATTGATAAAAAGGCCGGGACGGGAGTGGTGTTTTGCCAACATTCACAACCATAGCGCAGCAGCCGAAGCTGCTTTGTTGTCCCGGCGTATTTTGAGGGAATAAGCCGGATAAACAGCTATGATTGTTATGTGAATGTTGGCGATTCAAAGGTAGTTTAAAATGGTTTTAAATTGTCAAAAAAGCCTATTTTTAAATCCTTCTAAAATTTATACGTTTCGTTTTGAAAATTTATACAATTCGTTTTGGCGATTATAAAATGTATTTGTCCATTGGTATAAATATACACTCGAAAAAAAAATATTTGGTGAAACTAAAATAATTAGTATATTTGCCTAAACGAATTAGTTATGGCCCAGGCAGGATTAAATTTAAAATACCTCAGAAAGCTGCGAGGATGGACGCAGGAAGAATTTGCCGCCAAGCTCGGCATCAAACGTTCGCTGGTAGGCGCTTATGAAGAAGAAAGAGCAGAGCCCAGAACAGATGTGCTGGAAACTGTTTCTTCCATCTTTAAAGTAACGCTTGATGAATTGCTTTTGCATGATCTTAGCCAGGCACGTGGCTCCAGCTATCTTGCAAAAAGACGCCAGCTAAAAATGATGAGCGCCGACAGAAACCTCATTCACTTTGTGCCCGTAAAAGCTGCTGCGGGTTACCTGGCGGGTTATGCCGATGCAGAATTTATTGATGAATTAAATACATTTACTTTACCGATGCTTTCCGGCGGTATGTATCGCGCATTTGAAATTATAGGCGATAGTATGCTGCCCACCCCAAGCGGAAGCGTGATAGTTGGAGAGAAGGCGGAGAATATTGATAATATTAAAAGTAATGCGGCATGCATTGTGGTTACCAAAAGCGAAGGCATCGTATATAAAAGAATCATTAAAAGCAATAAAAATAAAAATAAGATCACCCTGGTGAGTGATAACCCTGCATACCAGCCCTACCAGGTAAATACGGCTGATGTGCTCGAAGTATGGCAGGCGCAGGTGGCTATTAATAAAGTAATACCTCAGCAACGGTGGGATGTTGACTCGTTGGTAAATCTTGTTAGTAACCTGCAAGACCAGGTAAGTACGTTAAAAAAGAAAATGAATTAGGTCAGTTGGGTATGTTTGTAACGTTCGTAAAATTTGCTTCATTTTAAAAAAATGAGGCCGTCCAGATACAACGATTAACATTTAAAAAAAACAGCTATGATCAAGTTACAAATCGTAGGCAATCTTGGTAAAGATTGCATCGTAAAAGAAGTAAACGGAAAAACAGTTATCAACTTCAGTGTGGCGCATACTGAAAGATTCAAAGATGCTACCGGCGCTCTCAAAGAACGCACTACATGGGTAGAGTGTGCATATTGGACCGACAGAACCGCCATAGTGCCTTATCTTAAAAAAGGCCAGATGGTTTTTGCCGAAGGTTCTCCCGAGGCAGATGCCTACCTGAATAAAGATAACCAGGCTGCAGCCACATTACGGATGCGTGTACGCGAAGTACAATTGCTCGGGGGCAGAAGCGATAATAACCCAGGAACCACTGCTGCACAGCCATCCAATGTTGCCACAAAAATACCGCAACCGGTAACATCAGATACAACAGAAGATACCGATGACTTACCTTTTTAGAGTATAAATGGGGATAGTGAGCGGCAGCAATAGCTGCCGTTTTTTTATTGATTTTTTTAAACTAACGGTAATGGATATACGAAAATTAAAGGTATTCAATTGTTCTTTAAATATTCAATGTTTAGGATTAGGTAGAATAGTTGCAAACTCTTTTCGTTCCGGAGGAACGTTTTGTAGGTAGCATAAAAATTTATAATATTCAGTGTTCCACCGGAACACGTGGTGCTTATATTTTAATTATAAAATTGTACCAAACGTTCCGATGGAACGTTTATGGCCTTATTATTAATATTACTAGCCACAAAATGTTCCTACTGAGCATTTGAATAAAGATATTACCCGCTAATTCTGCCCAATCCTACCAATGTTTATCTTAAGGATATTCCTCCGGGATTCTTTAATGGAGAACTAACGTATAAGCATATACGAAAACCGTAATCAGAATTGATTGATTCTGGTTACGGATATTTCTCCGGGTTTCTAAGTTTGCTATGATAGCGGCTGTATTTAAAATAAATTACCAGGCCTATAAGCAGCCATATAATAAGCCGTATCCAGGTATCTCCCGGCAAAAAGACCATCATGAACAGGCAGGTAGCAATACCAAGTATTGGTACTACCGGCACCAATGGAGTTCTGAAAGCCCTGGGTGCATCGGGCATTTTTTTGCGCATTACTAATACACCAAGGCATACCAGGATAAATGCAAATAATGTTCCGATACTGGTCATTTCACCTACCACTCTTGCAGGAACGAATGCTGCGAAGAGGCTTACAAATACTAAAAACAATGTATTGCTTTTTGCAGGCGTTCTGAATTTGGGATGAACTTCTGAAAATATTTTTGGAATCAATCCATCACGGCTCATACTAAAGAAAACACGCGATTGACCTAATAACATTACCAGTATCACTGATGAATAACCAAATAGAATTGCCACAATGATGGCCCTGTTTAGCCAGGGAAAATCGGGATGTATTACGCCATCAGCGCCTATCTTACCCATGTGGTCAATGGCAACTGCAACGGGAGCTATACCATCTTTTCCGCGGAAAGATGCAAAGCTGGTAACTCCGGTCATTACATGTGCAAATAAAATATACAATATCGTACATATCACCAATGATCCGAGAATACCTATTGGCATATCACGCTTTGGATTTTTTGTTTCCTGCGCCGCAGTAGATACGGCATCGAAACCAATGTAGGCAAAAAACACAATAGCGGCAGCCCTGATAATTCCGCTAAAACCAAATACTCCGAAAGTGCCTGTATTTTCTGGTATATACGGATGATAGTTTGCAGTGTTTATATATTTCCATCCAAGTATAATAAATATTAAAACCACGGCAACTTTTACAATAACAATGATGGCATTTACTTTCGCACTTTCGCTGGTACCTTTTATTAGTAGCAAACTCATTACTACTACAATGAAGACTGCAGGTATGTTTATTATTCCGCCATCCCATGGGCCGGACATCATGCCTGCGGGCAAATGAACCCCAAAGCCTTCCATAAATTTTCCAAAGTACCTGCTCCAACTGATACTTACCGTAGCTGCGCCCACAGCGTATTCTAACACCAGGTCCCATCCAATAATCCATGCAATAAATTCTCCCATCGTGGCATAAGAATAAGTGTACGCACTTCCTGCAATAGGAATCATGGAAGCAAATTCTGCATAACATAAACCTGCAAATGTGCATCCTACGCCTGCTACAATAAATGAGATAGTAATAGCAGGACCTGCATTATTAGCAGCAGCCATTCCGGTAATGGAAAATAATCCTGCGCCGATAATAGCGCCAATACCCAGTGCAATCAACGACCAGGAGCCTAAAGTTTTTTTCAAACCTTTTTCTGATTCTGATGCTTCTGCCAGGAGAACATTAAGCGGTTTTTTTACAAATAAACTCATAAGTGTGTATGGGGTTTGATGATCAATAGGGCGGAAAAGTAAGGATTAATTTTTAAAAAAGAAGTATCGGTATCATTTTTAAATAACAACCGCAATTCACTATTTTAAATATATTGCAGCATTAACATGCATACCAAAGCAATTTCAATTAATAATAAAAACCGGCTTACATTATATATCATCATTGCGATGGTGGTCGGAGCCTTAGCAGGCTTTATCGTGTTTACAAAAGCCAACACACCTTTCAGAACTTCTTTTGCTGACAGTATGAACCTGCTTACAACAATCTTTTTACGGTTGGTACAAATGATTATTGCACCATTGGTATTTTCTACACTGGTAGTGGGCATTGCTAAATTGGGTGATTTAAAAACTGTGGGCAGGGTAGGAGGCAAATCTTTATTATGGTTTATCTCCGCATCATTGGTGAGTCTTTTTATAGGATTAGTATTAGTAAATTTTTTTGCCCCGGGCGCAGCAATGAATCTTAGTAGCGCCACTTCCGGCACAAATAACCTGGCAAATACTACTGAACAATTTTCGCTGAGCAACTTTATAGATCATGTTTTTCCAAAAAGCATTGCAGAAGCGATGGCCACTAATAATATTTTGCAAATAGTAGTGTTCAGTGTGTTCTTTGGTATTGCCGCTACTGCTATCGGTGAATTTGCAAAGCCTTTAATTAAAGCATTGGAATCATTTTCGCATATTATTTTAAAGATGGTTGGCTATGTAATGAAGTTTGCACCATTAGGTGTATTCGGCGCACTGGCCGCAGTAATTGCAGAGAAAGGATTTACGGTGTTTAAGTTTTATGGAAACTACCTGCTTTATTTTATCCTGGGAATTTTTATTTTGTGGATAGTGATGATAGCTGTGGGATATTTAATTCTGCGAAAAAGAACAGCAACACTATTGAGGCGTACCACTCAGCCATTCCTTATTGCGTTTAGCACTACCAGCAGCGAAGCCGCTTTTCCGCAATTGACTGAAGAGTTGGAACGTTTTGGTTGTCCTGAAAAAATTGTTGCATTCACGCTTCCGTTAGGATATAGTTTCAATCTTGATGGTAGTATGATGTATATGACGTTTGCAAGCATTGCCATTGCACAGGCTTATAATGTGCACATGGATACTGCTACGCAAATAACCATGTTGCTGGTGCTGATGCTGATGAGTAAAGGAATTGCAGGTGTGCCAAGAGCTTCACTGGTAGTGGTGTTGGCCACCTGTGATATGTTTCATATTCCACATGCAGGAATTGCGTTAATATTGCCAATAGATCATTTTTGTGATATGTTTCGTACTTCTACAAATGTGCTCGGCAATGCGCTTGCCACTTCTGTGGTGAGTAAATGGGAAGGCGAGTTAAACTGATTATCTGAATTAAAAAAATATATAGCGTGGATTTATTGGAGATAAGCTTACGGGAATTGATAAACCCACAGTTTTACATCGAACATGGTGGACTGTGGATGATATTATTCATTGTGTTTGCCGAAACGGGCCTGTTCATGGGATTCTTTCTCCCCGGCGATGCATTGCTTTTTGTAACTGGTATTTACAGCTCTACCACGCATCATGTTCCGGGCATAGTGGCATCAGCTTTATTTGAAACAAATAATCAATGGGTAGATTTGTTTATCCTTTGGCTATTAATTTCTGTTGCAGGTATTGCGGGTAATTTTGTCGGTTATTGGTTTGGTAAAAAGAGCGGACCATTTTTGTTTGAACGGCGCGATAGTTTTTTATTTAAGAAAAAATATTTATTGCAGGCACACGATTTCTATGAAAAAAATGGAGGCGAAGCAATCATCCTTGCAAGGTTTGTCCCCTTTGTAAGAACGTTTGCACCCATCGTTGCAGGCATTGTAGCCATGAACTGGAAAAGATTTTCATTTTACAATATTACGGGTTGCATTCTTTGGGTAGGCACCATGTTATTTGCCGGGCATTTTCTGCAGGCCTTTATGCTGAAACAGTTTGATTTTAATTTAAAAGATCACATAGAAATAATTGTACTCGTAATTGTGCTGGTAACAACCTTGCCGGTGATATGGAAATTTGTTTCACATGGTAAGAAAAGTAAAAAATAATTTTTACGCTTGATATGAATAATAAGCAGGTTGCTGTATTATCAATTCCTGTAATTGTAGCAGCGTTAGGATATTTTGTAGATATATACGATTTATTATTGTTCGCCATTGTTCGCATTCCGTCATTACAATCTCTTGGGTTGAGTAAAGTACAAATTGCTTCCGACGGGCAATGGATTTTGAATATGCAAATGATTGGTTTATTAATTGGCGGTGTGCTTTGGGGAATACTTGGCGATAAAAAAGGGCGCATGAAAGTTTTATTTGCCTCCATTATTATTTATTCACTCGGCAATATTGCAAATGGCTTTGTGCAAAATGTAACACAATATGGAGCAGTTCGTTTTTTTACAGGCATTGGCCTTGCAGGAGAATTGGGCGCCGGGATTACATTGGTTACTGAAATACTTCCCAAAGAGAAACGCGGCATTGCTACTTCTTTGGTAGCAGCGTTGGGAATTTTAGGAGCAGTAGCCGCATTTTTTATCAGGGAGCAATTCAGCGATTGGCGCATCTGTTATTATGTGGGCGGCGGACTGGGATTTTTATTATTGATACTTCGTGTTAGTGTGCGTGAGTCGGGTATGTTTAAAGATATTGAGCAGGCCAACATTTCCAAAGGGAATTTTTTTATGCTGTTTAACAATGGCAAGCGCTTTAAAAAATATATTACCGCAATTTTGGTAGGGCTGCCTACGTGGTATGTAATCGGAATACTTATTGCTTTCTCCAATGAATTTGCTGCAAAAATGAATATGAAAGGATCAGTAGATCCTGCAAAGGCCATCATGATTTCTTATGCGATAATTTCCGTAGGTGGTGTTTTAATTGGCTTTGTCAGTAAATGGTTGAAGAGCCGAAAAAAATCGTTGTATATTTTTTATTTCATTACGGCTATTGGTGTGTTATGGTTTTTTAAACTGCAACATGCGGATGCATCTCAAATGTACATGGCATGCGCCGTTCTTGGCTTTGGGGTTGGCTTTTGGTCAATCTTTGTAACGATGGCAGCCGAACAATTCGGCACCAACCTTCGCGCAACAGTGGCCACTACAGCACCTAACATGATTCGCGGATCTTTGGTTTTAGTAT
>Ga0157370_10008405_pt1 | contig 11135 bp, 11 predicted proteins | sample C35metaG_FD_113463 | JGI IMG/M metagenome (GOLD analysis project Ga0157370, IMG submission 113463) | Corn rhizosphere microbial communities from Kellogg Biological Station, Michigan, USA - C3-5 metaG | ecosystem: Host-associated > Plants > Roots > Rhizosphere > Soil | place: USA: Michigan... | reverse complement strand
GGTTAGAATGCGCGCGTATTCGGCAGGCGCGTAGCTCAGCTGGTTAGAGCACCACCTTGACATGGTGGGGGTCGTTGGTTCGAGTCCAATCGCGCCTACCAACGACGCTCTCACGCGTGCGTCGTGCGGGAACCCGATCGGCTGCTCGATCCGGCGTCCCCCGCGATCCAGCGTCCCCCGCGATCCAGCGTCCCCCGCGCAGGCTCGCTCCCCGGCAATCAACAAAACCGATGCATGCGCGCTTGCCGCTGCGCTCGGCTTGACACGCAACCGTCTGGTTCCCTATACTGCAAACAGGTAACCTATTGGTTGCCTTTCACACGATGGACGACGACGCTGTCTTTCACGCCCTCGCCGATGCAAGCCGGCGCGTGCTCCTCGATCGGCTGCGCCGGAAGAACGGACAGACGCTCGGCGAGCTCTGCGCGGGACTCGACATGACGCGCCAGGCGGTCGCCAAGCACCTGTCCATCCTCGAAGGAGCGAATCTCGTCGCGACGAAGCGTCAGGGGCGCGAGAAGCTCCACTTCATCAACGTCGTGCCCATCAACGCCATCGCCGAGCGGTGGATGGCGAAATTCGACAGGCCGCGATTGCGCGCCCTTTCGAACCTGAAGCGGGCACTCGAAGGAGACGATCATGAGTAATGCAGCGCACAGCAGCTTCGTCTACGTCACGTACATCCGGACGACGCCCGAGCAATTGTGGTCGGCGCTGACGACGCCCGAGTTCATGCGCCAGTACTGGTTCGACATGCACATCGACACCGATTGGAAGCGCGGCTCGCCGTGGAAGCTCCAGTTCCGCGACGGGCGCGCCGCCGACACCGGGACGATCGTCGAGATCGACCCGCCGAAGCGGCTCGTGCTCGAATGGCGCAACGAATGGAACCCGGAGATGAAAGCCGAGGGCCCCGCGCGCTGCGCGATGGATCTCGAGCCCGTCGACGGCGCCGTGAAGCTCACGGTGACGCATTCGATCGAAAGGCCCGAATCGAAGCTGATCGGCGCGGTGTCGGGCGGCTGGCCGAAGATCCTGTCCAATCTCAAGTCGCTGCTCGAGACGGGCTCGGTCGCCGTCAGCCCGGCGGCGCTGAAGTCGTAGCGCTCGAGGTGCTTCGCGGCTTCCCCGGCGAAGCCGCGACGCTCAGATTTCGCACCATCGGCGGATGATCGTCTCGTACGCGCCGACCGCCTCGCGGATGCGTTCGGCGTTGCAGTACTCGTCGGTCTGGTGCGCCATCTGCGGCTCGCCGGGGCCGAGGATGACCGTGGGCGGGTCGCCGTAAGCGGGCCGCAGCGCCGCGGCGTCGGTGAAATACGAGGCGCCGCGCGCCTGCGGCGCTTCGCCGAGGATCGGCGTCATCACGTCGAAGACGTCGGCGACCCATGCGTCGGTGGGCTCCGTGTGCACGCCGACGACGTCGAGGATCGTCTCGAGTTCGACGTCGCTACCGACGTGCGCACGCAGCCGTGCGAGCAGCGCTGCGTGGTCCTGGCCGGGAACCGTGCGGATATCGACGCCGATCCGCGCGAGATCGGGCACCGAATTGATGTTGAGTCCGCCGTGGAACGTGCCGACGTTCAACGTGGGCGCGCCAAGCAGCGGATGCGCGGGGGTCGCGAAGTCGAGCCGTTCGAGCGCGAGCGCCGCGCGCGCCGCCTTGTAGACCGCGTTGTCGCCGCGCTCCGGCATCGAGCCATGCGCGGTGACGCCGCGCGCGCGGGCTTCGAGCCAGAACGCGCCCTTGTGTCCGACGAGCGGGTAGTTCGCCGTCGGCTCGGCGACGAGGATCGCGCCGGCGTGACCGAGCGCTCCCTGCTGGCGCGCGAGATGGAACGCGCCTTCGCAGCCGGTCTCCTCGCCGCCGGTGATCACGAGCGTGACGCCCGGCGTTTCAGCGAGCCGGTCGCGCAACGCGAGCGCGGCCACGACGAACGCCGCCACGCCGCTCTTCATGTCGCTTGATCCACGCCCGTACAGCCGGTTACCGTCGACCTCGCCGGCGAACGGATCCTTCCGCCACCGCGCGCCGCCGAGCGGCACCGTGTCGATGTGCCCGGTGATGCAAAGCGGCGCCTTGTCGGCGTTGCCGCCGATCGCCGCGACGACGCACGTGCGCCGCTCGCCGTACGGGTGATAGTCGACGCGAAAGCCGGCGTCGGCGAGACGGTCGCCGAGATGACGCGCGCACGCGGTTTCGTCGCCGGTCGGATTGATCGTGTCGAAGCGCAAGAGCTCCTTCGTCAGTTCGACGGCGTTGCGCTCAGTGTGCATGTTCGCCTCCGTGGCGAAGCAAGGGATCCTGCCAGGGACCCGTCGGCGCCGATGCAATCATGCGGTCGCCTGCCCAAAGTACGCCTCCTGCACGCGCGGATCCGCAGCGACGGCATGAAACGGCCCCTCCGCGATCTTCTCGCCGTAGTTCAGCACGACGCACCGCTCGGTCATCCGCTCGATCACGTTCATCTCGTGCTCGATGATGACGATCGTCAGTTCGGCGCGCGCCGCCCGCACCTGCAGCAGGTCGTCCATCAATTCGCGCGTCTCGCCGTGCGTCATCCCCGCGGACGGTTCGTCGAGCAGCAGCAAGCGCGGTGCGCTGACGAGCGCGCGGCAGATCTCGACGCGCCGCCGGTCGATCATGTCGAGCGCGCTCGCCGCGTCGAAGAGGCGCGTCGCGAGGCGGCGGTTGAACGTCGCGACGAGCGCACGCGACGCTTCGACGTTGGCATCGAATTCCCGACGCAGCGCGCCTCGCCGAAGCACGTTGAACGCGAGGTGACGCTGCAGGCGCACGTGGTTGCCGATCATGAGGTTGTCGAAGACCGTGAGCGGCAGGCACAGGCGCGAGCGCTGGAACGTGCGCGCGATGCCGGCGCGAAAGACCTTCTGCGCCGCGAGGCCCGTGATGTCGCGGCCGGCGAATTCGACGCGGCCGGCGCGCGGCCGATAAAGACCGGTCAGCACGTTGAAGAACGTCGTCTTGCCCGATCCATTGGGGCCGATCAGGCCGAGAATCTCGCCGCCCGCGACGTCGAGGTCGAGCGCATCGAGCGCGGTAAGCCCGCCGAACGTCATCGTCACGCCTCGGCAGGCGAGAAGCGGTGCCGTGAAGGCGTCGGGGGCGGCCGTCACCGCAGGGTCCCTGCAAAGTATTCGCGAGCCCGCCGCGGCAGCAGCCCTTCCGGCCGGAACAGCACGACCAGGATCACCAGCACCCCATAGAGCAGGAACCGATATTCCTGGATGAACTGCAGCTTCTGCGGCACGACGACGATGACGAGCGCGGCCGGCACGAGGCCGAGCGGATTGCCGAGGCCGCCGAGGATCACGATCGACACGAGAATCAGCGACTCGCCGAACGTGAAGTTGTTCGGTGCGATGAAGCCCTGCATCATCGAGTACACGGCGCCGGCGATGCCGCAAAGGAAATTGCCGAGCGTGAACGCCAGGATCTTCGCGCGGGCGATGTCGATGCCGAAGGCCGCCGCCGCCGTTTCGTCGAGGCGCACCGCGTCGAACGCGAGCCCGACCCACGAGCGCTCGACGCGCCGCGCGAACACGAACGCCGCCAATGCAAGCGCGAGCGACAGCACCACGTAGTTCACGTAGAACGAGGCGCGCTCGCCGCCCACCGCGACGTCGCGGTTGAACTTCCAGCCGACGAGGTCGATGCCGGGAAGCTTCAGGCCCTGTGGACCGCCGAGCGCATTGTTGACTTCGAGGAACGTGCTGAAAAGGATGCCGAACGCGATCGTGACGAGCGCCGCGTAATAGCCGCGCGTACGCAGCATCGGCAGGATCAGCAGCGAACCGACGAGCGCGGCGACGACGCCGCCGGCGACGATGCCGGCGAGATGCGGAACGTGACGCGAGGCGAGCACGGCCGCGGTGTAGGCGCCCGTGCCGAAAAAGGCGGCGCCCGCGAAGTTGACGATGCCGGCGTAACCGGTCTGAATCGTGAGGCCGATGCACGGGACGATGAACAGCAGCACCGTGCACAGCATCAGCAGCGGGTACGGTTGGTCGTACAGCGCCACCCCCACGCCGAGGACGGCAAGGGCCGAAAGCGCGACGGCCACGCGTCGGTGGCGCGCAAAGGCGTCGCGATAGGCACCGACCGCGTCCACGCGCGGCACGAGCACGAACGCGATCGCGGCGACGACGAGCAGCGCCGCGACCAGCCAGACACGGTCGGTCGCGAGGAACGCCCACAACCACGCGCCGCACGCGGCGATGCCGACGACCACGGCGACGAGGCCCGACGCCGATACCGAGCGGGCGCGACGATCCGTCGCGGCGACACGCCTCATACGCGCTCGCTCGCAGGCTCGGCGATGAGTCCCGTGGGCTTCCACGTGATCAGCATGATCACGATGGCGAACGCGAACACGTTGTTGTACGCGCTCGAGACGGGGAGCGCGACCGAACCGATCGTCTGCAACGCGGCGAACAGGAAGCCGCCGAGGATCGCGCCGTAAATGCTGCCGAGTCCGCCGACGACGGCCGCGCTGAAACCGATGACGCCGAGCAGCAGCCCGATGTCGAAGTTCACCTCGTTGTAGTAGAGGCCGTAGACGATGCCGGCGATGCCCGCGAGCGCCGAGCCGATCGCGAACGTGACGAGAACGACGCGCTCGAAATCGATGCCCACGACGCGCGCCGTCTCGCTGTCCTGCGCGACGGCGCGGATCGCGAGTCCGAGGCGTGTGCGGCGCACGATCAGGTTCACGACGAAGATCGTGACGAGGCCGGTCACGAGCAGGATCGTGCTGTCGAGCCGCAGCGTGAAGTTCCCGAGGTTGATCGCCGCGGCCGGCAGCAGCCGCGGGAAAGGCTGTGGGTTCGAGCCGTTCGGATAGAAGAGCCGCACGAGCTCGCGCAGCACCGAGCCCAGCATCAGCGTGACGAGCAGCGTGTTGAACGCGGGCGCGGTGCGCAGCGGCAGCACGAGATAGCGCGCGATGAACGCGCCGGCGAGCGCCATCGTGAAGCCCGCGGCGCACGCCACGACGATCACGGCGAACGCGGGGACGGCGATGCCGAGGGCGCCGAGACCCAGGTACGTCGCGAGCCCGACGAACGCGCCGGCCATGACGACGTCGCCGTGCCCGAACTGGATGACGTCGAGCACACCGAAGAACAGCGTGAAGCCGACGGCGACCATCGCGTAGATGACGCCGAGCATCAGGCCGTTGAACGCGTATTGCGCGAGGACGCCGGCGTCCATCACGGCTGCCGGCGCATCATGCCGATCACGCGGCGCACCATGCCGATCACGCGGCGCATCGGCGCGCGTCGAGCGCTATTTCTGCCCCGCGAGCTTGCGCTTGCCCTTCGCGTAGTCGCTGTCCTGCCACACGACCCACTTGGCGTCCTGTACGACGTAAGCGGTGACGATCGGCACGACGTTCTGGCCATGGTCGTCGAACGTGACCGGCCCCACGATCGAAGGATGGTTTTTGGTCTTCGCGAGTTCGGCGATCACCGCCTTGCGATCCGGACCGACCTTCTCGATGGCGTCCATGATCAGGTTCGCGGCGACGAATGCGTACGCGCCGTACGCTTCCGGCGGCTCGGCGTACTTGTGCGCTGCGTATTGCTCCAGGAACATCCTGCCCCCGGGGAGCTTCTCGATCGGCGCGCCGTCGATGAACGCGATCGTGCCTTCACTGATCGGACCGAGCGCCTGGATGTACGAGTCGGAGACGATCCCCGACGTGCCTTCGAACTGCGACTTGATGCCGAGCTTGTCCATTTGGCTGCGCAAGCGCACGCCGATCGGCGTCAGGCCGCCGAAATAGACGACGTCGGGATTCAGCTCCTTCACCTTGGTGAGAATCGCGGTGAAGTCCTGCTGGTCGGCGCCGACGCCGAAGTCGGCGAGAATCTTGCCGCCGTCCTGCGTCAGGAACTTCGTGAAGTACTCGTCGTGCCCCTTTCCGTAGTCGGTCGTGTCGTGGATGATGACCCAGGTCTTGTAGCCGAGGCTCGTCACGAGCTTGGCGTTCTGCTCGTTCTGGTTGATCATCGTGCCGTTGACGCGATGGATCTCGGGATAGTCGTTGCCGTAGGTGATCGCCGGCAGCACGGCGCCCCACACGATGACCGGCAACCCGAACTTGTGATACGTGTCGACCGTGGCGATCGCGACCGCCGAGCAGTAGTGCGTCACGCCGGCGACGATGCTGTTGTCGGCACCGGCCTTCGTCGCGACCTGCACGCCGATGTCCGGCTTGCACTGGTCGTCGAGCTTGACCATGTCGAACGCATATTTCGCTTTGGCGTCGCCGTTGTGGAGTTGCACGGCGAGGTCGGCCGAGTTGCGGCCGCCAAGGCCGAGCGCGGCGTTGCCGCCGGTGAGCGGACCGATGAAGACGATCTTCACGGTCTCCTTGGCGCCGGCGGCGACGGGTGCGATCGCGGCCGCGAAGCCGAGCACGCACGTACAGGCCGCGAGCAGGAAACGTTGCATGGCGACTCCTCCTTCGTTGTTGTCGAATGCGTGACGCCGGAACGATCCGATCCCCGTCCCGCGACGGCCGCGACGCCGCGCGTTTTCGATTGTAGTCCCGGACAGCAACGCCGGCGAACCCACGGAGACCGAGATGAACGGATGCAATGAATTCGACGCGACCATCGCCGCGACGCGCATTCGCCGCGGCGAATTGACGTCGGAGGCGCTCGTCGCGGCCTGCCTCGCGCGGATCGACGCCGAAGAGCGCGAGGTGGGCGCGTGGCAATTTCTCGCGCGCGAGCAGGCGCTCGCGCAGGCACGCGAGGCGGACCTTCACGAAGCGCGCGGCGCGCTGCACGGCGTGCCGATCGCGGTCAAGGACGTCTTCGATACGTTCGACATGCCGACCACGCTCGGCTCGCCGATCTACACGAATCGACAACCGTGCTGGGACGCCGCGTGCGTCGCCGCGGTGCGTGCCGCCGGCGCTATCGTGCTCGGCAAAACGGTGACCACCGAGTTCGCGAGCTATCACCCGGGCAAGACGCGCAATCCGCACGATCGCTCGCGCACGCCGGGCGGCTCGTCGAGCGGCTCCGCGGCCGCCGTCGCGGATTTCATGGCGCCGCTTGCGTTTGGCACGCAAACGGCGGCGTCGGTCACGCGTCCCGCGGCGTTCTGCGGCGTCATCGGCTACAAGGCGACGTTCGGCGAGTTGTCGCTCTCGGGCGTGCGGCCGCTCGCGCAATCGCTCGATACGCTCGGCATGTTCGCGCGCTCGGTGGCCGACGCCGCATTGCTGCGCGCCGTCCTCCTGGGCGAAGATCCATCGCCGCTTCCCGCGTTGGCGACGCCACCGCGCCTTGGCCTGTGTCGAACGCCGTCGTGGCCGCTCGCCGAGCCCGCGATGCGCGAAGCACTCGAAGCGGCCGTGCGGGAACTCCGCCGCGCCGGCGCGACGATCGACGAGATCGAGCTGCCCGAGGCCTTCGCCCTGGTGAACGACGCGCAGCAGACGGTCATGACCTACGAGCCCGCGCGCAATTACGTCTTCGAGATGACGCAGCGCCCCGACGGCTTGAGCGCGTCGTTTCGCGCGATCTGCGAGGCGGGAACGCGCATCGATCGTGCGACGTACCTCGACGCACGGCGGCGCATTGCGGAAGCGGGACGTAGGCTGCCCGACGCGATGCGTGACTGCGATGCGCTGATCACGCCTGCGACGCGCGGCGAGGCCCCGCCGATCGAAGGCGGCACCGGCGATCCCGTGATGAGCCGGATGTGGACGGCGCTCGGCACGCCGACGCTCGCGCTTCCCGTACCGCGAACGGCCGGGGCATTGCCGATGGCCGTGCAACTGGTGGCGAATCGGCACACCGACCCGCGGTTGCTGGCGGTCGGCGAGTGGGTCGCCGGCGCGCTGCGGCGCACGGTATAATGCCATGCACGCGGCGCAGGTCGATCCGGCGCGCCGACGCTTACGAAACGACAGAGACCGAGAGGCATGGTTATGACACCGCGAACGCGTGGAGGCCCGACGTAACACGGAGGCGGTGTCGCTCGCGCGGACGGTCGTCCGCGCCATTGAAGAAAGTGCGGCGCTGCCGCACTTTTTTTTCATCACTGGTATTCAAACCATGCCCGACATCAAACTCCCCGACGGCGCCGTCAAGCAATTCGAGGCGCCGGTCTCCGTCGCCGAACTCGCCGCATCGATCGGTCCCGGCCTGGCGAAGGCGGCGCTCGCCGGTCGCGTCGACGGCAAGCTCGTCGACACCTCGCACGTCGTCGACCACGACGCGAACGTCGCGATCGTCACCGCGCGCGATGCCGACGGCCTCGACGTCATCCGCCATTCGACCGCGCACCTCCTCGCCTACGCCGTCAAGGAGCTCTTCCCCGATGCGCAGGTGACGATCGGCCCGGTGATCGAGGACGGCTTCTACTACGACTTCTCGTACAAGCGGCCCTTCACGCCGGAAGACCTCGCGGCGATCGAGCAGAAGATGGCCGAGCTCGCGAAGAAGAACGAGCCGGTGACGCGCAAGCTCATGCCGCGCGACGAGGCGGTGAAGTATTTCGAATCGATCGGCGAGCACTACAAGGCCGAGATCATCGCGTCGATTCCTTCGAACGAGGACATCTCGCTGTACGCGGAGGGCGCCTTCACCGACCTCTGCCGGGGCCCGCACGTGCCGGCGACCGGGAGGCTTGGCGTCTTCAAGCTGATGAAGGTCGCCGGCGCGTATTGGCGCGGCGATTCGCGCAACGAGATGCTGCAGCGGATCTACGGCACCGCGTGGACGACCAGGGCCGATCTCGACGCGTACCTGCATCGGCTCGAGGAAGCCGAGAAACGCGACCACCGCAAGCTCGCGAAGCAACTCGACCTCTTCCACCTGCAGGACGAGTCGCCCGGCATGGTCTTCTGGCATCCGAAGGGCTGGGCGCTGTGGCAGCAGGTCGAGCAGTACATGCGCAGCGTCTATCGCGACAACGGCTACCAGGAGATCCGCTGCCCGCAGATCCTCGACCGTTCGCTGTGGGAGCGCTCGGGCCACTGGGAGAACTTCAAGGACAGCATGTTCACGACCGAGTCCGAGAAGCGCGAGTTCGCGATCAAGCCGATGAACTGTCCCGGCCACGTGCTGGTCTTCAACTCGGACCTGCGCAGCTACCGCGATCTGCCGCTCCGCTACGGCGAGTTCGGCAACTGCCATCGCGACGAGCCGTCGGGCGCGTTGCACGGGCTCATGCGCGTACGCGGCTTCACGCAGGACGACGCGCACATCTTCTGCACCGAGGAACAGATCGAATCGGAGGTGAAGGCGTTCAACCAGTTGGCGCTCGACGTCTATCGCGTCTTCGGCTTCGAGCACATCGAGATCAAGATCGCGCTGCGTCCCGAGCAGCGCCTCGGCGACGACGCAACGTGGGAACGCGCCGAGAACGCGCTTCGCGACGCGTTGCGCGCGAGCGGCGTCCAGTGGACCGAGCTGCCGGGCGAAGGCGCGTTCTACGGGCCGAAGGTCGAGTACCACCTGAAGGACTCGATCGGCCGCTCGTGGCAATGCGGCACGATCCAGGTCGACTTCCAGATGCCCGGGCGGCTCGGCGCCGAGTACGTCGCCGCCGACGACACCCGCAAGGTGCCCGTGATGCTCCATCGGGCGATCGTCGGCTCGCTCGAGCGCTTCATCGGCATCCTGATCGAGCACTATGCGGGCGCCCTGCCGCTGTGGCTCGCCCCGGTCCAGGCGGTGGTGATGACCATCACCGACCGCCAGCGCGACTACGCGGTCGGCGTCGCGAAGCGGCTCAAAGCGGCCGGATTGCGGGTCGAAACCGATTTGCGCAACGAGAAGATTAGCTATAAAATTCGGGAACATAGCCTCCAAAAGCTGCCTTATCAGCTGATCGTCGGCGATAAGGAGCAGGAGGCGCAAAGCGTGGCCGTGCGTTCCCGCAGCGGCGAGGATCTCGGGGCGTTGCCTCTCGAATCCTTGCTCGCGCGCCTGACCGACGAGGTGGCGCGCCGCCGTTAGCCCGATGAGAGGCGACGGCGCCTTGCGGGTGCCGGCCGTTTTTTGTCACTTCATGGAGATGACGCAATCGCACTAGACAAGCAGCACCAGCGCCTCAACGGCGAAATCAACGCCCCTGAAATTCGGTTGGTCGGCATCGACGGCGAGCAGCTCGGCATCGTTTCGTTGCAGGAAGCGCTCGCCAAGGCGGAAGCGGCGGAACTCGATCTGGTCGAGATCGCGCCGATGGCGAAGCCCCCGGTTTGCCGGATCATGGATTACGGCAAGTTCAAGTACCGGGAGGCGAAGAAGCAGCACGAGGCGAAGCTCAAGCTGAAGCAGATCCAGGTCAAGGAAGTGAAATTCCGGCCCGGAACCGACGAAGGCGATTACCGGATCAAGCTGCGCAACCTGACCCGCTTCCTCGGGGAAGGCGACAAGGCGAAGGTCACGTTGCGCTTTCGCGGTCGCGAGATGGCGCACCAGGAGTTCGGCGTGCGCCTGCTCGAGCGGATTCGCGGCGAGCTCGAGCCGATCGCGACGGTCGAGCAGTTCCCGAGGCTCGAAGGCCGGCAAATGGTGATGCTGCTGGCCCCGAAGAAGACGTTGCCGAAGACGCATCACCCGGACAAGCCCGAGGACGGTAAGCCGCAAGGCCCGAAAGTCGCGCCTCCCAAGCCGGAGCCGCGCACCGCCGTGGGCAGCAAATAAGGAACGGCATCATGCCGAAGATGAAGACCAAGTCGGGCGCGAAGAAGCGCTTCCGCGTGCGCGGAAGCGGCTCGGTCAAGCGCTCGCAGGCGTTCAAGCGCCACATCCTCACCAAGAAGTCCACCAAGAACAAGCGGCATCTGCGCGGCGCCGCCGCGATCGACGCCACGAACGCAGCGTCGGTCGCGGCGATGCTGCCCTACGCGTAAGGAGCGGCCATGCCCAGAGTCAAACGTGGCGTGACCGCGCGCGCGCGGCACAAGAAAGTCCTCGAGCAGGCCAAGGGTTACCGCGGCCGCCGCAAGAACGTCTATCGCATCGCGAAGGAAGCGGTGATGAAGGCGGGGCAATACCAATATCGCGACCGGCGCACGCGCAAGCGCGAATTCCGGGCGCTGTGGATCGCCCGCATCAACGCCGCCGTGCGCGAGCTCGGCATG
>Ga0157370_10008404_pt1 | contig 11136 bp, 9 predicted proteins | sample C35metaG_FD_113463 | JGI IMG/M metagenome (GOLD analysis project Ga0157370, IMG submission 113463) | Corn rhizosphere microbial communities from Kellogg Biological Station, Michigan, USA - C3-5 metaG | ecosystem: Host-associated > Plants > Roots > Rhizosphere > Soil | place: USA: Michigan... | reverse complement strand
TTGGCCTCTTCACCGGCCAGCAGGGCGTCGTCCATCATGAACGCTACGGCACGGCCGCTTTCCAGCATCTGGAAGGACTCGCCGTGGTCTTTGGCGGAGATGATGTTCATGCCCATCTGCTTGTCGGCGTTCATCGCTTTGATGATGCGCTCGGACGTGGTGCCGGCGGTGGTCACGACGTTTTTACCTTTCAGGTCAGCAAAATCCTTGTAGGACGGGTTGCCATCCTTGTCTTTCTTGACCAGCAGGCGGGTGCCGATTTCGAAGATGTTGGTGGTGAAGGCGACTTGCTGGGCGCGTTCGGCATTGTTGGTGGTGGAGCCGCACTCGATGTCCACGGTGCCGTTCTGTACCAGCGGGATACGGGTTTGCGAGGTGACCAGGTTGTACTTGACGTTCAGGTCAGGCTTGTTCAGGTCTTTTTTCAGGGCTTCGACGATAGCGACCTGAATGTCGTGGGAGTAGCCCACGGGTTTGCCCGAAGCATCGGCGATGTAGGAGAACGGGATGGAACTGTCACGGTGACCGAGCGTGATGGTGCCCGAGTCGTTGATCTTCTTAAGGGTGCCGGTGAGTTCGGCAGCGAAAACTGGTGTGCTGATCAGAGCGGCAGCAATGGCTGCGCCCAGGATATGGGGAACGATGCGCATCAAATTTTCCTCGACATTGTTTTTTTTATGGAGCCGTTTGAGCGGGCCCTTTTGTACTTCGAATGCCTGACGGCTCCGGTTGTGTTGGCGCAACAGGCATTCGTCGAAGGAGTGTAGAGCATGAGTCGTGCCAGACCAGTTGCAACAAGTTAACTGGTTGATTTTGTTGGTTATTAAAGTTTTGTGATGGTGTTTTTCAACGTTTCTGATCCGGTAATCCGAACCGACCGACGGGTCGCGTTCGGAAAACCGAATGCGGCGATTCAGCGCCAGACCGGCAGCAGGTCGAGGGTGAACAGCAGGTGCGAAACCGCGCAGATCACTCCGAAAAACAGTACCAGGCCGATCATTGGCGTCCCGCCCCAGACCCGATAGAGCGGGCTGCCAAAGCGTTTGCGCGAGGCCCTGGCCAGCAATGCCGGGGTGATGACGGCCCAGAGCGTGGCGGCCAGCCCGGCGAAGCCGATGGCGTGAATGAAGCCTTCCGGCCAGAGAAACCCGCAGAGCATCGGTGGCAGGAAGGTCGCGGCAGCGGTTCGCAGGCGGCCCATGGGCCGATCATCGAAACCGAGCACGTCAGCCAGATAGTCGAACAGGCCCAGGGTCACGCCGAGAAACGAGCAGGCCACGGCGAAGTTGGAAAATAAAGTCAGCAGCAGGTCGACATTGGCACTGTCCAGACGTGAGCCCAGAGCGCTGATCAGCACGTCGATGTTGCCGCCGCGCCGGGCGATGCCTTTGAAGGCTTCGCGCTCAATGTTGCCCATGCTGCACAGCATCCATATCAGATACAGGCCCAGAGCGATCAGCGTGCCGCCCAGCAGGCACGCACGGATTCGCTGCGGGTCCTTGCCGAAATGCTTCATCAGGCTCGGTACGTTGCCGTGAAATCCGAACGAAGTCAGGCAGAAGGGCAGAGTCACCAGCAAGTAGGGCCAGTAGTGGGTGGTGCCGCTGTTCAGGTCGAACAGCGTGGCCGGTTGTACATGGCCGAGCAGGCCGCCGAAGGTCAGAAAGAATGCAAGGATCTTCGCGCCGAACACCACGGTGGTCATCCGGCTCACCGCCGAGGTGCTGAGCCAGACGATGAACGCCACCAGCACGGTGAAGCCCAGCCCGCCGATGCGCGGTGGCAGCGAGATGCCCATGGACTGGACGGTGTGATGGATCACTGAACCGCTGGCGGAAATGTAGGCGTAGGTCAGCGTGTAGAGCACGAAAACAATGCTCAGGCCGTTGATCCGGTTCCACGTGCGCCCCAGCAGATCACGGGTGATGGTCGAGAAACTCGCGCCTTCGTGGTAGTTGAGGTTGGCCTCGAGAATCATCAGGCCCGAATGCAAAGTACAGAACCAGGCAAACACCAACACGGCGACTGAACCGTAAAACCATAGCCCGGACATGACCACCGGCAGGGAAAACATTCCGGCGCCGACGATGGTTCCGCCGATGATCATGGCGCCGCCGAGGACCGAGGGCGAGCGTTCGAGTGCGGCGGTGGAAGTGGATGAAGCAAGTGGCGTGGCACGCATGGCAGGGCCTGCATTGATTTTGTCATGAAGGATTCGATCCAGCTCGCCCCTTGCCGGGGCGAGCCGTGCTCATCGGATGTTCAGCAGGGGGGACAACCGACTCACTGCTTGCAACAGAAATCCGTCCTGCCCCGGCAATGCATCGAACGACAGGCCTACCGGCAGCGAACCCTTCGCCGCCACCGGCACGGTCATGCTCGGCGCTGCCAGGTTGCTGGCCGGATCGGTGTTGCGCACGAACCGCTCGAAATGGCTTTCATCCGCGCAATCAGCCAGCAACGGCGCACTGCAACTGACCGTCGGGTAGGCCAACAGATCCAGCTGGTGGTGGCTGAACAGTTGCCGGTACTCCTGCTCCAGCCGGACCTTGCCCATCAAGGCCTGCACATAGTCGGTATAGGAAATTGCCGGGTTTTGCAGCTGTGCAGTGAGGATTTTCTTGATTCCGGGATCGCCGATCCGCGCCAGGATGTCGAGGAATTCTGCGCCGCGGCCTTCCTTCATCAGAAACCGTGGAAAGTCGATGAAGAATTCGTAGATCGGCAGCGGGAACTGGATGCACTCGTTGATCTCGCCGATCACCGTATCGTCGACCGCAACGATTTCCATGCCGGCGCTGGCGAGCGCATCGATGGCGGCACGGCAATCGCGGCTGACGTTGTTGTCCAGATCGGCCCAGAGGAAACGCTCGGGAATTCCGATGCGCAGAGCACGATCTTCGGGCAGTGCTGGCAGGTGTCGGCCGCTCAGTTGGCCGTGGACGAACCGGCAGTCTTCCACTGTACGCGTCAGCAGGCCTGGTGTGTCCTTGGTCTGCGAGACCGGGACGATGCCGTCGGCCGGGTATTCGCCGGTCGTCGGGCGCATCCCGACGACGCCGCAGAACGCCGCCGGTATACGCACCGAGCCGCCTGTATCAGTGCCTACCGCGCAGGGCACCAGCCCGGCGGCGACAGCGGCGGCACAGCCACCGCTGCTGCCACCGGCGCCATGCAGCTCGTTGGCCGGGTTGATGACCGCGCCGTAGGTGTGGTTGGCCGACGTCACGCCGAACGACAGTTCGTGCATGTTGTTCTTGCCCACCACCCGCGCGCCCAGTTGCTTGAAGCGCGCCACGATACCGGCGTCGTGCTGCGGCCGGTAATCGGCCAGGCCAGGGGTGCCGGCCGTGGTCGGCATGCCGCTGACATTGATGTTGTCCTTGAAGGATACCGGCAGCCCGTAAAGCGGCGCCTGGCGATCCGCGTCCGGCGTGTAGGCGAACAGCGCGGGGTCGAAGGTGATGAAACTGTGCAGATGCTGCGCCCGGTCATGGCGCTCGCGCAGGGCTTGCTGCCAAGTGTCGAGGCAGAGCTCGCCACGGCGAAATCCGTTGACGAGTTGTTCGATGGAAAACTGTCTGTACATGGAGAATCTCGGCGAAAAGAAAGGAACGCAATCAGCAGTAGCGGTACTGCGGAACCAGCCCGTCGAGCGGATTACCGTCGATCAGATCGCCACCCAGGCTGCTGATGACCGAGCAGGCTGCGTTCAGGGCTGTCTGGATCGAACCTTCGGCCCAGCCGCCGGTGAACGAAGCGCCGCAGCCCGCCAGGTAAAGACCGGTGTCCTGACGCGGATCGAGAGCGGTGCGGAACTGATAGAACAGACGTTCGGAATAGATGTCGTCGCCGGGGAAATTCAGCTTGAAGGCGCCGAGGGCATGCTTGTCGGTCAGCCAGTCGTATTCGAGCACGTAGCGCTGGTAGTCGCCGTTGAGCGGGATCAGGTGGCGGGCGAATTCCGGCGCGCTCATCGCCAGCTCGTCCACCAGGCGCAGGCAGCGCTGCACTTTGTCGGTCATGGAGACCATCTTGTGCGAGTCGTCTTCCCAGGTGTAACTGATCAGCACCACGCCCCATGAATCCGGGTCCTGTGGCGCGTAATCCAGGCAGTACACGCCCTTGACGAGGGTGTCGGTCTGGATGTTCTGCGCCAGGCCATGTTTGAGCCAGAACTTGTCCCTGGTCAGGATGAACAGCTTGGAGGACCCGACCATGTGGGTTTCATTGATGGCCCGGGCCACGTCGCGATTGACGAACGCCTGGTTCTGGGTGAGCTTGAGATTGACCTGCAAGGCGCGGGTCGTGGTGGTGGTGATCACCCGGTCGCAGGCGTAGGTTTCACCGTTGCTGCCGGCCAGCAGGATTTGCCCGTCGGCCCCCCTGTTGATCGATTCGATGCGGGTACGGCAGATCATGTCGCGCAGTTGCATGCCATTGAACCGGGTGTCGGCAATCAACTCGGCCAGCGAGGAGATGCCGTTCGGCACCAGTCGCTGATTGACTTCCAGCGCGTTGACCACCAGCCGCAGAATCTCGGTGAACGAGGCGCGATAGACCGACTGGAAACCACCGGAACCGATGCCCAGCGAGCCGAACAGGTGGAAGTCTTCCGGTTTGCGCCAGACCTTGCCGCCCGGCGGGTTCTTGCTGGTGAAGATACGCACCATCGCCGAATAGAAAGAGCTGTCACCGAAGCAGTCCAGATAGCGTTGCCATTCCGGCTGCACTTCGCAGTAATTGTGCTGCTTGAGCATTTCGGTCAGCAGCAGCGGCGGGGCAAGGCGGGTGCCGTCGTCCAGTACCGCGCCTTCGCGCAGGAAGGCATTCCAGCCCTGATGCACGGTGCTGAACAGCGCTGGCGGCGGTTGCATCGCGGCCCAGTGATGGGCCTCGCCACGGTAGTGCAGCTCAGTATCGACCACCCCCGGATCGGGAAAGGCTTCGGTGGTCTGGATGCCGAACTTGTTCAGGTAATGGAACAGCCCGACCTCGCTCGGTGGAAAGCGCATGGCGCCCATTTCCGCGATGAACTGCGGTTGTTCGTCATCGAAGCATTGAGTCAACAGGCGACCGCCGATGTGGCTTGCTTCGGCCTCGAACAGGGTCACGCGACGGGCACCGGCGCGCAGCAATTCATAGGCCGCCACCAGCCCGGTCAGGCCGGCGCCGACGATGCCGATGTGTTTTTCCGCCGTGAGTGCCGGCAGATTTCCGATGGCCTGGTCGGCGTTGCGCAGGAACTGACCGTAATCGTAGAGCAGGTCGACATAAGGGAAAGACAGGCACGCGGTATCCTGGCTGGCAGGATTGTTCATGGAGTTCACAGGGGTAATTCTCGGTCGGTCAGATAATGAGCTGCAGGCTTTCGAGGGCGCGATCGGGGTTGAGCAACAGGATCTTCTTGCCCTGGATTTTCCACTCGCCGTCGAGATTGATCAGCCGATGTTCGACGGTGGCGGGGTAATGCCATTCGCGCTCGCCGCGGGCTTCGCAATACAGCAGATTGCTGCTGGCAACGGCGCTGTACGACGGCTCTTCAATCGTGATCCGGGGGCGCTGGGCAATGTGCAGGCAACGGCTTTTCGGCTGTTGGGAAAAGTTGCGGGCATTGGCCAGGCGGTTGATGCGCAGGGTGGTCAGGAAGCGGTCTTCATACACCAGCGAGGATTCGTGCAGCGGGCTGCGCTGTTCGCGGGTCATCGGAATCCAGTAGGTGTAGTCATCGCTCAGCAATTGCTGCCAGGCGTCGAAGTCCTGTTGATCGAGCAGGTGCATTTCGGTCTCGAGCAAACGCTCGATGGCCCGTTCAGTTTGATCGTGGTGCATGGTCATCCCGCATCAGGTTTTGCCAGTTGTCGTAGAAGTTGCGCATCGCCAGTTCACTGGTGCCGGACACTACGCGGGTCTGATCGTAGGTCTCGCCCGGTTCGAACAGGCGGGCAACGTTGACCCATTCGTTGGCGTCGCTGTGCAGGCCTTCCATGGCGCGCTCGTACATCTCCACGTCGTCATGGGCGACCATCGAGCATGGCGAGTTGATCAGGTTGTTGTACTGCACGGTGCGCTCCAGCAACTGCACCGGAGCGCCTTGCAGTTCGAAGATCCACGACTCGACGATGGTTTCCGTTGCGCTGACCGGGCGGATCACCCGCAAGGTCTGGATCGGGCCCTTGACCATCAGGTTGGGGAAATACACGGTGTTGTGCCGGGTATCGTCGAGGATGGCTCGGGCCTGGTCTTCGCCGTAGCTTTCCACCATCAGCTCCCAGTAGCCGGGAATGCTCGTGTAGGCTTTGTGGATCGAGTTGCTGACCCCGGTGTGTCCGTGGCCGTTGGGCCAGACGCGGATACCCATGCCGGCGAAGAATTCGTACGAAGCCATGAATGGCGAGAACAGTTCCACGGCCATCGGCGCAGGCTGGCTCTGGTCACCGGTTTCCTTCCACAGGCGAATGGCTTCGCCGGCCGAGGATTCGTGGGCGATCATCGGGTGGCAGGTATCGGTCTGGTTGTCGACGACCATCTTCCAGTTGCAGCGATGCTTGTGCAGCAGCGGCTGACCGACCACGCGCAGCTTGCCTTGCGGGGAGCGCATGACCATGTTGTCCAGCGTTGACAGCGAGTCGCCGAAAAACTCGTCGAAACCCATGCCGGTTTCACTCAGGCGCACGAACACGAAGCCGCGATAGTTGCGTACCGCCGCGACTGGCTGCATGCCCTTGTGGGCCGAGCAACTGCTCAGGTCGCAGTCGTCGTATTCCTTTTTCACCGGGATGCTCAACAGCTCGCCGTCGGTCTTGAACGTCCAGGCGTGATAGGGGCAACGCATGAAGCGGCCCACGTTGCCACGCGCTTGCGCCAGCACTTTCACACCTTTGTGCGGGCAACGGTTGTGCAGCACCACGATGTCACCGTTCTTCTGGCGCACCATGGCCAGCGGCTGGGCGGCGAGGGTGGCGGTGAAGTAATCGCCGGTTTCTGGGATCAGGCTGTCGTGGCCCAGGTAGCACCAGCTTGCGGCAAAGACGCGTTGCTGTTCCTGTTCGAACAGTTGTTGATCAAGGAACAGAGACTTGTGCACTTCTCTGCCATTGAAATAGTTGTCCAACGGGGTGTCCTCTTCAGATCGCCAGCTTCAGGCGTGGGCTTTTCGCCCGGGAAACGCAGGGATAGATCCGTGCGCTGCAGGCCGCTTCTTGTTCGCTCATGATGAAATCCCGGTGCTCGACGTCGCCTTCCAGCACGTCCAGCGCGCAGACGCCGCACTCGCCGCGACGGCAGTCAGAGATCGGATCCAGGCCCGCGGCCTCCAGGGCTTCGAGCAAGGTCTGGTCGGCACCGACCTCAATGCTCACAGCGGAATCCGCCGCCTCGACCGTGAAACCCCGGGAGCCTTCATCCGGGGCGATGTTGAACACCTCCAGATGAATGCGATCGCGGGGCAGCCCGGCGGATTCGGCGTGGCTCAGGATGTCGTTGAGCATCGCCGCCGGGCCGCAGACGTAGAGCCGGTCTTCGGCGCACAGGTCAGCGAGTACCTGGTGAATCGCCGGGCGCTGGCCGGACAGGTGCAGGTTCATGCGGTCTTGCAGCAGTGAACGCAGATCTTCGGCGTAGGCCGCATCGTCGACGCTGCGGGCGAAGTAATGCAGGTGCACCGAACGATCCAGGGCTGTCAGATGCCGCAGGATGCCGGTCAGCGGAGTGATGCCGATGCCGCCGGCAATCGCGATGTCGCGACCGGTCTGGGTGTCGAGCGGGTAGTTGAAAGTGTTGAACGGGCCCTCGAGCTGCACCTGGTCGCCGGCCGCGAGCGAGCGCAGGTACTGGCTGCTGAGGGAATCGTCGCTAAGGCGAATGGCGAAGGTGAAATGACCTTCGGCGCGGTCGCCCAGCTCCACGGTGGAGTAATGACGCCATTCACCCGAGGGCGCTATCAGCCATTTGAAGTGCCCACCGGCATGGGTCGATAGCGTGGCGGCGGGAGCGCCGGTGACGGTGATTTCCTTGATCGATGCCGACAGCATCCGGCAATGGGTAACGGTGTAATTCATGCCGGGTTTTCCTGGGCCAGCGGTGTTTCGTGCAGGTAAAGCCAGCGGGTGCTGTGCTGGTGCACGTGCAGGATCGCCAAGGAAATGCGCGACGTCTCGTACTGGTTCTGGCGATGGGTTTCTTTGTAGCGAAGGGCGACAGTCGGGCCTTCGTGCCAGATTGTGTGCAGGTCGCTGATGTCGATCTCCAGGCCTGGACGGGCACCGACCGCACCTTTGAACAGCTGCTCGACCTGGGCTCGCCCAACCACGGCGGCCGAGGTGGTGACCATGCTGAAGTCTTCGCTGAAGACATCCATCAGTGGCGCGATGGTGGCCTCGCCGGCGCCGTCGGCATTGGTGAAGACACGATGAATCAGTTCATGTACGTGGTGGATGCTGTGGCGGGCTAGTTCAACCGGGTTGTTGTTCATGGCATTCCTTTGGAGGGTTCAGTTGGCTCATTTGAAGCAGTGGGAACAGTCCGACCAGCGCAGCAATCGCGAACGTGGCGTGATAGGCCGGGGTTGAGTCGAACTGTTTGAGCAGCAGGTTGTAGATCATCAGGAACAAGGCCGCGCCGACGCTGAACGACATCTGCCGGTTGATGTTCCAGATCACACTGGCCTTGTGGGTTTCGCTGCCCTTGAAGTCCATCAGCGAGGTGGTTTGCGCGGTGTTGGCGCCGATCCCGCCGCCGATGCCCATCAGGCTGTAGGCGATGACGATCACCCCGATATCGGTCGGCGCATCCACCAGCATCAGGGTTACGATGCCGGCGCTGTGGATCAGCATGCCGAGGGTGAACAGGCGTCGGGCGCCGACCTTGTTGTAGAGCCGGCCGCAGGTGAGCATCGCGATGAAGGCTCCGATGGCGTAGAGGATCATGAACATGCCGGTCAGGCGGGCGCTGAAGTGCAGGGTGTTCTGCAGAAAGAAGATGCTCATCAGGTTGACCCCGGTGAACACGCCGGGAATCGCGTAATAGATGAAGATCGAGGTGCTGAGCTTTTTGCTCTTGAGCAGGCTCAGGTCAATGATCGCGTCGCTCTTGCGACGGTAATGCAGCAGGTACAGCGCCACGAACATCAGGCCCGCCGCGACACAGGCAATGGCCTCGATGGCGGGATAGTCGCCGCCGTATAGCGACATGCCCATCAGCAGGCTGCCCAGCGCGGCACTGACCAGCAGCAGGCCGAGGATATCCGGACGTGCCAGGCTGGCAGGTCGGCTCTCGCGAATCCAGAACCAGGATAATCCGGCAGCGATAAGCGAGAACGGAATGTTGCTGTAGAACACCCAGCGCCACGAACTGCTGTCGACGATGATGCCGCCGACGGTCGGCGAAATGGCCGGGGCGATCAGGGCCACGGCCATCACCAGGGTGGAGATTTTCGCCCGTTGCTCGCCTTGGAACAGGTTGAAGGTCAACGCCTGACCCACGGGAATCAACAACCCGCCACCGATGCCCTGGACGAAGCGCCAGATCACCAGTTCATGGAAGCTGTCGGCCAGGCCGCACATCCATACGGAGCCGGTAAACACCAGCATCGAAGCGGTGAGAATCTCGCGGCTGCCGAAGCGCCCGGCGAGCCAGGTGCTGACCGGAATGATCAGGGTCAGGCCAAGGATGTAGGCATTCGCCACCCAAGCCACCGAAGAACTGCTTACTTGCAATGTCGCCGATATGCTCGGTAATGCCACGGCAGACATGAATATGTTTATGCAGTCAATAAAAAAGCCGATCAGAAAGATCAGCGCGATCTTGTAGCGATAGTTCATTGATGTTTCCTCTTTGTCGCAAAGCATAGGGGCGATGGACTTGGAGTGTCGATACGACTATCCTTGAAACAATGTTTGAAAGGATTAAACAGTGAACTCTACCGCCATGCATTCTCATCTGAATCGGGTTCAGACATTTCTCGCCGTGGTCGACTTCGGCTCTTACACCAAGGCCGCGAACTACCTGAGTATCAGCAAAGCCATGGCCAGCCTGCATGTCAAGGCGCTGGAAGAAGTTCTTTCGGCGACGTTGCTGATCCGCAATACCCGGAATATATCGCTGACTGAAATTGGCCAGGACTTTTATGAAGAGTTCAAGGGGATTATCGCGGACATTGATAATGCCTTTGACAATGTGCTGAAGGGTAATAACCGGGTTTCTGGAAAGTTACGAATTAGTTCAACCAGTGAATACGGCGAGAAGTTCATACTTCCGTTGATTCCATTGTTCAGCGAGCGTTATCCGGAAATTCGCCTGTGCTACAACTTCAACTCGTCACTGAATGATCTGGTGGCGGAAAAGCTGGATCTGGTGGTGCGTCTGGGCAATCTGGCGGATTCGGCTTTCAAGAGCCGCAAGCTGGCGGATTATCAAATCGTGCTGGTGGCGACTCCGGCGTTTGTCGAGCGCCACCCGGTGGCGCACCCGCAAGACCTGAACGGTGTGCCATGGATTGCCAACAACAATTTGCAGGCACCCACGCAATGGGTACTGCGCGATGATCGGGGGAGTACGGTGGAGGTCAATGGCACCAGCCATTTCGAATCCAATTCCTCCACGGCGATTCGCTCGATGACCTTGTCGTCGCTCGGTGTCTCGGTGTTGCCGGGCTGGGTGGTCGAGGACGATATCGCCAGCGGACGCCTGGTTCGCCTGTTGCCGGCGTATACGTTGCCTTCTCAGTCGATCAACGTCGTATTCCCCAATACCGCGCATCTGCCGCACAAGTCGCGGGCGTTTATCGATTTCCTCCTGTTGCACCTGGCGCAGTAACGCAAAAAGCCCCTGAATCTCGCGATTCAGGGGCTTTCGTCAACGCGGCTTGAAGATCAGGCCGCTTCGATCTTGCGGTTCTGCTCGACCTTGTTCAGGTAGGTCGCCAGTTTTTCCTGTTCGGCCGGGGTGGTGAACAGGCCCAGTTTGCTGCGACGCCACAGAATGTCGTGTGCCGTGGTGGCCCACTCTTCGGTGCACAGGTAATCGACCTCGCGGGTGTAGAGCCCGCCACCGATGTGTTCGCCCATGTCGGCCAGGGTGTCGACGCCTTCGAGCATGCGCCAGGCGCGGCTGCCGTAGGTGGTGGCCCAGCGGCGG
>Ga0157370_10008403_pt1 | contig 11136 bp, 7 predicted proteins | sample C35metaG_FD_113463 | JGI IMG/M metagenome (GOLD analysis project Ga0157370, IMG submission 113463) | Corn rhizosphere microbial communities from Kellogg Biological Station, Michigan, USA - C3-5 metaG | ecosystem: Host-associated > Plants > Roots > Rhizosphere > Soil | place: USA: Michigan... | reverse complement strand
TTCAAGCTGATCGCCGGTGCGTCGCACTCCGGCGATGCGCACGGCATCATGGCGCAGGCCGCCCCCGCTACCGTGCAGGCGATCCTGCGCTGCCTGTCGATCCGCGATGCCGCCGGCTACTCGGCGCTGTGCGATGCATTCGATGCCGAAAACGCCGCGCGCGACGCCAACAAGGTGGAACTGGAACCGGCCGGCCCGTTCGCGCCGCGCGTGCACATCCACGACCCGCGCAGCATGCTCATCGTGCGGCTCACCGACCAGGCGGGCGAGCCGCTGGCCGGTGCCGGCTTCCTGTTCACCGCGGGCGCCCAGGCCAGCGCCGACCTGATGCCCGCGGGATTCATGCTCGACCGCCAGGCCAACTCGAAGCAGCGCACGACCATTTCGCTGTTCCTCGACTACAGCCTGCTTGCCGGCGACGGCCGCGTGGCCGACCCTCGCGACAATGGCAACACGCTGCGTCCCGCCGTGGTCAGCCACGGCCCCTATGGCGCCAGCGTGCAACCGGTCGACGTGAGCGGACTGGTTCACCACGCGCTGGCGGCCACCCGGGCGGGCGACGACCTGTTTCCCATGTTCGGCGCCCACCAGACCACCGTGCTCGACGTGGTGCTGTCGCGCAAGATCCATGAAGGCGTATTCCGCCTGACCCAAAACCTGGTGCCGCAGGACTTCAGCAAGCCGGTGCCGGGGCCCGCGATCAGCTGAACAGCCATCCAGTCGACGGCCTCACGGGCACGTCGACCCGACTAAGATGCGCGACATCCCCGGGCGACCCCATGGGTTCGCCATCCCCGACAGGCATGCAAAAGAAACCGATCTTCTTCGACCCCACCGGCCGGCGTGCCATCCATGTGTCCCGGCTGGCAGTGAGTGCCGGGGTGATCAGCACGCTGTTCGTGCTCGCCTGTGCGATCAGCCTGTTCGTCAGGCCGAGCATGAGCGGCCTGCACATCGGCGAACAGGCCAGGACCCGGCATGCCCTGGCGAACGTGAAGGCAGCCGCCCCGGAACTGCTCAAGTCCGCGGCAAGGCTGGCAGCCGAAGTGCGCGCACGGCAGAAACTGCTGCACGCACCGCACAGGCATGCCAGCAAGCCGGCGGCGCTGCACATCCCGCCACCGTCGCTCGACAAGCCGGCGGGACGTCCGCTGGCGATCGGCTTCTACGTCAACTGGGACGACAACAGCTATCCGTCGTTGAAGCGCGCGCTGCCGACCCTGGACTGGGTGATCCCGACCTGGATGAGCATCAGCGGGCCGGACATGGCCCTGCATACCAGCGTCGACGCCAAGGCGCTGAACCTCATCCGCACGCAGAAACCTTCCACGCCGATCCTGCCGCTGCTGCAGAATGCCGTGGATGGCAACTGGGATGGCAAGGGCCTGGCACGCATGCTCGCCGATCCCGCGCAGCGCCAGGCACGCATCGCGCAGATCGTCGCCTTCATCGCGGCCAACCGTTTCCAGGGCGTCACGATCGATTTCGAGGAGGTGCCCGAAGCGGCGCAGAAGGATCTCAAGGTCTTTTTATCCGAACTGAACGATGCGTTCGACCCGCATGGCTGGGGCATCGCGTTGTCGGTGCCGTTCGACGACCCGGGCTGGGACTACGCCGGCTATGCCGACATCGTCGACTTCGAATTGCTGATGGCCTACGACCAGCACTGGGCAGGCAAGGACCCGGGCAGCATCGCCGGCCAGGACTGGTTCGAGCGCACCCTGGCGCAGCGCATGAAGGTGCTCGACCCGGACCAGACCATCGTCGCCATCGGCAGCTATGGCTACGACTGGGCCAAGGGCCGCACGGCCGAGGCGCTGACCTTCCAGGACGCCATGGATCGTGCTTCCGATGCGCAGGCCGACATCGGCTTCGACCCGGATTCGCAGAACCCGCACTACTCCTACAGCGACGACGACGGCACCGCGCACCAGGTCTGGTTCCTCGACGGCGTCACCGCCTATAACCAGATCCACGCCGCCGACGACTACAAGCCCTACGGCTATGCACTGTGGCGGCTGGGCTCGGAGGATCCCTCGGCATGGTCGGCGTTCGGCCGCCCCTACGGCAGCGGCGCGCCCACGCAACTGGGCACCATCGGCCAGGGCGAGGACATCGACATCGAGGGCCAGGGCGAAGTGCTGGAGATCGCCGCCGAACCATCGCCCGGCGCACGCACCGTCACGCTGGACAAGGACGACGGCAGCATCGACGACGAGGCCTATGTCAGCCTGCCCAGTTCCTACGTGATCAGGCGCGCCGGCACGCTGCCGCACAAGATCGCGCTGACCTTCGACGACGGCCCGGATCCGGAATGGACGCCGCAGATCCTCGACATCCTCAAGGCCAAACAGGTGCCGGCGACGTTCTTCATCATCGGCGCCAATGCGGAGATGTCGCCGAAGCTGGTCCAGCGCGAGGTCGACGAGGGCCACGACGTCGGCAACCACACCTTCACCCATCCCAACCTGGGCGAGAGCCCGCCCGGCATCGTGGCGCTGGAACTCAATGCCACCCAGCGCCTGTTCGAGGCGCTCACCGGCCGTTCCATGCGGCTGTTCCGCGCGCCCTACTTCGGCGATGCCGAGCCGACCACCGCCGACGAGCTGGTGCCGATCGAGCTGGCGCAGAAGATGGGCTACATCTCGGTCGGCCTGCACGTCGACGCGGAAGACTGGCAGCGCCCCGGCGTCGACGCCATCGTCGACAACGTGCTGAACGGCATCGACGCCACCAATGTCGAGCGCAAGGGCCAGGTGGTGCTGCTGCACGATGGTGGGGGCGACCGCGAGCAGACCGTGGCCGCGCTGCCGCGCATCATCGACGGCCTGCGCGCGCGGGGCTACGACTTCGTCACCGTATCCACCCTGGCCGGGCTGACCCGCGAGCAGACCATGCCGGCGCTGCCGCCGGGCTCGCTGTCGCGCTGGGCAGATCGCTCGGTGTTCCTGGCCCTGGGCCTGTTCGGCCATGTCATCCGCTGGCTGCTGGTGGCCGCGATCACGCTGGGCGTCGGCCGGCTGCTGCTGCTCGGCGGCCTGGCGCTGCTGAACCGGGTGCGGGAACGTCGTCGCGCGGTGCCGGTGCTCGGCAACGATCCGCCGCTGGTCTCGGTGCTGATCCCTGCCTACAACGAGGAGAAGGTGATCGCCAGTTCGATCCGCCAGATCCTCCGGAGCCGCTACGCGAATCTCGAGGTCATCGTGGTCGACGACGGCTCGGTCGACGCCACCTCGGCCGTGGTGCGCGAGCACTACGCCGACGAACCGCGCGTGCGCCTGCTGACCATTCCCAACGGCGGCAAGGCGCACGCGGTGAATACCGCGCTGGGCGAATCCCAGGGCGCGGTCGTGGTGGCGCTGGACGCCGACACGCAGTTCGAGCCGGAGACGATTCCCCGACTGGTGCGCTGGTTCGCCGATCCGACGGTCGGTGCCGTTGCCGGCAATGCCAAGGTCGGCAACCGGATCAACCTGATCACCGTGTGGCAGGCGCTGGAATACATCACCGCGCAGAACCTGGAACGCCGCGCGCTGGCCGCGCTGGGTGCAATCACCGTGGTGCCCGGCGCGGTCGGCGCGTGGCGGCGCGAAGCACTGGAACAGCTCGGCGGCTTCCCCGCCGAGACCCTGGCCGAGGACCAGGACCTCACCCTGGCGGTGCAGAAGGCCGGCTATCAGACCCTGTTCGACGCCGATGCCATCGCCTGGACCGAGGCGCCCGACACCGCGCGCGGCCTGGCCCGCCAGCGCTTCCGCTGGTCCTACGGCACCCTGCAGTGCCTGTGGAAACATCGCGATGCCACCTTCCGCCCGCGCTATCGGGCACTGGGCATGGTCGCGCTGCCGCAGGTGTGGCTGTTCCAGATCCTGTTCTCGGTGGTGTCGCCGCTGGTCGACCTGGTGCTGGTCTGGCAGCTCGTCGCCACCAGCCTGGACTACCTGCAGCACCGCGGCCAGTTCAACGACACCAACCTGATGAAGATGCTGATCTTCTACGCCGCCTTCATGGCGGTGGACCTCGGCGCTGCCGCGCTGGCCTTCGCGATGGAGAAGAAGGAAAAGTGGAGCCTGATGTGGTGGCTGGTACTGCAGCGCTTCGGCTACCGCCAGCTCATGTACTACGTGGTGGTGCGCTCGGTGTGGACGGCCATCAAGGGACCCTCGGTCGGCTGGGGCAGGCAGGAGCGCAAGGCGACGGTGAGCGCCGGCGGCGGGACGAAGCATTGATGCAGACTCGATCCGTGACTTGAACATTTCCGGGCGAAGCGAACCGCGGTCGATCGCGGCAGCCATCGAAGCCTTCTCCAGCCGGGCTTTCCCGACACCAGACATGCGAGCCTGTCCGAATGAAGTACGCCGCCTTCTTTCGCAACCTCAACCTGGGACGGCCGAACTGTCCCGGCAAAACGCAGCTCGAAGAGGCGTTCGTTCGCGCGGGCGCCGACTTCGCGTCGTCCTTCCTCACCAACGGCACGGTCGTTTTCGAAGTCTCGGCCGGCACCACGGCGACGGCGATTCTTGTCTCGGCGCAGCGGACGCTGCAGCTTCAATGCGGGCTTGCCGAACCCGCCTTTCTCCGCAGCCTCGGACACCTGAAGAAATTGATGGCGCTAGAGCCGTTCGCGTCGATCCAGCGAAGCGAAGTCCACGAGTGCTGCGTATCTTTCCTGTCGCCGACAAGGAACATGTTGCCCGGCATCCCGGCGGAATCAAGGCGCCGGGACGTGGAAGTTCTGCGCATCACCAAGACCGAGGTATTGAGTGTCAGCCGCAAGATCGGCAACACGCCGGGCAGCCCGAACGCCTTTCTTGAAAAGATCCTTGGCGAGGCGGTGACAACCCGAGCCTGGAACACCGTCGTGCGCCTCGTTCACAGGTATGGCTGAGCCCTTGCCTGGCCCGAAACCCGATCAGCGATCGCCACGCACCCGCATCGTCAGCCCCTTCAGGAAATTGCGCAGCAGCTGGTCGCCGCACAACTTGAAGTTCTTGTGGTCGCCCTGCCGGAACAGCGCGCTCAGTTCGGGTTTGGAGATCGGGAAGCCCGCGGCTTCGAGGATCTCGTGCATGTCGACGTCCTTCAGCTCGAACGCCACGCGCAGTTTCTTCAACACCACGTTGTTGGTGACGCGCTTTTCCGGCGGGCGCGGCGGGCGGCTGTCGTCCTTGCCGCGGCGGTGGAACACCAGCCCGTCCAGGAACAGCGCCAGCGTCCTGTTGCTGCATTCCGCGTAGCCCGGCTCGCCGTCCTTCTTCAGGAACGCCTGCACGTCTTCTTTCGCGACCGGCGCGCTTGCGTCCGCCAGATGGATGAGTTCGACCACCTTGCCGTCGCTCAGATCGAGCATGTAGCGGATGGAGCGCAATACGTCGTTGTTGATCATGTCGTTCCGGTGGCTGCCGCGCAGGGGCGCCATGCTACCGCGCCACGCCCGCCTTGACCCCGTTTGTCTGGTCACCGCGTTTCACCTTTCACCACGAGAGAGGAGAAGCGCCCCATGAAACTGAAAGCCCTGCTGCGCAGCCTGCTGCTGGCCTTGCTGGTGATCCTCACCGGCTGCAGCGTGTCCAGGCCCGCCACCGACACCTCCGTGCGCAAGAACGACAGCGCACCCCCACCCGTCGAACAGCCCCTGGTCAAACCGGCACCGATCGCGCCATCCGCCGTGGCGCAGGACCAGCGCGCGGGCAAGACCGACCGCCTGGCCGAGCAGCCCGTGTCATCCGCATCGCGCCAGGTCGAGCGGCAGGTGGCGGCGCCGCCAGCCCCGCCCGCACCACCGATGGTGGCCAAGATCGCCGCGATGTCCTACAACGCGCAGAGCGCGCAGCGCGTGGCCTACATGCCGATGCCGATCCTGCTGCAGCCGATGCCGGGCGACATCAACCGCGAGAACTACACCCATCGCGACAGCAACCCCGTGCAGCTGGTCAGCGAGCAACCGGTGTCCACCTTCAGCATCGACGTCGACACGGGTTCGTATACCAATGTGCGGCGCATGTTGAACGAAGGGCGGCTGCCACCGGCCGACGCGGTGCGCGCCGAGGAGTTCATCAACTACTTCGACTACGGCTACACGCCGCCGGCCGATCGCGAGCAACCGTTCAGCGTCACCACCGAACTCGCGCCGGCGCCATGGAACGCCAAACGCCAGCTTCTGCTGGTGGGCATCCAGGGCTACCGCGTGCCGAAGGCGCAGATCCCGGCATCGAACCTGGTGTTCCTGATCGATACCTCCGGTTCGATGGACGAACCGGACAAGCTGCCCCTGCTCAAGGCCTCGCTGAAACAACTGGTGCGCGAATTGCGTCACGAGGATCACGTGGCGATCGTCACCTACGCCGGTTACGCCGGCGTCGCCCTGCCCTCCACCGCCGGCGACCAACACGCCACCATCGACGCAGCCATCGACCAGCTCGACGCTGGCGGTTCCACCAATGGCGGCGCGGGCATCGAACTGGCCTATGCGCAGGCCGAACAGGGCTTCATCCAGGGTGGTGTGAACCGGGTGATCCTCGCCACCGACGGCGACTTCAACGTCGGCACGGTCAACCAGGATGCGCTGAAGACGATGATCGAGGATCACCGCAAGAGCGGTGTGGCGCTGACCACGCTGGGCTTCGGCCAGGACAACTACAACGACGCGATGGCGGTGATGCTGGCCGACGCGGGCAACGGCAGCCATCACTACATCGACAGCCTGGCCGAAGGCCGTCGCGTGCTGGTCGACGAGATGTCCGCCACCTTGCTGACCATCGCCAGGGACGTGAAGATCCAGGTCGAGTTCAATCTGGCGCAGGTGCAGGAATACCGCCTGATCGGCTACGAGAAGCGCATGCTCAAGCGCGAGGATTTCAACAACGACAAGGTCGATGCCGGCGAGATCGGCGCCGGTGCCAACGTCACCGCGATCTACGAGATCACGCCGACCGGATCGGAAGCGGCACGCATCGACCCGCTGCGCTACGGCAACCACGCCGAGCCGGGCAAGCGCGGCAACGAACTGGCCTTCCTGCGCCTGCGCTACAAGCTGCCTGGTCAGGCGCAAAGCAGGTTGATCGAACAGCCGATCGCCGCGCAGGCCGAGACGCAGCCGAGCGAGCGCCTGCGCTACGCCGCCGCCGTGGCGGCGTTCGCCGATGCCCTGCGCGGCGGCAAGTACCTCGATGGCTTCGGTTACGAACGGATCGCCCGGCTCGCCAATGGCGCGCGCGGCAACGACGTCGACGGTCATCGGGCCGGCTTCGTGCAGTTGGTCCGATTGGCCGAGGGCCTGGCCACACCGGGCCAGTCGACGCGCGACACCGCAGCCCGTTGAGCATTCCGGCCCCGTCGCGCGGATCGCAGCGATGACCGCAGCCAGCCTCCCCGCTGCCGTCTTCCCCCGCTGCGGCCGCTCGCCGGGGCCGGAACCGGCGCATGGCCGGGCATCCGGACGACACGGTTTACCCGATCCGCGGCAATTTGGCTTACCCTCGCATCCCATGGATGCTGCGGTCGACCCCGATGCGATGCTGATGCTGGCCTACGCGCGCGGCGACCTGGCCGCGTTCGAGGCGTTGTACGCAAAACACCGCAGCATGCTGTACCGATTCCTGCTGCGCAGCCTGCGCGATCCGCACCGTACCGACGAGTTGTTCCAGGAAACCTGGAGCCGGGTGATCAGCGCCCGCGCGCGCTACCAGCCGCAGGCGAAGTTCAGCACCTGGCTGCTGCAGATCGCGCACAATCTGATGATCGACGGGCTGCGCCGGCAGCGTCCGATGGCCGGCGGCGATGAAGCCGAGGTGGCATTGGCGCAAGTCGCCAGCCCGGACCGCGAACAACCCGATCACGCGTTGTCCGAGTTCGAGCGTCGTCGCAACCTGCAGCGCGCGATCGAACAACTGCCACGCGAGCAACGCACCGTCGTGCTGCTGCGACTGGAACAGGAACTCAGCCTGGAGGAGATCGCCGCCGTGACCGGCACCGGCCGCGAAACGGTGAAATCGCGCCTGCGTTACGCCATGACCCGTTTACGTGAAGTGCTGTCCGAATGACCACGCCGCTGCCACCCACCGATCCGTCCACCAGGGACGACAAGCTGCCCGGCGAAGCCGAGCTGGCCGCGTTGTACCGCCAGTTGCCGCAGAACGAGCCCGGTCCCGAACTGGATGCCGCCGTGCTGCGCGCCGCGGCACAGGCACTGGAAGGCGCCGATGACGAGCCGCGGGTCGAACGGCGCAAGGGGCCGCGCGAGCCCGGCGACTGGGTTCATCCGAAGCCTCTCTCCGGCACCAGTGTCGAGCAGTTCCGCTCCATCGAATCCGTCGTCCGCACGCGGCGGCGCCGAAGCCCATCCTGGCTGATCGCGCTGGGCAGCGCCGCCAGCCTGGTGCTGGTGGCCGGACTCGCCTGGCATATGCGCGAATCGAGCCCGCCCCGGTCGGCGCCGGTCGCACAGGAAGAGGCGGCGGCCGTCCGCACCTCCGCAGCGACGGACCAGGCCAGCCCCGCCGTGGCACCGCTGGCGGCGCCGCCAGCGCCTGCCGTTTCGCCCGAACCCGTTGCGCGATCGGCGCCGCCATCCGCCGATCGGCAGATCGCCATGCGGGCTTCTGCCGCGAAGAAACTGAAGCAGAACGACGCGCTCCAGTTCGCCCAACGCAAGGCGGCCGCCAGGTCGGTGGTTACGCCACCACCGATCGCCGAGCTCGCCGCAACCGCTCCACCAGCACCGCCACCTCCGCCCGCACCGCCCGCGCCGCTTCAGGAAGTTTCCGCCAATGCCGTGAGCGGCGTGGCCGATCAGGCCGCCGCCGCGCCGAGCGCCGCGAAACCCATGCCGGCCGCCGCGTCCGTGGCAACGGACGAAGCCGCCCGCGACAAAGGCACCGCGCAACAACCGGGCGATACGCCGGCACAGGAGCTGGACAAGATCCGGCGACTGTTCGACCAGGGCCAGCGTGATCAGGCGCTGCCGCGGCTGCGCGCGTTCCGGCAGGCGCATCCGCAATGGCCGTTGCCGCCCGCGCTGCAGGCCCAGTTGCAGGAACCATGAGCGACGCGCTGTCCACCCTGGTCCAGCGCTGCCACCATCAGCAGGAAATCAGGAAAAGCCGCTTCCTCGCCATCGCCGCCCCGATCAGTTCGGTCGAACAGGCGCTGGCGTTTCTGCGCGAAGTCGCCGACCCCGCCGCCACGCACAACTGCTGGGCCTGGCGGATCGGCGACGGCTACCGCTTCAACGATGACGGCGAACCGGGGGGCACCGCCGGGCGGCCGATCCTGCAGGCGATCGATGGGCAGCAGATGGATGGCGTGGCGGTGGTGGTGACGCGCTGGTACGGCGGCATCAAGCTCGGCGCCGGCGGCCTGGTGCGCGCGTATGGCGGCACCGCGGCCGAGTGCCTGCGCCAGGCCGAGCGCATTGCCCTCGTCGCGATGACACGTCTTGGGGTGCGCTGCGAATTTGCCGAGCTGGCCCTGCTCAAGACGCGCCTGAAGGAACTGCAGGGCGAAGTCGAGCAAGAGCACTTCACGGCCGATGGCGTCGAGCTGCAACTGCGCCTGCCGCGCGATCGCGTGGACGAAGCGGTCCAGCTGGTCAACAACATCAGCCGCGGCCGCAGCGCGGCAAGACCGATGGACTGACCGCCCGATCGCCTCCGCCAGGATTGAATCGGCCCATGCACGCCCCACCTTGGATGGCATTGCCTGCGCCCGCGCATCCGTGTACCCATCCGATCGATCCCGCGAGAACCCATGAGCGCCGCCAGCCCTGACAAGCCCCGCCCTGCCCGCCGCATCAGTGCCCTGCGTGGGCTCTGGCCGTTCCTCAAACCGCATCGCTCGCTGGCGATCGGCTGGCTGCTGTTCCTCGGCCTCTCCTCGGGCGCCTCGCTGGTGCTGCCGCTGGCGTTCCGCCACATCATCGACCAGGGCTTCGGGCATTCCAGCCAGGCGGTAATCAACGGCACCTTCATCGCGCTGTTCGGCGTGGCGCTGGTGCTGGCCTTCGCCACCGCGGCGCGCTACTTCTGCATCACCCTGCTCAGCGAGCGGGCGCTGGCCTCGCTGCGGCAGACGCTGTATGCGCAGGTGATCCGCCTCGACGTGGGCTTCTTCGAGCGCAGCCGCGTCGGCGAACTACTGTCGCGGCTGAGCGCCGACACCGAAGTGGTGCAGGCACTGATCGGCTCCGGCGTGTCGGTGGCGCTGCGCAGCGCAGTGATGCTGATCGGTGCCGGCGCCATGATGATCTGGACCGCGCCATCGCTGGCCGGGCTCACCGCGCTGGTGATTCCCGCCGTGATGCTGCCGATCCTGGTGTTCGGCCGCCGCGTGCAGAAACTCTCGCGCGCCAGCCAGGACCGCCTCGCCGACGCGGCGGCCATCGCCAACGAAACCCTCAACGCCTCCACCGCGGTGAAGGCGTACGCCCGCGAAAATATCGAGAGCACCCGCTACAGCAACGCGATCCTGCGCGCGCTGGCCACCGCGCGCCGACGCATCGGCATGCGCGCGCTGCTGACCATGGCGGTGATCGTGCTGGTGTTCGGCGCGATCACCCTGGTGCTGTGGGCCGGTGCGCGCCACGTGCTGGCCGGCACGCTGGATCCGGGCGTGCTGGGCCAGTTCGTGCTGTACGCGGTGTTCGCCGCCGGCTCGGTGGCCGGCCTGTCGGAGGTGTGGGGCGACGTGCTGCGCGCGGCCGGCGCGATGGAACGCCTGGGCGAACTGCTGGACGAGCGCCCCGAGATCGTCGCGCCGGCGCAACCGCTCGCCCTGCCCCGGCCGGTCAGCGGCGCGCTGCGTTTCGACCAGGTGAGCTTCCACTACCCCACCCGTCCCGACAGCGCCGCCCTGCACGACTTCACGCTCGACGTGCGCCCCGGCGAAACCGTCGCCCTGGTCGGCCCCTCCGGCGCCGGCAAAAGCACGGTGTTCTCGCTGCTGCTGCGCTTCTACGACCCGCAAAGCGGCAGCATCAGCCTCGACGGCATCGACCTGCGCGCGATAACGCTGGACGACCTGCGCGGCGCGATCGCGCTGGTGCCGCAGGAAACCGTGATCTTCAGCGGCAGCGCCGCCGACAACATCCGCTTCGGCCGCGAAGGCGCCAGCGACGAGGAAGTGCGCGAAGCGGCCCGC
>Ga0157370_10008402_pt1 | contig 11136 bp, 11 predicted proteins | sample C35metaG_FD_113463 | JGI IMG/M metagenome (GOLD analysis project Ga0157370, IMG submission 113463) | Corn rhizosphere microbial communities from Kellogg Biological Station, Michigan, USA - C3-5 metaG | ecosystem: Host-associated > Plants > Roots > Rhizosphere > Soil | place: USA: Michigan... | reverse complement strand
CCCATTGAGCTGAACCTTATTACAATAATCTTTTTAGGTGTTTTCAAATCAATAATTTCTTATTGTGAACCTTTTATTTTTTCTATGATACTTGTTGATGAATAGCCGGGTAAAAAGTTAAGCACTTTAACTTCACCTCCGTTGGCAATTGTTTCTTTTGCACCGACAATACTATCAAGGTTGTAATCTCCTCCTTTAACCAATACGTCTGGTTGAACGGCATTTATTAAATTAAGAGGGGTATCTTCGCTAAAAAGCACAACTGCATCAACAAAAAACATGGATGCAATAAGCTGAGTCCGACTAAACTCATTATTTATTGGCCTGTTCTCGCCTTTAAGCTTACATACTGAGTTATCGGTATTTAAGCCAACAACAAGTATATCGCCTAAATCGGCAGCTTCGCCAAGATAGGTGATATGGCCAGGGTGTATAATGTCAAAGCAGCCATTAGTAAATACAATCTTTTTCCCTTCGGCCTTCCAGTTACGGGCTTTATCAATTAAAGTATCTTTAGATACTATTTTTTGTCCAAGAGTCTGTTTTGAATCTTTTGCCATAATTAATGTGATTGATCTACTGCAGTGCAAAGAATATGTCCGATAAGGATATGCATTTCCTGTATTCTGGCAGTATTATCTTCGGGGATTACAATGTTTATATCACAAAGTTCATTCATCTGACCGCCATCTCTGCCCGATAGGCCCAGTGTTTTGCAGCCAATTTCTTTAGCTGCTTTTAATGCGTTTATAATGTTTGCGCTATTGCCACTTGTAGATATTGCAATAAACAGATCTGAAGGATTTGCCAGTGCGTGTAGTTGACGCTCAAATACGCTGTGGTAACCATAATCATTACTGATTGCGGTTAAAGCTGAGGTATCAACAGTAAGTGCAATTGCAGGTAGTGCTTTACGTTCTTTAACAAATCTTCCGGTAAGCTCTGCTGCAATATGCTGTGCATCGGCGGCACTTCCTCCATTCCCGGCTAATAATACTTTATGGCCGGCTAAAAGTGTATCTGTAATTAACTTACAGCTGTGCTCAATTTGAGGTACAAGCTTCGAAATGACTTTCTCAATGGTTAACTTATGATGATTTAGTTCGTCTAATACCATGAATGTTAATTGGTTTTTAAAGATGCAATGATTTCTTCAATGCTGGTTGTTGCACTGCCAATATGTTTAATTACAATTGAAGCCGCATAGTTGGCTATGGTTGCTGCCTCCTCAACGCTAAAGCCTAATGAAAGGCAATAGGCTAAAGTAGCTATTACAGTATCGCCCGCCCCGGTTACATCATATACTTCGGTTGCTGCAACAGGAATAATTTTATGGTCTTTTTTAGTGATAATTGCAATTCCTGCTTCTGAAAGTGTTACAATCAGATAGGTTGCCCTGGTTGAATCAAGAATAATATGGGCTGCTTTAATCAGATCCTCATTGGAATTGATTTTTTCTGTTTTTGCAGCTTCTGCCAACTCCTTACGGTTTGGTTTAATAAGAAACGCACCTTCGTATTTGCTATAATCCAGTCCTTTAGGGTCTACAAGGGTTCTTTTTCCAAGTGATTGGCAATAACCTATAATTCTTAAGGATAGGGTTGGGGTTAGTAAGCCTTTATTGTAATCTGAAAGGACTACAATGTCTGCTTTTTCTATGTAGGGTGTAATGAAAGCGAAGAAAGATTCTTCCAGTTCAGCAGAGATATTATGGATATCCTCTTTGTCTATTCTAACAATTTGATGATTTCCGGCGATAACCCGTGTTTTTACGGTAGTTACCCTGCTGCTATCTTTTAAAATTAATTGATCGCTTATACCTTTTGTTGTTAAAATATCTGCAACATCGTCGGCAAATACATCATCTCCAACAATCCCGGCAAGGTGCACTTTAGCTCCAAGATCAATAAGGTTACTGGCTACGTTTGCTGCGCCACCAATAATTTTAGATTCTCTGTGTGCATTTAAAATTGGCACGGGTGCTTCGGGTGATAATCTGGTTGCCGACCCAAAGATGTAATGATCCAACATGAGATCGCCTATAACTAATATATCCGGACTAGGGTTATTGTGATGGGCATTATGTAGTTTTTCTGTTAGCATGCTCTATTTAGGTCAAAGGTAAGCATAATGGCTTTTATAATGATTAAATATTGTTAGTCCTGTTTTTGAAATGATCTGCTATTTCATTTACTGAATAACTATTTAAACATTGTTTGGCCTCCAGGCCGCCTTTTCTGCCAACCAATACGCCGTACTTCATATCATGGAAACCCTCTGTTCTGTGGGCATCCGGATTTATAGATAATATAACACTTTTTTCAAGCGCATAGCGATGCCAGCGCCAGTCCAGATCCAGGCGCAACGGGTTTGCATTGATTTCTATAACTACATTGTTTGCAGCGCAGGCATCAATTACTTTAGCATAATCTATCGGATAACCTTTTCTGCTAAGTAATAACCTGCCAGTAGGGTGGCCCAAAATGGTGGTGTATGGGTTTTCTATTGCTTTTATTAATCTGGATGTAGCTTTTTCCTCGTCCATCCTTAAAATACTGTGTACAGATGCTACCACAAAGTCAAAAGTTTTAAGGATATCGTCGCTATAATCCAATGAGCCATCAAAAAGGATGTCACTTTCTATTCCTTTGAATATTTTAAACGGAGCAAGTTTAGCATTTAATGCATCAATTTCCTGATGTTGTGCATAAACCCGTTGCTCGTTAAGGCCATTGGCATAGAATGCGGATTTTGAGTGATCGCAAATCCCAAGGTATTCTAATTGCAAATTGTCTTTGCAATAAAGAGCCATCTGTTCAAGCGTATGTACACCATCACTCCAAGTAGAGTGGTTGTGCAGGCTACCTTTAAGGTCCTGGTAGGTAATTAAATGCGGCAGTTTGTTTGCCTTTGCCAATTCAATTTCATTTAAGCCTTCTCTAAGTTCAGGTTCAACAAAAGCTAACCCTGCCTTTTGATAGATAGCCTGCTCATCATTAAAAGGGCCATTGCCAGCCAGTGCCAAAACATCATTTACATGTTTTTCATTGCCAGTTAATTTAAACCAATTGAGGTAAAAGTCTTGTTTGGTTACTACATATAGTTTTACTTGCAGGCCTGTTGGGCTTTGCGCTATAAGTGCATCATCACCTTGTGTTTCAAATTGCAACGGCTCAAATTCTGATATTCTCGTAACCAGCTCATCAATACTTTCGGCACCAATTACAAGTTCTATTTCTTCGATGATTTCCAAACAGCGACGGTATGCTCCGGCAACGCCTAAAAGCGGCTCGCCATTAATGTTTCTAAGCCAAACAGCAAGGTCTTCAAATAGCTTGTTTACAAATCCTTCTGCCTGGGCATATAGGAATTTGCCATGAGCTGCCATTTGAAATTCAATAACCTTTTTGATTTCTTCCTGTGTTTTTAGTCCGAAACCTTTGGCTTCAATAAGCCTGTTTTCATTACAAGCGTAATACAACTCGCCAATATTTTCTATGCCAAGGTCTTTCCAGATGGTTGCTATTTTTTTTGGTCCTATGCCTTTAATACCCAGCATTTCTACAATTCCTTCCGGCGTTTCGGCCAGGATTGCCTGAAGTTCGGCCATTGAGCCTGTTTGCAATAACTCCCATACTTTTGCTGATATACTTTTGCCAAGACCATCTATCAGGGCAATTTCTTCAAGCGTTTTATCCTTAATGGCATAGGGTAGTTTATCTACCTTAAATGCGGCATTAGCTACTGATTTTATTTTAAATGGGTTCTCGTTATGCAGTTCCATCAATTGAGATAGTAGACGGAGGGTACGGGCGATAGTTTTGTTTTCCATTGGGCTATTTTTAGGATGATTCCATCGTTGCTAAATTAAATAAAAAGGCTCGGTTTTTTGATTAAACTATTATTGGCATGGTTTTTTTATCTTTATATAGCTATGAGACAATTCAATATTTTAAGCGTTTTTTTGCTGGCTGTGGTTTTGGGCTGCAATGAACCCAATAAAAAGGTGACAGAAGAGGATAAAGAGACTCGTTTGCCTGCCGGGGCATTTCCTGAATATTCAGGAGATTTGATAATTGTTCCGGGTAAATCGATTGATAAGGTGTTTCTGGGACAGGACATGCAGGAGGTTTTTAAGATTTTGGGTAATCCTAATGATGGTGATGCCGCCATGGGTAAGGCCTGGGGGATCTGGTTTCTGAGGGACTCAACGGATACTAAAAAAGGTGAATTGTCTGTTTATTCATCGTACAAGGATAGTACGATGGTAGCTAAGGATGTGAAACAGATTGTTGTAAGTGCTTCGAATTACCGAACCGATAAGGGATTAAGGATTGGAGTATCGCTGGATGAGATTAAGGCAGTTTTTCCTAATGTTAAAAAAGCGGGAGTTTATTTAAATGCGGCTAAAAAGGATACTCTTGTTGTTTATGATGAGGAGAAGGAGGGAATAGCTTTTGATATAAGGAATAAGGGCGACCATTTTTATACTACAGCAATTACTGTGCACCCCAAAAATGTATCGGTAAATAGTACATATTTAACGATACATCCGGGTTGGGATAAGTTGCAGTAATATTGCAGCTTTTATTTCACAATAATTTCAAAAGGCATGCGGGTTTGTACGCCTGATTTTGAAATGGTTGATTTTATTTGCTGATAAATTGGATAATTTTCGCCAAGTTCCTGCTTAGCATAATATGTTCTTACCTTGTCTGTGCTGCTATCCATAAATGATTTTAATGGACTTATCATTTCCGGATATTCTACTACTCTGTAGTCTTTTACTTTTGCTTTTTTTGCTGCCGAGGTAATTGCATCATTAAAGCTACCGGTTCTATCTGCAAGCCCAATTTTTACTGCATCGGTACCTATCCAAACACGGCCCCCTCCAATACTGTCAATATATGCCTTAGTTCTTTTACGTCCTTCAGATACGTGAGTGATAAAGGTATCGTAAACTCTGTTTACATCGGTTTGGATAATTAATCTTTCGCCATCTGTTAAAGGACGGCTTGTACTCATTATATCGGCATACTTGCCAGTTTTAACACCATCAAAAGTAATTCCCAGTTTTGTATTTAATAATTTCTGGAAATTAGGAATTACTCCAAATACACCAATTGAGCCTGTGATTGTGTTGGGCTGTACAAAAATTGAATCTGCTGCGCAGGCAATGTAATAACCGCCTGATGCTGCTACATCTCCAAATGAAGCAATTACAGGCTTAACTTTTTTTGCAAGAATAATTTCCCTCCAGATCACGTCAGATGCAAGCGCGCTACCTCCCGGTGAATTTACCCTTAATACGATGGCTTTAATATTGGAATCTAACCTGGCTTTTCTGATGGTTCTTGAAAGGCGTTCAGAACCGATCTGTACATTAGAGCCCTCTCCGCCTACAATATCACCATCAGCATAAATTACAGCAACTTTGTTTTTACTGCTTTCGCCAATATCTGTATTTATATTTTTAGCATAGTCGTTTATAGTTATGCTACTGATGTTACTTTTCTTGTCTTTACCGCTTAAAGTTTTAAGCTCGTCGAGTATTTCATCTTTATATTTAAGGCCGTCAATTAGTTTATAAGCTACGGCATCTTTTGGCTGCTGGATTTTATAATCGTCTGCAATCTGATGTAATGTAGGGGTACTGATATGTCTGCTTTCACCTATTCCTTCAAGAAAAGTATTGTACAATCCGGTTAAATAAGCAGTAACCTGTTCACGATTTTTATCACTCATTTTATCGGTAATAAATGGCTCAATTGCACTTTTATATGAACCTACTCTTATTATTTGGGCTTCGATGCCTAATTTATCAAGCGCGCCTTTAAAGAACATAATCTGAGAGCTTAGGCCTTTAAATTCAAGTGCCCCCTCAGGGTTGAGATAAACTTTATCGGCAGCTGATGCCAGGTAATAAGCACCCTGAGTATAAACCTCGCTATAGGCTATGATTTTCTTTTTGCTGGTTTTAAAATCAATTAAAGCATTTCTTACTTCGCGTAGTGTTGCAAAGCCCGCATTTGGTGAAGTTACATTAAGATAAATGCACTTGATATTATCGTCGGTTTTTGCTTTTTTAAGAGATTTAAGTATGTCGTTAAACCCTATGCTTTTTTCACCATCTCCTCCCACGATTGGCAGATTTGAAAAAGTATCATCAGGAGTACGCTCTCTAATTGCCTGATCCAGGTTTAAATATAGTACAGAGTTGCTGCTTACACTAACAGTTTTATTGCCCTCGAGAGATGAAACCACACCAACAATAATTACTACAAACAACAGGGTAAAAAGGACAAGTGAAATGATAACGCCTACAATGGTTGCAAAAACATACTTGAAAAATTCTCTCATGTGGTGGTTAAATATTTATTTTGTAAATATAAGTAAAAAAATAGCCTCAGGCTTTTATATGATATTTGATACTAAAAAAGTTTATTTGTTACTGGGTAGTAACCTTGGAGATAGGAAACAGCTGATTGATGATGCTATAGTGCAAATTGCACATGATATTGGTGACGTATTTGTAAGATCATCTGTTTATGAAACCGAGGCCTGGGGTAAAGAAGATCAGCCCTCTTTTTTAAATGTGGCATTGGGCGTGAGTACAAAGCTTACACCTGTTGAGGTGTTGGATAAGGCTTTAGAAATTGAATTGGAACTAGGTAGGGTAAGGCACGAAAAATGGGGTTCCCGTTTAATTGATATTGATGTTATTTTTTATGATAATATTGTAGTTGATATGAAAGATAAATTACAAATACCTCACCCTCAGATGCAATATAGGAAATTCGTTTTAGAGCCTCTGGCAGAGATTGCGCCAGATTATATACACCCGATCTTGAAAATAACTGTTCAGCAGGTATTAGAAAGATTACATGATAATTTATCTGTATCTAGAATTTAATTATATTTTTGTTCCGATGATTAACGTAAATAAAAATGATGAGCCTTTGGATCTTTCTTACCTAAGAGAGATGTCTGCAGATAATGCAGAGTTTATCATAGAGATGATAGATCTTTTTAAAGCTCAAACACCTGTATATCTTTCTGAACTTGAAAGTGCAGTTGCCGATAAAAATTGGCCGTTGGTATCAACATGTGCGCACAGAATGAAGCCTACCTTTGCTTATATTGGAAGGGAAGATGCTAAATTGCATATGCAGATGATTGAACATAATGCCCGTGAACTTATTGAAGTAGAAGCATTGCCACAGGCTTTTGCTGAAATTGCTGAGTTTGTGCCGGTTTTATACAGGCAATTGGATTTGGCAAGAGCAGATCTTGAAAAAGAACTTTAGGCAGTAGGGATACGCCTGAAATGCAGAATTGACAATCCTATATACAATACTAATATAAAAGGCACTGCCGCAAATTTTAGAAATGGAATTAACAGTGCTGATATGATCAGAAAAATATATTTTATTTTATTCTGACGCCAGCTTGTTGAACTGAATTTTAAAGAGAATATTCTAATTTCACTTACCAGTAACCAGCTTAATAATGCCGTTAATCCGACAAGGAGCAAGGTAGAATTGATAACTGAAGGATAGTCTTTTTGAATGAAAGGCAACGAGACTATAAACAAGGTATTCATTGGGGTATTGAGGCCAATGAAATCTTCAGTTTGCCTGGTATCATTGTTAAATTTGGCTAACCTTAATGCTGAGAATACAGTGATTATAAATGCAAGGTAAGGCAGGTAAGGTAACGTGTAATCACTTTGAGAAAGCAATTGGTACATTACTACTCCTGGCAGGAAACCAAAGCTTACCATATCAGCCAGAGAATCGAGATCTTTTCCGATGTTTGATTTTACATTTAGTAATCTGGCAGCAAAACCATCAAAGAAATCAAAGATTCCGGACAGCAGCACAAAGTATGCTGCTGTCTCCAGAGCTCCGTTAAAAGCATAAACTATTCCTATACAACCTGAGAACAGATTTGCACAGGTTATTGCATTAGGGATATGCTTCTTTATCATTTATTAGCTATTCATCGAAATTAAAAACTCTTCGTTGGATTTTGTGCCTTTTATTTGTGCCTGTACAAATTCCATAGCTTCCTGAGCATTCATATCTGCAAGGTGGTTACGTAAAATCCATACGCGTTGTAAAGTATCTCTGTCATGTAACAGATCATCTCTACGTGTACTTGAAGCAGTGATATCAATAGCAGGGAAGATACGTTTGTTAGATAGTTTACGATCTAACTGCAGCTCCATGTTACCGGTACCTTTAAATTCTTCGAAGATTACCTCGTCCATTTTAGAACCGGTATCTGTTAAGGCTGTTGCAAGGATGGTTAGAGAGCCACCTTTTTCTATGTTACGTGCAGCACCAAAGAAACGTTTAGGTTTGTGTAATGCGTTTGCATCAACACCACCAGAAAGAATTTTACCAGATGCAGGAGCAGTTGTGTTGTATGCTCTTGCTAACCTTGTGATAGAGTCTAACAGGATTACTACATCATGACCACATTCTACAAGACGTTTTGCTTTTTCTAAAACGATATTAGCAATTTTAACATGACGTTCTGCAGGCTCATCAAAAGTTGAAGCAATAACTTCGGCTCTTACACTTCTTGCCATATCAGTAACCTCTTCCGGACGTTCATCTATCAATAAAATGATTAAATAAACTTCAGGATGATTTTTGGCAATTGCATTGGCTACCTCTTTAAGTAAATTGGTTTTACCTGTTTTGGGCTGCGCTACAATCAGACCACGCTGACCTTTACCTATTGGGGTAAACAGATCAATAATCCTGGTAGAGTAGTTATTGATTTCTGTGAAAAGATTTAACCTTTCTGTAGGAAATAGAGGAGTAAGGTAGTCAAACGGAACACGGTCTCTAACATCAGCTGGTAAGCGTCCGTTAATCGTTTCTACTCTTACCAAAGGGAAATATTTCTCGCCTTCTTTTGGAGGGCGGATGCTTCCTTTAACAGTATCACCTGTTTTTAAACCAAATAACTTGATTTGTGACTGAGATACATAAATATCATCAGGAGATGAAAGGTAGTTATAATCAGCAGATCTTAGGAAACCATAGCCATCTGGCATAATTTCCAGAACACCTTCGTTGGTGATGGTATTGTCAAAATCAAGATTTGAATAGCTATTCTCATTTTGTTTTTGATGGCCACCTGAATTAGGTCCTTTGGGTCTGTTTTCGTCTCTTTGAGGTTTGTTATTCTTTTTGTTTTCGCCTGAAGGGGCGTTTTGAACAGGGGCAGCTACCGGAGCTGGTTTGGCAGTTTCTATAGTTTCTGAAGGTGCTTGTGGTGTTTCAACCTCTGGCTCAGCATCGGGTATGATTACTTCTTGAGCAGCTTCTTCTGCATATCTTTGTTCAGAGCCTGGAAGAGGATCAAACAGTGATGCCTTATTGAAAGGTTTAGTTGTTGGGCCTTCGTCTTCTTTTGCTGATATCCTGATTCTTTTACGTGTTGGTTTTTCGGCAGTGCCGGTATCTTTTGCAGCCTTTGCTTTACTAACTTTAGCTGGTGCTGCTACCTCAGTCACCTCAGCAACAGGAACATTTGTTTCTTGTTCTGTAATCTGTGCAATAATTTCAACCAGTTCAGCCTTACGTAACTCATCAGCATTTAGTATGCCCTGAGTTTTTGCAATCTCACGCAATTCGGCTGTGAGTTTTTCATTTAATTCTGTTTTATTAAACATTATATGGGTGTAGAGAAATTTTTAAAAAAAGCATTTATCACTTCAACAAAGCAGAAAAAACGGCTATAAATTATAGTTGGAAACAAAATTTTTATTGGATTTTCTGGAATGAGCAGATAAACTTTTAGAGAATTATGTTGCAATTGTATGTATTTGTAACCTAATCTCCAAGAAAAACTTAAAATTGTTTAAAATAATTTCGTTCAAAAGTTTTTAAATAGGCGTTAAATCACTGTTAAATTTGGCATCTTTGCACACAAAATTTACCCTCTGATGAATAAGAAGCAGTTATTTGAACAAATCAAAAGTAAGAAATCTTTTTTGTGTGTTGGCCTTGATCCGGCTCTGGAAAATATTCCAAAACACTTATTAAAATACGAAAACCCTGTGTTAGAATTTAATAAGCAGATAATTGATGCGACTAAAGATCTGTGTGTGGCTTACAAACCTAATACTGCTTTTTATGAGTCAATGGGATTAAAGGGTTGGGAAACTTTAATTAAAACGTGGCAACATATTCCTAAAGATATTTTTACAATTGCTGACGCTAAAAGAGGGGATATCGGGAATACCTCGGCCATGTATGCCGATGCTTTTTTTAATGAGGATAAGTCGGGTATGAGCTTTGATTCTATAACTGTTGCACCTTACATGGGAAAGGATTCTGTTGGCCCGTTTTTAGAATATAAAGATAAATGGGTTATCCTGTTGGCTTTAACTTCAAACGCAGGCCATAGCGACTTTCAGTTACATAAAACGCCGGAAGGCAAATTATATGAGGAAGTTATCAGGATTTCATCTCAATGGGCAAATAGTGAGCAACTGATGTATGTTGTAGGTGCTACACGTGGTTCTGAGTTTGAAAATATAAGAAGGCTGGCTCCTGATAATTTCTTACTTGTACCAGGCATCGGTGCCCAGGGTGGCAGTCTTGCTGATGTTTGTGAATATGGTTTAAATAAAGAATGTGGTTTGCTTGTAAATTCTGCAAGAGCTATTATATATGCCAGTAAAGGCGAAGATTTTGCTGAAAAGGCAAGAGAGGAAGCTCTAAACGTACAAAAAGAGATGGAGCAGATCTTGTTGTCTGCAAAATTGATATGACCGCTAAAACGGATTTTAAGCTAGTTTTTGCCCTGATAGGCGTTGCTGTAGTTTGGGGGACAACATATCTGGGAATCCGTGTTGCGGTAGAAACCATTCCGGCCTGGTTTGTTGCGGCTATAAGGCAGGCATTTGCATCTTTAATTTTGATGGGGATACTGCTGAGCAAAAATGAATTAAAATGGAAAGACTGGCCTTATCTAAGAAGGCAGCTGCTGGTATCTGTTTTAATGATTGTTGTTGCCAATGGTATGACTACCGTAGCAGAAGAAACTATACCCAGTGGTTTAACATCTTTATTGAATGCGCTGAGCCCTCTTGTAGTGTTTTTGGGAAGTGTG
>Ga0157370_10008400_pt1 | contig 11138 bp, 6 predicted proteins | sample C35metaG_FD_113463 | JGI IMG/M metagenome (GOLD analysis project Ga0157370, IMG submission 113463) | Corn rhizosphere microbial communities from Kellogg Biological Station, Michigan, USA - C3-5 metaG | ecosystem: Host-associated > Plants > Roots > Rhizosphere > Soil | place: USA: Michigan... | reverse complement strand
CAATCAGGAATTAAATATGACTTTGCAGGAAATTGAAATTGCAAAGAATGATATTAGAGTTCGTAAAGGAGCTTTACTGCCAACAGTTGGAGTTCGCGCTGGTGCGGGAATCGAAAAAGTAGGCCGTTACACCAGCCAAGGTGCGGGTGATGCGACGACAGAAATTAAACCGGGAGTTGAAACTCCGGATCCGTTACCGGATTACACGATTGCAGCTTATGCAAACTGGGAAGTAGATATCTGGAAAAAATTGCGTAATTCTAAAAAAGCCGCTGTAAACCGTTATTTAGCTACAGTAGAAGGTAAAAACTTTGTGATTACAAACCTTATTGCCGAAATCGCTGATAATTATTACGAGTTATTGGCTTTAGACAGTCAGCTGGATATTGTAAAACAAACTATTACATTACAATCTAATGCTTTAGAAATTGTAAAAATTCAAAAACAAGCAGCAAGAGCAACAGAACTTGGAGTTCAGAAATTCCAGGCTGAGGTTTTAACTTCTAAAAGCTTAGAGTTTGATATTTTACAGAAAATTAAAGAAAACGAGAACAAAATCAACTTTTTGTTAGGACGTTATCCGCAGGATATCAAAAGAGATAAAACCAATTTTACAGATTTGCTTCCTGCAGCTGTAAACTCTGGAATTCCGTCTCAATTATTAACAAATCGTCCTGATGTTAAACAAGCAGAATTAGAATTAGTTGCTGCAAAATTAGATGTTAAGGTGGCTCGTGCAGAATTTTATCCTTCATTGGATATTTCGGCTGCTTTTGGAGTTCAGGCTTTTAAACCATCTTATTTGTTTACATTTCCTGAATCTCTTTTATATTCATTAGCCTGAGATCTTGCTGCACCTCTTATTAATAGAAATGCAATTAAAGCAGAATTTTCTAGTGCCAATGCAAGACAGCTTCAGGCATTGTACAATTATGATAAAACGATTTTAAATGCCTATTTAGAAGTTTCAACACAGCTTTCTAAAATAGATAACCTGCAAAAAGGGTACGATTTAAAATCGCAGCAAGTTGACGCCTTAAATAAATCAATTGACGTTTCGAATGACTTGTTTAAATCGGCTAGAGTAGACTATTTTGAAGTTTTAATGACACAACGTGATGCATTAGAAGCTAAATTGGAATTAATAGATACTAAAAAAGAACAATTAAATGCTGCAGTTCACGTCTATAGAGACTTGGGCGGCGGATGGAAATAATATTGCCTGTTAATTTGTAGCGAAAAAGCCTTTTGAGAGTAATCTTAAAAGGCTTTTTCAGTTTAGATTGAAAAGGTTTTACTTCTGTATATTTGTATTTCAAAAGTTATTTTATGAAGCCCCTTATTAAACCAAAGGCATTAAAACGAGGTGATAAAGTTGCGGTAATATCACTTTCCTGGGGAGGCGCCGGAGAATTACCGCACCGATATGAATTCGGAAAAAAACAACTTCAGGAAGTGTTTGGACTAGAAGTTGCAGCAACTAAAAATGCTTTAAAATCCGCAGAATGGATTTATAATAATCCAAAAGCACGTGCAGAAGATTTAATGGGCGCCTTTTTAGATCAATCTATTAAAGCGATTATTACCAATATTGGAGGAGAAGACAGTGTTAGGATTCTGCCTTTTTTAGATTTAAATATAATTACCCAAAATCCGAAAATATTTTTAGGATTTTCAGATTCTACTATAACACATTTTGCTTGTTTAAAAGCAGGACTGACTTCTTTTTATGGTACGTCGCTTTTAGTGGGATTTGCCGAAAATTGCGGTATGCACGATTATCAAATTCAGGATATTAAAAGAACATTGTTTTCTGCAGAACCTGTAAGAGAAATTATGCCGAATAAAGAAGGCTGGACAACAGAATATCTGGATTGGTTTGATACTTCATTATCCAATACAAAAAGAAAACTGACAGAATCTCACGGTTGGAATTTTTTGCAGGGAAAAGAAAAAGTAGAAGGAAGATTAATAGGAGGCTGTTTAGACGTTTTAGAATTTTTAAAAGGAACAGAATTTTGGCCTTCTCTGGAAGAATGGAATGATTGTATTTTGTTTTTAGAGACTTCTGAAAATAAGGTTGAACCTAGAGCGCTGCGATATTGGTTAAGAAATTACGCCGCACAAGGTATTTTACATCGTATAAAAGGCATTATTTTAGGTCGTCCGTACGATTCAAAATACGCCAAAGAATATAACGATGAGATTCTTAAAATTATGAAAGAAGAAAATTTAACTGATTTGGCTATTATTACCGAAATGGATTTTGGTCATACCTGTCCAACCTTTACCATTCCGTTTGGTGCATTAGCACAAATAGATTCTGTAAATAAAACGTTTAGTATTTTAGAAAACGGTGTGACAGAATAATATAACACGTTTATAAATATTAAAAAGCCTTTCAGGAGATTACAATTCTGAAAGGCTTTTTTTATTATTCTATTTAACAAAATTTATTTCAGTTTCTAAAATATTAACCTCATTTTTGTAAGAAATACTATAAAGCTAGCCATATGAGAAAAAAATTACTTATTGTTTTTTTATTTTTTTGTTTTGCAGTAACTGCTCAGACAAAAGTTACATTTAATTATGATAGTGCAGGAAATCAGATAAAAAGAGAGTTGTGCCTGAATTGCGCCAGTAAAAAAGTCGATGATTTGCCTAAAGAAATTGCCGCACTCACAGACGATGATTTATTGAAGTTTTCAACAGAAGATGTTATTTCTTATTATCCAAATCCAGTAAAACAAGAACTATATCTGCAATGGCAGTTAACTAATGATAATTATGTATCTGGAGTTCACATATACTCAATAACAGGCCAGGTTTTAAATACATATCAAGGAAATGAGAGAATTAATAATTTAAATATTCCTTTTCAAAATTACCCTTCTGGAGTCTATTTGGTTTTGCTTTCGTATAAAGACGGAGGAGAAAAATCTATTAAAATCATCAAACAATAAGCTATAGGTATGAAGAATCTTTACTTTGTATTATCTTTTTTCTTTTTTAATTTTTTTGTTAGCGCACAAACTTCTTCTGAGGTTGGTATTACCGAAGGTCAATTGTCTGTTTCTTTATCTGGTGCGGCAACTTATACGATTCCAATTGCAGTTCCTCCTGGAATTAATGGGGTTGTGCCACAAATTAGTTTAGCCTATAATAGTCAGGGAGGAAATGGAATGGCAGGTTTTGGCTGGAATGTCTCAGGAATTTCTGCTATTACTCGTATTCCGGCTACTAAATATCATGATAACGTAATAGACCCGGTTGATTTTAATGCTCTAGATCGTTTTGCTTTAGATGGGCAGCGATTGATAGTGAAAAATGGCGCGGTATACGAAACAGAGAATTTTTCAAATGTTAAAATTACTTCTTATGGTGTTCATCCAAGCGGCTCAAATTATGGACCAGCTTATTTTATAGTAGAATATCCCGATGGATCTAAAGCCAATTATGGAAACTCTACAGACTCTCGTTCTATTACTGATTGGGCTATTACCTACTGGGAAAATCCGCAAGGAATTAGGATTAATTATACTTACTCTTCATCCAATAATATTTTAGAAATAGCTTCGATAAAGTATGGAGGTACTGCAAGTATAGCATCAATAAATGAAATTAAGTTTAATTATGTTGCAAGAAAGAGAGTAGAACATTCTTTTATAGGAGGATTAACTACGATTAGAAATAGAATACTGAAAGAGATTAATGTTATTGGCAGCGGAGTAGGTTTTAGAAATTATGTTTTAGAGCCTGAGGAAACCTCTTTAGGTTATCAAAGATTAAAAACCCTAACAGAAAAAAGTGGTGATAATACAAAGAGTTATACTCCCACTAAATTTAATTATGATACTACTATTAGTGATGTTCCATTAAAAGTTGGAGTACCTGCTCCGCTTGGAATTTCTGGAATTAATTATTCAAATACAGATTATATATCCGGGGATTTTAATGATGATGGAAAGACAGATATTATATTGTATTCAAAAATAGCGGGTTTAAAAAATAAATATACTTTATTCTCTAATATAAAAGCAGGGGCAAATAACTCTGGTGCAGTAGATAATGTTGGGACATTTGAGAAAATTTTTCCAGCTTCTTTTTTAAGTTCAAATAGTAAGCTTTTACCGCAAGGCTGGACAATCTTAAAGAGAACAGATACAAAATGTATACTATCAGTGCATGGAGTTGGATCAACTTCTGCGACTTTTAAACATTATGAGAAAGAGTATAATTTTAGTAAAACCGTAACAAAAGCTTCTAATTGGTCTTATTGTGATCCTAAGGATTATACTGGAGTAATAGTAGAAAATATTCCAATGGAGTATATCAGCGGAGATTTTAATGGTGATGGGTTAACAGATGTTATAGCAGTAGAAAAAAGTTTTTATTATGATATGAGGGTTTGTAATTTTGGAAATCATACTACCGAATATCAAAGACCTCTTTATCAGGGAGGCAAAGCTTATTTGTTCAATTTAGACAGACGCATTACTTCAAATGAACCAGAAAGTATAGGAAGCGTGGTAATTAATAACATAGCTAGTTCAAAATTATTCGTCGCTGATTTTGATGGCGATGGTAAATCTGATATTTATGTTTTTGAACCTAATTTTATAAAAGTTTATAAGCTAGATAAAGATAATAAACTGGTTTTGTTATATCAAAATACATCTAGTGACACAAGCATAGTTCTTGACAGACCTATCTTATTTGGAGATTATAATGGTGATGGAAAAATAGATTTTGTAATTCCTAATGGTGTTGGTCAGGACAGCTGGAATTTTTATCTGGCTACTGGGACTAATTTTAATAAAATAAACAGTGGTATTGGTGTAGCATATGAGCTGGCAAATTTTGGCACTTATGCAGAATTAGACCCACAAGGAGTTACCAGATATCCTTATTGCTTAAATGAAAAGAATTATATTGCTAATGATTACAACGGTGATGGAAAAACAGATATATTGTTTACACAGAATCTTACAGTAGCTCAAAGCAGTAATTATAAAGCAGAAGGTGAGCCGGTATACTCAAGATTAACACTTTTTGAGAATAAATCAGTTACAAATACTGCTGTAACTTTCTCAATGCTTAATACGGCTATTCAAACTACAGGAATTAAAAGAGATCCAATTCCTGTATTTACCAATCATAACCAAATAAACAGGAATTTAGAATTTAGTTTAATAAATGATAATGCTATACTTACTTTTAATAGTCCAAAAGACAATCGAATAGATGTCTTGGTAAAAGACATTACAAATGGTAATGGAGTAAAAGAGACAATTACATATAAAAATCTACAGCAAGATCCTTACGAACCTATCTACACACCAACAGCTTTAAACGAAACTTTTCCTAATGTTGATGTTATAGCAGTTCCTGGTTTTAAAATTGTAACGATGCTTGAAAAACAAAGCGCCGATGTTTATAAAAAACAGCTGTATTTTTATTCTGGGGCAGTTTCAAATACAGAGGGACTTGGATTTTTAGGGTTTCGTTCCACCTCAAAAACAAATTGGTACGGAAATACCGGTTCAGATATAATTTCTACTTTATCAAAAAATGATATAAGTTTAAGAGGAGCCAACGTAGAGAACTACACTGTATTAGGACTGCATACACCTTTACAGCCAAATCCTAATGCAACAATTATTTCAAGTACAATTGTAAAAGATAACTACACCGTATCAGGTTCGGAGAATCTGGTGGCTACGCAGAGTATTACTCTAAAACCTGATAGCTGGATAAAATCGGGCAGTACATTCTCAGCTAAAATAAATGAAGATGCTAACACAGGTACATCTGTAAACACACCTACCGATTTTATAACGAAATCATTGTTTTTTTATGATAGTGAATTATCACCTAGTAAAGTTTTTAAGATTAAAAACAGCAAAACCAAACAATTTAATGGTCTAGATAATACAAGTTCAGAAACTTCTATAGAGTATGATGCTGATTATAATCCTTCAAAGTCTACAACGCTTTTAAAGGAATCAGGCGGTACAGTTCAAACCACTGTCTCAACTATAAGCTATAACCCGGCAACTGCATCTCCTTATGTAGCAGGCAGACCTTCGGGGAAAAACCAAAGCATTACGATTTCTGGAGATGTTATGACCTCTGAAGAATTGTATTTTTATCAAAATAATCTGCTGACTCAAGTCAAGAAAAAAGGAACAAATACAGATTATATTGTTGAGGATAATGTATATGATGCTTTTGGGAATATTACTCAAAAAACAATTACAGCATCAGGACTTCCAGCCAGAGTTACCAGCTATGGATATGATTCTTCGGGACGTTTTTTAACAAGAAGTACAGATATTGAAGCATTATCGACGAGCTATGTTTATAATATAGATGGGACATTAAAATCCGAAACAAATCCTTACGGATTAACTACGTCTTATTTGTACGATTCATGGTTCAAAAAAACAACAACTACAGACTATTTAGGAAAAAAGAATAGCTACGTATATACGCGTTCCGGAACAAAAACAATTGTTACCTCTACCGCTGAAGACGGCAGTGTTAATGAAGAGACATTCGATGATTTAGGAAGAAAAATAAGAGTAGGAAGCAAAAACATAATGGGCACTTTTGCTTATGTAGATTATCAATATGATATTCAGGACAGAAACAATAAAGTAAGCGAGCCCTATTTTGGGGCATCAGGGACGCAATGGAATGAAACTAAGTATGATGTCTATGGCAGAGTTATTCAGAATACGTCCTTTACTGGAAAAATAACAGATATTACTTATTCAGGACTTACTACAACAGTAAGCGATGGCACAAAATCAAAAACTTCTGTCAAAAATGCAATCGGCAATGTAGTGTCTATGACAGATACACCAGGCGGGAATATTAAGTACACTTATTTTGCTAATGGAAATCTAAAAGAATCAGAGTATGGAGGTGTAAAAACAACGATATCACAAGACGGCTGGGGAAGAAAAACAAAATTGGTAGATGCTTCAGCGGGAACCTATACCTACACTTACAATGCATTTGGAGAGACAACAAGCGAAACTACGCCTAACGGAACGACAACGTATATTTTAGATCCTGCTTCTGGTAAAGTCAAGCAAAAAACAATCAATGGAACACTTACAAATTCCGTAACAACCTATACTTATGATTCTTCAAGCAAGTTATTGTCAGGCAGTAAGTTTGATGATTTAAGTAATGGTTCTAATACAATTTTGAATTCGTTTACCTATGATGATTCAAAAAGAATCAGTACTACAGTAGAAACAACACCATACGCAGTGTTTACAAAAGAATTTAAGTATGACGATTTCGGACGAATAAATACTGAAACTTCAACAGCCTCAGCAGGAGGAAAATCTAGTTCAAAAACCATAAAGAACACATACAAAAACGGTTCTCATTGGCAGATATTAGACAATACGACTAATGCTGTTTTATGGCAGACCAATATTGTAAATGCAAGAGGTCAGCTTAAAGAAGCACTAAATGGTCCAATAACGATAACGAACTTATACGATACTTACGGTTTAGCGTCTCAGTTTAAATACGATAAAACTTCAGGTTCATCAAATATTTTAACTTTAAACACGGTTTTTGATGCTAAAAGAGGTAATCTGACCAGCAGAACAAACAGCCTTTTTAATAGAAACGAAAGCTTTAAGTATGATGCACAAGACCGCTTAACAGAGTTTACCAATGCACAAGGTGTACAGGAAAAACAATTATATGATGATCAGGGCAGGATTACACAAAACAATTTAGGAACATACAGTTATACTATAACAGGAAAACCTTATCAGAACAGTTCTATTACAGTTTCGCCCGAAGCACTATCTTATTATACAGCAAAGCCGTTGCAAAATATAACTTATAATGCATTTAAAAGTCCTGTACAGATTGAAGAAGCTGGAGTTGATAAAATAAGTTTTGATTACAACGATAATAATAGTCGTACGGCAATGTTTTATGGAGGACTTCAGGACGATAAAGTCCAGAGACCCTTACGTAAATACTATTCTGCTGATGGCAGTATGGAAATTAAGGAGAATAGAACAACTAATACTTTTGAGTTTATTACTTATATAGGTGGAGATGGATACTCTGCGCCAATAGTGCTAAAAAGCAACGGCAATGGTACAACGCAGGATTATTTATATCTGCAAAGAGATTACCAAGGGTCAATAGTAGCTATTACCGATGCTAACGGAGCCATACTCGAAAAACGATTGTTTGATGCCTGGGGTGCAATTGTAAGTGTACAGGATGGCGCAGGAAATAACCTTGCCGGATTGACCATTTTAGATCGAGGATACACGGGGCATGAACATTTACAAAGTGTAGGACTCATTAACATGAACGGGCGTATTTACGATCCTAAACTGCATCGTTTTTTACAGCCTGATAATTTTGTGCAAGATCCTTTTAATACACAAAACTATAATCGATATGGATATGTTTTAAATAATCCTTTAAAATATGTCGATCCAAGTGGAGAATTTGCTTGGGCACCTGTACTTGTTGGAGCTATTATAGGAGCAATAATTGGAGGAACAAGTTATGTAGCTAAAGCATTAGTAACAGGAAATTGGAATTGGGGACAGTTTGGCGGTTCAATACTTGGAGGAGCTATAATTGGTGGAATTACAGGAGGAGTTAATCCTTCTAGTTTATTAGGAAGTTCAGTAGGAGGCGCTGTGGCGACCGGTTATGTTGCAGCCGTTCTGCCCTCGTATGGAGTGCAGGTTGGTGAATGGAGTTTTAATATATCTCCCTCAATAGCTTTTGGTAATACAACGGGAATAGGAGCGAGTATTTCAGCAACCTATGATGCAGGTGATTTTAGCTTCTCAGGAGGAGTTGGTATAATGAGCAATAGCAACTATAATGGTTTCGGAAAAAACGGTTTAGAAATAAGAAAATCTATTCTTGCAGCTTACGATGATGGAAAAACGGGAGTATCGTTAGGAAGTAATATCTGGGGCGGAGAATTTAAACAGCAGACAGGCACATTGGGATTACATTTCGGTGATTTTAGAGCCTTGTATGAAAATGATGGTAAACCGTTTTCAGGATTATCTGGAGATGGAAATGACCAATATCGTACAGCGGCATTGTCTTTAAGTGTAGGAAATTATTCTGTTGGATTTAATTTGTTTACCGGAACTAGAACAAGAGATGATTATGAAGTCGAAAAAGGACTTCCAGGAGGAGAACTAGGATATGCATCTAAAGGTAAATATGGAGAGTATTATAAAAATGGATTTGTTAATGAAAGAGATACAAAATACAGGATGGGAGCAGCTTATTTTGGATATAAAGATTATAAGATTGGAACTAATAGTGAATGGATAAGACATGCAATTCAAAATGTTGCAATTCATGGAACTTTTATTGCAAATCAGAGAATGTTTGAGATGCAAAGTGGTAATTGGGGAGGATATTTTCAATATAAAAATTCCAATATTTTTACAACATGGTAAAATTGAAGGATGTTCGAAATAAAAATTGAATATTGGAAAGGATACCCAAAATATTAACGATCTAATATATTAAAATTATGATCAGAGCTTTTTTGTCAATATTAGCAATATTGTTGTTAAATTCTTGTATTACTTATTACAAAAATGATCGAGGTTTTTTTTTACCAAAACATCCTCATTACTCATTAAAAGATAAGAAGAATTTTGTATTTCCTGAGAAATTAGACACCGCAAATGTTTATAAGTTTTATGGTTATTATAAAGATGATATTTTAATTAGAGATCCTAATTATGAAAAGTGGTCAATTTATAAGAAATTTTATAAAAAAGGTCGGGCTTTTAGTTTTGGCACTGGAAAATTAGAAGAAGATAATTTGAATCCAAAAAATAGCGCTATTGATTATTATTTCTATGATTTAAGTACCAATCTTCTCAGTTATGAAACTTTTGTTGTTGCAGATGGAGGAAAGTATATAATTATTAAATATGAAATGAGTGCTGATGGAGATTCCTTAATAAGTATTGATCATGGAAAAAGATCGCATGTATACGTTAAAATACTCGTTCCTTCTCAATGGAAAAAATATAAGATTGATTAATATAAAAGAAAAAATAAAGATTGTGAAAATAAATAAGATTTAATAATTGAAACGGGCACGAATCGTAAATGCGTGCTATCAGTACCACACTAAAGGATTCTTGCGATAACAGGGGATGCAAAGTGGTAATTGGGGAGGATATTTTCAATATAAATCTTCTAATATATTTACGACATGGTAAAAAAAATATATATATTATTAATGTGTTTAGTATTATTTACGTCTTGTTTCAGATATTATTATGTAAAAAAAGATAAAAATGGGGAGTCAATTATTAGTGAAAAATCATACACTTTGAATAGTAAAATGACAAAAGATGATTTAAAAGTAATTGATACAACTAGTTATTATCTGGAATTGCTTGATGGATTTTTAGTTAAAGACAATAACCCCAGTATCTTAAAGTTTCATGATGACGGTACTTTTGAAATAAAATCAAAAAAATATTTTAATAATTTTGAACAAAGTAGAAGCAAGGAATCTGTTTTTTATGGAGGCAGATTTATATTAAATAAGAACGATTTGAAAATAGAAAGATTTTATCCGTCTACTGGTAGTAAAACTAATTATTATGAAAAAAAAATTAGTAAAGGAGTAGTAAAAAATGATACAATAACACTTAATGTGTATAATAAGAATAGAATATATATTAAGAAGAACTATAATGAGATTTTTGAATGAATAAAAAATAGTCACTATTTGTAGATTTTAACATTCAAGATTATTTTGCCCCGCTCTCGCACGAATCCTTTCGTGAGACAGTATTTAGATTATGAATAGTAAAAAGCCTTTCAGAATTATAATTTTCTGAAAGGCTTTTTTGTTGTTTTTAAATAATTGGTTTTACAATTACTGCTAAAGGAATCTCAAAACATTTTCTATCCTTAGAAGTTTCCATTGCACTAGATTAATGTTAACTCATTGTCTAGATAAAAGTTATAAAATTAAAGAATAGTCAAACCGGTATTTTTATAAACTTTCAGGATTTCATCGTCTGGAGAAACATTAGTAACCAATACATCAATATCTTTTATTGGGCAGACAAAATAAGACT
>Ga0157370_10008399_pt1 | contig 11139 bp, 12 predicted proteins | sample C35metaG_FD_113463 | JGI IMG/M metagenome (GOLD analysis project Ga0157370, IMG submission 113463) | Corn rhizosphere microbial communities from Kellogg Biological Station, Michigan, USA - C3-5 metaG | ecosystem: Host-associated > Plants > Roots > Rhizosphere > Soil | place: USA: Michigan... | reverse complement strand
TCTTCCCATCCCGAACAGAGTAGTTAAGCCCGCCTGCGCAGATGGTACTGCAATTTGTGGGAGAGTATGTCATCGCCTTTCTTTTTAAAACCCTTCATCTTAACGATGAAGGGTTTTTTGTTTAAAACAAGTTTTATGATTATTTTAATAGCCTGACCTTTTTTGGTTTAGTAAATTTGAAAATATCATTAAACCGAATACCATGAAAAAACTATTTTTTGCAGTAACAATTGTTGCAGGATTATCTGCAAGTGCCGCAGTTAGAATACAAAATGAAGAGATAATTTCCACCTATCAGGAAAAACAATATAAAAAGATTGAAGTTTCTCAGGTTTCTAAAGAAGCTTTAGATAAGATCAAAAAAGGGTATGGCAGTTATACCATTAAAGAAGCACATAGAGCTGATGATGGAGAATATAAACTCTTACTTACAAAAGACGGTGTAGATACAACGGCAACATTTACAGCAGCAGGAGATCTTATTAAAATATACTAAACAAAAAGAGAAGCAATTGCTTCTCTTTTTGTTTACGTGTTAAGGGTAATAGCGGCAGCTTGGGCGAAGCGAGGAATATAGCGAATAACTTGACCCGCAGGTTAACGCTCTAAGCTTTATTTTTTAGGCAATATTCGCAAACGTGATTTAATATACATTCGCTGTGTTTAGGGTTTGTGGGTCTGCAGGTTTCGCGTCCGAGAAAAGATATTGCCATGCCTATTTCGCCCCACATATCTCTTGGCAGTGCCTCCATTAATTGTTTCTCTATTTTGGTAGCATCCTTACCTGTAGCTATTCCTAAACGGGGAGCCACACGAATTACATGAAGATCTACTAATATACCTTCTGCTTCAACGCCGCCTTCACGCATAATTACATTAGCCGATTTGCGTCCAATGCCTTTAAGTGCAGTAAGTTCTTTCATTGTTTTAGGTATATTCCTGTCCTCTTTTACTTCTTCTGCAATTTCCTGAAGCCAGGCGATTTTATTTCCATGAAAGCGAACTTCTGAAAGATATTCTGTTAGTTGAGCAGTATTAGCTTTAGATAATGCTTTCATATCGGGAAATTTTTCAAAGAAAGCTGGCACGACTTTATTAATATGGGCGTCACTGTCCTGTGCGGAAAGCACCACCATTACCAGCAGCTGATAAATATTTTTGTAGTGTAACGGATGTTGCTCACCCTTATATTTGGCAATTAAAGGACGTAATGCCTTTGGCCAGTCAATGCCTTCGTTGAATAAATCCATACTATTTTATTTTAAATCTACTGACAGAGAATTGACGCAATAACGCTGACCTGTTTCGGTAGGCCCGTCATCAAATACATGGCCGAGGTGACTTCCGCAATTTGCACATACAATCTCTGTTCGCATCATGCCGAATGATATATCCTTTATATACTCTACCTTGCCGGGAATTGATTCATCAAATGATGGCCACCCACAACTTGACTGAAATTTAGAATCACTTTCAAATAACGGTTCACCGCAAGCGCCACAACAATAAGTACCTTTATCAAAAGTAAGGTTATATTTACCTGAATTTGGAAATTCTGTTCCTTTTTGGCGTAAAATTTTATATCGTTCCAACCCAAGTTCTTCTTTCCATTGGGCTTCTGTTTTATACACGGGATAATCTTTCATAACAAATTATTTATGTGGTCAGGTTTGATTTAGACTATATTAACTTTAATGTAATCGTATTATTTATTGGCCATAATATCTGCTTTGTCTACATAGCCGCCTATGTAATATGAAGGAAAGCCACTTTGAAAGCCTAAACGATAAAAGCCAATACCCGAAACGGGCTGTGAATTATGAACTTTGCACAGGTCTTTAGCAATTTTTCTAATTTCAAACACATTTAATTTAGGGCTACCTTGTATTAGTTCACTTTTTTTGTTTCCACCCCCTGGCCCTGAGGGAAAAAGCTTTATTTTGTCAGTATCTATTGTAATATTACCAAATTCTTTTTGCAGCATTTTCTCCTGCATAGCATCCGGATTATTCCAGGATGCATCTTTATTTCTGCCAAAACGCATGGGTAAATCAGGACGGAAATACTGCAATTCAGTCTCCGTAAGTTCTTTGAACCCTACCGATTCAGATTTTTTCTCAAAGAGATCCTGCTGAGCCCTGTAAAAAAATACATTTTTTTAAAATTTCCTGAAAACATCCATTTGTCATCATAAGTATCACAATCATAAAATACTTCAAACTCATCCAGGCCTATTATTCGGCATATACCGTGATTAAAATCATTTCTATAAAGGCCTCCTAATACTAACATTATTTACTTTTTTTAATATCTTTTGCAGGTATAAATTTAATAGAAACGGAATTAGTACAAAAACGATTTCCTGTAGTTTCTTCAGGTCCATCATCAAATACATGGCCTAAGTGGCTGCCACAATTGGCACACATTACTTCAGTACGTTTCATGCCCAGGCTGCCATCTTCTTTGTAAATTACCGATCCCTTTATTGCCTGGTCAAACGAAGGCCATCCGCATGGTGAGTCGAATTTTGCATCTGAATTGAATAAAGGATTGCCACAGGCAGCGCAAACGTAAACGCCTTTATCAAATTTTTTATAGTATTCTCCGGTAAATGGTCTTTCAGTTGCCTTTTGGCGAAGTACTTCATATTGCTCCTGTGTAAGCACTTTTTTCCATTCGGCATCGGTGGTATTCATGTTGAGTTTGCCTTTTACAGGCTGCTGTGCCGTTGCTGTTTTTGTTTCTGTAGTTGTTTTCTTTTCCTGCCCCTGACATGCTGCAAGGGTAAATAGAAATAAAAGGACTGCTAATTTTTTCATGCTTCTAAGAATTGAATAATTTTTTTAATGACTTTTGTGTCGCCTAAAATTTTACGGTGTCCAAGTCCTTGTGTAATCATGATCTCTTTATTCGAAAGATAATCGCTAATGTGATGTGCGGCACTTACCGGAACATCAGCATCGTTTATATCATGAATTACAAGGACAGGTATGGCTACATCTTTAGCAGCTATATACGCTGAATAGTTATTGATGGATTCGCCGAATTTTTTTTCAAACAACCGTATCATCAGTTCTCCTGTAGCAATATTCATTCCTAATTTTGCAGTAAAGTCGTTCATAATATCTTTTATTACATCACCGCTACCTATAATGACCGCTTTTTTTACGTTTAAACCTCTCTTTATGGCATTTAATACCGCCATAGCACCCAGTGAATGCCCAATAGCATATTCAAACCGGCCATAAAGCTTTTCAAGTTCCGATATGCAGGCTATAAATTCTGTCATATCACTTGTTTTGCCTGTAGATTTGCCATGTGCGGGTGCATCAAAACTAATAGTGCTGTGACCACATTTTAATAGTTTGTCGGCTATGCTATGCAGTTGTGTACCGCGACCGCTCCAACCATGTACTAAAAGTACCTTTCTATCACTTTCGCCATAATGGTAAACATTTATCTTTTTATCCAAAACAGGTATATCAATCAGTTCCTGCATGGTTTTACTGTCCATTTCCTCTTCACGTTTTGGGAGTTTAAAACGCATCGGAGTGGTAAAGAGTTTTATAGCAAATTTTGCGGCCAATCTTGGCGATGTTATTTCCAGTATTTTGGCAGTGACCAATATAGGCTTTGGTATTTTTAATGACTCTCTGTGAAGTTTTTTTGTGTCAGACATTTTTGGATAAATTATCAAGCAATTTACGCAATTATATGATTGGGTTATTTTAAGAGAATTATAAAACTTATAGTATTGATTTCTAATTTTTTAAATCTGTAATTAAAACATTCACAATACTTTAACGGTTATATGATTTTTTTGATGAATAGTTATAAAATGAATTCCCTAAATTTGAATAGAATTTAATAAATTTTGAATTATGAGAAAAAGCGTCTTAGCACTGTCAGGTTTAATTTTGGTTATGGTAGCGGCCTGTTCCCAAAATCCTTTTACAGGAAAACAGGACTTTAATATTGTATCTAACGACCAGATTTTCCCTACTGCGTTTCAGCAGTACGACCAGTTTTTAAAAGATAATAAAGTAATTAAAGGTACAGCCGATGCCCAGCGTGTAACTAACGTTGGCCAAAAAATTAAGGCTGCTGCCGAAAAATACCTTAATGCAAACGGTTACAAGGGATACCTTGACGGTTATGCATGGGAATATAACTTGGTTCAGGATCCGGCTGTAAATGCATGGTGTATGCCGGGAGGTAAAATTGTGGTTTATACTGGTATTTTACCAATAACGAAAGACGATGCGGGACTTGCAACAGTAATGGGGCACGAAGTAGCGCACGCATTGGTAAATCACGGTGCTCAGCGTATGAGTGCTGCTCAGGTACAGGAACTGGGAGCTGCCGGAGTTCAGGCGGCTACTGCGGGTAAAAGTGCTGCCGCTCAAAATATATATATGCAGGCCTATGGTATTAGTACCGAATATGGCGCTATGTTGCCATTTAGCCGTAAACATGAGAACGAAGCCGACGAAATTGGTTTGACATTAATGGCAATCGCAGGTTATAGTCCTGATAAAGCGGTTGAATTCTGGGAAAGAATGGAAGCTAATGCAGGAGGTGGTGCGCCACCGGAATTTATGAGTACGCACCCATCAGGAGCTACAAGAATTGCCCACATTAAAAGCCTTGCACCGGCTGCAAAAGCTCAGGCTGCAAAGTTTGGGGTGAAATTCTAAATACAAATTAAATATTGAAGATTTAATATTTAAAAATTGAAAGCTGCCTTTGGGTAGCTTTTTTGTTTTGTAATATGCTGAATGTTAAAAAGGTAATAATATTCATATAAATATTTCCGTTTTTAATATGGGGAAAATGCTAAATTACTTGTTTTATAACAAAGCAAAAGCTTTGGCAGGACTCACAAAGATTATGTGACAATAGGAGATCTAGTAAGTAGTATAAGCTAAAATAAAATTGTATGAAAATGATTTTAAAATTCGTCTTGCTGGTATTTCCTTTACTTGTGTCAGCACAGGATGCGGTGATTTTTAGCAATGATAAGTATAGTGGTATCAGCGGTGTAGGGTTTTCTCCAACCCAGCCTTTTTTTAATCCAAATTCATGGGATGTAAATATCGTAGCGGAAGATATATTTATACAAAATGATTATACGTATATTTCCAATCAAAGTATAATTGGTCTTACAAAAAATGCTGATATTAAATCTGTAAACCTGAGAGATAATGTTATGGGCATTAGCGGGTCAAATTTACAGGACTATTACAATAAGAATAATGGGACATATCATTTTAGTTCTGATTTGCTGGGACCTTCAGTTTCATGGTCGGTGGATATCAACCAAAAGAAATATACTTTTGGAATTTTTACAAGAGTAAGAACCCAGGGATCAGCAATTGGTATTGATAACTATCCAAGAATAAATAACACCAATACAGATGCTGTATACCTATATAATTTTAGGCCCTTCAAAACCAATTTCATGAATTGGGGTGAAGTAGGTGTAAATGTAGCTACACAGATATTTCAAAATAAAGAGAACAGATTGGTTTTAGGAGGTAATCTGAAATATGAGATTGGCTACGATGCCATGAACATTAATAATAAAAAAACGGCTACTTTGCGCAGAACTGTAAATGGTACAGATCTTTCAACAGATACTGAAATGTCGAATTATGGTATTGAAGCTTCGTATGCAACAGCTTATGATCCTGAAAATAAAAAATACGATTTTAAACCCAACGGAAGAGGGTTTGGTGCAGATATAGGGCTAACCTTTATAAAGTGGAATTACAGAATGGAAGATTATGATTTGAAGGTTTCCTTCAATATCCTGGATATAGGTTATATTAATTATAAGGGCGAAAATCATCGTTTTAATGGTAAACCATTCGATTTTAATAGTTTATCAGGTAAAAAGATAAATAGCCCTCAGGATTTTTTCCGGACGGTGAGTCAGGAGATATATGGAAATCCAAATGCTTCTTTGACTGGTACAAATTTTTCTATAGGACTACCTACGAGCATACACATTAATGCAAGCAAAAGAATAATGGATAATCATTATTTGAATTTTGATCTTGTACAAAGGGCTCCGGTCTTTGAAAACAGCTTACGACGTTCAAATATTGCTAATGTTTCCTATTCTGTCCAAAAGAGATTAATTGGTTATGGGGCATCCGTGTCGTTGTATGAATTTAGGGCACTACAATGTGGAGCCTATCTTAGACTGGCGCCTTTAATTATAGGCAGTGAAAACTTTTTCCCGCTCTTTTTTAAGCAGGATAAACTACATTCTGCCGACATTTATATTGGTATAAAAATTTATCCTTTTGGTGAAAAGAATCCTGACAGAATACGAAAAAGCAACTGCAGATGCTGAATCATTTGAAATTTAAAGATTAAAATATTTAAGAATTGAAAGCTGCTTTTGGGTGGCTTTTGTTTTAGTGAAATTTTGTAAGTTTATTACTTTATAAAATCTCATGAAAAATTATATACTGCTCCTATCTTCTCTACTGATTTTTTCTTGTACTGATGCTAAGAAAAACATCATTGTGAAAAAGAAAAACATTATTAAAAATGATAGTATTGAAATTGCGTATGGTAGCGTTCCTCGCAGTTCGATAGACATAGATACTCTTATAGCCGCATACCATGATTATAATTATAACGAAAAAATAAAATTGAAAGTAATTTATGGAGATACAACCAAGTTTATTTATTATTACAAAAATTACATGCACTACACAGATACGCTTATAATTTATAAACCTGATTCCTTAAAACTAAGAGCTTTATTAAAGTTTATATCTAAAAGAACTATTAATTTTAAAGGAAAACCACTACTAGTTAAAAAATATAGGCAAGAAAAAGACCCGTACATCTATGCGAATGTCTACATAAATGATAGTTTGGGTTTAATATTAAGAAGATTTTTAAGCCATCCATCCGGAGAAGATGTTATTTTATATAATACAGACAAATTTTCTGAGCTGCAAAATGCAGTTATAAATGACAGCGTTTTTTTTGCAGGGGAATGGCTGGACTAAAAATCTAACAATGCATTAATCTGTTAATCCAAAAAATAAATTAGCTTTGGGTTTCCAAACCAATAACTATGACACCATTAGAAAAAGGAAGCAAAAAGCTTCTTAATGCCTGGGCTTTTTACGATTGGGCAAACTCGGTATACAGCCTTGTGATTGCTTCGGCAATCTTCCCTATCTTTTATGACCTTATTTTTCATGAATCGGGAAGCGGCTATATTACGCTTTTTGGCACATCGGTAAAAAGTACGGCACTAATAAGTTTTGTTACTGCATTTGCATTTCTTGTAGTTGCATTTATTTCGCCCCTACTATCGGGTATTGCAGATTATGCAGGTAATAAAAAGAGTTTCCTTCAGTTGTTTTGTTATTTAGGAGGACTGTCATGTATCGGGCTGTATTGGTTTGATCTGAATAATCTTTATTTAAGTCTTGTATGTTATTTCTTTGGACTAATAGGTTTTTGGGGTAGCCTTGTGTTTTATAACTCTTATCTTCCGGATATTGCTTTTCCTGAGCAGCAGGATGCAGTGAGTGCACGTGGGTATTCAATGGGTTATATAGGTAGTGTTATTCTTCTTATTATAAATCTTGCAATGGTAATGTCTGTTGAAGATGCTGAAAAAGAGCAGATGATGCGTTATTCGTTTGTATCAGTAGGGGTATGGTGGATACTTTTTAGCCAGTATACCTATTACTATCTGCCAAAAGGCAATAAAGAAGGTAAAAAAGTGACTGGTGATGTAGTATTTAACGGTTTTAGAGAATTACGAAAAGTATGGGCACAGCTTAAACAGAATATCACCCTGAAAAGATATCTGGGCGGTTTCTTTGTATACAGTATGGCTGTGCAAACGGTTATGCTTGTCGCTACTTATTTTGGCGCAGAAGAAATCGAGTGGGGTGAAGGCGGCGCTAAACAGATGGGGCTAATTGTAAGTATACTTCTTATACAGCTTATTGCGGTTGCAGGTGCAGTTATGACTTCTAAATTATCGGCTAAATATGGTAATATTAAAACCCTTATAGGTATTAACTGTATATGGGCTGTAATATGTGTGTGTGCCTATTTTGTAACGCAACCGATAGAATTTTATATTACAGCAGGTTTTGTAGGCCTGGTAATGGGGGGTATACAATCTTTATCACGTTCTACGTATTCTAAGTTTTTACCGGAAACAACTGATACTGCTTCTTTCTTTAGCTTTTATGATGTAACCGAAAAGATAGGTATTGTAATAGGTATGGTGCTGTATGGCGCTATTGATCAAATTTTCGGGAGTATGCGATATTCAATAGTTTTCCTGACGTTATTTTTTATAATCGGAATATTTTTACTGTTAAGAGTAGAGCGAAAAAAAGCTTAAAAAAATTATATATATTTGAAAAACTTACTAATTAACACTTTTAGGTTAATAATTAATTAAAATCCTGTTATATTTGAATCCTAAATCTAAAAATTCTGATATGAAAAGAATAAGTTTCCTGGCTGTATTATTTGTAGCTTTTTCTGCAATGACTTTTACATCATGTGATACAGAACCTGTTGACCCTGTACTGACACCAAATCCGGGTGAAGAGCCAGGCGGAGGTACTGCACCTGCAGTATTTAAAGTTGATTTTAGCGGACAGACGTATGTTGCTACAAGTACAATTGCGACAGTAGGGCAAGGCTTAATTACTATAGGCGGCCTGAAAGGTACTAATGGTGAAATGGTTTCTTTAGTTATTGAAGGAACAGGCACAGGTACTTATGATGGTTCTAAGGCATTTATGGATTATAATGATGGTACATCTGAATATTCATATAGCAATCTGGATTTAAGCAATAATGAAGATACCGGAACAGTTATAATTACTAAAATTGATACTGCAAAGAAAACAATTTCCGGAACATTTAACTTTGTTGGATACTGGAGTAATGACGAGGAAACCAAGCCATCTATAGCGTTTACAAATGGTACTTTTGAAAACATACCTTACACAGGTGGTGTTGAAACAGGTGCAGAGTTTTTTAAAGCTACTGTAGACGGTACTGCACACAGCTATGCCGGTTCGGATCTTGCAGTTGCAGTTACTGATTATATCTCTTTTACGGCAGTAGGAGCTGACCACAATTTAGCTATATCTTTCCCTAAAACAATAACACAGGGTACATATACATTTGCTGTAGGTGCAGGTGCAACTACAACGGCAAAATTTATTGATGCTGATGATAATAGCTATAACATTACCGGAGGTTCATTAACCATTACAAGTAATGTAAATGGCTGGGTAGCCGGTTCGTTTAGCTATAATGTAACTGATGATGCAGGTGCAACAATTCACACTGTAACAGGAGGAACATTTAATGTTGAGTGGGATTTCTAAAAATATAATCCGATATAAATTAAATCCGCCGAGTGCGGATTTTTTTATGGCACAAAGATTGTCATAATAGTATGCAGGTATATAAAATATTTTCTGCATCATATTGATATATAGGGTAAAAGGTTGATTTTTTCGACCAATTGCATTTGCCCCACTTTTATGTTTAATGACAAAATGACTTTTACCATACTATGAGTAATCAAAAAATATTAAATATTGACAGTTTGTCACTTCAGGAATTGGATACAGATGCGGAACTTATTCCGTTAATGACACCTGAAGATGAAGAAGAAATGAATAACGAAGAGCTGCCTGAAACGTTGCCTATATTACCACTACGTAATATGGTTTTGTTTCCGGGAGTAGTTATTCCTATTACGGCAGGACGAGATAAATCGATTAAGCTTATCAACGATGCAAATGCCGGCGGCAAGATCATCGGGGTTGTAGCTCAAAAAGATGAAAACGTAGAAGAACCGGGTATTGATGATATTAATACCGTAGGTACTGTAGCGCGTATACTTCGTGTTCTTAAAATGCCTGATGGTAACACTACTGTGATCCTTCAGGGTAAAAAGCGTTTTGAAATAGATCAGGTAATTACCGATACGCCTTACCTTCAGGCTACTGTAAAAGAAGTTACCGAAGACAGGCCGGGAGATGAGGATGCCGAATTCAGCACTATCATTGAATCTATCAAAGATCTTGCAATCCAAATTATCAAAGAGAGTCCTAATATTCCTACTGAAGCTACTTTTGCCATCAAGAATATTGAGAGCAACTCGTTTCTTGTAAATTTTGTATCGAGTAACATGAACCTTTCCGTTAAGGAAAAACAAGATCTGCTTGCTACAAACGATCTTAAGGAACGTGCTTTAGAAACACTTCGTTATATGAACCTTGAGCTTCAGAAACTGGAGCTTAAGAATGATATACAAAGTAAAGTTCGTTTTGACCTTGATCAGCAGCAGCGTGAATATTTCCTTCATCAGCAGATGAAAACCATACAGGAAGAGCTTGGTGGTGTGTCTCACGATCAGGAAATAGACGAAATGCGCCTGAAAGGCAAAGCTAAAAAATGGAACGAAAAGGTAAAAACGCAGTTTGAGAAAGAAGTTGCAAAATTGCAGCGCATGAATCCGCAGGCAGCGGAGTATGCTACACAGCGTAACTATCTTGAATTATTGCTGGACCTGCCGTGGAATGAGTTTTCTAAAGATAACTTTGACCTTAAACGTGCCGAGAAAGTATTACACCGTGACCATTATGGGCTTGACGATGTTAAGAAACGTATTATAGAACATCTTGCGGTACTTAAGCTGCGTAAGGATATGAAATCGCCTATATTGTGCCTTTACGGACCTCCGGGAGTTGGTAAAACCTCTATTGGTAAATCGGTTGCCGAGGCACTGGGCAGGGAATATATTCGTATTTCTCTTGGTGGCCTTCGTGATGAGGCTGAGATAAGAGGACACAGAAAAACATATATTGGCGCTATGCCGGGAAGGATATTGCAAAGCCTTAAAAAGGCGGGTACTTCTAACCCCGTGTTTGTGTTGGATGAGATAGATAAACTGAGCGTTAGCAATACGGGAGACCCGTCTTCGGCATTACTGGAAGTACTTGACCCGGAACAAAACTCTGAGTTTTATGACAACTTCCTTGAGCTTGGTTTTGACCTTTCTAAGGTAATGTTCATTGCTACTTCAAATAATCTTGCTACCATTCAGCCTGCATTGCG
>Ga0157370_10008396_pt1 | contig 11140 bp, 9 predicted proteins | sample C35metaG_FD_113463 | JGI IMG/M metagenome (GOLD analysis project Ga0157370, IMG submission 113463) | Corn rhizosphere microbial communities from Kellogg Biological Station, Michigan, USA - C3-5 metaG | ecosystem: Host-associated > Plants > Roots > Rhizosphere > Soil | place: USA: Michigan... | reverse complement strand
TCGATTCTCGGCGGACCGTGGCAACAAAACCACTGTCTTGGCGCCTGCTCGATGTGAAGATTGTCAGTCGATACCCGGCGGCAAGGAGACAATGGGCTCTCTGTTCCCGACACTCGCGCGCTCGAGATAGGCGCGCTGCAACTTGCGATGTGCTTCCGCAACATTCGGATCGGAGGCAGCGACCGCGCGTTCCTGTTCCTCGGCGGCCCGCGTTGCAAAATACACTCTGTCGTGAGCCGGCATGGCGGACCTCCCGCTTGTCCCGGTCCTTAGCAGAATCGAGCGACAAAGTCCCGCGTCAAACGGCCGCCGTGGCCCTCTTCTCTTCTTCTGCCCGGCCCATGGATTCGACGAGAATCTGGTGGGCATCCGCGGCATCGCCCCACTTGCCGACGCGCACCCATTTCTCCTTTTCGAGATCCTTGTAGTGCGTGAAGAAATGCTCGATCTGCTGAAGGACGATCGAGGGCAGGTCCTCCCGTTCGCCGACATCCGAATAATAAGGAAAGGTCGAATCGACCGGCACGCAGATGAGCTTCTCGTCACCGCCATGCTCGTCCTCGAGATGGAGGACGCCTATCGGGCGGGCCCGAACCACGCAACCGGGGACGAAGGGCGAGCGGGCAATCACAAGTGCATCCAGCGGATCGCCATCAGGTGAAAGCGTATGCGGGACGAAGCCGTAGTTCGCCGGATAGCGCATCGGCGTGTGAAGAATCCGGTCGACGAACAAGGCGCCTGACTTCTTGTCGAATTCGTATTTCACCGGCTCGCCGCCGACGGGGACCTCGATGACGACATTGATGTTCTCGGGCGGATTGTCACCCACGGGGATGAGGTCGATGTTCATTCGCTTCGTTCTCAGGGCAGGTGCCCGCCGCCCCTAAACAGGGCTAGCCCGAAGAACAATGCGGAAAGCCCGGCAGCAACGCTTCCGATGAGATAACCTGCGGCGAGGCCGAACGAATTGCGCTCGATGAGCAGGGCCGCATCGAGGGAGAAAGACGAAAAGGTCGTGAATCCCCCAAGAATGCCGGTGGTGAGGAACAGCCGCACGTGCTGGGGAATACCGGCACGAAATGCGAAGTAGCCGGCGAATAGCCCCATGACGAAGGAGCCGACCACGTTCACAATGAAGGTGCCGTAGGGGAAGCCGAAGCCGAACAGCTTGGTTGCGCCGACGTTGACACCGTGGCGCAGCGCGCCCCCGATTCCAGCGCCAAGAAAAACAATCAGGTAAAGCATAGACCTCCTACTGCTGCATCACTGCGCCCGTAGGAGCCATCAGCCGTCCGGCGGTTAAAAGGGAGACCCCATTCCCTGTTCGCGAGCGATAGCAGGGAAATTCTTTCGGACAACCTACTTGCGGCCGAACAGCTTCTCGATTTCGGCATGGCCGAGCTTCACCCACGTCGGACGGCCATGGTTGCACTGACCCGAGCGCGGGGTGACTTCCATCTCCCTAAGTAGCGCGTTCATCTCGGCGACCGAAAGGATGCGCCCAGCCCGGACCGAGCCATGGCAGGCGATCGTCGCCGCGACATGATCGAGCTTGTCGCGCAGGCTCATCGGTCCGCCGAGCTCGGCGATTTCTGCAGCGATATCGGCCAGAAGCGAAGCCGAATCCGTATTGCCGAGTGCGGCAGGCACCGCTCGGACGAGCATGGCTGATGGACCAAAGCGCTCGATCTCGAGGCCCATGCCGGCAAGTTCGGGGGCCGACGCTTCGAGGCGATCGCAATCGGGCTCGTCGAGTTCGACCACCGCAGGAATGAGTAGCGCCTGGCCCGCAACCGAACCGCCTTCGCGCGCAGCGCGCATCCGTTCGAGCACGAGCCGCTCGTGCGCCGCGTGCTGGTCGACGATGACCAGTCCATCCTCCGCCTCGGCGACAATGTAGGTGGCTGCAAACTGTCCGCGAGCTACTCCGAGTGGGAAAGCAGGAACCGGTTGGACCGCCGGCTCTGCGCGTGCGACGGGGGCTTGGGTGAAAAGGCGATGGTCCTCCTTTACAGTCAACCCCGCGAAAGCGGGAGTAGCGATGCCTTCAGGAATGATGGGATTCCCGGTTTCGCGGGAATGACGAACCAGGGCATCATCATAGATGGAGCCCGTCGTCCACATGACCGCCGCTGCGACTTGCTCGCGGGCGGCGCTGCGCTGGCTTTCTTCATCGAGCGCCCGGCGGAGACCGCCGACGATCAATCCGCGCACCGCAGAAGGATCGCGAAAGCGGACCTCGGTCTTGGCCGGGTGGACGTTGACGTCGACCTCCTCGAGGGGGACCTCGACGAACAGCGCCGCAATCGGGTGACGATCGCGTGCGATCAGGTCACGATAGGCGGCGCGCATAGCACCGGTCAGCAGCCGGTCCTTCACCGGCCGGGAGTTCACGAACAAGAATTGCTGGTCGGGCATGCCGCGATTGAAAGTCGGCAGGCTGATCACCCCCGTGAGCCTCAAACCGCCGCGACTGCAGTCGATGCCGATGCCGTGACGATCGAGCCCGTTACTGAGCAACTCGGCCACCCGCGCCCGCGGGTCGGCCGGCTGGAGCGTAAGGATTCGGCGGCCGTCATGGTCGAGGGTGAAGCCGATATCGCTGCGGGCCATCGCGAGACGTTTCACGGCATCCAGACAAGCGCCATATTCCGCACGTGGCGACCGCAGGAATTTTCTTCGCGCGGGTACCTTCTCGAAGAGCGCCTCCATTCGAATTCGAGTGCCTGACGAAAGTGCAGCCGGCCCCTCCCCTGCAGCCTCTCCATGATCGACCTCGATTCGCCAGCCGTCGGCGCTGTGAACACGGCTTTCCAGCGTCAGCCGCGAGACGCTGGCGATCGACGGCAGCGCTTCGCCGCGAAACCCGAAGCTTGTGACTTCATCGATCGCATCGTTCGGTAGTTTCGAAGTCGCGTGACGCTCGAGCGCGAGCCGCATCTCATCAGGGCTCATGCCGCATCCGTCATCGGCGACCTCGATCAGCTCAAGTCCGCCGGCACTGAGGCGGACCGACACCTGCTGGGCACCCGCGTCGAGTGAATTTTCAACCAGCTCCTTGAGCGCGCTCGCCGGCCTCTCGATCACCTCGCCCGCGGCGATTCGATTGATGAGCTCCGGCGGCAGCCTTCTTATTGACATGTTAAGGGTCTTATCCCAATTCCCAAGCATCGGCGATGCAGTGATTTTTTTCAAAAATTCAGACTGCATTCAACGGGTTGTGATCAAGCGAAATTTAAGCGGCGCAAGCTTTCGTGCCGCGGGGCGAGCAATAAGCGAGGGCGGGGTCTAAATGTTCTGGAATCGTTGGTTCAAATGGATGTCGCACGACATGGCGATCGATCTCGGCACCGCCAACACCCTCGTATACGTCCGCGGTCGCGGTATCGTGCTGAACGAGCCGTCGGTTGTCGCAATCGAGACCATTAACGGCGTCAAGAAGGTCAAAGCGGTGGGTGACGATGCCAAGCTGATGATGGGCAAGACGCCCGACCAGATCGAAGCGATTCGGCCGCTGCGCGACGGTGTCATCGCCGACATCGACGTCGCCGAGCAGATGATCAAGCACTTCATCCACAAAGTGCATGGCGGGAAGATGCGGGCCTGGCGCTTTCCCGAGATCGTGATCTGCGTCCCGAGTGGCTCGACGTCGGTCGAGCGACGCGCGATTCGCGATGCCGCGTCGAACGCCGGAGCCAGCGCGGTTTTCCTGATCGAGGAACCAATGGCCGCGGCGATCGGCGCCGACATGCCGGTCACACAACCAATCGGTTCGATGGTCGTCGATATCGGCGGCGGCACGACCGAAGTCGCAGTGCTCAGTCTTCGCGGGCTTGCCTATACGACTTCCGTCCGCGTCGGCGGCGACAAGATGGATGAGGCGATCAGCTCGTACGTCCGGCGCAACCACAATCTACTGATCGGCGAAGCGACCGCCGAGCGGATCAAGAAAGAAGTCGGAATTGCGAAGCCGCCGGTCGACGGCATCGGCAAGACAGTCCACATCAAGGGCCGCGACCTTGTCAACGGCGTTCCCAAGGAAATCTCGATCAACCAGGGCCAGATCGCCGAAGCGCTCTCCGAGCCGGTCGGCACGATCGTCGAGGGGGTTCGAATCGCGCTCGAGAATACCGCGCCCGAACTTGCCGCAGACATTTGCGACCAGGGAATCGTGCTGACCGGCGGCGGCGCTCTTCTCCAGGGTCTGGACGAAGTGCTTCGCGACGAGACCGGCCTCCCCGTCACCGTCGCCGACGACCCGCTCACTTGCGTTGCGCTCGGCACTGGACGTGCGCTCGAGGAAGAGCAGTTCCGCGGCGTGCTTCAGACGGCCTGACAAGGTCCTGAGCGGTGGCGACCGCGCGTCCCGGCTGGTCGCGTCGAGCGCAATACGGGCTGTTCTTCAGCTTCCTCGCGGTCATTGCCGGCATCATCGTCGGCCTGATCTCGCTCATCCTGTCACTCGTCGCACCTCAGACTTTCCAGACGGTGCGCGGAGCCGCGCTCGACGTCACCGGTCCGATCACGTCGAGCCTTCACGAGATCATCGAGACCGCCGAGGGCGTGTTCACGGGCGCCGGCAATTACTGGGACGCGGCGCGCCAGAACGCTGATCTCAAGCGCCAGAACAAGGCGATGCTCCGGCGGATGCTCGAGGCGCGCGCGATCTTCCAGGAAAATCTACAGCTCAAAGCGACGCTGCAGCTGCGTCAGCACGAACGCAGCACGATCGCAGTCGGACGGATCGTCGGATCGTCGTTCGACAGCCCACGGCGGTTCGCGATCCTGTCGGTGGGAAGCAGCGACGGCGTAAGGATCGGAATGCCCGTGCGCTCCCCGGACGGGATGGTCGGGCGGATCATCGGAGCGGGCGCGCTCGCTTCGCGGGTGCTGCTGGTCTCAGACAAAGCGAATATTGTCCCCGCCCGGCTCTTGAGAAACGGAATTCCTGTTCTCGCCCAGGGACGCGGTGACGGCACCGTCGATGTCCGCCCGCTCGAAGTCGGCCGTAATCCATTCAAACCGGGCGATATCATTGTCAGCTCGGGAACCGGCGGATTGTATCCGCCGTCGGTGCCGGTCGCGCGCGTTGTCAAACTCCAGGGCGACGATGCAATCGCTCTTCCCCTCGCCGATCCGGCGACGGTCAGCTTCGCCATCGTCGAGCCGCCATACGAACCGGCTGCAATGGACACCGGACCGGCGACGCCGGAGGGCTACTGATGGTCCGGGCCGCGCTGACTCCACCGCGCCGAATCGGCCAGGGCCCGTGGCGGCTCGCCCGCTACGTCCCTGCGGTGACGGTCGTGTTCGCCTCGCTGCTCGCCGTCCTGCCGATCGTGTCGACGAGCGGCTGGTATCCCGATTTTGGTTATCTCGTCTTCTTGAGCTGGCGCCTTCTTCGCGCCGATCCGTGGCCGGCCTGGTGGGCCGCGCCGCTCGGTTTCGTCAACGACCTGTTCACCGCTTATCCGATAGGCTTTTCAATAGCTTTGTGGAGTGCGACCATGCTGGCGCTCGATCTGATCGACCGCCGGACAATGTGGCGCGACTATTGGATCGAATGGGTTGTTGCCGCTGTGCTGATCGCAATCGACGAGTGGCTGCAATGGCGCCTGGCGGAAGCCGCCGCTGGACCGCTGCCGTTCAGCCACATGGTCCCGCCCCTAATCGTCTCAATCTGCGTTTTTCCTGCATTCGCCTGGGCAATCTCGCGCGTTGATGCGTGGAGGCTCGGCCGATGAAGCACATGCGGATCACGACGGCGCACCAGTCGATCACCTTCTCGCGAAGGATGATGCTGCTGGGTGGCGCACAGGTGGCCGTCGGCGGGCTCCTCGTCGGGCGAATGGGTTGGCTGGCGATCGCCCAAAATCAGAAATATCAGCTGCTGTCGGAGAGCAACCGGGTCCAGCTGATCCCGGTGCCCCCGCGCCGCGGCTGGATCATCGACCGGTACGGTAAACCGATCGCGATCAACAAGGCGAGCTTCCGGGTCGACCTGATCCCGCAGCAGATCGTGAATGGCCCACAGATCCTCGCCCGGCTTCAGCAGCTGTTGGACCTGGCACCCGATGACATGGAGCGGATCACCCGCGAGTTGTCGCAGTCGCGCGGCTTCCAGCCGGTCTCGGTCGCCGATAACGTGCCATATGATCGATATGCTGCGATTACCGTGAGGCTGCCCGAGCTTCCCGGAATCGCCGCATCGCAGGGCTTCACCCGATTCTATCCGGGCGGATCCACGGTCGGCCAGCTGGTCGGCTACGTCGGTCCGGCGTCGGCCGAGGAATATGAACGCGAAAATAAAAACCCGCTGTTGCTGATCCCTGGAGTGAAGATCGGCAAGGAGGGGCTTGAGAAGGTGCTCGAGCCGGTGCTTCGCGGACAGCCCGGCGGACAGCGCGTCGAAGTCACCGCGCGTGGCAAGATCGTGAAGGAACTCGATCCGAAGCCCGACATCAGCGGCGGCACGGTCCAGCTGACAATCGACGCGGACCTTCACGAATATGCCGCACGACGGATCGGGGATCAGTCTGCATCAGTCGTCGTGATCGACGTCGCCAGCGGCGACATCCTTGCGATGCCGTCGATGCCTTCTTTCGATCCGAACAATTTCTCGGACGGAATCAGCCAGGCCGAGTGGAAGATGCTGTCGAGCGACGATCATTTGCCGCTCGTCGATAAAACCGTGGAGAGCCTTTATCCGTCGGGCTCGACGATCAAACCGTCGATGGCGCTCGCGCTGCTGAACGCGGGGGTCGATCGCAAGCAGATCGTAAATTGCACCGGAGCGTTCCGGCTCGGCAATCATACCTTTCATTGCGACAGGCGTCACGGGCCGCTCGATATGGACGGGGCGGTTGTCCACAGTTGCGACGTCTACTTCTACACGATGTGCCTTCGCATCGGCGCCGAGAAGCTGGCGCCGATGGTCCGGTCAATGGGTTTTGGGGAGAAGTTCGACCTCCCGTTCGACCACCAGCGCTACGGCACAATTCCCGACCCCGAATGGATGATGCGCAAATATCACCGCAAGTGGCAGGGATACGACACGGTCAACATGTCCATCGGCCAGGGCATGGTGCTGATCAACCCGCTCCAGCTGGGGGTTATGGCGAGCCGGCTCGCAACGGGAAAGCGCGTGGTTCCGCGGCTCATAAAGAGCAAGCCCGTCGTGCCGCAGGCGCAGCTCGAGGTCGACCAGGACCATCTCGACTTTATCCGCAAGGCCATGTGGGGGGTGGTCGACCATGGTACTGCAGCGGCGGCCAAGTTTCCGATAGCAGTCATTCAGATGGCCGGAAAAACGGGCACCGCGCAGACTCACAACCTAAGCGCCGGCGAACGCGGCAACTACACAAGCGCAGTATGGAAGCTGCGCGACCATTCACTCTTCATGGCCTTCGTACCGTTCGACAATCCGCGTTATGCTGCCGGCACAATCGTCGAGCATGGCGGCTTTGGCGCGGCGGTCGCCGCCCCGCTGGTCCGCGACACGCTCACCTTCCTTTATGACAAGCAGAAGGCCATTCAGGCGCTGAACGCCTTCGAGCAGAGCATCGGCGGCACGCTCGAGGAGAGGCTCGCCCGCAAGACCGCGGCCTGGCGTGCGGCGAATGGTCTTCCGCCGCTACCCCCCAAGCAAGCATGATCACCTCGGCGCTCATTCCCAAGCCGCTGGCGAGGCTGCCCTGGCGACTGATCTTTCTCGTTACCGGGATCGCGACGTTCGGCCTCGTCGTGCTCTACTCGGCGGCGGGCGGCTCGATGCAGCCATGGGCGCTCAAGCAGGCACTCGTCTTCTTCGCCTTTCTCGCAATCGCAATCGCCATGTCGTGGATGAAAGAATCGACGATCAAGGCGATCGCCTTTCCGCTTTACGGCATCACCCTCGTCATGCTGATCGGGGTGGAAGCGCTCGGCTTCGTAAGCAAGGGCGCGCAGCGCTGGCTCGACCTCGGGCCGATCAAGCTCCAGCCGTCCGAGTTCATGAAACCGGCGATCGTGCTCACGCTGGCACGCTTTTACGAGTTGGTTCCAGCAGGTGAGATTAGAAAGTGGCGTGCGATCTGGCCGGCGCTGTTGCTGCTTGGTGTGCCCGCGCTGCTTATTCTGATCCAGCCTGACCTTGGCACCTGCATCGTGGTGGTGCTCTGCGGTATAACAGTCATGTTCCTCGCCGGACTGCCGTGGTGGTTTTTCGCTACCCCGGCCGCGGGCTTCGCGGTCGCGGCGCCGATCGCCTACCGTTTCATGCACGGCTATCAAAAGCAGCGGATCAACACCTTTCTTAATCCCGACAGCGATCCGCTCGGCGCCGGCTATCACATCGCTCAATCCAAGATCGCGATCGGCTCGGGCGGGATCTGGGGCAAGGGCTTCCTCCACGGCAGCCAGAGCCATCTCGATTATCTCCCCGAGGGCCATACGGACTTCGTCTTCGCGACCATGGCAGAGGAATGGGGGCTGGTCGGCGGCGTGATCCTGATGCTCGCATTCGCGTTGGTGATCCGCTGGGGGATGCAGGTCAGCCAGAACGCGCGGACAAGGTTCGCCCAGCTCGCGGCAGCAGGCCTGTCGGCGACGATCTTCTTCTATGTCGCCATCAACCTGATGATGGTGATGGGCCTCGCGCCGGTGGTCGGCGTTCCCCTGCCCCTCGTCAGCTATGGCGGATCAGCGGTGATGACCGTGATGCTCTGCCTCGGTCTGCTGATGGCGCTGGAACGCCAGCAGCGGACAGTTTCCCGAGTGATTTGACGATCAGGCCGGCGGAAGCTGGCTCCGGGCCGAGGCTTCGAACGCGGTCCATCGCGGCGCAATGGTGTTCAGCGCTGCAGTGATGGTTGCAAAGCCCTCGACATCATCGGGCGTCGGCGCAGCATCTGCGCCATCGACTGCGTTCGCGAGCTTGTCCAGCCACTCTGAAATGCCGCTGAGATCAGTCGGCGCGACAGACCCGCTGATCGGCGCCCCTGCCCCCACGAGCTCCCTAAGTTCGGCCGAGAGCGCCTCGGCGTTCGGTTGCCCCTTGGCCTTGGCGAGACGGCCCTTCAGGTCTCTAGCCTGCTCGAGCATCATGCGCACGCGAACGCGTTGCGCTTCGATCTGCTTTGCGAGCCGGAATTCGGCATCGAAGTCGGTCTGGGTGACCGGCACGCGTGGATCGGGGACGATTTCGAGCGCCTGGCTCAGCGTCTGGCCGCCGACCGCCAGCTGGACGGTATAGCGTCCGGGCGGCGCCCACACGCCTGATCTCACATTATCCTGGTCCTTAAGGCCCGTCGGCTTGGCGTAATGCAGATCCCAGATGAAGCGATGGTGTCCCGGCGTCGCCGCCGGAGGCTTGGGCGAGATCACCCATTCGGGCGCGATCGGAAGGGTTGTGAGATCGATCGGCTTCACCGGATCATTGCTGCTGAAGCGGTTCACGACATTAGCAGCGGAATCGCTGATCGTGATCTCCACCGGCGCACTCGACGCGAGATTGTAGTCGATCATGGCCCCGAGCGGCGGGTTCGGTGCGAGCGGTTCATCCTTGGGCATCGGCGTACCCATGAAGCTCGGCGGATGCAGCCGGACCGCCGCCGCGACAGGATAGAGCCGCGTTGCTCCGCTCGGATTGGCGGCGAGCGCCCGCAGCGGGACGATGTCATCGAGCACGTAAAAGCCGCGCCCGTGTGTCGCGATCACCAAATCGCTGCCGTGGATCGTGATATCGCGAACCGAGGTCGCCGGAAGCCCGTGCTCGAGGGGTTGCCAGCTTTCGCCCGCATCGAACGAGACGAATAAGCCGCGCTCGGTTCCGGCAAACAGAAGCCGTGGTTCGACCGGGTCTTCGCGAACGACGTTGACCGAGTTCGGACCATCAGCACTGGGCAGGCCATTGACGATCAATTGCCAGCTACGGCCGCCGTCGCGGGTGCGCAGGATATAGGGCTTCTGGTCATCAAGCCGGTGCCGGTCGATCACGGCGTAAGCGACGTTCGCGTCGAAATGCGATGGCTCGATAATCGCGACTTTCGACCACGGCTGCAGGGCCGCTGGGGTGAGATTCTGCCAATGCGCGCCGCCGTCGCGTGTCTGCCAGATGAGGCCGTCGTCAGTGCCGGCCCAGATCAGCCCATCGACCAGCGGTGAGGTCGCGATGTCATAGACCACTCCGCGGCGCGGCCCTTTCGCCGCCATGTCCTTTGCCGTCACCTCATCCAGTGTCGCGGGAACGGTCAGTTCAGCGCGGGTCAGGTCAGGACTGATCGGCTTCCACGTCCTGCCCCCGTCGATTGTCCGCCAGATGCGCTGGTTGCCGAAATAAAGCGCATGGTCGCGCTTGCCCCAGGTCAGCGGAAGCGTCCACGTCTGCCGATAGTCACCCGGAAATGCGAGCGTCGGATCGACGTCGCGCGTCTGGCCCGACTTGAGATCAAGCTTCTCGACCGTCCCGCCATAGACGATATCGGGGTCGGCGGGATCGGGCGCGATTTCGCCACTCTCGCCGCCGGCGGTAATCTCGTGGAACTGTTCCATGGTGATCCCGTCGGCAATGTCATCGTTTCGGCTCGGCACCGCCGCAGCGCCCGAATCCTGCTGCGCGCCGTAGATCCGGTAGGGGAAACGGTTGTCGGTCGAGACGTGGTAGAATTGGCCGGTTGGCTGGTTGTACCAGCTGCTCCAGGTTTTGCCGCCGTTCAAAGTCACCAACGTGCCCTGATCAACTCCCAGGATTCGGCGGCCGGGGTTTTTCGGATCGACCCACAAGGTGTGAAAGTCGTCGCCGGTCGGGTCCCCCTTTTCCGGAATGAAATGCGCGCCGCCGTCATCGGAGCGCAGGACGATGGTATCCATGACCCAGACACGGTTGGCGTTCTTCGGATCGGCGGTGATCCCGCCGAAATACCAACCGCGCGACCAGATACGTTTATCGCCGGTCACCTGCTGCCAGCTCGCGCCACTGTCGTCGGAGCGGTAAAGACCGCCCTGGTCGGGCTCGCTGCTGTCGACCAGAGCATAGACCCGGCGCGGGCTCGCTGCCGAGGTCGCGAGACCGATCCTGGCGGGCGCGCTCGGCAGTCCATGCCCAGTGAGTTGATGCCAGGTCTTGCCGCCGTCGATCGACCTGTAGAGCCCGCTTCCGGGG
>Ga0157370_10008392_pt1 | contig 11142 bp, 7 predicted proteins | sample C35metaG_FD_113463 | JGI IMG/M metagenome (GOLD analysis project Ga0157370, IMG submission 113463) | Corn rhizosphere microbial communities from Kellogg Biological Station, Michigan, USA - C3-5 metaG | ecosystem: Host-associated > Plants > Roots > Rhizosphere > Soil | place: USA: Michigan... | reverse complement strand
CTGTATCTCGATTCGCGTCTCTCCACTGCGGATCTCTCGGCGGGGGATCGCGCGGTGCTGACTACGCTGGCGATTGAGGCTTCGACGATTCTCCAAAACGCGCGGCTGATGGAGGACCAGCGCACAAAGCTGCGTATGGAAAGCGAGCTCAAAATTGCGCGCGACATCCAGCAGGGTCTCGCGCCGGTATCGCTGCCCAGCGAGGGTTGGTTTCGAGCGGCTGGATCGAGCTGGGCGTCCAACGAAGTAGGCGGCGATTATTTCGACGTTCGGCAAGTGTCCGCGGATGTGTGGGCTGCGGTGGTCGCCGACGTGTCGGGGAAGGGCGTCAGCTCGGCGCTGCTGGCCAGCTTGCTGCAAGGCGCTTTTCTTATGGCCTCGGGCGACTTTGCCGAGATCGAGCCGACCATGTCGCACCTGAATCGCTTTCTTCTGGAGCGCGCCCGCGGGGAAAAATACGCGACCGTGTTCTACTGCATGGTGAATTCGGAAGGACTTCTCAGCTACGCGAACGCCGGGCATTGCGCGCCATTTCTGGTGAGCGCGGATGGACGCTTGCGCAAGCTGCACACTTCCGGGATGCCGGTGGGCATGCTCGCGGAAGCGCAGTTTCAGGTGGTCCAGATGCAACTGGAGACCGGCGACAAGATCGTGATCTACAGCGACGGACTGACCGAGGCCGAAAATGCAGCGGGCGAGTTCTTCGACACCGAGCGGTTGCGAAGTTGCCTGCGTGAAAACGCATCGCTAAGCGCCGTGGACCTTCACAAGGTGCTGCTGAGCACGCTCGACGTGTTTGTCGAGGGCGGCGTCATTCGCGATGACATCACCGCGCTGGTGCTTGAATATACCTAAGGTCATCTACACGGCCGCGCACGGCGGTTTCTCCAGGGAAGCTGTGCCGTTGGGCGGCGGAGCGGCCGTATTCGAACACCTGGTTGCGGAGTGGTCGCGCACGCGGCCTTTCGAACTGCAAACGGTGACCCCTGCGATTCTGGGACGGTCCGCGCCAGGCGGCGGAGATCTGGTGAAGTTCGGTGAGCGTGCCTATGCCCGGTTTTGCCACGAGTTCGAACGCGCGTCGACGGCCGAAATCCTGCGGCATGATCCAGCACAGACGGTGGTTCTGGTAAACGATATTTCCGAAGGTCCGGACTTCGCGGCGCTGGGTGCGCGCGGCTATCGCGTCTACACGATCTATCACGTGGATGTGGTGGCTTACGTCGCAGCGATCTACGGCCGCGGCCTGATCGCGCCGGAAATCACCGTGCGATGGTATCGGCGGCTTAAGCAAGTTTTGCCGAAAATGGCGAAGTTGGTCTGGGAAAAACAGGAAGCGAGCGTACGTCACTCGCGAGGCTTGATTGTGCCGTCGGACGGAATGCGCGACGTGCTGCTACATTGCTATCCCGATTGCCCGAGAGAGAAAATCCATGTGCTGCCGTGGGGTAACTGGAATCCGGATGCGCCTGCGGATCCTGCGCCGCTGCGCCGGGAGTTCGGTTTGCCGGAGAATGCGCGGGTGCTGTTGACGCTTAGCCGGATTTCACCGGAGAAGGGGCAGGATCTGCTTTTGCAAGCTCTCCTCGAATGGGAGCAGCGCGATGATTTCCCGAGGTATCCACTATGGCTGTTTGTATGCGGCGATGCCGCGTTTATGCAAGGGCGACGTTTCCTGGAGAAGCTGCGCATTATGGCTGCGCGCCTAAAACGCACACACGTGGTGTTCCCGGGATACGTTATTGGCGAGCGCAAGCGGGGCTTCTTTGTGTTAGCGGATCTGTACGTGTTTCCGTCGCGCCACGAAAGTTACGGCTTAACACTGCTGGAAGCACTGGCGGCAGGATTACCGGCGGTGTGCCTGGACACCACGGGCGCACGCAGCGTAATGCGGCAAGAGTTTGGCAAACTGGTGCCAGCATCGGGATTACGCGCGGCGATTGCGAGTCTGCTGACCGATGAAGAACGTCGTAAACAAATGGGCGCGGCCGCCGGGGAGTTCGCACGCTCACAACGGTTCTCCGATCGGGCGGCAGAGCTTGCGCACATTATTGCCGGTCGGCGATAGCCCTATTCGCGAGTTCCAGGAGCTTCGAGCAGCAACCGCTCATCTGGATAGTGACGTCGCGCAGGGTGGCGCCTTGGAACTTCAGACGGGGCGGCTGTCGATGATCGGGACAGCGCACTGCTTCCAGTTTGCGCTCCGTATGCTTCTTAAATTCCTCTACAGACATCCCCAGAGCATTTTAGCATGAGAATGTTTTGAAACCGCATGGGATAATTTAAGGCGTCCCTCCCCCGTAGTCAGGCGCATGATCCGCCCGCAGTATGTATGGACTTCGCTGAACAGCTTAAGTCGTCGATCGACATCGTCAAGGTGGCGGGAGAATACGTGCGCCTCAAACGCTTAGGCGCCACTGCAAACTACAAGGGACTGTGCCCCTTCCATCAGGAAAAGACGCCCTCCTTCAATGTGAACCAGACCCGCCAGTTCTACAAGTGTTTCGGCTGCGGCGTGGGCGGCGACGTCATCAAGTTCGTCCAGGAGATCGAAGGGCTGAGTTTCTGGGAGTCGGCTAAGATGCTGGCGGAGCGCCACGGTGTTCCGCTGCCCAAGCGCTCGGACTATTCGGATGCGGAGTCGAAGCAGCGTGGCGCGCTGATGGACATGCATGCGATCGCCGCGCGCCTGTTTCAAGATAATTTGCGGAGTCCGCAGGGCGCGGAGGCGCGGGCATATCTTGCCAAACGCGGCGTTTCGCAGGAAGTGATCGATACCTTTGAGTTGGGCTACGCTGAGCCTTCCGGCCAGGTTCTTACGCGGAGGCTCTCGGAACGGAGCTTCTCCCCGGAGCAGATGGAAGCCTCCGGGTTAGTACGCAAGCGGAATGAGGGGACAGGGTATTACGACAATTTCCGTGGCCGCTTAATGTTCCCGATTCACAATGAATCGGGCAAAGTCATTGCTTTCGGCGGGCGGGCGATGAATGATGATGACCAGCCGAAATACTTGAACTCTCCCGAAACGCCCATTTATAAAAAGACATCTGTCTTATATAACCTCCACCGCGCGCGAGAAGCCGTGCGCCGTTCGGGGCGTGTAGTACTGGTCGAAGGGTATATGGATGTGATCGGGGTGTACGCCGCGGGGGTGAAGGAAGTTGTCGCGAGCTGTGGCACGGCGCTCACGAACGGCCAGGTCCGGACCATCCATCGCCATGCCGATACCGTGGTCGTAAATTTCGATCCGGATACGGCGGGCGCGAATGCCACCGAAAAAGCAATTCAACTTCTGCTGGATGAAGGGTTGCATGTTCGCGTGGTTGCGCTGGATGGCGGCCTCGACCCGGACGAATACTGTAAGCGAAACGGAGCGGAGGCCTATCGCGCGAAATTGGACGGCGCCTCGACCTATTTCCATTGGCTGGCCGATCGGGCGCGAACGCGTTTCGATATGAAGACGTCGGATGGGAAGGTGGCGGCGTTCAAGTTTCTATTGCCGGCAGTGCAGAAAATCAGCGACAAACTCGAACAGGCGGCTACCGTCAACGATTTGGCTTCGTATCTGGGTGTAGATCCCGGGTTGGTGCTGGACCAATTCAAGAAATCGGCGGCCGCCCGCCGCGCGCCGGTTCCGCAAGCGGCGCCAGCCAGCGGCATACCGCACATGGAGCGGATCCTGCTGAATGCGTTGCTTTCAAGCGATCGCGTGCGCGCCGAAATGCTGCCTACGCTGCTTCCGGAGCTGACCGAGAGCTTCGTAACCCGTGAGATTTTCGAAGCTTTGCGGCAGGTGGCCGGGGCAGATGCAAAGTTTTCCTATTCCGCGCTGGAGGGCCGTTTAGAGGCGCCGGGGAAGGAACTATTGCGTGACGCGGTTACTGCCGATGAATCTTCAGGGGAAGCTGTGTCATGGGAACAGGCGCAGGCTTGCCTTCGCCGTTTGGAGAGCGATTTTCGGAAACGCCAGGTCGCCGAATTGCGCGCGCGAGTGAAGTCCGCCGAGCGCGAAGGACGAGTGGAAGAAGCGCTATCTTGGATGGCGGAGTTGAGTCGTTTGGAGCGAGAAAGCCGGGCGACCTCCGGCGGATGATTGTTGTACACTGAAATGCATTCGGAGATGATCCATCCGGCGGATCGACTGGCCGGGTGATCCGCAAGCGAAACTGAATCGGGCCATAGCGAAGAACGAATCGGGGAAGTGTGGCAAGCGAAGAAAAAGTCGGCCGGCTAAAACAGCTGATGGACTCGGGCAAGGAAAAGGGCTACGTCCTTTACGACGAAGTCAACGAGCTGCTGACGGAAGAATTCGCGACGGGCGGACGCGAGCTGGACGACCTGCTCAGTGAACTCGACACCGCCGGCGTCGAAATTCTGGAAGAACCCAAAGTCGAGTTCGACAAGAAGCTTGAGGAGGGCGAGGAGCCCACCGACCTGGACCTGGTCCAGGATTTCAGCGACAAGACTAACGATCCAGTACGCATGTATTTGCGCGAGATGGGCACCGTACCGCTGCTCACGCGCGAAGGTGAAATTGAGCTGGCCAAACGCATCGAACGCGGACAGGCCGCCGTGCGTAAGTCGCTCTCCCGTTCGCCGCTGGTAATCCGTGAAATTCTGGCCTTGGCCGAAACGGTTACCCACGATCCGTCCACGGTGCGCGACATTCTGGTGATGCCCGACTTGGTGGTCACCGATGAGAACGTCACCGAGCAAGCGGACGAGCTGCTGAAAATCATCGCGGAAATCGAAAAACATTACAAGAAAGCTCAGCAATTCCGCCAGAAATTGCAGGCAATTTCCCGGGGGATGAAGCCCAAGGCGCACCGGTCGTTGCGTTGGGGCCTGGCGCGTACCATGGTGCTTACCTCCAGGCTGATCCGCGGGATTCCTTTCGCCTCGACATCACGGCGCTCGTTGGCGGGTAGCCTTCGGAAAGCTGTAGAAGATCTTCGGCCGCTGGAAAAAGAGATCGCGCGCATTCAACGGAAGCTGGAAGCGTCTACTCCCAATGGAGCTTCCGGTGGCACGGCTACGCTACGCAAGGAACTGAGATCGCACAGCCAGCGCATCCAGCATCACGAAGAGGAATCGGGCGCCAGCGCGACAGAGTTGCGGCGCACGCTGCACATCGTCGAGCGCGGCGAGATGGAAGCCGAGGTCGCCAAGAAGCAATTGATCGAGGCGAATCTGCGGCTCGTGGTTTCTATCGCCAAACGTTACACCAACCGTGGACTGCAGTTCCTTGACCTGATCCAGGAAGGCAACATCGGCCTGATGAAGGCTGTCGATAAGTTCGATTATCTGCGCGGCTACAAGTTTTCCACGTATGCGACGTGGTGGGTGCGGCAGGCTATCACCCGCGCGATTGCGGATCAAGCCCGGACGATTCGCATTCCGGTGCACATGATCGAGACCATCAACAAGCTGGTGCGCATTCAGCGCCAGTTGCAACAGGACCTGGGTCGCGAGCCTACCACGGAAGAGCTATCCGTCAAGATGGAACTGCCGGTCGGCAAGGTGCGTAAGGTGCTGCGCATCGCGCAGGAACCGATTTCCCTCGAAACACCGGTGGGCGAAGAAGAAGAGTCGCATCTGGGAGACTTCATCGTGGACCGGCGCGTGGTGTCGCCATCCGAAGCGGTGATCAATCTGAATTTGCGCGAGCAGACGGCAGAAGTCCTCAAGACGCTGAGCCCGCGCGAAGAGAAGATCATCAAGATGCGCTTCGGATTGCAGGACGGCAGCGAGCATACTTTGGAAGAGGTCGGCCAGCACTTTGCGGTGACGCGTGAGCGCATCCGGCAGATCGAGGCGAAGGCGCTGCGCAAGCTGCGGCACCCCAGCCGGAGCCATCGTTTGCGGGCGTTCTTGGAAACGTCGCTGCGGGATTAACGGCACTACCGCAGCTGCTCGAACTCTCTTTCCGTGAGCCCAAGTTGCTTTCATATCCGATAGAAGAGTGGCGGCCCGATTTGGCGACCGCCTTGGATCGAATGTAGTTAGCGCGGCTATCCGCGTGAATCCATCGCTCGTGACTGCCTGTTTGCCTGGTTCTTCGGAAACCGAGTTTGCTGGTCGCTCGCTGGAATTCGCCCGAACGGGCGCTAGGCATGAACGATCTCGGTGGTGTCGACCGGGAGCGACTGTTTTCTCTCCAGGTATTCCTCCGAAATCAGTTGGAACGTGAGCATGAGCGCATGGCACCCGGGTATTGCCGGGATCTCGGCTACCCAGCCTTCCGGCTGGCTGCGGATTCTACTGCTTGCCCGACCCATTGAGGACTGAAGCGCTCAATGCCAGGAAATGGTCTTGGAGAGGAATTGGCCGTCGGCGAGGTCGATCTGCAACTCCTGCCGCTCACTCCCTTTGATTACCTGGATCTTGTGGGCGCCGATGGGAAGCGTCAAGCTCACGGGCGTCTTCTGCGGGTGCTCGCGACCATCGATGAGAATCGTCAATCCGGGGGGATCGGTGACCAGGTTGAGGGTACCGGTCATCGGAATCAGTTCCACGATCAGACCAGTGTCATTCGGAATATTGATGATCTTTTGTGTCTCGCGGAATCCTGCGTGGCGCAAAATGAAAACGTGACGTCCGGCAGGCAATGTGAGATTGCAAGGAGTGGTGCATTCGATTCCCGATGTATCGAACGTTGCGGTAGCGCCACTAGGCGATGTAGTCAGTTGGAACGTACCCTCTTTCGGAACAGATGGCTTCGGGGGTAGCGCCGCTGCCACCTTCTGGACCTGCTGTGTTTGCAGATCCGGTTCCGCGGAGGTCGCCTCCGGCGCAGGCGCCGGTGCGGGATCTACCGGGGCAGGTTGTGAATCAGGAACCGGTACAGTAGCTGCAGGGGTCTCAGGCTGTGCGCCTGGCTTTTGCGTGGCGACAATCACTACCAATGCCATCACTGCGACGGTGGCAACACTCAGCAGGACATTGCGCAGTGTGTGACTCCCCTCGGGCTCGATCGCAGGAACGCGAGCCATAACCGGCGGCGCAACCGAAGCCGCTACCGGAGCAGAATCCGGAATGGGGGGCGGCACAGGAGCGACTCGCGTCGCATCGTCATCTGCAGCGTCTGGGGGCAGCGGGCGAGTGTCGGCGAGCGTCTCCGTGAGGTCATCGCGCGAACCCGCAGTCGGCATATTGGGACTCTGGCCGCGCGGCAAAGGAGTCCAGTCGGGATTGGCGTTGCAGGCGGTGGTCAGCGCGTTGATGAACTCGGTGCAATTCTCGAAGCGGTCTCCCGGAAGTTTCGCCAGCGCCTTACTCAGAACCAGCTCCACCTGCGGACTCAGCGTATTATTCAAGCGCTGCGGGGGCAGTGGGTCTTCGCGGACGATCTTGTACAGCAACGTCGGCATATACTCCGCCGCGAAGGGTTTCTCGCCCGTCAGAGCTTCATACACGATCACGGCCAGCGAGAACTGATCGGCGGCGCCGGTGATGGCGGTACTTTGCACCTGCTCGGGCGACATGTAACTGGGCGTTCCCATCATGGTGCCGGAGAGAGTCATCTGCTGGGACATGATTTTGGCCACACCGAAGTCGGTGATCTTAGCGGTGCCGTCTTCATGGATCATGATGTTGGCAGGCTTAATGTCGCGGTGAACGATGCCTTTTTTGTGGGCGTAATCGAGCGCGGCGGCCGTCTGGCGGAAGATGCTGAGGAGAGTTTCCTTATCCGGCGTCTGGTCCACCTTGAGCATTCTTTCAAGCGGCGGCCCGTTGACAAACTCCATGAAGATGTACGCCATGCCGTTCTCCTCGGCAATGTCGTAAATGGTGACGATGTTGGGGTGGGAGAGGATCCCGGCGGACTGTGCCTCGCGAAATAGCCGTTCCCGAAGCCGGGACCGCTCGGTCTCATCCGTCAGATCCTGAAGCCGGATGCTTTTGATCGCGACGGTGCGTCCAATGGCGGGGTCCAGGGCTTTGTAAACAATCCCCATGGCGCCGCGACCCAATTCGGATACGATCTGGTATCGCCCGACTTGTTGCACTTGTTTCGATTTTAGCTCAGGCGCCAGCCACAATCTTCGTGCTGGTCGGGTACAATCTTCCTGGAGGATACATTCATGAGCATCGCGCAATCTTTATTGCCGGAGTTGGATCACGAGATGGCGAACACCCGGAAAACCCTGGAACGGGTCCCCGAGGACAAGTTGGATTACAAACCCGATCCAAAGTCGATGTCGATGGGGGTATTGGCGAGCCACATTGCCGAAATGGTCGGCTGGCTGCCCTCTATGATGCAAGCTCTCGAACTCGACATTCCGCCGGATTTCAAGCCCTTTCTCGCAACCTCCCGCAAGGAACTCCTCGATACGTTTGACAAGAACGTGGCCGGATCGCGGGCTGCGCTCGCAGCGGCGGGGGATCAGGCGCTCATGCAGGAATGGTCGCTTAAGTTTGGTGGCAACGCGATGTTCAGCATGCCGCGGATCGCGGTATACCGGAGCATGATCATGAACCACGTGATTCATCATCGGGCACAGTTGACGGTGTATTTCCGGCTCAATGGCATTCCGGTTCCGGGACTGTACGGACCGTCGGCCGATGAGGGCCAGCAAGCCGCAGCCGGCCAATAGATTGGCGGTACACTGAGAGCAGGAGAGCTAGTATGCCTAAACTCCTGCGAGCCGTAATCTTGATCTCGGTGATTCCCGCGCTAGCCTTCGCTCGTGGCGGAGGAGGCGGCGGAGCCCGTGGCGGTGGCGGCGGTGCTCGCTCCGGCGGAGGAGCGCGCATGGGAGGCGGTTCGGTTTCACGTGGCGGAGGCTCCTTCGGCGGAGGCGCTTTTCGTAGTGGAGGCGGAGGAGCGTTTCGCGGCGGAGGCGGTGGGTTTCGCGGAAATAACTTCATCGGCGGGCGCTTCGGGAACACTCGATTCTTCGGCGGCCGCTCCTACTCTAACTATTATCTGAGTTTCGGCTACGGCGGTTACCCCTATTACTATCCTGCCTACTATCCGTATTCGTATCATCCGTATTATTACGACGCGTACTATGGCGCGCCTTATTATGACGGCAGCTATTACGACAACGGGTATTATGGGAACTACGTAGGATACCCGACGCAAGCTCAACAGGCACAATCAGCCCCCCCGACCGTGATCAATCAGAACATCGGATCGCCCAGCGCCGGAACGTCGTCAGGATCCTTCTATCGTGCCGCGGACTATTACCTGATCGCGTTTAATGACCACACCATCCGGGCCGCGCTTTCCTATACGGTCGATGGCGATCAGCTTCACTACACCACTCGTGAGCACGAGGAAAAAACGGCCCCGCTATCTAGCGTGGACGTGCGGTTCAGCGAACAAATTAATCGCGACCGAAGGGTGGAGTTCAGGCTACCATAGCCGTTTCAGCTGCCGCATGTTCAAAACCCTCTTCGGGTCTTCGCCTTCTCAAGAACCGAGCGCAACTAAAGAACCTAGCCTACTAGAGCGTCTGAAAGCCGGCGTCCAGAAAACGCGCGCCGGACTGATGGAGAAGCTCGAAGACGCCGTCAGCGGCCGGAAGGAGATCAACGCCGAGGTTCTGGAGGAGCTGGAATACGCGCTGATTACCGCCGACATCGGCTCGAAAACGACGGCTGAAATCCTGGAGCGAATCCGCGAGCGCGTCGCGCGCCACTTGGTGGGCGACGCCGCCGAACTCAAAGGCTTGATCCGCCAATACCTGCTGGAAGTGCTGGAGGCGACGGAACGGCCACTGCCCCAGGTGGCGGAACCGCCTGCCGTCATCATGGTGGTGGGCGTGAATGGCGCCGGCAAGACCACTTCAATCGGCAAGCTGACCCGCCGCCTGCAATCGGAAGGACGCAGCGTATTACTTTGCGCCGCCGACACGTTTCGCGCCGCCGCTATCGAACAGCTGGAAGTATGGGCGCAGCGCACCGGCGTAGATCTGATCCGGCAGCAACCCGGATCTGACCCGAGCGCAGTGATGTTCGATGCCCTGCAGGCCGGCAAAGCCCGCAAGATCGATTACGTGATTGTCGATACGGCTGGACGGTTGCACACGAAAGAGAACCTGATGGCGGAGTTGCAGAAAATGCGCCGTACGGCTGCGCGTGTGATTCCCGGAGCTCCGCACGAGGTTTTGCTGGTGATCGAAGCGACCACCGGTCAGAATGGGTTGGAGCAGGCGCGTAAGTTCACCGAATCGTCCGAGGTCACCGGAATTATTCTCACCAAGCTCGACGGAACGGCCAAGGGCGGCGTGGTGGTGGCAATCTCGCGCGAGCTGGGCTTGCCGATCCGCTACGTCGGCGTGGGCGAACAGTTGGACGACCTACTGCCCTTCGAGCCCGCCAACTTCGTGGCATCCTTGTTTGATTGACCGGCCTCGCCGGTCCTACTATGAATCATCTGGAAGAGGCTTTGGACCTCGCGGCTCGCGGGTGGGGAGCGACTTCACCCAACCCTGCGGTCGGCGCGGTGGTGGTGCGCGACGGCGAGGTGGTGGGCCGCGGTTTCCATACCTGGGCCGGATTGAAGCACGCCGAGGTGCTGGCGCTGGAGGAAGCTCAGGAGCGCGCCCGGGGAGGCACTCTGTATGTGACGCTTGAACCCTGCGCGAGCCATGGCCGGACGCCGCCGTGCATCGACGCGATTCTGGCAGCGGGGGTGCGCAAGGTAGTCGCCCCCATGGAAGATCCGAATCCGCAGACGCGGGGCCGCGGATTTATGCGTCTGCGGGACGCGGGCATCGAAGTGGAGCTGGCAGGGGACTTCGCGGCGCGGGCCACGGAGATCAACGAACCGTTTATTCATTTCATGCGCACCGGGCGTCCGCTGGTGACACTGAAATCGGCGGTGACGCTGGATGGAAAAATCGCGGCGCCGGAGGATGGCTCTCCTGGATATACACCAGGATGGATCACCAGCGAGACAGCGCGCCGTCATGTGCAAACCATGCGTCACAGGTCGGATGCGATTCTCACCGGCATCGGCACGGTGCTGGCCGACGATTGCCGGCTCACGGATCGCTCGGGATTAGAGCGTAGCCGGCCTCTTTTGCGGATCGTACTCGATTCGCAGCTGCGTATCCCGTCCGAATCGCACTTGGCGACTTCCTGTAACAGCGATGTATTAGTGGTTACTATGTCAGCGGCGTCGGCCGACCG
>Ga0157370_10008388_pt1 | contig 11144 bp, 12 predicted proteins | sample C35metaG_FD_113463 | JGI IMG/M metagenome (GOLD analysis project Ga0157370, IMG submission 113463) | Corn rhizosphere microbial communities from Kellogg Biological Station, Michigan, USA - C3-5 metaG | ecosystem: Host-associated > Plants > Roots > Rhizosphere > Soil | place: USA: Michigan... | reverse complement strand
CTGACACCCCCTTCGCGAAGAAACGGGCCCCTTGCGGAAGGATAACGGCACTTCCCCAAAAAAACGTTATCTCTACCGGTACGGGAAGCGTGCCAGAGCCGACGGTTCATCGCTGAACAAGGAACGAATCCTGAGTAGCTGTCTTGCATCAATTCTTTCATGCGCACATTGGGCATCATTGGCGGGCTGGGGCCGGAGTCCACGATTGACTACTACCGATCGATTATTGCGGGTGTCCGGGAGCGTGATCCTAAGGCCGGATACCCCCACATCATTATCAATAGCCTTGACGTGGACAAAGGCCTCGCCATGCTCGATGCCGGCCAACTCGGCCAGCTTGCGGATTACATTTCGTCCGGCGTTGAGGCATTGGTGCGCGCGGGAGCCGAATTCGGCTGCATCGCCGCTAACACGCCGCACCTGGTTTTCGACCAGGTTCAGCGGCGCTCGCCAATCTCCCTCGTCAGCATTGTGCAGGCCACTGCTACGAAAGCGCAGTCTCGCCGCTTCAAGAAGGTGGGACTGTTCGGCACCGGTTTCACCATGCGTGCCAGTTTCTATCCGGACGAGTTCCGCCGGATCGGTATTGCCCTGGTCACACCCACCGAAGCCGAGCAGCAATACATCCATCAGAAATATATTGGCGAGCTTCTGAAGAACCAGTTCCTGCCGGAAACCAGGGCCGAGATTCTACGCTTCGCGCACCGCATGCAGGCCGATGACGGCGTCGAAGCTATCGTGCTCGCTGGGACGGAACTGCCGCTGCTCTTACGCGGATCGGGTGCCGGAATCGAGTTTCTGGACACCACCGTCATCCACGTCGGGGCGATTGTAGATGAGCTTCTGAGGTGAAGCGGTCGCCAGTGTGTGCTTCGCCGTTTGCTTTACCGTAGAGGGAACTTCTGGCCGGAGTTTTGCGTATTTTGAGACTGGGGGTCTCTATGGCTGCATTCTTCCTGTGGTGCATTCTGTTTATCCTCTGCTGGCCACTGGCGCTGGTTGCGCTGGTCCTCTACCCGATCGTCTGGCTTCTGCTGCTTCCATTTCGCATTGTGGGGATCACCGTGCACGGGGTCCTGGCGCTGATCACGGCAATCATTTTCTTGCCTGCGCGCCTACTCAGCGCGCCATTCCGTGTGGGCCGAGTCGCCTGAATTCCGGCTACTCTCCCAATAATCTTGAAATGCCTTTCGGGGACATGCTTCGTGGCAGCAATCCCTTGATAGCCCTATCTAGTGACTCTCGAGAGCATCGGGCGAGGATTTGTGTTCTTTGGGGGGTAAGATCTGCGAGAAGTCGCGGGAAGTGACTTCCATCCTTGCCATCGCCGAGGCCTGCGCGTTCAACCATGTGTCCAGCTTCTGACGTATCTCAGGAGTGCGCACCTGGAAGTTGATGCCACTTTTGCCCAGCCCGTCATCCCACACCACGAGACCGGAGGCAAGAACTACGAAGCCATCCGGCAATACAATCTCCAGGTCGACGGATTCGGTGGGCTTCAGCCGCGTAGAACTATAAATGGCGACGCCTTTCGCGCTGATGTTTACAGTTGAACACTCGAATGTGCCTCCGGATCGTACCAGTCTCAGGCGAACCGGAAGTATTTGGGGACAGCGGAACTGACGCCGGCGATTGGTAAGCATGAAATCGTAGGCCGCTCGAAGAGTCCGCCGAATCTCGATCTCATCCATCGGGCGCTTCAACACAAAATGAGCACGACAGTGCAGTGCGCGTTCCAGGTTTTTGGCGTTCGCGGCGACCGCGACGATTACCGAATGTTTGTTCAACTGGCTCTCTTGCAATGCCGGAAGGTGCCGCTCGCGGAGTTCTGCGTTGTCGAAGTCGATCACGACGGCTGCATACTTGTTGTCGTTCAAGTGCTGATCGATCTCGCGCTGATCGAGATGTGACTGCGCCTCGATTCCCAACTCCCCGCAAATAACGCTGAAATCTCTGATGGTCGCTTCTTCGTCGGTAAGAAGAAGCGCCCGCAAAATACCAGGAGTTCCCATCGGTTTACCCCAAACTGTTCAAATTCGACAAGAAGGGCAGATAAATGGGCCGGAAAGCCCACGAATCTGCTCTTCTCGAATTCTCAAATCTTCTCGACGGAAAGACGAGATTACCGCCCATTACGGCGGGAACTCGGGGGTGTTACGAGCAGAAGAATGTCTCCCATAAGTTCGATGCCGGTTTCCTGTGGCCGCAGCCCCTACACGCTGGTAATGCGGCCCTTGATAACGGCTGGTTTCGCAGCCAAAACGGGATACTCGCGATCCGAGGTGATAGTCGGCCAAACCTCTACGTGGCATTGAGCGATGTGGTCATTTGCACCTTTCTTACGCCGAGTACCAAGGCGCAAACACACAATAGACATAGGCTCACGCCCACCAAACAGCTGACGAACCAGTCAGAAAACAGTTTTGCGCCCGTCAACCTCCAATTGAAAACGCACACCGTTCCCATGACTGCGTTGTAGACTGCGCCTTGCAAACTCATCATCGCGCCGAGTACGTAGCCCCAAGGACGACGCATCCAAAGCAGGCACGCCGCCAAGATGAGCAGGGGCACCATGAAACTCAGATCGACAGCCGCAATCACCTGGTAGGCGTACTCACTTCCATTGACATCAGGAACGCGTCCGGTCAGCAGGAATTTGATCCACGGCTTGCACCAAAGGATGGAAACCATTACTGCTGCCAAAGACAAATACACGGCAATAGGCTTTCCCGGCGTCCGCGGACTGAACCTGGCAGCTATGGTTCCGATATCGAGGCTGCCCATCCCTAATGCCAACGACAGCCCGGCAAGCGCAAAAGTCACAATGATGGGCAGGTAGAGCTTCGTGACGGGTATGCCGAACACGTAGAAAGCGTAGTTGTAGAACATGTAGTACAACGCTCCCAACCACAACAGCGTTGCACGGATTGATCCGCGAACGGAATAAACAATGGCGAAACTTAAGGTCGGCACGGCGACGACCAATGTCACCAGGTCGTTACCTATCGACGTACCACTGCCCCAATTGCCGCGATAGATCGAAGGAAACGCGATGCCGATGATTGATATCGTCGCTGCCGATAAGGCCACCATCGCCGAGAGTACGTAAGCCAACCGGGACTTCTGTCTGTGAGCTTTCTCGTTCTCGACTTCTGAGGCCACACGTGTCGCTGCGCTGAAATGCTGGTTCATGACCGCCGCTTGCATAATGAACCTCCTGCCAGATGAAATCGATAGCGTTGGATGATTACACCTGCACGACCTCGGAGGTGCGCCGCTGGCGGCGGGGTCGCGCAGGTATTCAATGGGGAGCTTAGTTCTTTGTACGTGCGGCAGCGGAGAAAAGTTCCGCATTGTCCAGTTTCGACAAATGGAAATCGAAAACTTATTTCGCCGAACGTTTGCGAAATGGTAGGCCCGAATGGACTCGAACCATCGACCTCTTCCGTGTCAAGGAAGCGCTCTAACCAACTGAGCTACGGGCCTATTGAGCTGGAACGTTGAGGATGGAGCAGCTACAAATCTATTTTACTGATGCGTTCTCGACCTTGGCAAACCGCTCCCATGAGCGATTGTGCCGAACAAGCCTATTAGCTGCAGCATAAGCCGACAGAATCGCCATTCCGTCCCCTGCAGTTGCAAATGGCTGCTGCGGAAAGCGAAAATCGAGTGGTGCAGCAGAGCTCTACATCGGTCGGCAGCGCTTCGAAAGCGGCAGCGTTCCGGATCTCTCATATCCTCAGCGCCCCAAACCAACTGACGCTCGCGCGCATGGCGTTTCTGCCATTTATAGTCAACAAACTGCTGGAGCATCATTTCAAGGGTGCGCTGATCCTTACGCTGTTGGCAGGCCTTAGCGACGGCCTGGATGGCTTGCTGGCTCGACGTCTGCATCAGCAGACCTTGCTGGGCCAATACCTTGATCCGATCGCCGACAAAATGCTGCTGAGCACAATCTTCCTGGTGCTTTCCGTTGTTAATTTGATTCCCTGGAAGTACACCGTCCTCGTCTTCAGCCGAGACGTGTGCATCCTCTTGGTGAGCGGGGTGCTGTACACGATCGCGGGCCTCCGTGATTTCCGGCCAAGCGTTTTCGGCAAAGCGAACACGTTCGCTCAGGTCGCCGCGGTATTGTTCGTGATGCTCTTCCAAGTCTATGCCGCCCACTGGGTGTGGGTCGGTCGCAGGTTATTCCTTAACGCCACGTTTTTCTTCACGATTGTTTCCGGCCTGCACTACGTTTACTTGGTGGGCCAGCGCTTGCACGCGATGAATCACCCGCAAGCCTCTAGGTGACTTGATCCAGCGCGGATTGCAGCCCAGCACCCATGCCGTTGGTAAACTCTGGGGCTGAAACGCAGAAGCGTTTGCCCGATATTCTCCGGTGCCGATAGAATTGAAGTTCTTTCGACGCTATGGCTCTGCGCCTGTTCAATACACTTTCCGCCAAAGTTGAGGAGTTTCGGCCGCTGGTGGGCAACGAGGTCCGCATGTACGCGTGCGGGCCGACGGTCTACGACTATGGCCACATCGGCAATTTCCGGACCTTCATCGCGGTCGACATCCTGCGACGCTACTTGCAGCTGGGCGGATACAAAGTCAAGCACGTCATGAATATTACCGACGTGGACGACAAAATCATTCGCAATGCGGCAGCAGCTGGCCTAACCGTGCAGCAGTACACGGCGAAGTATCAGAAGGCTTTTTTTGAAGACGCGGGCGCGCTCAGGATCGAACAGCCGCAGATCGTCCGTGCCACGGAAAACATTGCACGGATGGCGGAATTCATCGCCAAACTGGTGGAGATGGGGTACGCGTACAAAACTGACGACGGCTCCTATTATTTCAGGATTGCCAAGTTCCCCGCGTACGGAAAGCTTTCCAAAAAAGATTTCGCCGGTATGGAAGACGGCGCTCGCGTCGATGTCGATGAATACGAAAAGGACAATGCCCGCGATTTCGCACTATGGAAAGCACCTAAGCCCGGAGAGGCTTCATGGGACAGCGTAATTGGTCCCGGCCGCCCCGGCTGGCATATCGAGTGCTCGGTAATGTCGATGCAGGAACTGGGTGAAAGCTTCGACCTGCATGCTGGCGGCGAAGATCTGATTTTCCCGCATCACGAGAATGAAATTGCACAGTCGGAGTCACTGACCGGCAAACCGTTCGCGCATTTCTGGTTTCACGCGCGCTTCCTGCTGGTCGAAGGCGAGAAGATGTCGAAGAGCGCTGGAAATTTCTTTACGTTGCGCGACCTCGTGCTCAAGGGATACAAGCCTTCGACCATCCGTTATCTTCTGACTTCAGTGCCGTATCGCAACCAGTTGAATTTCACGTTTGATGGCCTGCAGCAGGCAGCCGCCTCGGTGGATCGTCTGCGCAATTTCCGTCAGCGCCTGGCGGGGAAATTTGCGGACGGATCATCGCTGACGATGACCACCCTGGGCCAGCAAACGTCAAAACGACTGCGCGACGCCCTCGACGATGACCTGAATACCGCCCAGGGGCAAGCAGCGATCTTCGACATGATTCGCGCGGTGAATACGGCAATGGACGCGGGGAACGTCAAATCTGGCGATGTGGCGGCACTCCTCGCGCCGCTCGAACAATTCGATCGAATCTTCTCGGTTTTGCAAGACGACGACGTCGCCCAGATGCAACGAATTTATGAATGGGCAAAAGCCGAAGGTCGTGAAAAGGACATCAGTGCTGAATTAGAGGAAATTCTCCGTTCGTCCGCGTTGACCGATGCGCAAATCGACGCCAAGGTCGAGCAGATGGTTGCAGCGCGAAAAGCGCGCGATTTCGCCACGTCGGACAAAATACGTGCCGAACTCGTGGCGCAAGGCATTCTCATCGAGCAAACCAAAGAAGGCGTGCGGTGGAGAAGAAAATGAACTCCGCTCGCATCCACGAAGTGCTGTTTGAAGGCTTCACGGGCGACGAAATCCTTAAGTTCCCAAGAGAGACTCTCGAGCAACTTGTCCTCTTGAACGAACCTATTGTTTTCCGGGCAGGATCGGCCCTGATTCTCGGCCAATTCAAGATTGACTCGGACCGACTGGTGCTCGAATTGGCGCAGATTGAAGGCGGCGGCGAGGGTATTCTCACCAGTTTGGCATCATTGGCAAGACGATACGCTGAGATCAATGGCATCTCCCGGGTTGTATGGATTGTCCATGCTGTTTCTTGCGCCAATCCGAACTTGAAGCTGCGTAGAGTTCTCGACCGTCGTGGTTTTAAGGTGGAGCAGATCGAGGACATCGGAGCCGCGTATCATCTCGTTGTACCCGTTAAGAAACTGTAAGTCTTTCAGCCGCAGCTAGCGTTCGCTGTTCCTCCATAGCTGGCGCCACATTCTTCTGCGCTGACGCCGTCCGCCGGGTGTGATGCTTGGACCGCCCTCGCCTCGCGCTGTGATCTGCTTCCAACCGCAACGTGAGTCGAATATGGAGGTGTACCCGCCAGCATGAACCTCGAGTTGGCGCGTCAGGTGCTTTGCGAAGTCCAGGCGGTCGCAGCATGTGGGCTCGAACCAGGCCGGGGTCACGAAATTCGACACGAGGACACCGTCGATTGCATAGGCAAGTTCGTCGGACTCTACCGGGTCGCAGACCTCTAGCGCATACACGCGGCTGTCGCTGCCGATGGCGCACCAGTTGATCCAGGGATCGCCCAACATCTCGAGCAACTCATGGCTGAGCGTCACCGTCCACGAGAAGCCGTTGCGGGTATCGAATTGCGCAAACACTTTGCCCAGCGGGGTGCCGCCGCTTGTGAGTTCGTGATAACCCAGGGCCCCGGCCTGGTCGGGAGTGTCCGCCACAATGATTTGCCACCAGCCTCGCGCGAGTGGCTGGTCTCTTGCCAGGAAGGTCAGGCTGCAGTCTTCTTGCCAGTAGGCTTTGAAGTCCGTGCTGACCTGTTTCTGCAACGCGGGTAAGACGGCCTCCACCTGCACATCGCTCAGGCAGGCGGAGGCGTTAGTAATCGCGATTATGGGAAGCGGCATGGCGATCTCCTAGTGCATGCGGCAGGACAACGGGTCGACGATTGAGAGGTCCGGTGCACAGACCTGCTGGTTCCACTGCCGCTTGAGATCAGAGGTGGAAGGCAGGGGGCCAATTGCCTTGCGGGCTCTTACTTGTCCCGACGAAGGAATCAGGGCGGCAAAGTTGTTTACCGTAACAAGAATCAGGTTTACCGCCGCTGTTACACGTGAACTCAGCAGCGGATTGGAAATGTGCGCAGATTCAAGCAAGGCAGGCAGATGCTGATTAATTCCGGTGATCCCAGTTTGAATTTTGCTGAGGGTCGCGGCATTCGGGTTGGCTTTGTATTCGTTGTAGAGAGTCAACAGAAGATTCAGATCGCGACTGGCTTGCGCAGAAATGTTCTGAATAACGGCCAGATCAGCGGTGTTCTGCTGACGTGAAAACGTACCCGCGAGGGTGGCGATGTTCAGCGCCATCTGGGTGAGTACAGGCAGGTCTTGCAGCGCGATGGTGATCCATTGGGAACTGCATGCCGTGAGAGTGATGCTGAAGGCAAGCACCAGCGGTAATAAAGATTTGAATTTAAAATGCATTTTGGCTCCTTGAAGCGGACGTTTCAAACGATTTCAATGTTTCAAGGTTCCAAAGCAGACGTGCCTGATGTTTGAACCTTGAAACTTTGCAACCTTGAAACCTGACTTGATGCGCACTCTCTCCGACTATCTCCGCGACGCTGAGCAGGCGCACGGGCACCTCTGCGCCGGGCAGGTGCTCGGCGTACGCATGGCAATGCTTGGCCTTCAGAAGCTGGGAATCGACGATCCTCAGAGCAACAAAGAAGACCGCAAGCGCCTGGTTACGTTTGTTGAGATTGACCGCTGCGCAACCGATGCGGTCGCGGTTGTGACCGGATGCCGCCTAGGGAAGCGGGCGTTGAAGTTCCGCGATTTCGGCAAGATGGCAGCGACGTTTGTTGACGTCCAGACCGGGCGCGCCATTCGCATTGCGGCAAAGGAGTCGTCGAAAGCGCTCGCGCGACAGATGCATCCGGAACTGGAGAACAAAAACCAGCAGCAGATGCTTGCCTACCGCGAGATGGCGGACGACGACCTGTTCACCACTCAGTGGGTGAAGGTTGAACTGCCTCCAGAAGAATTTCCCGGATACAAGGGCGAAAGAATTGTTTGTGATCTATGCGGCGAAGGAATCAACTTCCATCGCGAAGTGTGCCACGACGGTAAAACCCTATGCCGCAGCTGCGCGGGAGAGCGGTACTACGAACTCGAATCATAAACCACAAAGAAAACGAAGTTTCACGAAGGATCTGAATTCGTGTACCTTGGTGTCCTTCGTGGGTGAATGCTTCCTAAGCAGCTTGTTCGTACGCGTGGGCTAGGCGCAGAATCGTGGCTTCGTCGAAGTGCTTGCCGAAGATCTGCATGCCGATGGGCAGATTCTCTTTTGAATTGCCCACCGGAATGGAAATCCCCGGAATGCCCGCCAGGTTCGCCGTTACCGTGTAGATGTCGGCGAGGTACATCGCGAGCGGATCGTCCACTTTTTCGCCCGGCTTGAACGCTGGCGTCGGACAGGTCGGCCCAACAATCGCATCCACTTTCTTGAATGCTTCGATGAAGTCGTTGGTCAGCAGAGTCCGCACGCGCTGCGCTTTGAGATAGTAGGCGTCGTAGTAGCCCGCGCTCAGGGCGTAGGTACCGAGCATGATGCGTCGCTTCACTTCGGGGCCAAAGCCTTCGTCGCGGCTGCGGCGATACATATCGGACAAGCTACGCACACTGTTTGCGCGATGTCCGTATCGAACTCCATCGAAGCGCGCGAGGTTCGAAGAAGCCTCTGCGGTAGCAACCAGGTAGTAAGCTGGAATCGCATACTTGGTGTGCGGCAACGACACGTCGACAATCTCGCATCCAAGTTTCGCCAGCTTCTGAATGGCAGCTTCGATTGCAGCACGCGTTTCAGGCTCAAGACCTTCGCCGAAATACTCTTTGGCGACCCCAATCTTCATTCCTTTTACCGGCTTCTCGATCTCGACCACATAGTCAGGGACAGGCACTTCCGCAGAAGTTGAATCCATCGGGTCGCGTCCAGCAATCGTGCGCAGCATGATGGCGGCATCTTTTGCCGTCTTCGCGAACGGACCGATGTTGTCGAGCGACGAGGCAAACGCAATCAGTCCGTAGCGTGACACACGACCGTATGTCGGCTTAAGTCCAATTACTCCGCAGAAGGACGCCGGCTGGCGAATGGAGCCACCGGTGTCGCTTCCCAACGTTGTGACCGCCATATCGGCTGCTACGGCGGCGGCGGAACCTCCGGATGATCCACCAGGCACGCGCGACAAATCCCGCGGATTGTGCACCGGCTTGTACGCCGAGTTCTCGTTCGACGAGCCCATGGCAAACTCGTCGCAATTCAGCTTGCCAAGAACCACAGCGCCGGCAGATTCGAGTCGCGCTACCGCGGTGCAATCGTACGGCGGAATGTAGTTGGCCAGGATCTTCGATCCCGCGGTGGTGCGCACGCCCTTGGTGACCAGAACGTCTTTGATTCCCACTGGCACTCCAGCGAGCGGAGCAAGCTTCTCGCCTTTCTTCACCTGCGCGTCAACCTCAGCGGCCTTCGTGAGGGCGCGCTCTTTCGAGAGCATCAGATAGGCGCCGATCTTCGGGTCATCACTTTCGATTTTCGCGAAGTAAGACTCTGCAAGCGCTGTGGCGCTGATCTTGCCCTCCGCAACAGCAGAACGGGCGGCGTCGATCGTGAGATTGCGAAGGTTCATAACTCGTTGCTAGTTGCTAGTGGCTAGTGGCTACTTGCTAGTTGAAAACCGAAACTAGTCACTCGCCACTAGTCACTATTTCTCAATCACCTTTGGCACTTTAAAGAACGTTCCATCCGAGTCAGGTGCATTCGCCAAGGCCACATCGTGAGGCAGCGATTTCCGCAGGCCTTCATGGACATCGTCGCGACTGGCATATGCAAAGCGCTCGCTTCCCTGCTTGGAGTCGTCCAGCCCGAAGCGGTCCGAGACCTGCGCCATTGGCGCGACATTCTTCGTGTCCAATTCGCTCAGCGAGTCAACGTGGCCGAGAATCGAATTAAGGTCGCGCACCATGCGGGTGCGTTCCTGCTCAGTCAATTCCAGGTTCGCCAAGTCGGCGACGTAGCTGACGTCTTTTTCAGTAACTTTCATTGGTCGGTGGCAAATCAGAAGCGTCAGGCGCTTTGCGCGACTTTGCGCCGCACCACGAACTCGACCCTGGTCACGCCTTTTGTATATCGATTCAGAGCGTAAACGTATCTGGGGGCCAGGTGCTGCAATTCGGCGCGCCAGGCGGAATCCGGAACTTCGACTCTCAGTATTCCGCGGGAGAACTCAAGCGCGCGAGTGCGACCTGCCACCGCCGATCCGCAAGCCAAGGGCCAGGCCAGTAGGGCTGCTTCCGAGCTCGGCGCTTTTCGCAAGCTGCCGGCAATTATTTTTTCCATGTCTGGCGCGATTGGTTCCACGGAGTACCGATTCTAACATCCGAAAAGGATTGCTGGATGCCTTCAAACCAACGAGGACGCTAGCCGTACTTCGAATCTCACAGAGAGCCACCTCCGGCCACGCATCCGTCGCAAAAAAACTTTGCGGCCCTCGATGGCCGCGCAATGAAATCACGATTGTGAAACTTTTCTTGATCCTCTAATTCGAGCATAGCAATTTTCACGGGAAATCGTGCCATGATTTCAGACTTTATTTCTGCTTTTAAATGTTGCGATTAAGCAGAGTTGCACCACTTTTGGGCCTTGACAAGATTTTGCACAGAACAAATCCAACAAGTATGTTCATGCGTCACAATGGGGGCGCAGGATATTCTTTCGCCACGAAACGAAGCGCTTCTTCCTTGCTGTTGAGCCGGCCGTCGAGTTGCGCGTCTTCGACCGCAGCAAGAATGTCCTTGAACAACGGTCCGGGCGCGTAACCTGCCGCGATCAGATCGTCGCCGTTGAGCAGTGGCTTTGGCCGCACCTGTTCCGGTGGCAGGTTTGCCATGTGTTCGCGAGTGAAATTGTACATACCAAGACTGCGATGGCTCGATTCACAGTCCAGCCGGTGCAATTCCAAATGCTCATCGAACTGTG
>Ga0157370_10008387_pt1 | contig 11145 bp, 11 predicted proteins | sample C35metaG_FD_113463 | JGI IMG/M metagenome (GOLD analysis project Ga0157370, IMG submission 113463) | Corn rhizosphere microbial communities from Kellogg Biological Station, Michigan, USA - C3-5 metaG | ecosystem: Host-associated > Plants > Roots > Rhizosphere > Soil | place: USA: Michigan... | reverse complement strand
CCCGGTAAGCCGATATAATAGCGACTGTCCACTTCGTGCGAACGTGGCGGAACTGGCAGACGCACTGGATTTAGGTTCCAGCGGTTAACAGCCATGTGGGTTCGACCCCCACCGTTCGCACCACACTTGAATTCAATAGCTTAGGAGGGGCTTCGGCACCCTGCCCGCCCATTTTTGCAGATGTATCAAGGGGCCGCTGATTGCCCTGGCGGTGCGTTCCAGGAACGCCAGTGTCCACTAAGTCGTTGACTGCCGTGCGCCGAAGGTCAAGAACAAGCCGTGTCGGTTTCTGGACCTCTTCATCCCCAGACTAGCGCTCTTACTTGCCAGCCTCCCTAGGCCCTCCATACCTCTCGAATCGAAGACTGCGGATGGGGCGCAATCGGCTATCATTTGTGGTTAGTGAACCCTGAGTGGGCGAGACACATTACGACTGCCCTCGTAAGTACCGGAACATATGTGGGTGGAATCTTCACGGGTCTGTTCATTAAATCACTCGAAGAATGGTGGAAAACGCGCGTCGAGCGCCGCCGCCTTCGAAAGGCTCTTTACCACGAGCTAGGCCAAAATATGGAATATATGTTTCAGGTCCTTTACAGCCTCGAGGCAGAGCCAGAACTTTTATCTTTGGCCTGGACTGGTCCTCTGAAGCTTGAAGAGTGCGAACGGCGAGAAGTCTACGATCATGCGTTAGTATCTCAACCCATCCTCTTTCGAGGGATTAAAGAAGCGAATCTCATCAGTGAGTTCTACCTCGCTCTGGATCGATTGAAGATCGAGAGTCTTGAGCGTCAGGTTCAAGGCATTCGGTACATGTATAAATATGTTCTTGAGCATGTCAGCAAAGGCCAATTATCACGGCGGCGGCTTAACAAGGCGTGCGGAAAAGTGCCTATCGAACTATCTCATCCTTGGGTAAGACGTGTCAGGCAGTTGTACAGCAGACTCCAGACCAGGAACCTTCCGAAGGATGGCAAAAGTCGGACGTGGATGCCCCCGCGCACACTGTTCCAGAAAGTGAAGGTGCTTTGGAAAGGCACCCCAGAAGATGTGAAACTCGTCTCCGGCCCCAGTCCTATCGGTAAGCGAATCCTTTGAAATTCAATTTGGCAGTGACATCGATCCTTGGACTGCTAGGATGCTATCGCTCTGTGGCCTCTCGCACGGTCCAGCATTCGTGATCCGACTTGAGGATACGAACCTTGACTACGGTAAAGCCGGTATCGAGCACCTTTACCTTGTCACCCGCGTTGATGAAAGAGCCACCATACTTAAGCATTGCTCGCCCTGCCTCCTGATTGTCATTGAGAGCCAACCACTTGACTATTTCGTCGAAGCCTTCCTTGGTATCACCACAAACGGTAGGCTTCTTCATTGCGAACGTCTCACCGATATCTGCGAACTGCGTCGGTGTGCGCGTATTGTTGAGGTCTCCAACAGTGCCCGTATTATTACCGAAAACGCTAAGAAGCAAGTTGATAACTATCGCCACGCCAACCAATCCGAGAACCACGAGGCCGAATTTATTTTTGCTCCGAACGTTCGCTTTCGGGTTGGTAGCGAATCGGTATCCGCATTTGGTGCAGAACTGTGCGTAATCTTCATACACTACTCGACAGTTCGGACAATCCTTGGCCATCTACTGAACTTTCTCCTCTCTGCGTGTGAACCATGATAGAGCTTCTTAGCCGGAAAGAATCGGGGTCGGCATCGACCCCCGACGGGGGAACCCAGCTCGTAGTAATTTCGTAGTCGTTATTTTTCCGACCAAGGCCAAACTGGAGCAAAAAAAGGGCCAATCAGCAACCAAGCCAGCCAGCCCCAAGCCCCTATCACAGCGAAAAGTTACCAAGAGAACTAAGCAAGAGCAGAAGCCGCACACCCCTTTTAGGTTCCAGCGGTTAACAGCCATGTGGGTTCGACCCCCACCGTTCGCACCAGTAGTCTGCCGCCAGGCGGCGGATTTCAGAAATAAACCAGCTCGATCCTTCGAAACCGGCGGGTTAGTGCGTCATCGAGTAGAGGACGTAATTCACGCCAATGCGGATTCCCAGCGCCGAATATCGCTCGGGGTAAGCGGGCAGATCCGCGAACTCCCAGGAATCGCCGATGTCTGAATTGGCGGTGATGGCCACCATAAGGCGGCCCTTGTCATCGCGCACGCCCATCCACCGCGGAGTGATCCCGCCGTCGCGCGGCCCGCGCCGCAAGCCCCATTCGCCCAGGATCTGATACCGGTCGCTCAAGTCGTACACGGTATGGAACAGGGGCTCTTCGTCGGGCAGTTCGACGATCTCCCGGTTCGGGAAGATCTTCTTCATACCCACTTCGAAACCCCGCCACTCGTCGGGACCCCAGAAATCGTCGGCATAGAAGAAGCCGCCGCGCAGCAGGTATTCGCGGATTTTCGCTGCCTGCTCATCGGTCAGATCCCAGTTGCCGGTTAGTCCCGAGTACAGCCAGGGCCAGTTATAGATGTCATCCACGTCGTCCGGATTGACCGGCTGTTCCAGGCCACGCGAGTTTACCCTGCTCAGGCGGCGCAGCGCGATCACGAAATGCCGGTCGGCGCGGGGATAGTCCTCGGTCCAACTGGTGCCGCCCTCGCGCCAATTTCTGCGCCCGCGGAATTCGAACCGGGCGTACGGAAGTGAAGGGAACATCAACCGCGCGAACACGAATTCCGCCGGATCCTGGGCGTCCACCGGCATGGGAATGTCATCATACGATTCGAGGCTCTCAAACAGCCGCCATGGCCGTTGAAAAGCGTACATGCCGCCGCATAGAGCCAGGACGACTGCGCCTACCCACAACGGCTTGTTCGGCTTGATCACCCGAGCACACTCACGCCGGCATCAGAGTCTGATTCACCCACAGCAGATTCCAGGGACGGATGGTCCAGGACACGAACACGCCGCCTTGTCCGAACGGGTCATCCCGTATCATCCGTTCGACTTCTTCTTTCGATTCCGCCTCGTAGATCAGCAGCCCGCCGCTATCGTCTGTGAACGGTCCGGCCATGGCGGCTTTGCCCGCTTCCCGGAGACCCATCAGGTATTCGCGATGCGGGGGCCGGAACTGCGCGATTTTGCTCTTGTCCGGCGTATATTCGATGACGGCGGCAAATTTCATAGGAGCTTTCCAGTGTATCCCCATCTTACCGCTGGCTTGCACGGCGCCCGTCGAGCGGCAGCATACACTTGATGTAGTGGTTCCTTCCGTTCCCAAGCCCGAGATCAAGAGTCCCGCAGGATACTGGCCGCAGCTCCATGCCGCTGTCGAAGCGGGCGCCGATGCCGTGTACTTCGGGCTGACGCATTTCACCGCGCGCGCCAAGTCGGGGTTTACCATGGCCGAATTGCCCGAAGCCCTGCGAACCCTGCATCGGCGCGGCGTCAAGGGCTACGTGACGTTCAACACGTTGATCTTCGACAACGAACTGCAATCCGCCGCCCGGGCCTTGGCAGCCATCGCGGAAGCCGGCGCCGATGCAATTCTCGTGCAGGACTGGGCGGCTGTCGCACTGGCCCGCCGCATCGCGCCCGGTCTTGAAATTCACGGCAGCACGCAGATGAGCATCACCAGCGTCGAAGGCGTAAAACATGCCCAGGAACTGGGCGTCCGCCGCATGATTCTCGCCCGCGAGCTTTCGCTCGATGAGATCCGAGCGATCCGACAACAAACAGGCGCTGATCTGGAGCTATTCGTGCACGGAGCTTTGTGCGTTTCGTATTCGGGACAATGCTTCTCTTCCGAAGCCTGGGGCGGGCGCAGCGCCAATCGCGGGCAATGCGCGCAAGCTTGCAGACTGCCCTATGAAATGCTGGTGGACGGCCGCGTGGAACCATTGGGCGACGCACGATATTTGCTCTCGCCCGGCGATTTGTATGCGCTCGAACAGGTGCCGGAAATCGTGCGCATCGGCATCTCCGCGCTCAAGATCGAAGGCCGGTACAAGGACGCGGCTTATGTGGCTTTGACCACGCGAGCGTATCGAAAGGCAGTGGATGACGCCTGGGCCGGACGCGATGCGCGTGTTGATGCCGGCGAAAAGGCCGAGCTGCAGCAGGTGTATTCGCGCGGGCTGGGCCCATTTTTCTTAACCGGGACGAATCACCAGGCAGTAGTGAAGGGCCGTGCACCGAGGCATCGCGGATTGTGCGTAGGACATGTGACGCGTGTTGATACGGCAAGCGTGGTGGTCGCTGCGCAGTCCGATCCCGCCATCCCGCCGCTGAAACCGGGAGACGGGATTGTATTCGATGCCGCCGATTGGCGCAGTCCCGGGGAGCCCGAAGAAGGCGGACGAATTTATCATGTGCGGCCCGCGCCGGCCGGAAATCTGGAACTGGAGTTCGCCAACGGCGCGGTGGACATGGCGCGCATTCGTCCCGGCGATCTGGTGTGGCGCACCCACGATCCGGATATCGACAAGTCGGCGAGGCCTTACACCACGGCTGTGTCGCCGGTAAGCAGGCAGAGGGTGAACGTCCGTGTTATCGCGCGCGAGGGACAGCCTCTGGAGCTCGAATGGCGTCTACCGAGGCGGCCCGAAATTCGTGTAAACGTCGTTTCCGATGCCCCGCTGGCCGCTGCGCGACAATGCGGGCTCACGATCGAGTTTTTGCGCGAACAGTTGGGCCGCCTGGGCAACACGCCGTATGAGCTCGCTGAAGTCGGTCTGGAATGTGACGGTTCGCCCTTCGCCCCCAGCTCCCTGCTGAATCAGTTACGAAGGAGGGCAGTGGAGAAGCTGGTTGAACTCCAGTCGGAGCTGCGCACCATGGAGATTCACGATCCGCTGGGCGCGGTCGAGCAGCTGTTGCCGTCGCCGAAACGGGTTCTGGCGCGGGCCACGCAACTCCATCTGCTGGTCCGCACCGCCGGGCAGCTGGACGCGGTGCTGGCGCTGGCCCCCGCGAGCATTACGCTCGATTACCTGGATCTGTACGGCCTGCGACCCTCCCTGGAACGCGTGAAAGCGGCCGGGATCGAGGCGCGGGTGGCAAGTCCTCGTATTCTCAAACCCGGAGAGCAGAGAATTGCCGATTTCCTGGTGCGCTGCGAGTGCCCGATTCTGGTACGTTCTGCCGGACTCCTGGAAGCACTTCGCGCGGCAGGCGAAACATTACGCCCTGCGCGCGTGCGGCTGGATGGCGATTTCAGCCTGAACGCTGCTAACGCGATCTCGACCGACCTGCTGCTCGCCATGGGACTGGCCCGTATTGCACCGACGCACGATTTAAACGCGGCGCAGATCGCAGCCCTGGCGCGCGGCGTCGATCCGTCGCGTCTGGAGGCCATCGCCTACCATCACCTGCCTGTCTTCCACACCGAGCACTGCGTTTTTTGCCGGTTCCTTTCCACAGGCGCGAGCTACCTCGATTGCGGAAGGCCGTGCGAGAAACACCAGGTCGCGCTGCGCGATTCCGGTGGCCGCCCGCATCCAGTGATGGCCGACGTGGGCTGCCGCAACACCGTCTTTGGGGCCGAAGCCCAGGAAGCGAGCCTGCATCTGGCGGAGTGGCTGGCGGCGGGAATCCGCCATTTCCGGCTGGAATTTGTGCATGAGACGCCGGATCAGATTACCGGCGTTGTCCTGGCATTCGCAGACTTTTTCGACGGCCGCGCCACGCCCGAGGAACTGCACCGCGCGCTCCAGCGTTTCGCTCCGGAAGGCGTGACCGAAGGCAGTCTCTTCGTGCCCTCGAGCGCGCTGCTGCCCGTGCTTCAGTAACTGGGAATCTGCTACATTCGTGCCATGAAACTTCTGGGCTTGCTCCCGATCGTGTCTCTTCTGGCGCTCTGTGCGGGGCCGGCGATGGCGCAAAAGGTGGACATCGAATTTGACGAATCTGCCAATTTTGCAGCCTACAAGACCTTTCACATCGTCGAGGGACAACTCAACGCCAAAGCAGCCGCGCTGAATAGCGATCTTACGCGGCGCAAGATCGAAAACGAAATCCGCAAGCGGTTAGCCGAGAAGGGGCTCATGGAAGTGGAAAGCAAGCCTGATCTGAACGTCCGCTTCACGCTGGGGCAAGCCCGAAGAACAGAAGTGGAGGCTTATCCGGCCGGTTGGCGCGGGTTGCGTACGCGGCGTGTTCGGGTCGCCTACACCCAAGGCACGTTGGTGATTAATTTGCGCGATACGAGCCGCAAGGAACTGGTCTGGCGCGCGATCGCAACGGAGGAGAAGAACGATCCCGCGCAGATCTCGGCGCATCTCGACGACATGGTCAGGAAATCGATCGAGAAGTATCCGCCCAAAACAAAATAGCTGCTAGTGGTCGTGCCCGGCACCGGGGCCATACGCCGAGCGGTGATATGGCGTCGCCGGCGCCGACATTTTCTGATGCTCGGGACCGGCGGCGGGACGCGGGCCCGGGTACTTGATCAGATCCCAGCCGGCGAAATTCTTGTTTCCGCCATAGTAGGGGTCGCCGAACATACCCTCCAGCGTAAGCCTGCGGGCGCGATTGAAGAAGGCGCGGCCGGCAGGTAGTCCTTCAGCGCGATTCGTGTCGATGGCGGTGAGCACTTCGTCGCGTTTTTCGGCCGGGAGATCGGCTAATGGCGCGCCCTGCGTCCGGCGGGCATAGGCGTCCACGGCTTCCAGGCCCGCGATGAATGTTGGTTTTTCAATGCTCAGATATCCCGCAAGCTGGCGGTCGATGTAATTTTGCGCCCCGGCGTCCACTGCGCCGGGACCGTTTTCATCGCGCGGAATCAGCCGGTCGATGAACGCTTCCAGCGTGCGAAGCTGCTGCGGTGTAAGCGCGTGTTCAGAGGAAGCCGCGACGTTTTGCTGCGCGGTCGACTGGAGCGCTGCAACCGGCACCAGAGCGGCGCTTGCGATCACGGTTCGGCGGGAAAGTTTATGGTTCGCCATCATACAAGCCGCGCCGCCACCCAGACAGCGCGGCCCCCAAAAACCAACTACTGCTTATACGTTCCGGTGTACGTGCCCTTGGCTCGAACGTGCCCTTTCATCGCTGCCATGAATTCCGCGCGGCTGGCTGTGGCGGGCACGTCCAGCTTGGTGTCCAGCGCGTAGGCCTCAATGATGTAATGATGCACGGTCGGCGGCGGCGGGCAAGGGCCCATGAACCCGGGTGACCGGGCGATGTTATTCAACTGCCGGGCTCCGTCCGGAAGCTCTGCTGTGTTGGCCACGTGCGCCGGAAGACCGGTCGCGGTGCCCGGAATGTCGAAGATGGCCCAGTGCAGAACGTCCTCGCCATTAATGTCGACGTCGGTATCGTGCAGGATCACGGCAAAGCTCATGGTGCCGGCCGGGGCGCCGCTCCAGTCGATCTTGGGCGAAACCGCCATGTTGCCCTTGGCACAGCCCAGGCTCGCCGGCATAGCGGAGCCGTCAGTGTAGCCCGCCACTGTCAGCACCAGGGGAGCCGGGATTCCACCACCGCCTTTACCCTTGCCGCCGCCTTTGCCGCCTTTGTCCTGGGCGATCATGGCGCCCGTGCCCGCCCCGATTATCAGGCCCAATGCCATCAGAAACTTTGTTACTCGCATAGCAGGTATATTCTCCTCATCATCGATCTGAACACAATAAAACTGTACCCGATTCCACAGCTTTTCGCAGTGCCTAGACGTGCTGGACCGACGCCCGCGTAATGTCCTTGATGGATGGGGTGCCGCACTGGCGCATGGAGAGCGTCAATTCGGCCCGCAGGATATCCAGGACCCGCTCCACGCCTTCCTGGCCGAAGGCTGTCAACCCATAGATGTACGGACGGCCGACGCCCACGGCACGCGCCCCCAGCGCCAGCGCCTTATAGATATCCGTCCCGCGACGGAAGCCGCCGTCCACCAGCACCGGAAGCTGGCTACCCATCGCGTCCACCACCTCCATCAGGCTCTCGATGGTGCTGCGCAAGGTTTCGGTGGCGCGGCCTCCATGATTCGAGACCACCACGGCATCCGCTCCATGCTCGCGGCACAGGCGCGCATCTTCGGCCGTATCGATGCCCTTGATGACCAATTTCATCTTGATCGTCATGGTCAGTTTTCGCAGTCGATCCATATATGTCCAGTCGGCCGCCGCCGGATTGATGCCGCCCTGGATACCGTCGAGCATCGGCCGTCCTTTGAGTGATCCAACCCCATCGGTGTGGCAGGAGAGGCAGTTGCGCGTATCCGCGCGGCGCATGCGCGTGGCCGTCTCCGTGTTGCGTCCGCCCAGCAGATCCACCGTCCATACCAGCACCGGACAACCGGCTGCTTCTGCCCGCCGAACCATTTTTTCAGTGCCTTCCCAGTTGACGGGCATATAGAGCTGATACCACAGCGGCCCGCCTAGGGCCCGTGCTACATCCTCCACCGGCGACGACGAAACCGTCGACAGAATTTGCGTGGCCTTTTTGGTCTTGGCTGCGCGCGCCACCGCCACTTCGCCCTCGGGGTTGAACATTTTCTGCCCTCCCACCGGGCACAGGAAAATGGGCGTTTCCCAGGGAACACCAAAAACCTCTGTGCGGAGATCGGGTTTCGACACATCGACCAGCCGCCGTGCACGGAGCTGGAAGTGCTGAAATCCTTCGCGATTGAGCCTCAGGGTGGCGTCGTCATCCACGCCGCTGGTCAGATAACCCAGATGCGCGGGCGGCAGCATGCCGCGGGTGAGGGCCTCGAAATCGCTGACGCTCAGAGCGTCGGCCGCGCGAAAAATGCCCGGCGAGCCTGCTTGCCCCCAAGCATTCGCCGCCAGCGGACTGGCCGCTAGGAAGCGAAGGAAGTCGCGACGTTTGGTGGATACCTCAAAAGCCATCGCCGCTGATTTTAGCACTGTGGTAACATTCCGTACATTGTGCCCCAAGGCACCAACACTTCGGATTTCTCATCCCAGACCGGACGCACCGTCCTGAATCTGCGCGAGATGCTTCTCCGCGGCGATTTTCAACCGGGAGAACGTTTGTCGGAGCTGCCCCTGGTCGCTCGGCTGGGCGTATCCCGGACCCCCATCCGGCTGGCCCTGGATCGTCTGGCCAATGAAGGTTTGCTCGAAGTGGTCCCGACCGGAGGTTTTGTAGTTCGCGCCTTTACGTTGACCGACGTGTACGACGCAATCGAGCTGCGCGGCGTGCTGGAAGGCGCAGCGGCCCGCCTGGCGACGGAACGGCTTCAGGATCGGCGCGAACTCTTGAGCCTTCACACTCTTCAGGAGGAGCTGGAGAAAGTGATGCCTCTGGATCCTCTTCTTAATCCCACCATCGATTCGTTCGCGCGTTATTTGGATTTGAACGAATCCTTCCATTCGACCCTGGTCGATCTGGCGAAAAGCCCCATGCTGCGCAGGACGGTGGATCGCCTGTTATCGCTGCCCTTTGCATCGCCCAGCGCCACGGTGTTCGCGCGGCTCAAATTGCCGCGAGCCAAGGAACTGCTGACCGTTGCGCATGAGCATCATCACGCCCTCCTCGAAGCGATCGAGAATCGCCAGGGAAGCCGCGCCGAAAGCCTGGCTCGGGAACACGCCGGTCTGGCGCTCCGAAATCTGGAGGCTGTTCTGGCCGACAAAGACGTCTCTAGCTCCGTCCCCGGAGCCTCGCTCATTCGGATGCCGGGCGTGGCTTGACGGCCCCACGCACCTAGTGCGTCAGCGCATACATCACGTAATTGACGCCGATGTTGATGGCCAGGTGTGAATACTCTTCCGGATAGCCTGGATCATCCGCGTATTCCCACGCGTCACCCAGATCCGAATTGGGCGTGATGGCTGCCTCGATCCGGCCCTTCTCGTCGTAGATGGCCCGCCAATACGGAGTGTCACCGCCATTCTGTGCCCCGCGGCCATATAATCCCCACGCCCCCAGAACCTGAATGCGGTTCTTCAGGTCGTAAACGATGTGAAAGGCTGTGTCTTGCTCGGGAATATCCACGGGAGTCTTCCCCGGCAGGACGCGCCCCATGCTCTGCATAAACACGTCCCACTCAAACGGACCCCAGAAATCATCGCACCAGAAAAACCCTCCACGAGCCAGGTAATCGCGCATCTTGGCGGCCTGTTTGTCGGTCAGGTCCCACTCGCCCGGGCGAACGGCGTAGAGCATGGGCCAGTTGTACACGTCGTCCTCGTCGTCCAGATTCACGGGCTGTTCGACGGGCCGCACATCGATTCGCGTAAGGCGGCTCAGCGCGAGCAGGAAGTGACGGTCAGCGCGAGGATAATCCTGGGTCCAACTGGACATGCCGTTGGCCCATCCACGGCGCCCCGAGCGGTCAAAACGCGCGGTGGGAGCCGGCGGGTACATCAGCCGCGCAAACACCCATTCCGAGGGACGCAGCGCGTCTTCCGGCAGCGGAAAATTGTTGTACTCGATGGCGGGATACTCGCGGAATGGACGCTGCCACGCGCACAGCAACCCGACCAAGAGAACGCCACCCGCCAGCAGGAACAGGATATTTCGACGGCTCATGACGCGACCAAATCCATCCAGAGGATAACACCCTTCGCATCACATAAAAGCCTGTGTATAGTGATGAGGTGACGCCCGAAAACGCCCCCGCGAAACCCGCCGCCTATTTGAGCCTCGTGACTTCCGCCGAAGGGGATACGGCCACCCTGCGCTGCAGCGGCAGGCTGGTCACCACCACTACGGGAATCCTGCAGACCGAGGTCCGCGGCCTGCTCCCGGATACCAAGCGGATCGTACTCGACTTGACCGACCTGGGATACATGGACAGCAGCGGACTCGGTTCGATTATTGGACTGTACGTTTCGGTTAAGGGCGCGGGCGGGCGGCTGGAAGTGATTAACTTAAGCGCGCGCGTGCGGCAGCTGTTCAGCATCACCAACGTGCTGAGCTTGTTCGAAGTGTGCGGGGAGCAGAATATCCGGCTGCCCTAGACACGCGCCTGCACTTGCGTTCGGGCTAGTGTGTGATGGCGTACATCAGATAGTTGATCCCGTAGTGGTACGCCAGCGTGGTCATCCCCTCGGGATAATAAGGCACGTCGGCGAACTCCCAGGCGTCGCCGATGTCGGTATCGAAATTGACGGAGACCACCATGCGGTTTTTGGGATCGTACATGGCGCGCCACGCGGACTTGGTGCCCGGCGGCTGATAGATTTGTCCGTCGCGCCCCACATGCCGCGACCCCGGAATAAACATCAGGTCTTTT
>Ga0157370_10008386_pt1 | contig 11147 bp, 6 predicted proteins | sample C35metaG_FD_113463 | JGI IMG/M metagenome (GOLD analysis project Ga0157370, IMG submission 113463) | Corn rhizosphere microbial communities from Kellogg Biological Station, Michigan, USA - C3-5 metaG | ecosystem: Host-associated > Plants > Roots > Rhizosphere > Soil | place: USA: Michigan... | reverse complement strand
TCTTGAACTCGCGCTTGGCGATGCCGTTGTAGCCGCCGTCCTTGATGCTGCCCAGGACCTTGTCGGGGTTGTCCCGGAAGTAGTCGTTGATGTGCAGCTGCTTCGGGTCGCCGTCCTTCGGCTTGATGCCGAGCACGGGGTTGCCGTTGGGGTGCACCGCGGGGGAGGCGTTCAGCCACGACATGTCGGCCGGGGCGTCCGTGTCCTTGCGGCGACGGAAGATGAGCACGTCGGTGACGACGTCGGTGCCGGCGGCCTTCTTGTGCGCGCCGGAGGGCAGGCGCACGGCGCCGATGAGGTCGCCGTACTTCGCGATCGCCTTGCGGGACTCGGGCGACTGCTTGTCCATGGTGAACGAGGACGTCACGATCGTCGCGACGCCACCGGGCTTCACCGACGCCAGCGACTTGATGATGAAGTGGTCGTGGATCGAGTGCTGGTTGCCCTTGTTGTACGTCTTGTCGTACACCGGGAAGTTGCCGAAGGGCACGTTGCCGATGACGGCGTCGAAGGCGCCCTCACGGAACGGGGAGTCACCGAAGGACTCGTTGTGGATCTCGGCGTCGGGGTAGAGGTGGCGGCTGATGCCGGCCGTGATCGGGTCGAGCTCGACACCGGTCATGCGGGCACCGTCGGGCGCGAAGCCCATGAAGTTGCCGGAGCCCGAGCCGGGCTCGAGGACGTCGCCGTCGGAGAACCCGAGGTCCTTCATGGCAGCCCACATCGCCATGACGACCGCAGCGTCGGTGTAGTGCGCGTTCTTCGTGTTGGCGCGGGCCTCGCGGTACTCGTCGGCGCTCAGGAGCTTCTTGAGCTCGGCGCGCTCGGCGTCGTTGACGTAGGACGAGGCCTTGCCAGCCTCGAACACGTCGGGGAGCGCGCCCCAGCCCGCCCAGCGGGCGAGGACGGCCTGCTCCTCCGGGGTGGCCTGACGGTCCTCGTCGTTGAGCTTGCGCAGCAGGCGCAGCGCGGCGAGGTTGTCGGTGACCTTGTTCCGCTCACCGGAGCGGGCGAGGTCCTCCTGGCCCTTGGGCTTGAACCGGCGGGGCTTGCCCGCGGCCTTCTTCGGACGGCTGGTGCCGCCTACGCCGTCGGAGCCGCCGGCGGGCTTGCGTCCGCCTCGTCCTCCCACCCGAGCATCTGCGTCCGCGGCTCGCGGTGCGTCTCCGTCCCGGGCTCCGGCGTCAGGAACACCAGGTCGTGCAGCGCCGTCTCCTCGGCTGCCTTCCTGACCTGATCGTGCGCCGCCTTCGCGTCGAGGTACGTCGACGTCTCCGTCAGACTCGCCTCCGGCCGTGCGTCGACCAGTGCCGACCTCACCTGCGCCATCACCTGCTCCCCGAGGTTCTGGAAGAACGTCGCCGGATCCTTCATCTGAGCGACCCTGCTCGGCAGGTACGTCGTCCAGTAGCTCTCCGCGATCTTCGCGTACCGGCGTGCTGTCACTGTCGTTTCCGTCCTTCGGGGTGTTGCCCTCTGCGCTCTTGGGGGTCTCCTTGAGCGTAGCGGCGGGGGTGGGGTTGGGGTCCTTCTTGGTGGCCTTGGGCGCGTCGAGAGGGTTGCCGTCCTCGTCGAGGGTGGCGAGGTGCGCCTCGTGAATGTCACGGACGATCTTCACGGCCTCGGCGTGGGTCTTGCCGTCGCGGCGGGCGTCGTCGTATGCCTTCTGGTACTCGGGCTTGTAGCGGTTGTAGTTCGCGCGCTGCTTCGGGCCGAGCTCGGCGAGCCACGGCTTGCCGCCGTCAGCCGCCGGCGCCTTGTCGTCGTCCTTGCCCTTGGCGGCCTCGGCGTCCTTCTCGTCCTTCTTCTTCCGGGCGTTCGAGAGCGCCTCGGCGACACCGGTGTGGTGCTCTTCCTGCTCGCGGTCGCCGTCCTTGCGGGCCTGACGGGCGGCGTCGGTGTGCTTCTTGATCCCGGCGTCGTCCGGGTGGGCAGCGTCGAGCTCGTCCAGGCGGTCACCCTCGGCCGGGGCGTCGCCCTTGTCGGCGTCGTCGCCCTTCGATGCGGCCGCCGGCGCGGCGTCACGGGGCTTGTCGGCCTTCGGGGTGTCCTCACCCTTCGGGGTGGCCTTGCCCTTCGAGTCGGCCTCGCGCGCCGCGTCGGCCTCGGCCCTGACGCGGTCCCGAGCGTCAAAGAGTTCACCCTTCGAGTCGTCGGTGTTGTGCTTCTTCGAGACCTCGTCGAGGCTCATGCCGGACTCGATGTCGGCGGCGATCGCGCGGTGACGGTCGGTGATTTCGGGCACGACGGTGTTGCCGTCGCGGTCGATCTGGCCCTGGTGGTACTGCTCGAGCTTCTTGTGGGCGTCGAAGGCGTTGCGGGCCTTGAGCACGGTGCCGTCGGCGTGGGTGGCGGTGCTCTTGGCGCCGCGGGCGTCAACGCGACCGATCTTCTCCTTGTTGTGGAACACCTCGCCGTTGGCGCCGCGCCACTTGCCGTTGACGTCGCGAACGACGGCCGGGCCACCGTTCTGAGTGGTGGTGTAGAGCGTCCTGTGGTTCCACGGCCGGGCGGCGGGCGCGTCACTCTCGGGAGCGTCGACCTTCGGCTCCTCGGGCACGTCGACGGTCGGCGCGTCGCCCTCGCTCTTGCGGCGCTCCGCAGCGTTGAGCCTCTTGAGGCTCGCCATGCGGCCCTCGGGCGTGTCCTTGTACCGCTCGACCGGGACCTTGGTGAGCCCGGCGCGGCGAGCGGCCTCGAGACGGTGGTAGCCGTCGGTGAGCAGCGGGCCCTTCTGCGTCTCCTCGACGATGAGCGGGTCGCCGACGAACTTCCCGGCGTCACGCATCTGCTGGGTGAGGGCGTCGAGGTGGTCCTTGTCGTGGACCTTGTCCTCGATCGCCTTCCAGCCCTCGACGTCGGTGACGAGCTCGTCACGCAGCTCGAACGGGGAGCCGGAGTCCGAGTCGTCGATCTTCGCGGAGAGCTCGTCGACCTTCTCGGTGAGGCGGTCGATCTTCTCGTCGGTGCTCGACGGCGCGTCGGGGACGTTCGCGTTGACGACGTCCGGTCGCGGGGCGGCGGCAGCGGCCACACGCGGCGGCTGGGGCGCCTCCGGGGCGTTCGGGGCGTCCACGGGCGCCGGAGCGTCCGGGACGGCCTTGGCGGGCGCAGGAGCAGCCGACGGGGCGGCCGCGCGCGGGGCGGCGGTCGGGACCGGCTGGCCCTTCTCGGCCGCGGCCGCGCGGAGCTCCAGCGCCTTGTTGATCTTCTCGTCGCGGCGACCCATCGGGGTCGTCTGCGAGCCCTTGCCGTTGGCGCGCTTCTGCGACACGAACGCACGGACCGCGCGAGCAGCCTTCTTCTCGTCGCCACCGTTGCTGGAGACCGACACGCGCCAGAACTGGTCGGCCATGCGCTCGATGACGGCCGGGTCACGCTCGGCCTTGACTGCCTGGTCGATCTGCTTCGCGCGGGTGACGAAGTCGCCCTCGTTCCCGGCCTTGATGTCCATGCCGTGCGCGTCGCCGCGCCACCCGGCAGCCTGACCCGGCTTCGAGTCGATGCGCGACGTCGTCGACGCGACGAGCGCACCGTCCTTGTCGTAGAGCTCGACCTGCTTGAGGTCACCGTCGGCGGGCTTGACGTCCTTGATGGTGTAGCCGCCGCCGGCGTCGCGGTGGCCGCGGGGGACCTTCGGGCCCTTGACGGCCGCGGCCTTGCGCGAGGGCGCGGGCTCGTAGACGTCGTCGAGCTCGTTGGCGCGGATCAGCGCGGACGGCTTGTCGAGCAGGCGACGCGAGCCGTTGTGGCCCGCGACGGGCTTGCCCGTGTCGGACTGGAACACCATCCACTGCCCGTCGACGCGGGCGACGAGGTGCTCGCCCTCCTCGGAGAGCTGCGCGGACTCGAGCCGGTCGGCGAGAGCGGCCGCCTCCGGGTTGTGCGGGGCGTCGGGGTCGTCGTGGCGGCGGTCCTCGCCCTTCCAGTGGGCCTTGACCTCGGCGACGGTCTTGAACTCGTCGCGGATGACCTTCGGGCGGGCCTGCGGCCGCTTCCCGTTGTAGTTGGGGCCGTCGGCGAGGTCGTCGTCCTTGCCGTCGTCGGCCCAGTCGGGCTTGTCGCCGTCGATGAACCCGTCGGGGGTGTGGTCGAGGTGGTTCGGGATGCCGTCGCCGTCGCGGTCGTTCTCGTCGGGCGTGTTGACGCCGTCGCCGCGCTTCGCGTGCTTCTTGCGGAGGGTGTCCTCGGCCATGACGAGCGCGCGCGACTTGCGGGAGCCGTCGTCCTTGACGGGGCGTCCACCGTTGGGCCGCGACACCATCGTGAGGCGGCGCGCGGGGACGTCACGCTTCGACCCGTCGGCCATGCGCAGCTCGACCTTGCCGTTGCCCAGGGAGCGGATGACGCGGCCGCGGCCACCGCCCCACACCTTCGCGATGCCGCCGGTCTCGATGAACCGACCGCGCGAGTCACGCGGGTGCAGCGCGCTGTTCCACTTCCGGCCGCGGGTGTCGATGACGATGCCGTTACCGAGCTTCCCTCCCGCGCGCGCGGCCTTCTTGAAGGCCTTGACGAAGGACTTGGCCTCGACGTTGTCGAGCAGGCGGGAGAGGGCACCATCAGGGAAGTTCATCGGCATGCCGCGGAGAGTGCAGGGCCGGGACCGTTAGTGTCCTGCCCTACGCGCGCGGGGTGTCGGCACCCGGTGGCACCCTCGGTTCATGGACCAAGAGACGACGGTGTTCTCCCTGATCCTCGACGCGATCCGAGAGCAGCCCAGCGACGATGAGGACGGCCAGCCATGACCGGAGTGCAGAGCATCGACGAGCTCAACGAGCAGCTCCGGGCGCACGCCAAGGGCATGTATACCTACGAGGCTGCGACCGAGGTCCTGATCCGGTCCGGGTGGACGGCGCGCACGTCGTTCCAAAACGACGTCCTCGAGCCGCCCGACGACGAGAGCCCCCGGTTCTGGATCAACTGGGACGCCCTCGGGGAGATCCTCGACCCTGACAGCATGCGCTACAGCCAGATCCGCGCGGCGTCCGGCGGCGAGCTGCGGCTCCTGCGCCTCGCGCATTCCATGGCGGCCGGCGACCTCTCGAACGACGTGCCCGGCCTCGACCGCGCCAACATCGCGATCGTGCTCGCCGCGATCGCGCACCTCGGCGGCTCCCACGAGCACTCCGACATCGTGGCCGACCCGGAGGGCCAGTACGAGGTCAACGGGGAGCGTGCGTCGATCAGGCGCCTCGGCCCGCTCTACCCGTGGCCCGACGAGACGTAGACTGGCCGCCTACCGCCAAGTAGCCGGGCGCCCCACGTCCGGTCAGCAGGAAGCCCCCCGCCAACGACCCGGCCGGGGGGCTTCCTCATGTGAGGACCGGCCCTGGACCCTGCGGGCGGAACCGGTCGTGATGCGTCAGGACGGGGGAGCGAGGAACGCGACGTCGGCCTTCACCTCGAACGCGCCCGCGTCACCCCAGTGCAGGTCCGGCCAGTCGTGCCCAGGTGCGGGCTCCATGGCCTCGAGCACCCCGGACCGGGCGTCGGAGAACACCTTGGCGGTGAGCTCGTCGGCGATCCGGTCCGTCATGGTCGGCGCGAGCTGCTCGTAGACGTTGCGCACCGCGGCGGACACGCCGCCGATGCTGCTGGCGGTGTCGACGGCGTCCTCGAGCGCGGCCTTCACTTCGACGAGCATCCGGTCGAGCTTCTCGCCGGCGTGCATCGCCGCGTCCGCCGCGACCGGTCCGACGACCGAGGCGGACGGGTTCGTGCCGCCGGCGATCATCCCGACCCTGTCGAGGTCGGTGAACAGGTCCGTGGCGGCCGCGTATGCCGCCGGACCGACGTACGGAGCGACCGCGTCGAACGCCTCACGGCCCCAACGGTCCTCGTCGACGGCCTTCGCGACGTCGAAGCGGGCGTTGCCGCCGCGGGTGTCCGTCGGGCCGTCCGGCGTCCAGAACCGGGTGCCCTTCCGGGCCTTCGGGGACTCGACGCGGGCGGTGATGACGGCCTGCTGGCGCGACAGGAACCCGCGCACGACCTCATGGACCACCTCGCGGGTGTTGGCGTACCGCTCCTTCCCGACGTCGAAGCCGAGACGGCCGTCCTTGCGCTCCATCATGCGTCGAGCGGACCGGACAGCCTCCGCGGCGTCGCCCGGCTGGCCTCCGGCATACCCCTGGCCTGCCTCCGCGACGGCAACGGCCGCCGCGCCGGGCTCCCCGCCGCCCTGCGTGCCTACGCGAGCGTCCGCGAGGGCCGCAGCAGCAGCGCCACCGGCCTCCTCGGCGCCAGCCTCGACCGCGCGGGCCTCAGCGACCGCGTCAGCGGCCGTACCGCCGTCAGGAGCGCCCTCGGGGCCACCCTCCGGCGGCATACCGCCCTCTGGCGGCATGCCTTCGCCGCCCGGCATGCCCTCACCGCCGAGACCGAGCTCGGCAGCGTCCTCCTTGCGGCCCGGGATCGGCGCCTTCGCGGGCGACACCCACAGGGCGCGGGTCTGAGCGTTGTCCAGGGGCTTGAGGTTCGCGATCGGGCGGTACTCGTCGATGCTGCGGAGGCCCTGCGCGACCTCGTTGCGGGCCTCTTCACGGTCACGGCGGCGCGGGAGCTCCAGAACCTCGATGCCGGAGGTGTCGAAGAACGGATCCCAGTCGTCGTCGAGGTCCTCGTCGAACGCGGACGCGATGAGCGACAGGTGCGGCGGCATGACGGTCGTCCAGAACGAGTAGAGCTCGGACTCGGCGTTGTCGTAGGTGCGGCCGGCCGCGTTGCCGAGCAGCGACTCACCTATTCCAAAGGCACTAAGTATTTCGTTTTTCGAATTACTTGAGGCATGTTCATAAGCCATGTCCCTGGGCTTCGTCGTGGTGTCGAGGTACCGGAGTCCACCGGGGCCCGTGCCGATGACCGTCAGCTGGCCGGCGTGCGCCGCGCCCGGCTGCATCTTCCGCTCCAGGCGGTCCATCTCCTGATCGGAGAGCGTGTCGGTGTCCACGCCGAGGATGCCGCCCGGGCGGGAGTCGTTCTTGATGAACGAGTTGTTGTAGAGCCGCGACAGGAAGTCGAGTTCGACGCTCATCCCGGCGGCCTCGAGCGGCGTCACACCGGAGAACGGGTCCGTCGGGTGCGGCTCGCGGATCCACCGGATGCGGGAGGGCTCGATGTCGCGGACGACGCCGTCACGGCCGGTGTATTCGAAGTAGGCGACGTAGTCACCGTTCGGGTCCTCCACCGGGACCACCCGTGACGGGTCGAGCAGGTCGAGACGCACGATCGCGCCGGCGCGGGACTTGATGACCTCGACGAACACGCCACGCTTGGACAGCAGCAGCAGCGCCGAGAGCCGCTTGCGGAACGCGTAGGCCTTCTCGTGCGGGTTGGCGCGCTTGTTCATCACCCGGTACAGCGGGTGGGACTCGAGTCGCTCCTCGTTGTCCTTGCCGAGGTTGCGGGCGGCACCGAACGGGAGCCGCGCGGCGTGACCGGCCACGAGCTCCACGCACCGGAACACCCACACGTCGCGCTCGTAGCCCTCGCTGATGACGGTGTCCATGTCCCACGCGTCGGCGCGGCCGTGGGAGCCGTAGGAGACGGTGGAGCGGCCGGAGGTGTCGGTGATGCTGGAGTAGCCGCTGATGGTGAGCGACTTGGTTTCGGGGACGAGCAGCTGGCTCAGGTCCTGGCTCTGCGTGTCGGCCCGGAGCCCTCGCAGGCCGGGCAGGAACTTGCGGCCCATGTCACGCCTCCCCGAATGCCATGAGCGCGCCGACAGCGACGGCCTCGGCGCCGAGCAGGGCGCAGCCGAGGCGGGGGTCGACGAAGAAGGCGACGGTCGTCAGCGCGATCGCGCCTACGAGGATCAGCACGAGGCCGATGACTTCTCGCAGCGGCGCACGCGGATCCGTGGGTGGGGTTTCGGGTGCAGGGCTGGTCACGCGCCGGAGAGTGACCGCCCGGAGGGGTTAGTGTCTCCCGCTCAGGCTGCGACCTCGGTGGCGCGCTCGGCCAGCTTCTTGTCCCGATACCGGTTCCAGCTCGCCTTGCGGCAGATCCGGCACGTCATCGCGGTGCGGCCGCCACTCGCCTTGACGAGGACGAGGTTCTCGGGGGTGCGCTCATGGTTGTTGGGGCAGTGGGTGAGCATCGCGTTCTCGCGACGGATCGACTCGGCGTGCGGGATCGCCTCGAAGTGGGCGACGTTGGTGCACAGCTTGTTCCGGCAGAGCAGGTGCACGTCGTAGGGGCGGCCCTTCTCATCCGTCGGCAGCTCGCCGACCTGCGAGAGCCACGCCGCGCGCGCGACGTTCATCATCTGATTGACGACGCACACCATCCCGCGGCCTTCGGTGCCGACCGGGCCTTGCCAGACGAGGCACGGGCCGCCCTTGGGGAAGAACTCGGACGTCGCCCCCAGGGTGGAGCGGGCGACGAGCTTGCGGACGACGTCGGCCTTCGCCGTCGCGTCGAGGCCTCGCCGCAGCCGGCCCTCGACGCGCTCGACGACCGCTGCGGAACCGACCCGGCTCACGCTTCGCCGTTGAGGATGCCGGCGATGCCCATGCGGTTGATGCGAGGCGCGGGGATGGGCGTGACCTGCACACCGGGCGGCAGACGCAGACCCTTGCGCTTGACCCGCTCGCGCTGGTCGCCGCCGATGAGGTGCTCGTTGTTGATCTTCGCCGAGCACGGCTGGTCGGCGACGTCCTCGTAGTTGCGGCGGCACCCGGTGCAGTACGTGTCGAGAATGTCGATCTTCGTCGGCTCGAGCGGGCTCAGGATGACCGAGCAGCGTAGGTCGGCCCGCTTGGCCTGCTTCTCCGTCAGGGGGATCGTCGCGGCCCCGATCCACGAGTGGGAGAGGTCGACGTCGTCGGCGGCGGGCGGCGCGAGTGTGGCGGTAGCACTCATGAGGTGGTGGTGTCCTGTCTGCGTGGCGGTCCGGGGTCGCTTGTCCCCGTGGGTGGGGAGGCCCGGGCTGCCCGCTACTGCACCTCTAACACCTAAGAACTCACGAGGGTGCCTATCGGTTACAACGAGTTACCGTCCACCCCTCAACCGCCAGCGATGATGCCCCGGTTCCGGCGCTGCTTCACCGGGAACGGCTCGTAGATCGCGAGCAGCGCCCCCTCCGCACGGTCAGGGCTGTTGCGGCCGCGCTTCTTCATGCTGGCCTTCGACTCGACGACGACGAACCCGCCCGCCTGGTTGGAGTAGTTCGGGATCGCGAGCTGCTGCCCGCACTTCTCGTCGACGCGCAGTCGCAGACGCGACTCACCGGTCTTGGGGTCGGGCTGGAGCAGCCACCGGCCGGTGAGCCACAGCTCGTCACGCTTCCGGTACGGCCGCATCTCCGCGCCCTCGTCCTCGGCTTCGGGCTTCTCACGCACGTCGGCCTTGACGATCGCCGCGGTGTGCTGCTGGTCCTTGCCCGGCTCACCCCACCGCTTGAGGATGCCGTACACGCCCCAGCCGACACCGATGGTGTCGACCTTCACGCGGACCTGAGCCTGCGACCCGAGCTTGCGCGCGAGAGCCTCGGCGTCCTTGATGTGCTTGAGGATCCGCTCGGCGACGACGACGGAGTTGTTGTTGACCGCACCGGAGGACACGTGCCGCTGCGACACGGTGTCACCGACGGCCCGGTAGATCGCGAGCTCGTCACCACCGTCGGCGGCGACGTCGACGCCCAGGCGCACCCACGACCCCTTCTTCACGGTGAACGTGTCGGTCTCGCCCTCCAGCTCGAGGTCGCACAGCCGCACGTACGCGTCACCGGTGGGGTCCTCCGACTTCATGGAGTTCTCCACCCACGTCGTCGGGATGATCCGCAGGCCCGCTTCCTTCGGGAAGTCGGCGTTGACCTTCGCGATGACGTACGGGTGGTCCTCCCCGTAGGCGCGGACCGTGCGATCCATCCAGTCCTTGTCGGGCAGGTGATTCGACAGCGGGTGCACGCCGGCGGCCTTCGGGCACTCGGTGCACATCGGGGTCTTTTCGCCGGTGATCTGCGGCGAATGGTAGGTGGCGATCTTGATGGTGGTGGTGCCCGGCTCTTCACCGGAATAGCCCTCCATCGCGATCTTCTCGAACCACGACCCGGGGTCGTCCATAGCAGGGTTGCCGATCGCGAGCATTCGCGCGTCACCGGTGAGGAGGTTGTTAGTGCCCTCACCGACCATCTTCGAGATACCACCGGCCTCGTCGACGATGAGGAGCAGTTTGATCGCGTGGATACCCTGCATGGCGGCTTCGTCGTTGTCCGGCGCGGAGAAGCCATAGGCGGCGAGGACGTCGGTGCCGTACTCGTCAGGGATCTTCCACTGCATCGTGTCGGTGTGACCGGGCAGCCCGGCCTTTCCGTGCACCTTCCGAATGTGGGGCCACAGCTGGTTACGGACCTGCCGGAGACGGGTCGCCGTGGTGACCACCTGGGCGATGCCGGGAGGCTGCGTGCACACGAACCACGCCGTCGATCGACCGGCGAGGTGCGTCTTGCCGACGCCGAATCCGGCGGGCACGATGACGCGCTTGTGGTGCGCGACGGCGTCGAGCACCTCGATCTGCTTCGACCACATCGTCTCGCCGACGACGTCCTCGACGAACCCGCTGGGAGAGTCGTGCCAGAAGTAGTAGAGCGACCCGGCCTCTTCCTGCGCCTGCATGAGCAGGTAGGTGAGCTCGTCCGGGTTGAAGCCCCGGATGACGTCGCGCCGGACGGGCACGGGCGCGTCGAGCAGGTCCCGCACCATGCGGGACGCCTCACCGGACTTCTGCTTGGTCTTGCCCGTGATCCGCGCGGCGGCCGCGGCGGCATCGACCTTCTGAGCGTTCTCGTTCACTCGGCCGGGTAGCACTTCGGGCAGGGCGGGATGCCGGGGTCGGTCGCGACGGTGAGCTCACCGGTGCGCTTGCACGCCGTGGAGGACTCGTCGGCGCGACGGCACGCGAGGAGCGTGCCGTTGACCTGCCACGACAGCGACGGGTGCTCGGGGGAGACCATGGCGGCCGCCTTGAGCAGCGACGCACGCAGGTGCTCGGGCCCCGCGGCCGCGGTGTAGTCGTGACCTGCGGGCGCCGGTGCGATCGCGCCGCGCAGGATCTCGTCCAGGCGGTCCGCGGGCGGCTCGACCCACCCGCCCTTGCCGTTGAAGCGGATCCGGGCGATGGTGGCGCCAGACAGGAGAGCGGCG
>Ga0157370_10008384_pt1 | contig 11148 bp, 9 predicted proteins | sample C35metaG_FD_113463 | JGI IMG/M metagenome (GOLD analysis project Ga0157370, IMG submission 113463) | Corn rhizosphere microbial communities from Kellogg Biological Station, Michigan, USA - C3-5 metaG | ecosystem: Host-associated > Plants > Roots > Rhizosphere > Soil | place: USA: Michigan... | reverse complement strand
GTTCAATCCGGATTTCAACGGCGCGCGTCAGGAGGGCGTCGGGTGCATGCAACTGACCGCGCATGCGGGCCGGCGGTGCAGCGCGGCGGACGCGTTCCTGCGCCCGGTGATCGGCGATCCGCGCCTCGTGCTGCGCCTTGGCGCGGCCGTGACGAGCCTCGAGTTCAGCGGCAGCCGCGTGACCGGCGTGCGCTTCCGCGATGCCAGCGGCCTCGCCACTGCGCACGCCGATCGCGAGGTGATCGTCACCGCGGGCGCGTTCGCGACGCCGAAGCTGCTGATGCTCTCGGGCGTCGGGCCGGCCGACGCGCTGCGGCGCCACGGCATCGACGTGCGCGCCGACCTGCCGGGCGTCGGCAGCAACCTGCAGGATCATCACGAGGTGCCCGTCATGGCCGCGACGCGCGGCGCCTACGGCTACTTCGGTGAGGACCGCGGCTGGCGCATGGTCCGCAACGGCCTGCGCTACCTGCTGTTCCGTACGGGCCCGGTCACCTCCAACGGCGTGGAGGCCTGCGCGTTCGTCGATCCCGGCAACGCCGGCGGAGGTCCATCGCTGCAACTCTATTGCGTCCCGACGATCTATGCCGACCGCGGCAACACCACCGTTGAGGCGACGCATGGCGTGACGCTGAACGCATGCCTGCTGCGGCCGAGGGCGCGCGGCAGCGTGCGCCTCGCGTCCACCGATCCGTCGGCTCCGCCGCTGATCGACAGCGGCTTCCTGTCCGACGACGACGACATGCGCGTGTCGATTGCCGGCCTGCGCTTTTCGCGCGAGGTCCTCGCATCGTCGCCGCTCGACCGGATGATCGCGCGCGAGCTGTCGCCGGGACCGGGTGTCGTGTCCGACGCCGACCTGCGCGAGCATTGCAAGCGAACCGTCAAGACCAATTACCACCCCGTCGGTACGTGCAGGATGGGCGCCGCCGACGACCCATTGGCGGTGGTGACGCCCGATCTGCGCGTGCGCGGCGTCGACGGCCTGCGGATCTTCGATGCGTCGATGATGCCCAACGTCGTCAGCGGCAACACCAACGCCGTGGTGATGGCGGTCGCCGATAGGGCGGTCGCGCTGATGATGGGTGAAGCGCCGCCGGCAGCCGCGGCGATTGCACACGGCGCAAACGAGCGGCAGCACGGGCCCGCGCACGTTCGCTAGAATTCACGGAGTGCTGTTCGCGAAGCAACCAAGGTCGCTTCACGTCATCCCAGGAGGATCGCATGATCAAACGTGTCGTTGCACCGTTCTGCGCGGCGTTCGTGCTGGCGCCGTTCCCGCTTGCTGCCCATGCGGCGCCGGATTGCGGCTCGATCGGGAATTTCCTCGCCGGCAAGGCGGTGATCCTGTCGTGCTTTCACAGCGACGACCTGCGAACCAACAATTCCCGGACGACGCCGCTCAACAACTCCATGGCGACCTTCACCAACGGCGCGCCGCTGCCCGGCGTGTCGGTGCTCGGGCTACCGGCGAACTTCGGCTCGTTCACGCCCGTCACCGATCGCGGCGTGATCTCGAACGGGCCCACGCAGACGCCGGCTGCCGTGCCGGGCGTCCAGGTCGAGGCTGGGTTCCTGAGCGACCCGACGGGGCAGGCGCGCTTCGTCCTGCGCTTTCCCGACACCTGGAACGGCAAGCTGGTCGTCGCCGGAGCGTCGGGTACGCGTAGCGAATACAACGGCGACTACGCCTGGAGCGACTACGTGCTGCCGAAGGGCTACGCGTATGCGTCGCAGAACAAGGGCGTGTTGAACTTCTACACCGTCAACTTCGGCTCGGTCGGCCAGCCGGCGCCCGATTCGTGCCGCGTCAATCCTCCCCCGCGCGTCGGCGGACTGCCCGGTGGCGCGCTTTCGCTGCTGTGGGTGCATTTCTACGACGTCGATCCAGACAAGCCGTTCACCCAGTGGACGCAGTACATGCTCGACACCGCGAAGCTCGCGCAGGCGACCGCCAAGGTCGCCTACGGCAAGCCCGTGCGCCGGACCTATGCCGTCGGCACGTCGAATGGCGGCTACCAGGTGCGCCGGGCGATGGAGGAGGGGCCGAATCTGTTCGACGGCGGCGTTGACTGGGAAGGAACCTACATCGATCCGACCGAGAACATCCTCGTCGACCTGCCGGTCGCCGTGCGCAATTTCCCTGCGTACGAGGCGGCGAACTTCGACCCGAACAGCCAAGCAGCACAGAACATTCTCGCCGCCGGTTTTCCGCCGGACATCGTCCATCGCAATCCGTCGATGGGCGCGGCAACGGCGTCGCTGTGGGCCAACTACTACAACGAATTTTGGGAGGTGACCACCTGCCAGTGGCAGCAGCGCTTCGATCCCACCTACGACACCTTCGGCGCCGGCCCGGGCAATTACGACTACCTGTCGCGGCTCGGGCTGCCGGGCGTGGCCGACAGCGTCGCGGCGACGACGACGACCGGCAAGATCAAGAAGCCGTTGATCACGGTCGCCGGGACGATGGACGCGCTGTTGCCGATCAAGCACCAGGCGCGCGCGTACGAAGACGCGGTGAACGCGTCGCGCAAGGGCAACAACGACAATCGGAACGCGCAATACCGGCTCTACGAGGTGCAGAACGGCAACCACATCGAGTCGTACGTGACGCCTTTCCCCGAGCTCGTCCCGATCCAGCCGGCTGCCCAGCAGGCGTTCGACCTCCTCGTTGCGCACGTCGAGAACAACGCGGCGCTGCCGCCGAGCCAATGCATCCCGAAGGGCGGCACGATCGCGCAGGTCCCGGCGCAACCCGGCAACTGCGCGCAATTGTTCGTGCCGTGAAGTAAAGGGCGAAACCGCAATCCGGATCGCCCGGTCGCCGCATCAAAGGGATTCGATCTTGCCGGATGAATCCCATGTCACGACTGCTCGCCTGTTGCCTTGCCGGCGCGACCTTGCTGGCCGCGCCGGCTGCCTGGAGCCAGCCCGATGACGCCCGCGCCGTGCTCGACGCCAATCGCGCGGCCGTCGGCGAGTTGCCTGCGCCCGGCACGGTGCGCCTGCAGTACGACTATCGCGCATCCGGGCTGACCGGCACCCAGATCACGGCGTTCGACGTCGCGACGGGGGCCTATGCGGACGCCCAGGAATCGGGCGACATCCGCTTTGCCGACGGCTACGACGGCAACGTGCCGTGGCAGATGGACATCTCGCGCACCTACACGACGCAAATGGGTGGCGACCGCGTCGCACTCGCCGTCAACGCGGCGTATCGCAACGCCAATTGCTGGTGGCGCGACGACGCCGGCAGCGCGGCCGTGGCTTTCGTCGGCCGCGAATCGGTCGACGGCCGCCGGCTCGATCACCTCGCGGTCACGCCGGCGCGCGGCAAGCGCTTCGACGCGTGGTTCGACGCCGACACTCATTTCCTGGCGAAAATCGCCGAGGACCGGCAGTTCTTCCACGTCACCGAAGCCTATGCCGACTATCGCCGCGAAGGCGACATGATGGTTGCGCACACGATCGTCGTCGACCCCGGGCTCGGCGACGACGGCATCGAGCGCCTGACGCTCAAGCGCGCGACGTTCGGTCCGGCGCAGCCGATGGCGGCTTACTCGATGCCGACGACGCCGCCCACCGGTGCGGCGATCGCGAATGGCGCGGCGATCACCACGGTGCCGTTCCGGTTGCTCAACAACCACGTCTACGTCGAGGGCACCGTTAACGGCAAAGGCCCGTACACCTTCATCGTCGACACCGGCGGGCACACGCTGCTGTCGTCACGCATCGTCGAGGACGTGGGCCTCGAGCCCGTCGGCCGGTCGGTCGAAAGCGGCGCGGGCGAGGGCCATTCGACGACGGGATTCGTCCATTACGACGAAATCGCGATCGGCGGCGTGCGCCTGCGCGACCAGACGGGCTTCGCGACCGAGATCTACGACAAGTCGATCGAGGGCATCCCGGTCGACGGCATGATCGGCTACGAGCTCCTGCGGCGGATGGTGACGACGATCGACTACGGACGCAATACGATCACCTTCACCGATCCGTCGCGCTTCACGCCGGGGGGCGATCTCGGCGTCGCCGTGCCGTTCGAGTTCTACGATCACCTGCCGAACGTCGCGGGCACGATCGGCGACCTGCCGGCGACGTTCGACATCGACACCGGCTCGCGCCCGGAAATCGACGTCACGAGCCCATTCGTCGCGCAACACGGGCTGCGCGCGCGCTTTCCGAAGGGCACGCTCGCGGTGACCGGCTGGGGTGTCGGCGGGCCCGCGCGCGACTACATGGTCCGTTTGCCGTCACTCAAGCTCGGCCGCGTCGAGGTCGACCACATCGCCGCGGGCCTGTCCGACGCGAAGGGCGGCAGCATCAGCGATCCCAACTACGACGGCAACGTCGGCAGCGCGCTGCTCAAGCGCTTCGTCGTGACGTTCGATTACGCCCATCAGGTGATGTACCTGCGCCGAATCGAGCCGACGCCGCCCGATATCGGCACGTTCGACCGGTCCGGCCTGTGGATCAACGCCAAGCCGGCCGGCTACGAGGTCGTCGACGTCGCGCGTGACAGCGCGGCCGCGAGGGCAGGCATCGCGGTCGGCGACGTCATCACGGCGATCGACGGCGAGCCGGTCGTGGCCGCGAAACTTTCCGATACCCGACGCCGGTTCCGCAGCGATCCGCCCGGCACCGCGATCGCGGTTGCCGTCCTTCGCGGCGGCGAAAGCCGGCGCTTCACGCTGACGCTCGCCGACCAGATCTAGCGTTCCGGCGGAGCGCCGTCGCGTCAGCGCGGCGTGTCGCGATCCCGCCGGGCTTGACGGACCAGCAGCAGCGCGCACGCGACGACCGAAACGGGCACCCACCAGCGGGCGAGCGCGCTCGAGCCGCGCGCGCGGCCGCGCCGAGAGGAATCCTGCTCGGCGTAGCGCATGTTGACGATGCTGCCCGGTTGCCCGGTCGCGACCGGGTCGCTGGCCGGGAACGTGTCGTCGATCGCGTCGTCGAGCAGCCATTCCTCGTGGCGCTCGTTCGCGAGCACGGCCGGACGCTCGGGGCGCGTGAAGGAAACCATTGCAACAGCCTCGTCGTGTTGGCCAAGGGTCACATGCTACGACCGAAGCGCCTCTCGTCAAAGTCGCGGTGATCGAATCGGCGCCGTGCTCGGTGCGCCTCATGCGTCGTGTAACCTGTCGGACCGCTTTGCCGAGGATCGTCGCGCATGTACCGTGAAAAGCTGAGCCTCGCCGGACGCAACGCGCTCGTCACCGGGGGCGGCCAGGGCATAGGCCTCGCGATCTGCGAGGCGCTCGCGGAAGCCGGCGCACACGTCACCATCGCGACGCGCGATCCGCGCGACGCGGAAGCGGGCCGACAGGCGCTCGCCGCGAGGAATTACGCCGCGGACGGGGTCGTCGTCGACGTGACCGATGCGGCGGCCGTCACCGCGATCGCCGATCGCCTCGCTGCGAGCGACCATCCGATCGATGTCCTCATATGCAATGCGGGCATCTCGCGCAGCCAGAATCCCGCGGAGAGCATGTCCGATGACGACTGGCTCGACGTCGTCGACAGCAACGTCAACGGTACGTTCTGGTGTTGCCGCGCCTTCGGTCGCCACATGCTCGCGGCCGGCCGCGGCTCGATCGTCAACGTGGGTTCGATCTCGGGCCTGATCGTCAACCGCCCGCAGGGCCAGAGCTCGTACAACGCGTCGAAGGCCGCGGTTCACCACCTGACCAAATGCCTCGCGGCCGAATGGGCGGGCCGCGGCGTGCGCGTGAACGCGGTCGCGCCGACCTACATCGATACACCGATGACCGCCTTCGCGAAGTCCAACCGCGCGATGTACGACACGTGGATGGACGCGACGCCGATGGGCCGCGTGGGCACGGTCGAGGAGATCGCGTCGGTCGTGCATTTCCTCGCGTCCGATGCAGCGAGCCTGCTGACGGGGAGCATCGTCGTCGCCGACGGCGGCTACACCTGCTGGTAGTCCGGCGGCTCGCCACGTCGATTCACCCGTTCGCCAGCAGGTCGCTGCCCGCGTTGCCTTGTCGTGCATAGTGGCGGCCGGTCGCGACACCGTTCGCATTTCGTGCCATGCGCCGTAGCCTTCGCAACGGTGCTTGGGCGGCGTGCATCGCATGCAGCCGCGGCCGCCATCCGCAAGGGAGAATCGATGCGACGATCCATCGTCCTTATCGGGGTCGCGCTCTGGAACAGCGCAGATGCGACCATGCTCGACGCGTCCGGCCGCTGGGAAGGCGCGGCTGCTATTCCCGGCCGGCCGCTTACGATGGTCGTTGATCTCGCACGTGACGCGAGCGGCCATTGGACCGGCTCGATCATCGTGCCCGAGCTCGGCGTCAAGGGACTGCCGCTCGCGCATCTCGCCGAGGCAGGCGAGGGCATCAAGTTCGATCTGGGCGATGCGCTCGGCGCGCCATCGTTCGGCATGACCGCGTTCGCGCTGCGCTTCAACGGACACGGCGCCGCGACCGGCGAGTTCAAGGAGGGCGGCCACGTCGCGAGGCTGTCGTTGCGCCGCACCGGCGCTGCGCAGGTCGACGCGCGCCCGCGCAGCACGCCACTCGCACCCGCGCTCGCCGCGAAATGGGTCGGCGCGTTCGACCTCGGCGGCTATCCGCGCAACGTGACGATCACGCTCGCACGAGGCGGCGACGGCGTCGGCACCGCGACGTTCACGGTGGTGGGCAAGAAGACCACCGACATTCCCGTTGATCTCGTCACGGAGGCGGGCGACTTCCTCCGCCTGGAGTCGGCGGCGACGCAGGTGTCGTTCGAAGGTCACGTGACGGCCGACAGCCGCGAGATACGCGGCACGATCGCGATGGGATCGATCGAGCTGCCGCTCGTCCTCACGCGCGCCGGAGGCTCGACATGAGAACCGCGATTCCCGCGCTTGCGCTTGCCGCGATCGCGACGCTTTCGGCATGCAGCGGCGATGCCCGCTCGCAAGCGATGTTCCGCGGCAACGCCGCGCACACCGGCGCGACCGATGCAAAGGCGCCGCGTGCGTTTCACCGCGTCAAGTGGGCGTTCGCGACCGGCGGGCGGATCGTGTCGTCGCCAGTCATCGACCAAGGCACGATCTACGTCGGCAGCGACGACGGCAACCTCTACGCCATCGCCGCCGCCGACGGCCGCCAGCGCTGGCAATACAAGACGGCCGGTCCGGTGCCGTCGACGCCGGCCGTCGCGGCGGGCGTCGTCTACGTCGCGAGCTACGACGGCAAGATCCACGCGATCGACGCGCGCAGCGGGTTGCCGCGCTGGAAGTTCGCGACTGCCGGCGAGCGCCGCTTCGAGGCGAAGAACCTGCACGGCTTCCTGCCGAAGACGCAGACGATCGCCGATCCGTTCGACGTCTACCTGTCGAGCCCGCTCGTCGTCGACGGCCGCGTCTTTGTCGGCAGCGGCGACGGCAACGTCTATGCGCTCGACGCCACAACCGGCGCGCTCGCCTGGAAGTTCGCGACCGGCGACGTCGTGCACGCGTCGCCCGCGTACGCCGATGGCACGATCGTCATCGGCAGCTGGGACAGCTACCTCTATGCGCTCGACGCCGCGACCGGCGCGCAAAAATGGCGCTTCCACGGCGGCGAGGACCCGGACATCCACAACCAGGTCGGCTTCCAGTCGTCGCCGGCGATCGTCGACGGCGTCGTCTACACCGGCTGTCGCGACTCGAACCTGTACGCGATCGACGCCGCGACGGGAAAGGAGCGCTGGCGCTTCGACAACGCCGGCAGCTGGGTCGTCGGCGCGCCGGCCGTCGCACGGGGCAAGGTCATCTTCGCGACATCCGATTCGGCGCAGTACGTCGTGCTCGATGCGAACACGGGCAAGCCCGTGGTCCAGGTCACCGACAAGGCGTACATGTTCGCGTCGCCGACGGTCGCGGGAGACGTCGTGCTGACCGGCGTGCTGAACGGCACGCTGCAGGCGCGCGACTTCGCGAGCGGCACGCTGCTATGGAGCTTCGAAACGGATGCATCGAAGCGCAACGACGGCTGGATCCTGACCGCCGATCGCAGCTTCAACACGCCGCTGCTGTACACGTCGGCCTGGCGCGAGGCGCCGATGGTCGCGGCGGACCGGCAGTTCTCCGTCGGCTCGATCTTCTCGACGCCACTCGTCGCGGACGGCGTCGTGTACGTGGGTGCTGCGGACGGCCGGCTCTACGCGATCGAGTAGGGCGCCGGGCGTCGGACGCATTCGCCCCCGGGGTCGCCGCCAGCGCCTACGGCGGGTAGGCCGGTTGGCCGATGGAGCCTCGCGGCCCCTGCGCCTAGATTGAATCCAGGACAACGGCACGGGAGCGGCCATGAACGCCATCAACGCCCGGCGCGTGAACGAGTACATCCTGCAATCGCTGGCCCACGATGCGCAGCGCGAAGCAACGATCGACCTCATCGTCTGGGGCATCGTCATCCTGGCCGCGATCGGCGTCGCCGACGTGGTGCTGATGGTCATCGGCCGCTGATCGCGTCTTCACCGGGGCTCGCGAGCCCCGCGGGTGATGGTCGTCATTCGCGCGCCTATGCGGGAGTGACCGGCTCGAATAGTGCGCAGCCCATGGCGGGGTTGTAGTTGACGGGTTGTCAACCATCGAACCGCCGAACGGCGCCCCGAGCTGGAATGCGGCTTGCTCCGTGGCCGGCATGGAGCCCAAACTCACCCTCGAACTCGAGCCGCTGTCGCTCGAGCCCACGACCGCGAGCACCTCGCGGCCCGAACCGTCGCCGGCTGCGGCGCCCGCGGCGATGCCCGCGGCGCCGGCTGCGCCGGCGTCCAAGCGCGAGGACCTCGGCCGCTTCCTGACGGCCGCGGCGCGCGAGGTCGAAGCCGGGTGGCTCGAGCGCCCCCTCTGGGAATCGATCCTCGCCCAGTGCAAGGGCGACGAGGCGGCGACGCGCGACGCCTACATCCGCATGCGCGCGACGGCGCTCAAGCTCGAGAAGCGCGAGGCCAAGGGGCCACCGGCGACGGCCCCGGCTGCGGCAGCGATGGCCCCTCGCGAGGCGGCGCGCCCAGCGGCACGGAAGGCCGCGCAAGCGGAGGTATTGCCGCGCCGCGCCGCCTTCAAGGTCGATTTCCGCTCGCCCGCGGTGCTCGCCGCGACGGCGTCGGTCGTGCTGCTCCTGATCGGTGGCGGCTTTTGGATATTTTCCGAGGGCTCCGACGCCATCGCGCCGACCGTGACAGCTGCGCCCAAGCCGGCGGCCGCCGCCGCCGCGCATCCGGCGACGCCAGCTGCCGTCAAGTCCGACACGGCGCCGCCGGACGACGGTCTCGTCGCGCGCATCGCCAAGGTCCGCGACGTCGGCAACTGGAACGTCGTCGTCCTCCTGTGCACCGAATGGACACGCCGCGAGCCGGCGAACCCCGCGGCGTGGCTGCAGCTCAGCGACGGCTACCTCAAGCTCCAGCAATACGCGGAAGCGCTGGACGCGGCGACGCACGCCTCGCAGGTCGCGCCCACCGATGCCGGCGTATGGCGGCACCTGGCCAGCGTGCACGTCGCACTCGACCGCTTCGACGACGCGTTGCGCGATTACCGCCAGGCGGTCGCGCTCGACGGGCGCGACGTCGCGAGCCTCAACCGCATCGGCGACATCGCCACGCGCCTCGGACAGTACGCCGACGCGCACGCCGCCTACGACCAGGCGCTCGCGCTCTATCCGGACGACGTCGACGCATCGTGCGGCCAGGCGTTCGCCACGCGGCAGCAGGGGCTCGTCAAGGACGCCGACGCGATCGAGAAGGGAATCGCTGCGCGCGACCACTCGTGCACCGACTGGAAGGCGCGGCACGCGACCGAGCCGTCGCAGGCCACGAGCTACCGCACGGTGAAGCCCGGCCGCGGCGGCTGACGCGCGGTTCGCGGCATCGCGCCGCCCGCCCGTGCAAGGCCGGCGGCCACCGCCGCGCCTATGCTCGCGATTCGAGCGTCGGCACGCGAGCGCAAGCCATGTCAAAGCCCTCGTCGGGCGCGGTCGTGTGGACCGCGCTCGCGATGAACCTCGTGATCGCGGTCACCAAGGGCATCGCCGCGGCGATCACCGGCAGCGCGGCGATGCTGAGCGAATGCGTGCACTCGTTCGTCGACACGTCGAACGAGGTGCTGCTGCTGTACGGCACGTATCGCGCCAAGCGGCCGCCCGACGACAACCACCCGTTCGGCTACGGCCGCGAGCTCTACTTCTGGAGCTTCGTCGTGGCGCTGATCATCTTTGCGCTGGGTGCCGGCGTCGCGATCGTCAAGGGCTCGCTGCAAGTGATGGCCCCCGAGCCGGTCGAGAGCCCGCTCGTCAGCTACGCCGTGCTCGCGGCGGCGTTCCTGTTCGACGGCATCTCCTGGTACCTCTCGCTGCGCCGCTTCGTCGCCTCGAAGGGCACGCTCGGCTTCTACGAGGCGTTTCGCCGCAGCAAGGATCCTGCGACCTTCATCGTGCTGTTCGAGGACAGCGCGGCGCTCGTCGGCATCGTGATCGCTGCGGCGGGCATCTTCGTCGCCGCGCAGTTCGGCTGGCCCGAGGCCGACGGCATCGCGTCGATCCTGATCGGCGTCGTGCTGGGTGTCGTGTCGCTGCTGCTCGCGCGCGAGAGCAAGAGCCTCCTCATCGGCGAGCCCGCGTCGCGGACGCTGGTGGCGTCGACACGCCGCATCGCCGAAGCGGTGACGCCGGGCGCGCGCGTCAACGGCATCGTCACCGTGCAGCTCTCGCCCAACCAGATCATCGTCGCGCTGAGCCTCGAGTTCGCCGACGACGAGACCGCCACCGACATCGAGACGCACGTCGTCGACATCGAGCAGCGACTGCGCGAGTCGCACCCCGAGATCATCGCGGTGTTCATCAAGCCGCAGACGCCGCGCGCGTATGCGCGGGCCGTCAGCCGGCGCACGCGGCACGAGGAACCTGCGAAAGCGCCCGGCGGCGACGACCCCGGGATCGCCTCGACCGGCCACCGTTGATGCGGGCGATCGCGCGCGACCAGAAGCTCGGGATTCGACGCTCGCGCGGGTAGAATGCCCGCGGCATGAATGAAACCTCGGCGCTGGAGGTCGCGGCGGTCCGTGCGGCGGAAGTCGCGGACGGGGGGCGTGATTTCTGGAGCGACGACGATCGCGCATGGGCATCGCGCGCGGCGGCCGAGGTGGTCGGCGCC
>Ga0157370_10008381_pt1 | contig 11149 bp, 9 predicted proteins | sample C35metaG_FD_113463 | JGI IMG/M metagenome (GOLD analysis project Ga0157370, IMG submission 113463) | Corn rhizosphere microbial communities from Kellogg Biological Station, Michigan, USA - C3-5 metaG | ecosystem: Host-associated > Plants > Roots > Rhizosphere > Soil | place: USA: Michigan... | reverse complement strand
TTGTCTCACTGTCGCCAATGATATGGATGTAGGTTGTTACTGGGATATTTTGGGTGTTTATGTCTGGATTTGAAATCATCGAATATGAAATTATTGTATTTGCCGGGGCATCTGGTTTTCTGCGGAAGACAAACAGATCGAATACATGCGGCATCACAGCCACAAAAACATACAATCCGCAACGGTGCCGTCTTCTACCTTAATGGGAAATAATAAGCAAGCGGCTAAACAACCCGCCGCAACCAGAAATTAGCAAGGGCAATCAACAGCAGCCCAGGGAACAGAGCAGTTAGCGCTGGACTCAAATGCAGCAATAGGCCCAAATTTGCGATAACCTGATCAAACAGATAAACACTGATGCCGAGCATGGAGGCGAGTACCAGCTTATTGCCAAGGCCCGCTCGCACCGATCCAAAAACGAAGGGTATGGAAAGCAATAACATCGCGATTGTTGTCAGTGCACCGCCAGCCTTCCGCCATAAAGCCAGCGCATAGGCATCCGCCTCCTGACCTGTCGCACGCAAAAAACGCACATGTAAAAATAACTCTATGGGAGAAAGGCTTTCCGGTGACTTGGTCAGTGTGGAGATATCATCCGGATTCAGAAATGACTTCCAGTTCATCGACTTTATACTTGCGGACTCTATGCGTTTTTCCGTAAATGTCTTGATGGTAACGTCGCTTAGCTCCCACAGGTCATCAGCGATGAGGTCCGCATATTTTGCATAGGTATAGGTCAACATAAAACCGTTATCGTCAAAATGCATTACCTCTATATCTGCGGCCTTTTTCGTATTCAGCATCTCACCGATACGCAATATGTTCCGCTCATCCCGAGTCCATATCCCTAGATCTTTTCCAAGCGCCGCACTCTTGTCAAGCGCGACAGCGCGCGACGAAATAGCCATCTGCTGAAGTTGGGGCGCAACAAACTGCTCCAGTGCTGCAATAAATAATAAAAGGATCAAACCGACTACAAGTGGGGCCAGACTGATATGAATAGGAGAAACCCCTGCCACCCGCAATGCGGTCAATTCCGAGTTAACGGCCAGCCTCCCCAAACCGATCACATTACCCAGCAATGCAATAAAAGGGGCAAGTTGAACAAATCTACGTGGCAGCAATAGTGCAGTATGAACAAACGCATCCTCCACTTGATACGTCCCCTTTCCCACGTCGTCAAGCTGATCCAGCAAATCAAGAAAACTGAATAAAGGCAGAAGTACCGCCGTAGCGATGCCTAGCCCCATTAGAACCTGAAAGGCCAGGTAGCGATTAATTATTGTCATCGATGCGGGAATCTTTTTCGCCAGAAACCGGGTGGCAGCGAACTGCTCCCGCCAGCACGGATTCCGCAAGCAACATATCTTCAACCTTATCAACATCAACACCGGCCTGGGGATAAGGCAAAAATACTGGCCGCACCTTGATGCCGGTTTTGGCCGCGACAACGTTCAACCCCCTATCAATTGTCAATAATCCCAGAAGATAATAGAGAACCGTCATGAGACCAAAGGTCTGTGAGATCAAAAGCCACGGACGCTTGCGCAGATCTTCCGCACGCTGCCAGAACGAAACCAGGCCGCGGCCACGAGGATTAATGAATGCATAAAGATTGCAACCGCAGACGCCCCCGCCATGCAGCCGTATTACAGTTCGCTTTACACCGGGGAATGCGGCTGCCACGTCTTCATGTTTCACCACTCCTACGGTGGCATCGCTATCCGCCATTTGCGATTTGCGCAAAAAATACTGCACAATTGAAGGCGTCAATAAGGCATGATCCGCCGTCGTCAGCAACACGGGCGCATCCAGATCAACCTGCGCGAGACCGCTATTTGCGCTGCGACTGGGAGAATCCAGGCTCGGCAACCAGATGACACGCCCGCTTCTGATCCGTTCCTCCAACTCCGGACAGTCGGAAATCGCGGATTTTGGTGGGCCACATACAATAATCGTGTTCACCATATTGCTGGCTTCCAACGCATCCAGCACGCGAATAATCATTGGCGTTCCGCAAATGGGAGCAATCGCCTTGCAGGCCATGCCCGTTTTAACCGCGATCGGGTCACTGGTTGTACGATCCGCAGCCAGTACTATGGCGGTAAATTGATCTGCTTTATTCATAGGGAGCTTAAACGCCGATTTGTCGTCTGTCATGAAATTATTACAGCGTCTTTCCATAGATTCGGTAACGCTTGTATTCCCTGCAACCGAGGTATTCCAGAATCCCCCGCATTGCTTTGTTATCCTCAAGTATCCACGACAACTCAACCGCTTGGACCCCTCTGGAAAGCGCTATCTGCCGCGGCGCATCGATCACCATAATCGCCAGCGCCATGCCAAGGGGCGAATTGTGAAATTGTTTGCGCACTCCCATCAATGGTATCCGGCCGGCGCGAACCCCTTTGGATTTAAGGTGCCTGATCATTCGAATCCAGCCGAATGGAAACAAGCTTCCGTTAAGCTCGGCAAAGATCTCGTTGAGATTAGGCAATCCCACCATAAATGCAGCGGGAAGACCATCAACTTCGGCAATCTGAACAAACTCATCCGCCACGAGCAGGCGAAGACTGGTGCCAAGCTCGGCAAATTCAGCTTCGGTAAAAGGAACGAAGCCCCAATTCTCGGACCAAGCATCATTGAATATATCACGCAAGATTTCCATTTCTTCACTAAACTTGTTGCGACGCAGCGTCCTTAAGCGTACTTGTTTGGAGAATTTCTCAATCAGCGTCCGCATCAATCGGGGGAGCTTATTGTCCACCTCCGCCCAATAAGCAAGCAAATCCTTCAATGGTTGATAACCTTGCTCTTCAAGTAATCGGCCGTACCATGCACGTGAATGCGGCATCATTACCATCGGAGGGGTGTCAAAACCCTCTACCAGTACACCGCACTCCTGATTGATGGATAAGCTGAACGGCCCGGTGACATGCCGGGTATGTCTGGCGTACAACCATGTCTCGGCGGTATACACAAGTGCTGCGAACACCTCCGCGTCGTCTATACCTTCCAGCAACCCAAAATGGCCAGTATCCACCCCATAACGTTCACGGTGGAGTTGATCGATTTGGGCGCTGATCCGCCCCACCGGCTCATTATTATGGTATGCGATCCATGCCTGCCATTCCCCGTGCTTGAAGAATGGATTAAATCTGGAAAAATGCAGGCGCCGCTCCAGGCGTAACGGTGGTACCCACATTGGATCATCCGCGTAGATTTTCCATGGAACATCAATAAATATCCCCATCTCATGACGATTTTTAACTGGGCGTACGGTCACATTTCTGGACATCGACTGACCGCGCTTTTCATTCATCATTGGAGAAAGTGCCGGGGATTTTGCATATTGAAAGATACACTCGCGTCCGGTTAAAAATCAAACCAATTTGATGGATTATTGAGGACAAGTCTGCTCAGCTTTATTCCGTCAAGAATGTTCAGTTAACGCACAGGTGCGCTAACTCGATGGCATGGCGATGACGTGTGATAGTATAATTACTGATATACGACAATGTAGATTCAGTAATCACGCTATTGCTGCAGTAACATTTAGCGGCTATTTGAGATAATTACAAAATTTATAAAATAATAGTTAATTTTACCATTGTGGCATTTGCGATATCATTTACTTGTGACAAAAACGCTTAATTTGCTGACGTGGAGATGCAAAAAAAGCTACCCAACCTCGCAAAAAAGAAAGGTTATTGCTTTCTCCAGTATCAGACATACTAAAGGGTGAATTGGTTATTGATATAGTGGGTAATGGGGAGTAATGACCAGTGGACGGAAACAAGGAAAAGCAAAAAACAACAGTTAGAATTTTCTGTAGCGATACTTTACAAAGAAAAGAGGTTGACTATTAAATGGACACTCCTGAATATAACTTGTTAATTTCTCTGGCTCTTATCCCGGTTGTGTTCGGGCTGCAAATGTGGGTAAGGCAACGTCGACTCAGTCGACGTAATGAATCGGGGCACCAGGAATTTGATAGCCTGGGTGCAACAGTTATATCCGCCATTGCCGAAGGGCTAGCTGTGATCTCCAGTCTGGTGCTTGTTATCTGGATCATGGGAGCGCTATTGAGATATCTGTTCCCCGTCATATTTAATGCGCAGTAGCCTAGGTTACACAACTGAAAAAAGGAAGGTTACAAGCCCCCTGTATGCTGCAGGCAGATACAGTGCTTTAATACCGATGATATGGGGACGTTTATTGAGAACTTTTTCTTTTCTTAAGCCGAGCCGACGGAGTTACTCAACAGTTAAAATTATTGCTTAGATAACACTCTTATGCACTATGCACCGGGATCACACGGATCACACCGTCCCCAAGAGCATCTTCCCCTGAGCTTCACCGAAAGGCACCTTAAATGGAAGCTCCGTATTCTGTCGTTCAATGCGGGCAACGACTAGGCTATTCGTCGTTCAATACCGCGCCATGAGTCCAAGTCTTCCTGCAAGCTTTTTGAGAGATCCATACATAGCAACCTTTTCTAGTTACTGCTAAACTTAATAAAGTTAGCTTCTTCATTAAGAGGTTTTTTCCATAATCTCCTCAATATTAAATTGCGTATGCGTGTAGTTGTCACGGGAATGGGGATTGTTTCTCCGATTGGCATAGGCACCGATCAGTTTTGGGCGGCAGCCGTCAATGGAGTCAGCGGAATCCGGGAAGTCAAAAGCTTTGACGCATCGGATCATCGCTCCAAAATAGCGGGAGAAATCAAGGATTTCAATCCCGCCAGTTTTCTGTCGGCCAAATATATAGAACAGACAGACAGGTTCACCCAGTTAGCACTGTTAGCGGCGAATCTCGCATTTGAAGATGCCGGCGGACTTGATGCGTATGCCCCCCAACGCTTGGCTGTAAGTATAGGCTCGGGGATGGGTGGTTTTGCTACATTTGAGTCTTCCGCCACGCGCAAATTTCGGAATCAGCCCATACCTCCCTTCACTGTGCCGCGCACGATGGCAAATTCCGCTGCTGCCTGGATAGCAATCAAACATAAACTGAAAGGGGTGAATCTGACATGCAGCACTGCATGTTCTTCCGGAGCAAATGCGATCGGTATGGCACTTGACCTTTTACGGACAGGAAGAGCCGACGCTGTGATAGCCGGCGGTGCGGAAGCCTGCGTGCTGCCGCTAACGATGACCAGTTTCGAAGTGTTGCATGCTTTGACTACAGGCTTTAATACCGATCCGGCACGGGCATCACGACCCTTCGCCAAGGGCCGTGATGGCTTCGTTATGGGGGAAGGAGCGGGAGTGCTCATCCTGGAGACGGAAGAAAACGCAAAACAACGGGGGGCAAAAATGTATGCCTACCTCGCTGGGTATGGACAGGCATGCGACGCGACACATATTGTGATGCCAGACATGAATGGTCAGGTAGCAGCAATGCAGTCGGCCATCAAGGATGCCGGCATGGAGCCCGATTCCATCGAATATATTAATGCTCATGCGACATCCACTCCTCTCGGGGACATCGTGGAAACCCGTGCTATCAAGCATCTTTTTGGGAATCGGGCTGGGAATATCGCTATCAATGCTACCAAGTCCATGATTGGGCATTCGATCGGTGCATCGGCTGCGATCGGCAGTATTGCCACGATCATGGGACTGTATACAGGCACGATACATCCAACCATCAATCTTGATAAGGCTGATCCAGAATGTGATCTCGACTACACACCCAACCATGCCCAGCAGAAGAACCCGCGGAACGGCTTATGTAACGCTTTCGGATTTGGTGGCAACAATGCAAGTATCCTTTTCACAACCCTTGAATGAAGGAATGAGATTTGATGGACAGAGCAGAGATTGAAGCAAAGGTTATACAATTTATCGCCACAAAAGTTGAAAATCTGGATGTCTCCACCATAAATGAGAATTCAAAATTCGAAGAACTCGGGCTCGACTCTATGGATACGATTCAACTTTTATTTGATGCGGAAGATACTTTCGGCGTTAACTTTGAAGGCGAAGAAGCAAAAGGATTTACCTGTGTCGGGGATATTATTTCCTATATTGAAGAACATCAGGCATCAACTCCTCCATTAAAGGAATAAAGACTGGATGCAAAAGTCAATGGCTCCAATATAGGAAATCTAAACTCCAAGAAGCCCGCCATTAGTGCCAAACTAAACTTTTCTGATAGTGACTTTCTTGACCGTAGATGTTCTGGGCTTTGATTTTGTGACTTTTGGTTCCGTGGTTATTGCTGTTATTTTTTTCTTTGTTTCCCTCGGTTCAAACTCGAACCCCACTTTTTCCCCGGCAAGGACTAGATAAGCCGAAAATGGCCTCCCCTTCTTGGATATGAATTTTGGCAACAAATCGGTTTTACCGGTGTGTAAAAGCTTGCTGACTTGTTCGCATTCAAGAGGACGAGTAAGAATAATTTTTCCAATTTTAAAATTGCAAGCTCGCACCGAGCCGACAGCTTTTTCGCATACGTAGCTCATACCGTGATCGAATACCCTGCCGCCGCAGCGAGGGCATTGCCCCAATGATTTCTGACCGGAAAAATCCACCTCTTCTTTACCTTCTTCGCTATCGCTGCCGAAATCAAACTTCATTTCAAATTCATCGGTAAGTTTAATGTTAGCATTGAATAGCCGCCCCATTTTGCTACGAAAACCCTGCAGGGGACCAACCTCTCGCCGGATAATAAGTTGTTCCATCTCCCCTGTCTCGAATTGCCGTCCGGCGAGAATTTTCCATAACGCAAAATCGCATTTTTGACATTGAAATTTTTTGTAGGTTTCTTGTACAACGCCGCCGCATCTTGGGCAGGCAGACTTAAGTGTCGAAAAATCCCCGCTTATGGTTTCACCGCGATGGCTTTTCGCTTGTTCCACCATATGGCTTGTCATACCGGCAATTTCTTCCATGAATTTGTTGCGATCGAGCTTGCCCTGTTCGATCTGGCGCAGCTTGAATTCCCAATCACCTGTCAATTCCGGAGAGGTAAGCTCAGGCACCTTCAGTCCACGCAATAATGTAATTAGCGAAAATGCCTTGGCAGTAGGATGTAATTCCCGCCCCACTCGCTGCATGTAGTTTTCGAATACCAGCCCTTCGATTATCGAAGCTCGAGTGGCAGGCGTGCCCAATCCTTTCGCGCCCATGGCTTCTCGCAGATCCTCATCCTCAACCAGCTTACCTGCGCCTTCCATGGCTGACAGCAGCGTAGCCTCATTGAATCGGGCCGGAGGTCGGGTCTGATTCGTAACAACTTTAACTTCTTCGGCAAGAACCAAATCACCCGCATTCACGCCGATCAAAGTCGAGCTATCATCCGCTCCTTCGACATGAGCCTCCTTGCCATAAACCGTTTGCCACCCAGGATTGACCATTATCTTGCCTTCGGTTTTAAACGGCTCGTTCTCGACGCGAGTGATTCGAGTAGTAACAAGAAATTCCGCGACAGGATAAAAAATAGCCAGAAAACGCTTGGTAACAAGGTCGTAAAGTTTCGCTTCCGCATCATTGAGTCCTTTGGGCTCAAGAGAAGTTGGGATGATGGCGAAATGGTCGGAAATCTTTGCGTTGTTAAATATTCGCTTGTTAGGCTTGACCCAGCCTGCTTTGAGAATCTGCTTGGCGAATGTACTATAACGGGTCTTTTCCAGTGAATTTAAGGACTCTTTAACCGTCGTAATATAGTCTTCCGGTAGCGCGCGCGAATCGGTGCGCGGATAGGTCAGCGCCTTATGCTTCTCGTATAAGGCTTGGGCCAGCCCAAGTGTCGTCTTGGCGGAAAAACCAAAGCGTCCGTTAGCATCGCGTTGCAGGCTGGTGAGGTCATATAGCAATGGACAGATTTCCGTGGTGGGCTTACTTTCTTCGCTGACGACGCCTGGTTTATTCTGACATTTCGTGCGGATAGTCTCGGCATTATTCTGATCCCACAATCGCTCGGCTTTTTGTTCAACATCCTTTTTATCCTTGACAAACTTTTCGTCAAACCACCGCCCGTTATATTTTCCTGCTTTGGCAGCAAACGTGCCGTGTACTTCCCAGTAATCGCGGGAAACAAATTTTCTGATCCCATCTTCCCGTTCAATCAGAATCGCCAATGTGGGCGTTTGCACTCGTCCGACAGTGGTCTTGTGGAAACCGCCTTCCTGAGAATTGAATGCAGTCATGGCACGAGTGCCATTTATGCCCACGAGCCAGTCAGCTTCCGAGCGACTCACGGCGGCCTCTGCCAGTGGCTTCACAGCGACACCGTCAAGCAATCTCGTAAATCCTTCGCGGATGGAAGCGGGTGTCATCGATTGCAACCACAGTCGCTTCACTGGTTTTTCCGTGCCGGCGTGGCGCGTAATGTAATGGAAAATCAATTCTCCTTCACGTCCCGCGTCACAGGCGTTGATAAGATAATCCACATCCTTGCGCTTGATTAGTCTGGTTAAAAGTTTCAGGCGCGACTCGGTTTTCTCAATGGGATTGAGATCAAAGTACGGTGGAATTACCGGTAGATTGGAAAAACTCCATTTTCCGCGTTTGACCTCGTATTGTTTGGGTACCGCGAGTTCAAGCAAATGACCGACAGCCGACGACAGCACATACTGATCACTCTCGAAATAATCCGTGTGCTTGATGAAGCCGCCTAATACACGCGCAATATCGGCAGCAACAGAAGGCTTCTCAGCAATGATTAAGGTTTTACCCATGAAAGTCCTGTAAATATCCGCAGATTGCCGGTGGCAGTTTTAAGAAAATACACATCCCATTGCCGTGTGCCAGCAGTCCAATTCACGTAAGAAATATGCTCTACGTTCTGCTCGTCCGCTGGGGTCCGACTGCCTTTTCAGGATTATTAGGAATAGCGAGGGACTCCAGGAAAAGTTGCCGCAATATCTACCAAAGCCGCTGATAGCATCCACCCGGCAAACTGGCAACCACGCCATTCAGTTCAAGCGTTAATAGCATCGCCGATACCGTTTCCGCCGTCAAGCCGCTACGGATGCATAGCATATCAATATTGAGGAGGTCATGGCCGAGATGTCTCAGCAGCACCGATTCCTCCCCGTCTGGTTCATCAGGATCGTTGGCAGCATTTCGCGCAACCTGATATCCCAGTTCATCCAGGATATCTTCGGCACTTTCCACCAGCTTGGCTCCTTGCTTGATGAGCGCATGACAGCCCTTCGATAGCGGTGAATGAATCGAACCGGGAATTGCAAATATATCCCGTCCCTGCTCCAACGCTTGCCGTGCGGTGATAAGAGAACCACTTTGCAGCGCGGCTTCCACCACTAGGCAGGCGCGACTCAAGCCGCTAATGATACGGTTGCGGCGCGGAAAGTTGCTACCGACAGCGGGAGTACCTAATGGAAACTCGGAAACAAGCGCCCCCTTTTCCGCCAGCTCATGGGCCAGTGCGCGATTGCGTGCAGGATAAACAATATCCAGTCCGGTTCCCACCACCGCTATACTGGCTGCGACGCCCCGTAAACCCCCACGATGAGCTGCAGCATCCACACCGAGCGCCATTCCACTGACAATGCAAAGTCCCGCATTACTTGCAGCTTCGGCAAAAGCTTCCGCGTTGGAAAGACCTTGAGGCGTAGCATTGCGGCTACCGACAATAGCAAGTGCAGGCGAATTCAGCAACTCACGTTTTCCTTTAAGATAGAGAAGTGGAGGAGGATCCGGAATGTTGAGCAGCAACGAGGAATAATCGGGGTCAGCCAACGTAATGATCGCATTCTCAGGGTCTTCCAGCCATTTGAGCGTCGCAGCAATTTTCGTTCTGTCCGCCCCTTGAACAATGCTATTCGCCACCTTCGTTTTTACCAGACGCTCTAGCGAAGCAGCTTTTGCGGAAAGAATGTCGGCAGGGCTGCCAAAAGCCGATAGCAATCGTCTTATTGACTCGTCACCGAGGCCATCAATCAAGCCCAGGACAAGCCAGGATTCAATATCTGTTGGCCTCATTTAGTCAACCTATAAATGGCATGATGGTCGCATTGCGTCTATAGCCCAAGCTAACGTGGCCTTTACCGGGGACATTGGTTTTTTAGAAAACCGGAGACAAGCCCAACCAAGCGCCACCTCATCTGGGCTCGAACAACTGCAATCAGACGTTTAGAATACTAGCAATGACTTCGACGAACAGGCTGAGCATAAGCCCCCGACCCAAATCAGGATATAATGGACTTACGTGTGAAAAACACCAACATGGAGACCGAGGACAGGATGGATATTAATTGCGATTCAAATTCTGCATTTAGAATGTTAAATGTGCAAGTTTTTTTATGGCGCTTCTAAAGATATTACAATATCCTGATGAACGACTCCATACGGTAGCAAGCCGGGTACCCGAGATTACGGACGAAATTCGTGCTTTGGTGGATGATATGGCGGAAACAATGTACTCCGCTCCCGGAATTGGTTTGGCAGCGACCCAGGTTGATGTGCACCAGCGCGTAATCGTAATTGATATTTCCGACACCCATAACCAGCTGAACGTATTGATCAACCCCGAAATCACCGCCTATAGCGGTGATTCTGATGACGAGGAAGGTTGTCTATCGGTCCCGGGAGTATTCGGAAAAGTGCAACGTGCCGGGCGGGTTACTGTTGAGGCATGGGATCGCGACGGCAATCCGTTCGTACTCGATGCTGGCGGTTTACTAGCAGTGTGCATTCAACATGAGATGGACCATCTGGTAGGCAAGGTATTTGTCGAATACTGGTCGAGGATGAAGCAATCGCGTATTCAGTCCAAATTTAAGAAACAGCGGCGGAAGATAATGTGAGAAGCAGCTGTTTGACTAACAATGACGATGAATGTGGTTAGCTAGCCACAAAACGGAGTGATCTCAAGGTGCGCGCAACGCGAATCATAGCGTGCGCTCTAGCAGCCTGTCGGACTTAGCGGCTGCATGAGATAATTTCAGTCATTCAAACCACTGCCCCTGTCATGAGCCATTTTCGTTCGATTGACCGCAAGACTGCCTATCTTCTTCCGCCATCGGTAGAGGAATGGCTGCCGGAGGATCACTTGGCACGGTTTATTGTCGAGGTTGTAGAGGGACTGGATCTGATCCGGCTGGAGCAAGGCTACGCGGGCCGGGGCAGTACAGCCTACCATCCGGCACAGCTGCTGTCGCTATTGGTTTATGGTT
>Ga0157370_10008379_pt1 | contig 11151 bp, 7 predicted proteins | sample C35metaG_FD_113463 | JGI IMG/M metagenome (GOLD analysis project Ga0157370, IMG submission 113463) | Corn rhizosphere microbial communities from Kellogg Biological Station, Michigan, USA - C3-5 metaG | ecosystem: Host-associated > Plants > Roots > Rhizosphere > Soil | place: USA: Michigan... | reverse complement strand
TCGCTCAAAACCGAGCTCGAGGCCACGCGGCTCGATCCGACATGGTGGCCGCACGAGGTCACCTTCGCGAACTACCGCGGCCTCTTCGGCGGGTCGCTGCCGTTCCTGTCGTTCTTCATGAACACCGTGCTCGCCTGCCTTGCCACCGCGATCGTTGCCGTCCTGGTCGCGACGCCCGCCGCGTATGCGCTGTCGCGCGCGAAATTCCGGCTGCGAGGCGCCTTCGGCTATTCGATCCTTGTCTTCAGGATGCTGCCACTCGTGGTGCTCCTCGCGCCGCTCTACCTGCTGCTTCTTCGCGTCCACCTGCTCGACAGCGCGCTCGGCTTGATCGTCGGCTTCACGACGTTCGGGCTGCCGTTCGCCGTGTGGATGCTGAAGAGCTTCATCGATGCGCTGCCTGTCGAGATCGAGGAAGCGGCACGCATCGATGGCTATCCGCGCTGGCAGATTCTGCTGAAGGTCATCGCTCCGCTGATCCTTCCGGGCCTGCTCACCACCGGCACGTTCGTCTTCATGGAAGCCTGGAACAATCTCATCTATCCGCTGACGCTCATCACGACGCTCGAGAAGCAGACACTGCCGGCCGCGCTGGTGCTGACGTTCACCGGCCAGTTCAAGACCGACTGGGGCGGGATGATGGCGGCCGCCGTCGTCACGACGCTGCCGTTGATGATCGCGTTCTTCGCCGTCCAGCGCTCGATGGTCCGCGGGCTGACGGCGGGCGCGGTGGCGGGCGCATGAACGGCGCAGCGGCGATAGCCGCAAGCGCGGGAGCAACATCCTGATGGCGCGCATCTCCCTGCGCAACGTCGAGAAGCGCTACGACGACGTCCCGGTGCTGCGCGACTGCAACCTCGACATCGGCGATCACGAGTTCATCGTTCTCGTCGGCCCGTCGGGCTCTGGCAAAACGACATTGCTGCGCATTATCGCGGGTCTGGAGCATGTCAGCGCGGGCGAGCTCTGCTTCGACGGCGTGCGCGTGAACGACGTCGACGTCGGCGATCGCGACGTCGCGATGGTGTTCCAGAACTACGGTCTGTACCCGCACATGTCCGTCTACGACAACATGGCGTTCGGGCTGCGCCGGCGCAAATTGTCCGCCGAAGAGATCGACCGGTGCGTGCGCAGCACCGCGACGATGCTCAATATCGACCCGTTCCTTGCGCGGCGCCCGCGACAGCTCTCGGGCGGCCAGCGCCAGCGCGTCGCGCTCGGGCGCGCCATCGTGCGCGACCCTGCGGTGTTCCTGCTCGACGAGCCCTTGTCCAACCTCGATGCCCATTTGCGCGTGCAGATGCGCGCCGAAATCCTCAAGGTCCACCGGGCCGTCACCGCGACCGCGGTATACGTGACGCACGACCAGGTGGAGGCGCTGACGATGGGCGATCGGATCGCGGTGATGAACGAAGGGCGCATCCACCAGGTGGGCACGCCCGACGAGCTTTACGACTTTCCCGTCAACCGCTTCGTGGCCTCCTTCATCGGGACGCCGGCAATGGGATTCATCGATTGCCGGATTCAGCGCTCGGAAAACGGCATCGACCTCGTCGCCGATTCAACGCGCATCCGGATCGCGGATGCGCAGGCGCATGCGTTGCAGAAAACCGGTTCGCAGACCGTCACCGTCGGCATTCGTCCGGAACAACTCTCGCTTGCGTCCGAGGCGCAGACGCAAACCGCCGGCGTCACGATTCGCGGCAAGGTCGAGGTCGTCGAGATGCTCGGCGCCGAACAGTACGTCCATGTCGCGGTCAGTGGTGGCGCGGTTACCGCGCGCGTGCCGAGAAGCCAGCCGGTCAAGGTCGAGGAGACCGTGACATTCGTTGCGCAGGCGCGCGACCTGCATCTTTTCGACCACGACACCGCTCGGGCATTGCGGTAGCGCGCAAGCGCCGCTGCCCGCGAACGATCCCGCGCTTGCGGCTACATCTTCGGCAGCGTGACGCCCTTCTGACCCTGGTACTTGCCGCCGCGATCCTTGTACGACGTCTCGCACACCTCGTCGGACTCGAAAAAGATCACCTGCGCCACACCCTCGTTCGCGTAAATCTTCGCAGGCAGCGGCGTCGTGTTCGAGAACTCGAGCGTGACATGGCCCTCCCACTCGGGCTCCAGGGGCGTTACATTCACGATGATGCCGCAATTGCGGACGAAGACGCCAGCTTCGAGGGCGAAGTTTCCCGCCTCCGGTACCGTGAGGCAGTACACATCCTGATCGCCCGGCTTGTCGCGTACGGCGACAACCTTGTGATTGCGTGGCGAAGCGCGGCCGCTGAACTGCGCGATGACTTCCGGGAAGCGGCGAAATACAGATCGGTCGCACGCCAACAGCCGCGCTGCCCCTCGAATAGATCCCGTTTCGTCGAGCGCCGCTCGCACGCGTTCGATGTCGATTTCGGGACGGATTCGAATCGCGCGCGCGGTCTCCGCTTGCCGCTTCCGACGCCTGCCGTCGTCCCGCGTCCATGCTGCGGCACTGAGTCGACCTTGCCTGACTCGTTCGTCGGGATCGCGATAGCGCAAGCGAATGTGCGCGGACGCCGGCATGCGCTCGATATTGACGGGACGGTTGTTGCGGCGGTCGAAATCAATGTGATGACGGTGCGTTCCCGGCATATCGCTATAGAAGCCGCCGCGAAGATTCCACTCGTCCGCCAGGCGATGTGTCGGCACGAGGTGGCCGTTCAACGGTTGATAGACCATCTCGTAGCCGCGAAAGAGATCACGATACAGCGGCATCAGCGATTGCCCGGGGCGGAGCGCTGTGGCAGGCAGCATTCGCCCGTCGCGCAACATGAAGTCGTGGTCGGGTGTTGCCGAGATGACCTCGCCGTTATCGAGTTCGACGTCCAGCAATGCATCCCTTCCGATGTACCGCGGGGAGTCGAGGAGCGACACGATGACCCGGCCATGGTCGCCAATGCTGTACCCCCAGAACAACTCGCCCAATTCGGCACGGCGCGCCATCTCCTCGAGCGTCGGACACGTACCGTCAACGAGCGCTACGCGCGTATCGCCCTGGAAGCATCTTGCATACGTCGATTTTCCTAAACACGCCACCAGCACGTTGCGCGGAATGCGGAAATATTCGACCGTGCGCGCGAGCGCGAACGAATTGGGCGGAATGATGCAGACGTCGCCCTTGAAATCGACGAACGAGCCTTCATCGAACTTCTTCGGATCGACGATCGTCGAGTTGATGTTCGTGAAGATCTTGAATTCGTCCGAGCAGCGAATGTCGTAGCCGTAGCTCGACGTTCCGTACGAGACGATACGATGCCCGTTCGCCTCGCGAACCTGGCCCGCCTCGAACGGCTCGATGATCCCGTGCGATGCCGCCATGCGGCGAATCCATTTATCCGATTTGATGCTCATCGCCCTTCGTCCACGTCGACAATCGGCAATTGTTCGAGACGGGCCGCGTCCGCGAGCCGCGCGTCGAAACAGATCATGGCGACCCGGTCTCCAATCTCGTCGCAGAGCCTCAGCGCCGCCGCGAGCTGCAGGGCATCGGCCGCCCGCAGCGGATGGGCAAGCAGAAGCCGGCAAGCCTCGTCGCGCACGCCGACCGACGGCTCTACCTCCAGCCACTGCGCCTCGATGTGACTCAAACGCTCGATGCCGCGCGCGGCTCCCGCACGATCGATTGCATTCTGCCGCAACGTTCGGGCGATTGCCGAGTGGCACTCGACGCGGGTTCCCCACCAAACCGCGACCTCCGGGTCGGCGCCCCACAGGCGGCTCGCGAAGGTCGTCCTTTGCTGCTGAATGAGCAGCGGGACGACGGCCGACGCATCCCAGAACCTCACATCCCTTCCTCGCGCTCGGCAAGCAGAACTGCCACGATATCGGCCCGCGCCTTCGGTGCGGGCCCCAACCGATCGAGGAGACGTGCATCGGGGCGCTGCTTCGGACGACGAATGATTCCGCGACGCTCGAGTTCGGCGAGCCGCGATTCCTGGTCGCGCGCGCCTACCTTGGCAACCGGAACGATACGCGCAACCGGAACCGTTCGATCGAGGATCAGCACCTCTTCGCCGCGCCTGACGTGCTCGAGCAGCGCAGAAAGATGATTCCTGGTCTCGGATATCGTGGCGCGCTTCATCTGGCTATCATAGCCATATAGCGGGCGGACGTCAATATTGCTACGTATTCTGGATCACGATGTTCGGGAATTTCGACGAGAAGTCCTCGGCCTTCTTCGCCACCGAAATGGCGATCTTGCGCGCGATCGCCTTGTACGCCTGCGCCACCGCGCCGTCCGGGTCCGCGATCACCGTCGGCCGGCCGGAGTCGGCCTGCTCGCGAATATGGATGTCGAGCGGAAGACTGCCGAGGAACGGTACGTTGTAGTCCGCGCACATCCGCGCCGCACCGCCTTCGCCGAAGATGTGCTCGGCGTGTCCGCAGTTCGGGCACACGTGGATCGACATGTTCTCGACGACGCCCACGATCGGCACGCCGACCTTCTCGAACATCTTGAGGCCCTTGCGTGCGTCGATCAGCGCGATGTCCTGCGGCGTCGTGACGATGACGGCGCCGGTGACCGGCACTTTCTGCGACAGCGTGAGCTGGATGTCGCCGGTCCCGGGCGGCATGTCGACGATCAGGAAGTCGATGTCGCGCCAGTTCGTGTCCTTCAACAGCTGCTCGAGCGCCTGCGTGACCATCGGCCCGCGCCACACCATCGGCGTATCGGTGTCGATCAAAAAGCCGATCGACATCGCCTGCACGCCGTAGGCTTCCATCGGCTCGAGCGTCTTGCCGTCCTTCGATTCGGGACGTCCCGCGAGCCCGAGCATCATCGGCATTGATGGCCCGTAGATGTCCGCGTCGAGCACACCGACACTCGCGCCTTCGGCGGCGAGTGCGAGTGCCAGGTTTACCGCGGTCGTCGATTTGCCCACACCGCCCTTCCCGCTCGCGACAGCGACAATGTTCTTCACGCCCGGGACGAGCTTGACGCCGCGCTGCACCGCGTGCGGCGTCGTCCTCTGCGCGATCGTCACGCTCGCGCGCGACACGCCCGGTAAGCGCGCAATCGCGTCGTGCACGAGGCGCTTCAGGGACTCGTGCTGGCTTCGGGCGGGATAGCCGAGCTGAAGGTCGACGGCGACATTGCCGCCGTCAACAGTGATCTTCTTCACCGCTTTCGCGGAAACGAAGTCGCGCTCGATGTTCGGATCGACGACTTGCCGCAGGCACTCCTGCACATCCTTTTCGGTGACAGCCATTGCATCCTCTGGTTCGCACGATCAGGCGCGACAACCTGCCGCGCGGATCATCGTCCATTCTAGTCTCCCGTCCCCGGTCGACCGGTGCCGACACTTCCGTTTGCTAGAATTTGCGGTTTTCCGCCCAGCGTCCGCGCCGAAAACCCGCATGCCCGCCACTGCGTCCCGCACGTTGTTCGTGACGACGGCGCTTCCCTACGCCAACGGGCCGTTCCACATCGGCCACATCATGGAATACATCCAGGCCGACATCTGGGTGCGCTTCCAGCGGATGCAGGGACACGCGGTGCACTTCGTGTGCGCCGACGATACGCACGGCGCGCCGATCATGCTGGCGGCCGAGGCCGAAGGCATCACGCCCGAGGCGTTGATCGCGCGCGTCGGCGAATCGCATCGGCGCGACTGGGCGCGCTACCACATCAGCTTCGACACGACGTACTCGACGCATTCGCCGGAGAACGTCGAGCTCGCGCAATCGATTTTCCGTGCACTGAACCGCGGCGGCCTGATCGCGACGCGGACGATCGCGCAGTTCTACGATCCGATCAAGGGCATGTTCCTGCCCGATCGCTACATCAAGGGCACGTGCCCGAAATGCGGCGCGAAGGACCAGTTCGGCGATGCCTGCGAAGTGTGCGGCTCGACGTACGCGCCCACCGACCTGATCGATCCGTATTCGACGCTGACCGGCGCACGACCGGAAATGCGCGAATCGGAACACCTGTTCTTCCGGCTGTCGGCGCCAGAAATCGTCGAGTACCTGAAGCGCTGGACCGCGGCGCCTGCACCGGGACAGTCGCTGCAGCCGGAAGTGTTCAACAAGGTGCAGGAGTGGCTCGGCGACGACGGCAAGCGCCTGGCCGACTGGGACATCTCGCGCGATCCGCCGTACTTCGGCATCGAGATTCCCGATCAGCCGGAAGGCGCGCCGCGCAAGTATTTCTACGTATGGCTCGATGCGCCGATCGGCTATCTCGCTGCACTCAAGAAGCACTTCGATTCAGGTGCCGCGCGCGCGCTCGGCGATACGCGCAGCTTCGACGCTTTCATGGCGGACCCGGCCGTCGAGCAGTATCACTTCATCGGCAAGGACATCGTCTACTTCCACACGCTGTTCTGGCCGGCGATGCTGCATTTCTCGGGACGCAAGACGCCGACGAACATCTTCGTGCACGGGTTCATCACGTTCCAGAGCGAGAAGATGTCGAAGTCGCGCGGCACCGGCATCTCGCCGCAGCGCTACATCGAGCTCGGCCTCGATCCGGAGTGGCTGCGCTACTACCTCGGCGCCAAGCTCAATGCGAGAGTCGAGGACCTCGACTTCAGCCCGGACGATTTCATCGCCCGCGTCAACAGCGACCTGATCGGCAAGTACGTCAACATCGCGAGCCGCGCGGCGAACTTCATCACGCGCTACTTTGGCGGAGCGCTCGCTACACCCGCGGAGGCCGACGCCGAACGCGCGAGCCGGCTCGCGACGGCGCAACTGGAAGCCGACGCGACGCGCGCGAACTACGATGCCCGCGAATTCGGCAAGGCGATGCGCGATGTCATGCGCATCGCCGACCGGATCAACGAATCGTTCGACGCCGCGCAGCCGTGGCTGCTCGCGAAGGACGCAACCAAGCGCGATGCGTTGCAGACCGTCTGCTCGCAGGCACTGCAGGGCTTCCAGTTCCTGAGTGTCATGCTGGCTCCGGTATTGCCCGGCGTCGCGTCACGCGTCGCGCGTGAAGTGTTCGGCCTCGATCGCGATTTCCTGTGGAACGACGCCTGGCGCGAGCCGGCGCGGATCAATGCGTACAAGCACCTGATGGCGCGAATCGATCCGGCGACGATCGACGCGCTGCTCGGCATCGAGCCTGCCGCCGTCATACCGCAGCAGGCCCCCGCCATCGCGAAAGGCGCGGCATCACCTGCTTCATCGGTCGCCGTGTCCGCGGGCGGGCGACCGGCGGAGCCCGGCGCGGCCGCGCAGATCACGATCGACGATTTCGCGAAAGTGGATCTGCGGATCGCGCGCATCGTCGCCGCCGAGGCGGTCGACGGCGCCGACAAGCTGGTCAAGCTGACGCTCGACATCGGCGAGGCGAAACCGCGCACGGTGTTCGCGGGCATCAAGTCCGCATACGGCCCCGAGGCGCTCGTCGGTCGTCTCACGCCGATGGTGGCCAATCTCGCGCCGCGCAAGATGCGCTTCGGCCTGTCGGAAGGCATGGTGCTCGCCGCATCCGGCGAGGGCCCTGGCATCTATCTGCTGGCACCCGACTCCGGCGCGACACCCGGCATGCGCGTCAAATGAAGTGACACCGCTGACCGCAATCGCGGGCGCCATCGCGGCGTGGCTCGTGATCGGCGCGCTCGGGCTCGCGCGACCGCGCAGCCTTCGCGCGGTGCGCGTGCTGTTCCCGCTCGGCGCCGCCGTTGCCGTCGTGGTCGCGGGCGTAGCGCTTGCGGCACTTGGTGACGCGCCCGACATGGCAGTGCTCCCGCTCGGCCTGCCCGACTTGCCGTTTCATCTGCGGCTCGACGCGCTGTCCGCCTTCTTCCTGGTCCTGCTCGGCAGCGTCGCCGCCGCGATCTCGCTTTTTTCCTCGGGCTACTTTCGCGCGGGCGAAGGCACGCCGCCCGGTCTCATCTGCTTCCAGTATCACGCGTTCATCGCGGCGATGGCGCTCGTGCTGATCGCCGACGACGCGTATGTGTTCATGGTCGCGTGGGAGACGATGGCGCTCGCGTCTTTCTTCCTCGTGATGACCGACCACCGGATCCCCGAGATCCGTCGCGCCGGCCTTCTCTATCTCGTCATCGCGCACGTCGGAGCGATCGCCATCCTGCTGTGCTTCGGTGTGCTGCAAGGCGGCCGCGGTGATTACACGTTCGACGGCATGCGCGCGGCCGTGCTCACCGGCGCGTGGCCGAGCGTGGCGTTTTTCCTGGCGCTGTTCGGCTTCGGCGCCAAGGCGGGGCTGTTGCCGTTGCACATCTGGCTGCCCGAAGCGCACCCGGCAGCGCCGTCGCCGGTATCCGCGCTGATGAGCGGCGTAATGCTGAAGACCGCGATCTACGGGGTGTTGCGGGTGATGTTCGACCTGTTGCACGCACAGCTCTGGTGGTGGGGCGCGATCGCGCTGGCGCTCGGCCTCACGACGGCGCTCTTCGGCGTGATCTTCGCCGCGGCGCAGTCGGACATGAAGCGATTGCTCGCGTACTCGTCGATCGAGAACATCGGCATCATCGTCGCCGGCATCGGCCTTTCGGTCCTGTTCAAGGCGAACGACAAGGCACTTCTCGCGGGCATCGCGCTCACCGCCGTGCTGTATCACTCGCTGAACCACGCGTTCTTCAAGAGCCTGCTGTTTCTCGCCACCGGATCGGTGCTGCATGCGACGCGCGAGCGCAATCTCGGCAAGCTGGGCGGCCTCATTCACCGGATGCCGTGGGTCGCCTGGCTGGCCCTCGTGGGCACGCTGGCGATCGCCGGATTGCCGCCGCTCAATGGCTTCGTTTCCGAATGGCTGCTGCTGCAGGCGTTCCTGTTCACGCCAAGCCTGCCGCAATCGTTCGTCAACATGCTGGTGCCGCTCGCCGCCGCGGCGCTCGTGCTCGCCGTCGCGCTTGCCGCGTACGTGATGGTGAAGTTCTACGGCGTGATCTTTCTCGGCCGGCCGCGAGAGCCGAATCTCGCGCACGCGCATGACCCGGGCCCGCGCGAGCGCGGTGCGCTCGCGGCACTGGCCGCCGGCTGCGTGCTGCTCGGCGTCTTCCCCACCGCCGTGATCGGCGCGATCGACCACGTGAACGGATTGCTGCTCGACACCAGCGTTGGCGCCGCCGGCCAGTCTACATGGCTGCTGCTCGCGCCGATGGCAATAGGGCGCGCGAGCTACAGCCCGCTGATCGTGCTCGTGGTCATCGTTGCCGTCGTGCTGATCACGATGGCAGTCGTGCACCGCGTCTGGCACGGGCGCGTGCGCCGCGCGCCGGCCTGGGACTGCGGTTTTCCACTGCAGACAGCGCGCATGCAGGACACCGCGGAAGGATTCGGCCAGCCGATCCGGCAGGTGTTCGAGCCGTTTTTCCGGATGGAACGGCACCTGCCCTCGCCGTTCGACGACACGCCGCGCTACCGCGTGCGCGCGACCGATCACCTTTGGGACTGGCTGTATCTGCCGATCGTGCGCGCGGCCGACGCGGTCGGACGTCTCGCGGGCCTCATTCAGCGAGGCCGAATTGCGGTTTACCTGATGTACAGCTTCGCGACACTGCTTGCGCTGCTGTTCTTCGTGCGATGAACAACGCAGCGGCTTCAGCCGCCGGCGGGGGAGTCCTGTGACTTTCGCCGGGCTGTTCTCGCAGCTCCTGCAGGCGGCGATCGCGCTCGCGCTGGCGCCGCTGCTCGTCGGCTGGGTGAATCAGTGCCGGGCATGGTTGCAGAACAAGCGCGCACCCTCGATCCTCGTTCCCTACCGAACGATCCACAAGCTGTTCGCCAAGAATGCCGTCGTCGCCGATAACGCGTCGCCGATCTTTCGCGTGACGCCGTATGTCGTGTTTGGCGCGATGTGCTGCGCCGCGGCGATCGTGCCGTCGCTCGCGACCGAGTTGCCCTTCGCAAGCGCCGCCGACGCCATCGCCCTGGTCGGCCTCTTCGCGCTGGCGCGCGTGTTCTCGGCGCTGGCGGCGATGGACATCGGGACGTCGTTCGGCTCGCTCGGCGCGCGGCGCGAGATGTTCATCGGCTTCCTGGCGGAGCCTGCGCTGCTGATGGTGCTGTTCACCGCGTCGCTGATCTCGGGCTCGACGTCACTGCCGACGATCGTCGACACGCTCGCGCATCGCGAGCTTGCGATCTATCCGAGCCTCGCCTTCGCCGGCGTCGCGTTCACGATGGTATCGCTCGCCGAGAACGCGCGCATCCCGATCGACAATCCGGCGACGCACCTCGAACTCACGATGATCCACGAGGCGATGCTCCTCGAGTACTCGGCGCGCCATCTCGCGCTGCTGGAATGGGCCGCGGCGCTGAAGCTTTTCAACTACTCGTGCATCGGGCTCGCGCTGTTCCTGCCGTTCGGCATCGCCGAAGGCGCCGACTGGTTGGCGATGCTCGGCGCCGCGCCGGTGCTGATCGTGAAGCTCGTCATCGGCGGCGCGCTGCTTGCGCTGATCGAAACGCTGTCGGCGAAGCTGCGGATTTTCCGCGCGCCGGAGTTTCTCGGCACCGCGTTCCTGCTCGCGGTACTCGGCATGCTGGTGAACCTGCTGCTGGGGAGTTGAGAAGGGTGCAGATCGGTTTTCAGCTCATCAACCTGTTCGCGGCGATCCTGCTGCTGCTCGCGTTCGCGATGCTCGCGCAGCGGCGCGTCGTATCGCTGATCAGCCTTTTCGCCGCGCAGGGCCTCGTGCTCGCCATGTCCACCGCCGTCGTCGCGTACACGACCGGGCAGCCGCACCTGTACCAGTCGACCGCGCTGACGCTCCTGCTCAAGGTTTTCTTCCTGCCCTGGCTGCTGCGCCGGCTGGTGCGAAAGCTCGACGTGCGCTGGGAGTTCGAAGGTCTCATCAACGTGTCGACGACGATGCTGATCGGCATCGTGCTCGTCGTGTTCTCGTTCAATCTCGCGGTGCCGATCTCGCAGCTCGCCAGCACTGTCACGCGCTCGACGCTCGGCATCGCGATGGCCTGCATCATGCTGTCGTTCCTGATGATGATCACGCGACGCAAGGCGATACCGCAGGTGATCGGCTTCCTGTCGATGGAAAACGGGCTGTTCTTCGCGGCGACGAGCGCGACGTACGGGATGCCGATGGTCGTCGAGCTCGGCATCGCGCTCGATGTCCTCGTCGGCATGCTGATCCTCGGCGTGTTCTTCTTCCAGATCCGCGAGCAGTTCGACAGCCTCGACCT
>Ga0157370_10008377_pt1 | contig 11153 bp, 6 predicted proteins | sample C35metaG_FD_113463 | JGI IMG/M metagenome (GOLD analysis project Ga0157370, IMG submission 113463) | Corn rhizosphere microbial communities from Kellogg Biological Station, Michigan, USA - C3-5 metaG | ecosystem: Host-associated > Plants > Roots > Rhizosphere > Soil | place: USA: Michigan... | reverse complement strand
TACATAATTAAACCTTCAGATTGCCGCCTCGGAATATATTAGCCACAAACAAATAAATATTTTAACAGATGAATAAAATTCTTATGTGGTCTATCACGGCTGCTTTGGCAGGATTTCTTTTCGGGTTTGATGTAGTAGTGATTTCCGGTGCAGACAAAAAATTGCAGACACTATGGAACAGTTCAGATGCATTTCACGGAGCAGTTGTAATGGGAATGGCATTGTGGGGAACTGTGATAGGCGCTATTTTCGGCGGGATTCCGACCAATAAATTGGGAAGGAAAAAAACGCTGTTAATCATTGGTGTTCTGTATGCGCTTTCTGCAATAGGAACTGCGCTTTCAAATGATCCATATCTGTTTGCATTTTTCAGATTTATGGGTGGCTTGGGTGTTGGTGCATCTACAATTGCTGCGCCGGCTTATATTTCAGAAATTGCTCCTGCAAAAGATCGTGGCAGAATGGTTTCCCTGTATCAGTTTAATATTGTTCTGGGGATTCTGATTGCATTTTTATCGAATTATTTATTAAGCGGTATTGGTGATAATGACTGGAGATGGATGCTTGGTGTACAGGCAATACCCGCAGCCATTTATACAGTATGTGTTCTCACTATTCCTGAAAGTCCAAGATGGCTGGTTTCTCAATCCAGAATTGAAGAAGCGAAAAAAGTGATGAAAATCCTGAGTCCGGATCAGGATTCTGACACGTTGATCATACAGATGGAGGATGACCACGCAGAATCGCCAAAGGAAAATATCTTTATGAAAAAATACCGTTTTCCGCTGATGCTGGCTTTTCTTGTAGCCTTTTTTAATCAGATGTCGGGAATCAACGCATTCCTATATTATGCACCAAGGATTTTTGGAGAAGCAGGTTTGGGTGAAAAGACCGCACTTCTTAGCAGTATCGGTATTGGTGTTGTAAATATGGTTTTCACTTTGGTTGGGGTAAACCTTATTGATAAAGTTGGAAGAAGAACACTGATGTATTTGGGTTCTGTAGGTTATATTATTTCTTTAGGACTTGTTTCTATGGCGTTTTATTTCCATTGGTCGGGATTGGCGATTCCTATTTTCCTGTTCCTTTTTATTGCTTCTCATGCTATTGGTCAGGGAACGGTGATTTGGGTATTTATTTCTGAGATTTTTCCGAATCATCTTCGCGCATCGGGACAGGCTTTCGGAAGTTCCACACACTGGCTTCTCGCAGCAATCATTCCATCATTGATTCCTACATTATTTTCAACAATAGGAGCAGGAACCGTGTTTTTAGTCTTTACCGTTGCAATGGTATTCCAATTATTATTCGTGATGTTTATGATGCCGGAAACAAAGGGTATATCACTGGAAAAGTTAAGCAAAACACTGACGAAATAGATTTGCACCATCAATATAATAGTCAGAAAGAACACCTATATAATTGAATAATGTGTTTTTAAATATTTCAAAAATTCCTTTTTAAATAATCATAATGAAGAAAATCATATCAACTTTAATCATCGCTGCTACGTTTTATTCCGGGCTCAATGCACAGTCGGTTTCGCAGAAGTCTGAAGAGCAGCTGTACAGACCCAATTATCATTTCACTCCTCAAAAAGGCTGGATGAATGATCCGAACGGAATGTTTTATCTAAACGGAACCTATCACTTATTTTACCAGTATACACCGTTTCAAAACACCCCGGATTTCAGTAAGATGCATTGGGGACATGCCATCAGTAAAGATCTTATACAATGGCAAGAATTGTCTCCTGCAATTGCTTATGATGAGAAAGGGGCAATTTTTTCCGGAAGTGCAGTGGTAGACAAGAATAATACATCTGGTTTTGGTGATGGAAAAAATATTCCCGTGGTCGCAATTTTTACCTATCACGATATGAAAAAAGAGCAGGCCGGAGAAATTGATGCACAGTCTCAAGCGATCGCTTATTCTTTAGATAATGGGAAAACCTGGACGAAATACAGCAACAATCCTGTACTAAAAAATCCGGGAATAAAAGATTTTCGGGATCCTAAAGTTTTCTGGGATGCGAAAAGAAGTCAATGGGTAATGGGAGTGGCGGCTCAGGACAGACAGCATTTTTATGCCTCAAAAAATTTGAAAGACTGGACATTCCTTTCAGAATTTGGTAAAGATTTGGGCGGTCACGGCGGCGTTTGGGAATGTCCGGATCTTTTTCCAATAAAGGTAGAAGGCACCAATGAAGAAAAATGGGTGCTTATCGTTAACATCAATCCTGGTGGGCCGAATGGAGGTTCTGCTGCCCAGTATTTTGTAGGTGATTTTGACGGGAAAACCTTCAAAATGGATGATGTTTTTACAAAGCAGCTCAAAAAAGAAAAAGTGGCCTGGCTGGATTGGGGACGAGATAATTATGCGAGTGTCTCTTTTGATAACGTTCCAGATAACAAAAGAGTAATTATCGGATGGATGTCAAACTGGGATTATTCGCCGAACGTGCCTACTGAAAAATGGAGAGGAAGTTCCACTATCCCTCGTGAAGTAAATTTAAAAAAGACCAAAGATGGTTACATTTTGAAAAATATTCCTGTTTCCCAACTTAAAAATTACGAAGGAAAAACAGTTAAAAAAGAAATCAACCTTGTTTCAGACAAGAAACTTATCAGCAAAGGAGAAATAGATCTTTCCAAAGCAGTTATAAATGTCGATTTCAAAAAAATGACCAAAGGAGTTTACACTTTTAGTTTGAAAAATTCACTGGGAGAACAAGTGATTTTCGGAATTGATAATAATAAGCAAGAACTTTTTATTGACCGTACAAAATCAGGGAAAATCGATTTTAAGGACAATTTTGCAGACAGAATTTCAAAAGCGCCATTATCAAAAAGCTATCAAAATGCGACGCTCAAAATTGTATTGGATAAAACTTCCATCGAAATTTTCTTCAATAACGGAGAAAAGGTCATGACAGAAATCTTCTTCCCGAATGAAATCTTCTCGGAACTGAACTTATCAACAGATACCAAAGGAAGTAGTCTGAACATCAGTGCTCATCAGATTAATATCAAATAAAAACTATAGTATGAAAAAATATAAAATAGCCATCGCCTTATGCCTTCTGCCTTTTTCGTATGTATTTGCGCAGGAAGTCATTAAAGGTAAGGTGGTTTCCTCAAATCAGAAACCGTTGAGCGGAGTTATTGTAACCGTTTCGGAAACCGGAGCCAATACCACAACAGACAGCAGCGGTGCATTTCAGATCAATGATCTGCAAAAAGGAAACACATTAATTTTCACTTATCCTGATCATTCCACCCGTGAAGTTGTGGTAGATGAAAAGACGGTTCTTAACATCGTTTTGGCCGCAGAGAAAATAAAAAGCATAGATGAGGTCATTGTTACCGGATATACCAAGCAGAAAAAAGCAGATATTACGGGTGCAGTTTCCGTGGTGGATATGAAAGACCTGAATAAGCAGTCCGAACCCAATCCGATCAAATCTTTACAGGGAAGGGTAGCAGGTGTTAATATTACAGCTGACGGATCTCCTTCTGGCAGCAACACAAAAGTACTGATTCGTGGAATTGGAACGTTAAATAATACAGATCCGTTATATGTAATAGACGGTGTTCCCACAAAATCGGGAATGCACGAGCTTAATCCGAGTGATATCGAATCGATGCAGGTGCTGAAAGATGCATCTTCTGCAAGTATTTACGGTTCCCGCGCGGCCAATGGTGTGATCATTATCACTACCAAAAAAGGAAAAAAAGGAAAGATGAGAATCGACCTTAATTATTATACGGCATATTCACAATATGCAAAGAAAACAGAGGTTCTGAATGCAAAACAATTTGGACAGGTGCTTTGGCAGGCTAATATCAATGACGGACTAAACCCGAATAACAACAATTTGAGCTACAATTTTGACTGGAGTCTTCAAAATGGTGTTCCGACTTTATTCAACAGCAATGTTCCGGAATATCTGGATGCGGCAAAAACCATAAAATCAGCCGATACCAACTGGTATGATGAGGTTTCGCAAACCGGTGTTGCCAATTCTTTGGATGTTGCTGCTTCCAGTTCTTCGGATAAAGGTTCTTATTATTTCTCTTTAGGATATTATGATAATAATGGAATTGTGAAGCTTACAAATTTCAAAAGATTGTCGGCTCGTGTGAATACGTCTTATAACTTTTTCGACGGAAAGCTTAAAATAGGGGAAAATTTTACTTTCACTAAAACCAACGAACTTATGGATCCGGGAGTTTTAGATCCTGCTTTACGTGCTTTGCCCATCATTCCGGTTCATACCGTAGACGGAATCGGGTGGGGCGGTCCGGTTGGAGGAATGAATGACAGACAAAACCCTGTCAGACTTCTGGAATACAATAAAGACAACGGTTACCAATACCAAAGATTCTTCGGAAATGTCTATGCCGAATTGCAGCCTGTGAAAAATCTGACCTTAAAATCAAGCTTCGGAATCGATCTTTCCAATTATTATAAGAGAATGCTGCAAAGAAGCTATGTTTCGGGTTATCTGCAAAATAAAACCAATGCAGTAAACATCGACCAATCCGACACAGAAAAATGGACATGGACTAATACCGCACAATACACCGCAAAAGCGGGAAATCACCATTTTGATGTGTTGGCTGGAATGGAAATGTACAAGGATACATATAAAAATACCTGGCTGAGAAAAGAAGGGTTTTTGATCGAAACACCGGATTACATGTATCCCGATGCGGGAACAGGAGATGCTTTCAACGGCGGCGGCTCAACGTATTACAGCCTATTGTCCTACTTCGGAAAATTCTCCTATGATTATGACAATCGCTATCTTTTCTCTGCAACAATGCGTTATGACGGCTCTTCAAGGTTCGGTAAAAATAACCGTTTCGGAACTTTTCCTGCATTCTCGGCAGGATGGAGAATCAATAAAGAACATTTTGCAGAAAATCTGATTCCGTTTTTCTCAGATTTGAGGGTAAGAGCAGGTTGGGGACAAACCGGAAATCAGGAAATCAGCAATTCGGCGGTTTACTCGCTGTATATAGCAAATTATGCGGGAGGAAATCCAACGTGGGCAACATCTTACGGAACGGCTTACGATATTTCCGGTGTCGGAAGCGGATTACTTCCATCAGGTTTTATTGCAACGCAGACAAAAAATGACGATCTGAGATGGGAAACTACAACGCAGACCAATCTAGGTCTGGATTTCGGATTCTTTAATCAAAAATTGACGGGTAGTGTCGATGTTTATAAAAAAGCTACAAAAGACATTCTTGTATTGCCACCTTATCTTGGGGTGATCGGCGAAGGAGGAGACCGATGGATTAATGGTGCTTCTATGGAAAACAAAGGGATTGAAGTTGCATTGTCTTATCAGAATGAAACTGCTGGTGGTTTCCGTTACGAAGTTTCAGGGAACATCTCGATGAACCGCAACAAAATTACCGAACTTCCGCAATCGGTTATCAACAATTATGGCGGAAACGGAACAACAGACAATATTCTGGGGCGACCTGTCAACTCAATGTACGGTTATGTTGCCGACGGACTTTTCAGAAGTCAGTCAGAGGTGGATAATTCTGCAAGTCAGCCCGGTAAAGGTTTGGGAAGGATTCGCTATGCGGATTTAAATGGTGACGGTATCATTAATGACAAGGACAGAACGTGGATTGGTAATCCGAATCCCGGATTTATGTATGGCATCAACCTCAACTTTTCATATAAAAACTTTGATCTTTCAACATTCTGGCAGGGCATCGGTGATGTGGATGTGATTAATTCAAAAAAATATCAGACTGATTTCTGGAGTGTTGATGATGTAGGATCCAATAAAGGAACAAGACTTCTGAATGCTTGGTCGCCCCAGAATCCCGACTCAGATATTCCTGCGCTTACGACAGTTGACAGCAATGCAGAATCCAGATTCTCATCCTATTATGTAGAAAGCGGAAGTTATTTGAAGTTGAGAGTTTTACAGTTGGGTTACACGTTCCCGAAATCTTTAATGGAGCAATATCACATCACCAATTTCAGGATGTATGCAAGTGTCCAGAATCTTTGGACGATAAGATCAAAAAACTTTACAGGAATAGATCCTGAAACACCGGCATTTGGTTATCCGTTGCCACTAACGTTCAATTTTGGAGTTAATTTTTCCCTATAAATTTTAAATAATAAAAAATGAAAAAGAATATACTTTTAACAATAGCTTTTGCCTTTTTGCTTGGGACTACTTCCTGCAACGATTTTCTGGACAATGAGCCGAGAGGTGTTCTGTCGGAAGCCGATGTGGTAACGCCCCAGAATGTCGATGGCTTCGTTGTCGCAGCGTATGCATCTCTCGGAAACGATCATTATGATACGCCTTTCAGCCTTTGGCCGTATGGAAACGTCCGTTCTGATGATGCGTACAAAGGAGGAAGCGGAACCAATGATATCCAGACCTTTCACTTTTTTGAAATTTCAAATAATATTCGTTCAGATTTTGGTGAATTAGACAGATTATGGTATCTCAATTATGTAGGGATTTCCAGATGTAACAAAGCTATTGCCGCACTTAAACAGCTTTCAGACTCTGAATATCCGAATAAGCAAAAGCGGATCGCCGAGATGAATTTCGTAAGAGGACATTACTACTTTTTACTGAAAACATTATTTAAATATGTGCCTTATGTAGATGAAAATACACCAATTGATGAGTACCCGAAAATATCAAACAGAGCAAAAACCGACCAGCAGTTATGGGAAGCTATTGCGTCTAATTTTGAATTTGCAGCTGCTAATCTGCCAGCAACACAGTCGGAAGTCGGAAGGCCAAAGAAAAGTGCGGCCTATGCTTATCTTGCTAAAGTAAGGTTGTATCAGGCTTATGAACAGGATGATAACTATACGGTAAACCAGGTAAATCCAGTAACGCTTCAGAAATCTATTGACGCTGCCAATCAGGTAATTGGAAATTATACATTGGAGCCAGATTTTGGATATAATTTTATGCCCGGAACACACGAGAACGGCCCGGAGGCAGTCTTTTCTATTCAATATTCTGACAATGACGGAACGCTTTTCGGAAGGCTAAATTTCGGCGATATGCTTTCTGTGCCGCAAGGTTTGGGATGCTGCGATTTTCATAAGCCAAGCCAAAATCTTGTGAACGCATTCAAAACGACACCACAAGGGTTACCGATGTTCGATACTTTTAACGATGCAGATCTCAATTATAATCAGCTAAACAGTTATAAAGTAGATCCTAGATTATATCACACCGTTGCTTTGCCCGGACTGCCGTGGAAATATGATGAAAACAAAATCTTTCAGGAAAGTTGGAGCAGAAGTCCCGGAACTTATGGATATTATTCTTCATTAAAAGAAAATGTGCCTGTAGGATGCGGTTGTACCGTGAATGTAGACCCTTTCTACGGAAATTCAAAAAACAGAATCATTATTAGATATTCTGATGTTTTGCTGATGAAAGCTGAAGCATTAATTGAACTCGGACAAATCAACGAAGCGTTGCCATTAATCAATCAGGTGAGACAGCGAGCTGCAAATAGTACGGTTCTTACAGGAAGTTACACTTCAAACAATTTAATCAGTAAATATGAGCCAGGAGTAAACTGCACCTGGAATCAGGATTTTGCCAGAAAAGCATTGCGATGGGAGAGAAGAATGGAGTTTGCAATGGAAGGAAGCCGTTTCTTCGACCTTGTGAGATGGGGAACGACGGCAGGAACAATGAATAATTATTATTCCGGTGAAAAAGCAAAACGGTCTTACTATTCTCAGGCCGGATTTGACCACGGAATTGAAGAATATTGCCCGATTCCTTTGTCACAAATCAATTTCAGCCAAGGCCTTTACCAGCAAAATAATGGATATTAAAAACAAAATAAAAATGATACTCAAAAATAAAATTGTGGCTTATATAATGAATTCCAGTTCAAGGAATCTTATCTTAATAAAAAATGAAGTATTTTTATTTCTTAAGATATCATTCTATAATATCAATATTAAAAATCCCAATTAATGTTTATCAATAAGAAAATTAATGTAATAAGTTTTGGAGAAGTACTTTTCGATGTTTTCGGAGAAGAGAAAAAAATTGGAGGAGCACCTCTTAATCTTGCTCTTAGAACAGCTTCGTATGGTTTTCCGGTGTCAATGATCAGTGCAGTAGGAAATGATGAAGACGGAGAAGTAATCCTGGAGTACACCAAAGAAAATGCTCTTGAAGCCGGCGGAATCATTGTTTCTCCGGAACATGAGACAGGGATTGTTCAGGTTTCTTTAAATGAACGCGGATCTGCAACTTACGAGATTAAATTTCCTTCCGCTTGGGATTTTATTGTTGTTGACGAAAAAATAATGAATACCGTAAAAGAAGCCGATGTTTTTTTCTATGGAAGTCTTGCGTGCAGAAATGATGTTTCCCAAAAAACACTTTTCTCTATATTAGATACCAATGATACAATGTTTAAAGTTTTCGATGTTAATTTGAGAAAGCCGTTTTATGATATTCAGCTTCTGGAAAAACTTATGAACAGGGCAGATTTTATCAAATTTAATGATGAGGAAATACTTGAAATTGCTGCCGGAATGGGATTTGAATCCGATGATCTGGAATCAAATATCAAGTTCATATCAGAAAAGACAAATACTAAGGCAATCTGTGTAACGTTAGGAAAACACGGATCAATATTACTCTGGCATAATCAGTTGTATAGACACGAAGGTTATCCTGTGAAAGTAGCAGATACAGTAGGCGCGGGTGATTCTTTTTTGGCAAGCCTTATTGCAAAATTGCTCTCAGATAAAAATCCAGTTGATGCTCTAAATTTTGCCAGTGCCGTCGGAGCTTTAGTAGCGAGTTACTCCGGTGCAAATCCTAGAATAGAAAGTTCTGAAATAGAGATGTTTCTTAAGCAGAACGCTTGTTGATTTGTTAATTAATTTTTAATATTCCGATAATAAAACAAAACTCCTTGAAATAGAGGAGTTTTGTTTATTTAGATTTATCGTCAAATGATACTTCTTATAAATCTTAATATGAATTATTTGATCATAAAATAATTAAAAACGGCGCCACTTGTATTAAAGTGGCGCTATTCGGTTACATGACAAAGACAGACGTTTTATAAATGACTTCGTTCATTTGAGCCAAATGAAACAGAAATCAGAAAGTTTTTTTATCAGATAATTTTCTTGTAGGTGAAGTTTCCTGCATTTAATTTTAAGTTTTAAAAACAGTCGAAATTGACACAATTGATCTATCGTTTGCTTTAATTGTCTTTTACTTTCACACAAAGATTTTACGAATAATATAATAGAATGTTTGGATTTGCTAAGAGCTTTTTCTTTAAAGGTTGAAAGAAAGATGATTTACTTATATTTGCTTCGCAAAGCAAATTCAAATGTTCAAAAAAATAAGCACTGTATTTTTCCTTGGCTTCTTTACAGTTTTTTGTTCGGCCCAACAGTTTCGGCCTTCAAAATCATCTGAAATTTACCGCGACCTCAAAACTCTGAAAAATTTACCTAAAGTTTTATACTTAGCTGCTCATCCTGATGATGAAAATACGGGATTACTGTCTTGGTTGATCAACGATCAAAATGTTGAAACAGGCTATCTGTCTTTAACCAGAGGCGATGGTGGTCAAAATTTATTAGGCACAGAACAAGGTGCTGCATTGGGTTTAATCAGAACGCATGAGCTTTTAGAGGCAAGAAAATTAGACGGTGCCCAGCAGTTTTTTACCCGTGCGATTGATTTTGGGTTCTCTAAAAACACGACTGATACCTTTAAACAATGGAATGAAGATAGCATTATCGCTGATGTGGTTTGGGTCATCCGTAAATTCCGTCCTGATGTGATCATTTGTCGTTTTCCGCCTACTGCGGCGGCAGGTCACGGACAGCACGCGGCTTCGGCTGTGGTTGCAGAAAAAGCTTTTAAGTTGGTAGGCGATAAAACGGCTTTCCCAAATCAACTAAAATATGTGAATGTATGGCAACCAAAACGTATCCTGTGGAATACTTTCCGCTTTGGTGCAGTTAATACAACCGCTGAAAATCAACTGAAAGTTACCGTTGGGCAATATGATGCACAACTGGGAATGGGCTATGGTGAATTGGCAGGATTAAGCAGAAGTTTACATAAAAGCCAAGGTGCAGGAACACAGTCTGTAGCAGGCATTAAAACTGAATATTTTTCTCATGTTAATGGCGAACCTGCAAAAGAAACACTTTTTGACGGAGTAGCTAAAACCTGGACTGCAAAAGGAAACGCTGATATCGATCAATCATTGGATAAAATTATTTCCGCTTTCAACTTCAATAATCCTGAGCTTAGCTTGCCTGCTTTGCTTGCTTTGCGAAAAAAGGTAATGACGTTACAAGATTCAGAAATAAAAAAGGATAAAATTAAATCTCTCGATAATATTATTTTAAGCTGTGCAGGGTTTATGGGTGAAGTTGTTACTAATCAGGCTGAAGCTGTTGCCGGAGAAAATTACAGTTTTAGGTTAAATCTGATTTCAAGAGCTGATAATCCTGTCGTTTTAGAAAATGTAAAATGGTTGAATCAATCAGAAAGCTTCAACAGAAAATTGTCAAAAGATTCTTTAATTACCATTCAACACGAAATTCAGATTCCTGCAGATGCGGCACTCACAGAACCTTACTGGCTGGCAAAACCAGCCACGAATGCGGCAACTTTCTCTGTTCCGAATGATACTTTAGTCGGTTTGCCGGAAGCAGAATCACCACTGAATGTTTTGCTTGGTTTAAAAATCGGCTCGGAAAAGTTTCAGGTTAAACTTCCTTTATCTTTCAAGAAATTAGATCCGGTGCGTGGTGATGTGGTAGAAGCCTTCCGCATTGTTCCTGCATTGGAACTGAAATTTACAAAACCGCTTTATCTGGTCAAAGAAAATGAAGATTTACATTTAAGTTTAAATTTTAAGGTTAATTCCAACAAACAGTTCAATAATGGAAAAGTAAATCTGATGCATAATGGAGAACGATTAGGCGGCGGTGATTTAAAATCCATTAATGGGAAAGATTTTACCATTGAGTATGTCATTCCAAAAGCTAAAATTGCCTCAATAAAATCAAATCAGTTACAATTGGATGCCAATTTTATTGCAGATGGAGTAACTTATAATAAAAATAAG
>Ga0157370_10008376_pt1 | contig 11153 bp, 6 predicted proteins | sample C35metaG_FD_113463 | JGI IMG/M metagenome (GOLD analysis project Ga0157370, IMG submission 113463) | Corn rhizosphere microbial communities from Kellogg Biological Station, Michigan, USA - C3-5 metaG | ecosystem: Host-associated > Plants > Roots > Rhizosphere > Soil | place: USA: Michigan... | reverse complement strand
GCATCGATCTCGACTTCGTCGGCATGGCCGACGATCAAGCGCTGGAGGCTTCGGATCTTGTCGTCGAACGACGAGAGCGACATCAGTTGCCCCTCGATCGGCTGCCATTCGACAAACGGATAGATCAACAGGCAACCGCCGTGGTCGGCGGTGATGATCACGTGGCCGCTGTCGCCGGAGAGACCTTCGCGATGCCGCGATGGAATCGCGAGGCGGCCCTTGACGTCGAGCACGAGCTCCGAGACGCCGCGAAAGACGATGCGGCGCAACGGCGCTTCGCCCGCGCCCCCGCCCGTCATGTCGCCGTTGCCGCCGCCTGCCACCGACCTCGCCTCCGCCCTGAAGTGAGCGCTTATTCACGCGAGGAACGGTGGGCGATCGGTCTCGCCGATGCAACCTGCCCGTTCCCCCCACTTCAACCCACTTTTTACCACTCGGGCGAACTATACGTGCATCACGGTTGGCCGGTCAACGTTTTTCTGATGCCGTAACAATGACTTAGGCGACAAATGCAACAACTGTGTTTCGCTTGAAAATGATAGACTTACGAACGATATTGAATGCGCTTTCCCACTTGGAGCGCAATTTCAGCGCTCGATCGTACGTTCGTTCGGGCGTTCACGTGTCCCGGCTGTTGTTTTCGCGCACATTATGACAATGCGCTAATCGGCGATGGCTGGCCGCGGGTCCGCGTGCACGGGTAGACTCGGCAACCGGCCGCTCCCGGGTTTTCGAAAAATCGCGTTCGGAACCTCGGCAGCCATCGACGATTCAGATACCGAGCAGGAGGTCCTGTGCGACTTGCTGGCATCATCTGCGCCATCGCCGCCGTCACCGTTGTCGGCGGCTGTGCGTTACGCGAAACGCGTGACGACTATGCGTTCTCGCGGGCCAACGACGGCTTGTGGGGCGACGAGCCGTTCGAGTTGATCGATTGGAATTTCCCCACCTCCCGCAATCAGCCGCCGATCGAGGCGCCCAAGCGGCTTCGCCTGGAGCGGACCGCGATCGGCGTGACATGGGCGATACGCAACCCACTGCCGCTATCCGACAACCTGGCGCCGCGCGACGCTCCTCCGGCGCTGGAAGGGACGTCCGGTGATCCGCGATCGCAGGCCAAGCCTGCCGATCGCAGCGCTGCTGACGGTTCCGCTGCTGATCGCGAGCGGCGCGCCGCTCGCTGAACCGCCCGCCTCGCAACCGTCGGCGCCCGCGCATCATGCGGGCGTCTTGCGTTATCACGTCGACATCGATGCACCGAAGACGGTGCGCGACACGCTCGCCGCGAGCGTCGACCTGGTTCGCTGGCAAAGCTACGACCAGATGACGGAAGGCCTGTTCGATGCGCTGACGACCAACGCGATCGACCAGGCGAAGGAAGCCGCGGCAACCGAAGGCTACTTCTCGGCGGACGTCGCCGTCGACGTCGATCGCAACGCATCGCCGATCGCCGTCAAGCTGCGCGTGACGCCCGGCCCGCAGGCGCACGTCGCGTCGGCGAATCTCGACGTGACGGGTGCGGCGGCCACCGATGCAAAAGGTCGCGACGCGATCGCGCAGATGAAGCGCGAATGGCCGTTGCAATCCGGCAGCGCGTTTCGCCAGTCGGTATGGGAGAGCGCGAAGACGCAGGCGGTCGCTACGCTTGCCGGCAACGCGTTCGCGGCGGCGAAACTCACGTCCAGCGAGGCGCGCGTCGATCCGAAGCAAAACAGCGTAGCCATCGACGTCGGGATCGACAGCGGCCCCGTCTTTCACGTCGGCGATCTCGACATCCAGGGCTTGTCGCGCTACCCGGCCGATCTCGTTCGCCATTACCGCTCGCGAAGGCCCGGCGATCGCTATTCGGTTGCCGACCTCGACCAGTTCGTGCGCCGCTTGAACGGCACCGGCTACTTCGCGAGCGTGCATGCGGTCGTCGACGCCGATCCGGCGACCGCCGACGACGCACCGGTGCACGTGAGCGTCATCGAAGCGCCGCCGAAGAAGCTCGAGGTCGGCATCGGCTACTCGACCGATACGCAGTTTCGCGGCAACGTCAGCTACCGCGACGTCGACGTGGGCCACCGTGCGATCCAGATGTACGTCGACGCACGCCTCGAATCGAAACTGCAGAACGCATCGGTGCGATTCGTCGAGCCCCCGGCCGAGAACGGCTGGTCGCGGTCGACGTTCGCGCGCGTCGAGCACACCGACATCAGCGGCCTCGTGACGAAAACGGGCGCAACGGGCGTGCGGATGAGCTCGCTCGACGAGCGCAATCAATGGCAATACGGCGCGGCGTTCTACGTCGACCAGGAGAATCCCGCTGGATTGGCACCCGAGAGCTCGCGCGCGCTCTATGTCGACGTCGAGCGCGCATGGCGCCGCGTCGACGACCTCGCCGCACCGACGAAGGGATACATCGCGCTGGCGCAATTGGGCGTCGGTGTCCCCGGCGCATCGACGCGCGGCTTCGAGCGCGTCATCGTGCGCAGCGCGTTCTGGCAGCCGCTGTCGCGCCTGTGGTCGCTGACCGCACGCGCCGAAGCCGGCGCGGTGATCGCCGGCGATCGCAACGACATTCCATCGGAGCTCCTGTTCCGCACGGGCGGCGACACGACGGTTCGCGGCTATGCGTTCGAAAGCCTCGGCCTGCACGTGGGCAGCGCCGTCCTGCCCGTGCGCTACTACACGGTGACGAGCATAGAGGCCACGCGCTGGATCAACGATTCGATCGGCATCGCGACCTTCGTCGATGCCGGCAATGCATTCGACGAGATCGCCGATTTCAAGCTCGCCGTCGGCTATGGTGTCGGCGCGCGCCTGCGGACACCGATCGGACCGTTCCGCCTCGACGTGGCGTACGGCGAGCAATCGCGCCAGGTGCGACTGCACTTTTCGGTCGGTCTCGCGTTCTGAGCCTGCATGACGTCCGAGTCGCAAGACGCCGCCGCGCGCAAGCCTTCGCATCGCCGTGGCGCGCTGATCGCGCTCGGCATCGTCGCGGTCGTCGTCGTCGCGATCGTTGCGGCCGTCGGCTGGGCGCTGAGCGAGCAGGGCCTTCCGTTCATCATCGATCGGATCGTTGCGCGCTCGGGCGGTCGCGTCAGCGTCGAAGGACCGAGCGGTTCGCTCGCCGGCACGATGCGCTTTCGTCGCATCACCTGGCACGGCGCCGATGCGACGCTCGTCGCCGACGACGTCGTCGTCGACTGGAATCCCGGCACGCTGTTGCACAAGCATCTGTCGATCCGCGGCCTCGGTGCGCGCCACGTCGATCTGTCGATCAAGCCGGCGCCTGAAGGCAAGCCGGCGGCGCCGCCGACCGATCTTTCGTTGCCGCTCGCCGTCGACATCGACCGCCTCGACGTCGGCAGGCTCGATTGGCACGCGGGACCGCGATCCGGCAGCATCGAAGGATTCGAGCTCGGCTATTCAGGCGATGCGAACGCGCACCACTTGCGCGACGTCGCGCTCGTGTCCGAGTACGGCGCGCTGCACGCGAACGTCGATATCGGTGCGCGCGCGCCGCTGCCGTTGTCGGGCCGTGCAACGCTCGAAGGAGCCGGCAAGCTGGCCGGCGCGAACGCCGACATCACGCTCGATGGGCCGCTCGCGCGGCTCGACGTCGCCATGCGCGGCACGTACCGCGACGCGGCCATGTCGCTGCAGGCGATCGCGACGCCTTTCGCGACGACGCCGTTCGCATCCGCAACCGTGGAGTTGACCGGCGTCGATGCATCGACATTCGACGCATCGTTGCCGACGACGCGTGCACGCCTGCATCTCGCATTCGCGCCGCAAGGCGATGGCATCGCCGGCAACGTCGATCTCGTCAACGATGCGCCCGGTCCGATCGATGCGCATTCGCTGCCGCTCGCGCATCTTTCTGCGAAGTTCGCGCTGGACCGGGAAGCGTTGACACTCGATGCGATCGACGCAACGCTCGCCGGCGGCAGTGCGCGCGGCGATGGCCGCATCGCGCTCGGTGCGCCGCGCTCCGTCCACTTTTCGCTTTCGATCGCAGATCTCGACCTGGCGCGGCTATCGACGAAGCTGACGGCGACGCGCCTGTCGGGGCGCATCGTCGCCGATGCGGATGCGAAGCGCCAGACGGCCGAGGGCGACGTCCGTTATCGGGACATGACGCTTGCGTTCGCGGCGGCCGTTGCCGATGGCCGCGTCGACGTGTCGCGCTTTCGCGCCAGTGCCGGCGCGGGATCGCTCGCCGGGTCGGCGCAGTTCGCATTGAACGACGCGAACGACTTCAGCGTGCGCGCGACGATGACGCGCCTCGATCCATCGCGCTTCGCCGCGGTACCGAGCGCGTCGCTGGACGGCACGTTGACGGCGAGCGGTGCCGTGCATCCGCAATTGCGCGCCAACGTCGACATCGGTTTCGCACCGTCGAGCCGTCTCGAAGGTCTTGCGTTATCGGGCAGCGCGAAGGCGAACGTGACCGCGCGCGCGATCTCGCATCTCGCTGCGGAGCTTGCGCTCGGTACGGCGCATTTGACGGCCAATGGCGCCGCCGGGGCGCCGGGCGATCGACTCGCGTTCACGCTCGATGCGCCGCGGCTCGCCGACGTTGCACCGCTGTTGCCAGCATCGGTGCCGCAGCCGATCGCCGGCGCATTGCGGATGAGCGGCCATCTCGCGCTCGATCGCAGCGCGGTCGGCGGCGACGTGATCTGGCGCGCGCAATCGCTGCAGCTCGGACGCTATGCGCTCGCCACGCTGGCCGGGCATGCATCGCTCGCGGCCGCCGCCCCTTCGCGCACGACGCTTGCCACGCGCGCAATCGATTTGGCCGTCGATGCGACGAACGTTGCAATGCCCGGGCGCACACTCGATGCGGTACATGCGAGCGCGACCGGCACGCTTCTTCGCCACCACGCGGCATTCGCGCTTCGCGCCGGCGACGTCGACGCGACGATGACGCTCGACGGATCGGTGCAAAACGCCGACCGCCTCGCCGACGCGTCGTGGACCGGGACCGTCGCATCGCTCGACAATCGCGGTACCGTGCCGGTGCACGTCGCCGGCAACGCCGCGCTCACGCTCCGCCGCGGCTACGCGCGGATCGAGCACGCGCAGGTCGACATCGCCGACGGACGCGTCAATGTCGGCGAGTTCATCTGGAACGGCGGCCGCATCACGACGCGCGGCGCGTTCACCCGCATTCCCGTCGCGTCGGCCGCGCGTCTCGCGGGGTATGCGTTGCCCGTCGAATCGACGCTCGTGCTCGGCGGACAGTGGTCGATCGCCGCTTCGCCGCGGCTCACCGGCGACTTCTCGATTGCACGCGAAAACGGCGACATCCGGGTCGACGTGCCGTCGGGAGCAACGACGAAGCGCGAAGGCGTCGGCATCACGCAACTCGCGCTGCGCGGGACGTTCCACGACGATGCGCTCGACGCGCGGCTGTCGTTCGCGTCGACGCGCGCGGGCAGCGCGAGCGGAACGCTCAGCGTCGGCAGCGTAAGCGATGCCGCATTGGGGAAGATCGACCGTGCGGCGCCGCTTTCGCTCGCACTCCGCGCCGAACTCGCGTCGCTCGCCGTGTTTCAGCCGTGGTTCGGCACCGTCGCCGCGGTCGATGGCCGCGCGGCGCTCGACGTGAAGGCGACAGGCACGGTCGGCACGCCGCTATGGTCGGGCTCGCTCGAAGGGATGGCGCTGACGATCGATGCGCCACAGTACGGCGTGCACATCGAGGACGGCGAGTTGCACGCGCATCTGGCCGATCGCGGCGTCGCGCTGGACGCACTGCGTTTTCGCGGCGGCGACGGCACGTTCGAAGCGAGCGGCATGATCGCACTGCCCGGCAACCGCGGGACTGCGCAGACGCACGTGACGTGGAAGGCGCAGAACCTGCTCATCGCGAACCGTCCCGACCTTCGCTTCGTCGTCGACGGCAGCGGCGCCGTCGCGCTGGCCGATCGGCGCCTGGCACTTCGCGGCAGCATGACCGTGGTCGAAGGCCATGTCGAATACGAGCCGCAACCGAGCGGCAGGCTCGCCTCCGACATCGTGATCGAGGGCGAGCCGCGCATCGATCGCAATGCGAGCGGCAAGCATCCACCGCTTGCGCTCGACGTCGAAATCGATCTCGGACGCAACCTGACGTTCGAAGGCGAAGGGCTCGATGCACGCCTCGCCGGCCGCATTCGCGTCACGACGGACGCGAATGGCAACCTGCACGCGAACGGGACGATCCGCACGGTCAACGGCACGTACATCGCATTCGGGCAAAAGCTCACGATCGACCGCGGACGCGTCATCTTCGACGGTCCGCCCGACAATCCGGCGCTCGACGTCGTCGCGCTGCGCAAGAACCTGGCGGTCGAAGCCGGCATCGAGATCACCGGCACGGTGAAGGTGCCGCAGGTGAGGGTCACCTCGAACCCTCCGGTTCCCGAGAACGAAGCACTCGCGTGGCTCGTGACCGGACAGGGTCTGAACAGCGGCGGGCGCATCGATTACGGAGCGCTCGGCGCGGCGTCGGCAGCGCTGCTCGGCCGGCACGGCAAGCCGTTCACCGCGAACGTCGCGCAGCGCCTCGGCCTCGACGAGATTTCGCTGCAGACAAGCAGTTCGGGCACGAGCGGCGCGCAGGGGACCGCCAACCAGGTCGTCGTGTTCGGCAAGCGCATCAGCGATCGCCTTTCGCTCGGCTACGAGCAGGGCCTGTCGCTTGCAAGCAGCGCGGTGCGGCTCGAGTATGCGTTGTCGCGCCAGGTCACGCTTCGCGCGGAAGCGGGAACGACGAGCGGCATTTCGATCGTCTACCGAAGGAACTTCCGCTAGCTCGACGGCGCGGCGTTCTGCGCGGCGTGCGGCGTGATGTCGAACAGCACGTTCGCGAGCATTTCGTAGATCGCGTAGTAGCTCTGCTGCAGGCCGCCGGCGGTGGGAAGAAAATCGGTGACCCTCGTTGGAACGGGTGGCGGAGCTGCGATCGGCGCGGGCATCACATCGACGCCCTGTGCCTCGAATTCCTTCCGCGAACGCGGGAAATCGAAGCTGTTTCCGACGAGCACGATGCGGTGCACGCCGTCGGCTGCCAGCATCCTCGCCGAATCGACGGCATTCTCATGCGTGTTGCGGGCATGCGCCTCGATCCAGCGCACCGGAACGCCGAACTCGTGCACGAGCACGTTGCGCATCAGAATGGCTTCGGGTGGCGCGCCCTGCGTCGGGCCGCCGGAGACGAGCACAGGCAGTTTCGTCAGGCGTGCGAGGTACGCGCCGTAGCGCACGCGCTCGAGCGTGATCGGGCTGACGGTCGCGCCGCCGTACTCGGGCGCGTAAAAGCGCGTACCGCCGCCGAGAATCACGATCGCTTGCGCATTCGCCGTCGCCGACGCGATATGCAGCGGCGGCGAACGGTCGAGAAGACGCACGAGAAAATCGGCGACGGCCGGCGTTGCGAGCACCCACAACGCAACGACGCCTGCAAGCGCGATGCGCCGCCCGGCGCGCGGATGGCGACCCGCGATGCCGAGCCCGACTACCGCCAGCAGCAAGGGCATGAACGGCGGCAACACGAGAAGCTTGACCGAGTATTTGAGCCAGAATAACGGTGGCATTGCATGCATTCCCAGCGGCAACGTGGATCGTATCGTGGTAACCCGCGTGCCGGTTTCGCGGCCGATGGGGCGACGAGGCGCGCGACGAACATCCGGACCGCGTTGCGGTCCACCGGATGTCCCGCCCGCGGAACTCTAGCCGGATTCGGCGCAGCGGGGTGGCCGGTGTCGGCCGGCTTTACATCCGAAACCCGGCGCAGTCGACCTTTGATCGCAAGCTTTTGTTTTTTGTCGGGCTACGGCCGTTTCCACCCGATGGAACGACGATTGCTTTCCATTAGCGCAAATGGCACTTCCCCCTGAAATTCCCCGCAACGGGCAGGACGCGGAGCAGCCGAAATCCGACGCGCGACGCCGCCTCTTGCAGGGTGGACTCGCCGCCGGGTCGGTAGTGATGACGGTTGCGAGCCGCCCGGTCCTCGGACAAGTCGCCTGCCTGACGCCTTCCGCATCGACGTCGATGCCCACGAGCGGCAACGCGCCGACGCAAGCCTGCAGCGGCCTCCAGCCCGGCCAGTGGCAAGCGATGGGCACGCAGTGGCCGTCGCCTTACGTGGGCATCGTGCCCGGCGCGACGGGCAACGACTCGGCTGCATCGGGCAGCGACCCGGGATGCGGAACGACGACGACCGTCGTCACGGCGCCCCCGCCAGCGACGACGTCAAGCTTCTCGCTTCGCACGTCGAGAGGCGTATACGGCAGCTCGCGACTCGGCTCGACGACTTCCACGCCGTCGACGTCGACATCGGGCACCGAATGCGGGTCGACGACCACGACGACGTCTGCGCCGCCGCCAACCACCACGTCGGGCGGCACGCTCTCGCCGCTGATGCAGATACGCCAACAGCTGCTCGGGGTTGCGCCGGCCCCCGTTGCGCCAACGACGGCGCCGTCGGCTCCGACGGCCGCGGCGATGACGAGCCCAACGACCACGTCCACGTCGAGCGGGTCGACCTTCTTCGGCACGTCGAGTACCGGCATGCGTCGAGGCAGCACGACGCAGGGCTCGACGACGAGCACGCCCTCGACGTCGACGACCTCGCCGGTCACGAATCCGGCGCCGCCGGGATCGAATGGAACGCCGTTCCACAGCACGACGACCGGCTTTGGCGGCAGCACGTTCGGCACGCAGACGATGATGGACGTCATCGCATCGGGCGGGTCGCAGATGTCGGGTATCGGCCCGTACATGGCCGCCGCGCTGCTCAACGCGCGCTCGGGCCGCACGCCGGTTCTCACCGAGGCGACGGTGCGCAACATGTGGAACGATCTGATCAACCGCGGCTACTTCGAGCCTACCGCCGGGGTTCGCTGGGGCGCGACGCAAATCATCTCGTACATCAGGACTACAATGGGCTGACGCGCAGCCGCTGCGCGGACGAGCCCGATGAAGTCCGATCCGTCCTGGCGCCTGGTCGCGCCCGATGCGCTCGTCTCCCGATCGTGGGACGACGAGCTCGTCCTCTATAATGATGTCACCGGAGACACGCACCACTTGAGCGTGCTCGGCCGCGCCGTCATGACGATGCTTGCTTCGCATCCTTCCGGAATCGCCCTCGCCGCGCTCGTCCGCGGCATTGCCGATGACGCCGGAACGAGCGCCGACGACGAGCTCGTCGAAGTGGTCGAGCGTACGCTCGCGCATCTGGCCGAGTTGAGGCTCGCCACGCCCGTTTCCGCTTGATCGTTGCCGAGCTTGCCGCGGCCGAGCTGCGGCGACGACTGACGGGACCCGGATTGCGCCTTCGCCTCGGGCCCGTCGCCGCCGAGATTCGTTCGCCGTTCGACGTGGTCGCATCGGGTCTCGCGTTGCTCTACGCGAAACACGAAGTGCTCGGCGCCGCCGACTTCGCCGACTTTCGCGTCGCCGTCGAGCCGCCGTTCGGCGTGCGCCGCTTCGTCGCGCCGCAAGCGCTCTTCAAGTTCGACGGCAGCACCCGCTTTCGCCCGCTGCCCGCCGCACAGGCATTCCCGCTGCTCGAATGGGGCCTCAACTGGTGCATCACGATGCATTGCCACCAGTACCTGATCATTCATTCGGCGGTGCTCGAGCGGCACGGTCGCGCGCTGCTGCTGCCGGCGCCGCCGGGTTCGGGCAAGAGCACGCTGTGCGCGGCATTGGTCGCCCGGGGATGGCGACTGCTGTCCGACGAGCTCGCGCTCGTCGAGCTCGACGGCACGCGCGTCGTGCCGATCCCGCGCCCGATCAGCCTCAAGAACCGCTCGATCGATACGATCGCGCGCTTCTGGCCCGATGCGGCGATCGGCGATGTCGTGCCCGATACGCTGAAGGGCAGCGTCGCGCACGTTCGCCCGCCCGCCGACAGCGTACGACGCGCCCTCGAATTCGCCGTACCGGCGTGGGTCGTGTTGCCGCACTACGAGGACGGCGCTGCGATGGAGCTCGCGGCGCTTCCGAAGTGCGACGCGTTCATGCGCCTCGTCGACAGCGCATTCAACTACAGCGTACACGGACGCGCGGGGTTCGAGGCGCTCGCCGCGCTGGTCGACGCGAGCGACTGTTACGCGTTCACGTACGGCGGGGCGCTCGACGAAGCGGTCGGCGCATTCGATCGCTTCGCTTCATCGTGAACCAACTGCCGAGCGCGCTGCTCGCCGAGGCTTTGCGGATGCCGGCGCGCATTGCCCACGGCAGCGTGCCGTGGGAAGCGCTGATCGCAAGCGCGCGCGAAGCGGATCTGCTCGCGACGCTCGCCGCTCGCATCGACGCGTCGGCCGGTCTCGACAGCGTCCCGCGCGCGCCGCGCGCGCATCTGATCGCCGCCGGCCATCGGTGCCGTGCGCAGCATGCGGTGGTACGCCGCGAAGCCTTCGAGATCGCGCGTGCGCTCGCGCCGCTGGCAACGCCGGTGATCCTGCTGAAGGGCGCGGCGTACCTGCTGGCCGGTCTCCCGCCCGCGCAGGGCCGGCTCTTCTCGGACATCGACATCCTCGTGCCGAAAGGGCGGCTCCCGGACGTCGAATCGGCGCTGATGCTCGGCGGATTCGCCACGACGCACCTGCATCCGTACGACCAGCGCTACTACCGGCGCTGGATGCACGAGCTGCCGCCGATGCAGCACGTGAAGCGGCTCACAATTCTCGACGTGCATCACACGATCGTGCCCGAGACGGCGGGTGTCGCGCTCGATGCCGCTGCGCTCTTTCGCGGGGCGGTGCCGCTTGCGCAGGCGCCGCCGTTCGCCGTGCTCTCGCCGTGCGACATGGTGCTGCACAGCGCGACGCACCTCTTCCACAACGAGGAGCTTTCGCACGGGTTGCGCGATCTCGTCGACCTCGACGCGCTGCTCGCGCATTTCGGCAGCGAAGGACGTGCGTTCTGGCGCCTGCTCGTCGCACGCGCCGGCGAGCTCGACCTCGGCCGCCCGCTGTACTATGCGCTGCGCTTCACATCGCGATTGCTCGGCACGCAAGTTCCCGCCGATGTCGTCGCCGATGTCGCGCGTTACGCACCCGCCGCGCCGGTCGCCGCATTGATGGACCGCCTGCTCGACGCCGCGCTGCAACCGGCGGCCGCATCGTCTGCGACACGGTGGGCAAGGCGCGCGATGTACGTGC
>Ga0157370_10008374_pt1 | contig 11155 bp, 11 predicted proteins | sample C35metaG_FD_113463 | JGI IMG/M metagenome (GOLD analysis project Ga0157370, IMG submission 113463) | Corn rhizosphere microbial communities from Kellogg Biological Station, Michigan, USA - C3-5 metaG | ecosystem: Host-associated > Plants > Roots > Rhizosphere > Soil | place: USA: Michigan... | reverse complement strand
TCGACGTGCTGCACCAGCTGGTCGACCAGGGCAACACCGTGGTGGTGATCGAGCACAACCTCGACGTGATCAAGACCGCCGACTGGGTGGTCGATCTCGGCCCCGAAGGCGGCGCGGGCGGCGGCCGCATCCTCGTCGCGGGCACGCCCGAGACCGTCGCCGCCGCGCCCGCATCGCACACCGGCCATTTCCTCGCGCCACACCTGAAACCTGCCAAGCCGAAGAAGGCGGGCACTGCCACTCGGGTCAAGGCCGCCACCAAACACATCGCGTCGGCCGACAAGTACAAGCCGATGCGCGGCAGCAAGAAGAAGAGTTCATGAGCCCAGCCAGATCCACCACGGTCGCCGATGCCGCGAGTGCTGCGTCGCCACCCATGGAACCGCTGTTCGTCGCGTCGATCGGCGTGCGCTGGCGCGACCTCGACGCGTTCAACCACGTCAACAACTCCAACTACCTCACCTACCTGGAAGAGGCGCGTCTGCAGTGGCTGAGCCACGTGCCCGGGCCGTGGTTCGACGATCACGCGATGCCGGTGATGGCGGCCAGCCAGATCAACTACCGCCGCCCCATCGCCTGGCCGGCGCAATTGCAGGTGCAGCTGTTCTGCGAGCGCGCGGGCAACAGTTCGATGACCATCGCGCACCGGGTGATCGACGCCGAACATCCCGACCAGCTGTATTGCGACGGCCACGTGGTGATGGTGTGGATGGACCCGGCCAACGGCAAGCCGGTGCCGCTGCCCACGGCGATCCGCGCCGCCATCGCCTAGTCAGCCCATGCATGCCGCCGCCCGTACTTCGTTCGCGGTCAGGCCAGGCGGATCCGACCGGGTCGAAACGATTACGGGTGGGCGTCATGCCTGGCGCTTCCGGCCACACTTCCACGCCGGCGACGAAATCGTGCAGGTACTGGCCGGGCGGGCGCGGCTGCGCTTTCCCGCAGCCTGCCGCGTGGTCGTCGCCGGCGACACCGTCGTGGTGCCGGCGGGCGTAGTCCACCGTTTCGAGCCAGTGGACAACCATGGCTGGGCTTTCGCCTCGCGCTTCGTGCCCACGAAGACTGCCTCGACCGGCGAATCCCCCGCATTAGGCGCACAAGCCAAGGCGCTGCTGAGTGGGCGCCCTTCACTGCACACCGACGTGGAAGCCATCGCGCTGGCATGCGCGGTTTCCGCCGGCCATCTGGCCCGTGCCTTCCGCCGCGAGACCGGCACCAGCCTGCACAACTTCCATGTCCTGCTGGCCCTGCACAAGGCCAAGGCGCTTCTGCGCGAACAGGCACCGATCATCGAGGCCGCGCTCGATGCGGGCTTCTACGACCAGGCCCACCTCAACCGCGAATTCGTGAAGACGTTCGGCATGACGCCGGCCGCTTTCCGCGCGGGCTGGGCAGCGTAGTTCAGGCCGCTCCCGACCCGAGTTCCAGCGCCATGTACAACGTGCCCGGCACCGGGTTGTCGTAGTACGGCGCCACCGGACGAAACCCCAGCGCGGCATAGAGTTGCCGGGCCGCCTGCATCGAGGCCAGCGTATCCAGCAGCATGCGCACGTAGCCGGCATGGCGCGCCCAGGCGATAGCCGCTTCGGCCAATCGCCGTCCCAGCGCCTGCCCGCGCGCCGCCGGTCGCACGTAGAGGCGCTTGATCTCGCACACGCCCGGCTGCGACCAAGGCCGCAACGCCACGCAACCCAGGGCCGCTCCCTTGCCGTCGCGCGCGACCAGGATCACGCCCCACGGCGACGCGTATTTGCCGGGCAACTGCGCCAGCTCCGCACCCACGTCCTGGAAGGAAAGATCGATGCCAAGGCTGTCGATGTATTCCGCAAACAGTTCGCGCACGGTTTCGATGTCCTCCAGGCGGACGGGTGCGATATCGATCGTCGAGGATGCGTGCATGCCTGGGTCATCTGCGGAAACCTCGCGTCAAGATAATGAATCCGCGCCGCCCGCGCTTGGACAATCCTGACCGCCAGACGAAGCGCGGCGCTCGCCGGATCTCGAAGGATTCTCCGGCTGTGCTCGACCGCACGCGTTTCCGGATTTCACACAAAAAACGGGGCTGGCATAGCCAGCCCCGTTCCATGGTCAGAGCACCGCCATCAGTCGATCTTGTAGTCGAACGTCAGCTGGACTTCACGTCCGACGTAACTGGCATTGTTCAAGGTCGGAATGAATTCGAACCCGCCGGCGTAGTAGGGAATCTTGCCGATATTGTCGAAGATGTTGGAGATGCCCAGGCTCACCTTGGTACGGTCGTCGAAGCGATAGCCGATGTTGGTGCTCCAGGTGATCCACGCCGGCACGTGGCCGAGGTAAATCGTGCAATCCGGATCGCCCGCGCTGGGCCGGATGCCGTTGGGCAAGGCGTTGCAGCTGTTGTAGTTGGGAGCGCGAACCCGACCGGTGCGGTCGCCGTACACGGTTACGTCCCACGCCCCGCCGCGCCAGTTGACGCTGCCCCGCACCTTGCTCGCCGCGTGGTTGTAGCGTGTGTTGACCAGCGGGTCGGACACCAGCGTGCGCTCCTTGTACGACAGGTTGTCGGTGTAGTCGATGCTCAGGTTGAAACTGCCCCAGTGGATAGTCCTCAGCGCATAGGCCAGGGAAGCATCGATGCCGGTCACGTACAGCTGGTTCTCGTTGATCGGGCCGCTGTACACCGCGGTGATGTTGCCGTTGGCATCACGCTTGACGTTGGCGATCACGCTCTGGCAGTAGGACGACCCTTGCCCATGCGCGATGTAGGGCGAGCCGTCGACCTGCAGGCCGGTCCGGCAGCCTGCCTCGTCGGCCAGCACCGTATCCTGGCCCACGTTCACGATGCCGTTGTCGATGCCGATGCGCCAATAGTCGGCCGAGACCGACAAGCCCTCGACACCCGGGATCTGCCACGCAAAACCATAGGTCCAGGACTTGCCGGTTTCGTTGTTCAGGCTTGGGCCACCGGACAGGTACGAGCTGAAGTAGGTGTTGTGCTGCACCGACTGGCAGGTCCTGTCGCCGGCGATGATGCACTGGTACGGGTCGGCGTAGATGCCAACCTGCGACTGCGACGGATTCTTGTAGATGTACTGCATGTCCGGCGCGTGGAAGTTGGTGCCGTAGGAGCCGCGCAGCAGCAGTCCCTGGTATGGCCGGAATTCCAGCGACGTACCCCAGGTGCGCGCGACGTCGGCGGCGCTGGCGTCGCGGTACTTGTCGAGTCGCCCGGACAGTGTCCAGGTCAGGTTGGACAGCAACGGAATCTGCAGTTCCGAGCCCAGCGATACGCGGTTGCGGGTGCCGGCGCCGGTGATGTAGTCCTGGAACGGATCGCCGAAGCTGGTGGTGTTGCCGCGCGGATCGGGCGACAACTCGAAGCCCTGATGCACGGCTTCCAGCACGGCGGCAAAGCCGACCGGGCCGGCCCAGGTCCTGAACAGCTCGTCGGTGTTGACGTTCAACGTAACCTGGTCGAGCCAGCTCGCGGCGGTGTTTTCGCCGACCACGCCGAACGTCTGGTATTCCGCTGGCGTGATCGGATTCCAGAAGCGCTGCGAGTTCAACGCATACATCGGCACCGTGTTGCCACCCACCGTCGTGGTGCCAAGCTGCGGGCCGTAGAAGAAGTCGAACATGCCTTGTTCGTTGAGGCCGGTGTAGCGCTCATGCACGATGTACTTGTTGCTGCCCAGCATCAGGTCCCAATTGAAGCGGCCGTCCAGCAAGGTGCCGCGCACGCCCGCGCGAAGATCCCAGTTCTGCTCCTTGTCGTGCGTGTTGCCGTAGCTGCCGATTTCCTTCGGCGTCAACTGGCGGAAATAGTCGGTGATCAGCTGCCCGCTGGTCTGGTCGTAGAAACCGTTGGGCAAGCCACCCATCGGATACAGGAACGGCAGTTCGGTATTGGACGTGCCCAGCGTGTTCCACAACCCGACCGAGCCATAGGCCTGGATGTCGTTGCCGAAATCGTATTCGCCGGAAATATAGGCGTCCTTGTTGTCGCTGCCAGGCGTCAGCACCCAGTTGGAAAACAGGGCCGGCTGCGTGCAGTAGTAACCGTGGTCCGTGACGTCGTTCGTGTTGACCGTGTGCCCGGTGGTGGATGCAGTCTTCGTATTGCGCAGCGCGAAGTTGTTGCCGAACTGATCGCAGGCGCCGGCCGGCGGCGCGATGTAGTTGCCGTCGGCATTCTTCATCTCCAGGCCGGGATAGGTCTGATAGCCGAACAGGCGCGCGTTCGAATCCCAGGCACCGTAACCGGCATCGGCCTCCGAATCGGTGTACGGGCGATCGCGTCCGTACAACCCGCTGCGATGCGATCGCTCGAGGTTGTAGACGATGTGCCAGTTCTCGCCGGACCTGCCGCCGACCAGGTTGAAATCGCCGTAGTCCCGGCCACCGCGCGTCGACGAACCGAGCGTGAATTGCACGTCGTCGCCCTGGTATTCCTTCTTCAGGATGATGTTGACCACGCCGGCGACGGCATCCGAGCCGTACAACGACGACGCGCCCGTGGCCAGGATCTCGATGCGGTCGATCATGCCCGTGGGGATGTTGTTGTAGTTCTGGAAGTTGGTGCTGGCGCCGGAGGACTGCGGATAGTCGCTGACCCGATGGCCGTCGACCAGCAGCAGGCTGCGCCCCGAACCGAGATTGCGCAGGTTGAGCTGCCGCGCATTGACCGAACTGCTACCCCAGCTGGGCGGTGTCTGGGCAACGCCGGTCTGGGTGATCGAATTCATCAACTCGTAGACCGTGGTGAAGCCTTCCTGCTTGAGTTGCGCGCCGCTGATGGTGACGACCGGAGCCGGCCCTTCCGTCTCGACTCGCGGAATGAGCGAGCCGGTGACGATGATCTTCTGCAGCGTGGTCGCCTCCTTCTTCGACTTCACCGCGTCCTGCTGCTGTGTGGACGATGCCGCTGCGGACGGCTGGGCCGCCTGCTGGCCGTCGCCGGACTGAGTGGCTGTCTGCGCCGATACCGACAGCGGCGCGAAAAACGCCAAGACCAATGCCGCCGTTAACGTATTTCCCCTGAAACCGATCTTGTCCACGGTCCATCTCCCCGATAAACCCCGATTGCGATAAATCCGGCGCCCTCCTCGCCGGACCACGTGTCTAAAACCGGCTTCGGTTCGAACAGCCGCTCGCTTGGCAGGCCTTGAACCACGGTATTTAGATCGTTCTATATTGGGCGCGTGCCCAATCTCCCCGCATCTTGCAAAGCAGCATGACGGCCTCCGCCGTACCCAGCCCGCGTAGCCGTCCGGACGGCAGGGAGCGGGCGGGAATCCAATCGCGCCACGCGTATCGCCTGCAGCCCGTAAGATGCCTACGACCCACCACAAGGAGTTCCCGTGAGCCACCCTCCCCTGACCCTCCTCGCCTTCGCCCTCGCCACCGCACTGTCCCCCGCCGCAATCGCGGCCTCCCCCACCACCGAGCTCACGCTCTACCGCAGCGATAGCCCGGCGCTGTACGCCAGCAACGGCGGCGACAGCGTCGATGACGGCTACGCGGTGGTGCGGGAGCAGCGGGCGCTGACCCTGGCCGCAGGCACCCACGACGTGGTGATCGGCGACCTGCCTGGCTCGCTCGACGCCGAAGCCCTGGCGATGGGGTTCCCCAATGGCGACGCCCGGGTGATCTCGCAGCGATTGCTGCTGGCTCAGGGCGCGAACGCGGCGCTGACCGGCTTGACCGGCCACGCCATCGACGTACTCGGCGACAGCGGCCAGACCCTGGCCAGCGGCACTCTGCTGCGTGCAGCCGACGGTCTGCTGGTACGCGACGACAGCGGCCGCACTACCCTGGTCAGCAACTACGCGGCGGTGCGCACGAGCGGCGCGGATTTCCCGACCGGCGCCAGCCTCAGCCTGCGCGTGGATGCCGCCCGTTCGGGCCAGGCCCGAGCCGTGCTCAGTTATCCCGCCGCCGGCCTCGGCTGGCGCGCCGCCTATGTGGCGACCCTGCAACCGGGCGCGGCCTGCCGCGTGCAGTTCGAATCGCGCGCCAGCATCGCCAACCGCAGCGGCCGCGACTGGCACGATGCGAAGGCCACCCTGATCGCCGGCGAACCGAACATGGCCAAGGCCTCGGCACCACGGCCGATGATGGCGATGGCGCGCGGCTACAGCGCCAAGGCCGAGAGTGCCGACATGCCGCAACAGGACAGCGTCGGCGACTATCGAAGCTTCACCCTGCCGGCCGCGGTGGACCTTCCCGATGGCAGCGTCAGCCAAGTGCCCCTGTATGCCAGCCGCACGCTGGACTGCGTGCGCACCGCACTGTACGAAACCGGCAACAGCTTCCAACCACAACAGCCGATCCTCAGCCGCGACTTCAACCAGGGTGGCGGCAACGCCATCGTCAGCACGCTGAAGCTGAAGGCGTTCGACAGTCTCCCGGCAGGTTACCTGCGCGTGCTGACAGCCGACAGGAACGGCACGCCGCAATTCATCGGCGAGGGACGCATCGGCGATACCCCCAAGGGCAGCGACGCCACGATCACTCTCGGCACCGCGTTCGACCTTCGCGCCGAGCGCACACGCACCGCCTTCAGCGCGGACAAGGCCGGCCGCACCATGGACGAGGCGTTCCGCATCGACCTCAGCAATGCTGGCGACAGCGCGCGCATCGTGACCGTACGCGAGCATCCCTCGCGCTGGCGGCAGTGGACGCTGGTGTCATCCAGCAGCAAGCCGAGCGAGCAGTCGCCGGACACGCTGGAGTTCCGCATCGAGGTTCCGGCCAACGGCAAGGTCGCGCTCGACTATGCGGTGCGCTACAGCTGGACCGCCGAAGACAATCCCCAACCGTAATCACCGCGCCGGAGTTCGCATGCTCAACATCACCGACCACGACAACCGCATCCGCGAGATCCAGCTGGCCCGCCCGCCGGTCAATGCGCTGAGCCTGGAACTGCTGCGCGCGCTGGGCTCCGCCATCGACGAAAGCGTGCGCGACGGGATGCGCGGCATCGTGCTGTCCGGCGCCAAGGGCCTCTTTTCCGCGGGCGTCGATGTGCCCGCCCTGCTGGCGCGCGACCGCGCGGGCGTGCGCGAGTACTGGCGCGAACTTTTCGCACTGTGCGGCACGCTGGCCCGTGTGCCCGTTCCCGTGGTTGCGGCGGTCACCGGCCACAGCCCGGCCGGCGGCGCGGTGCTGGCGCTGTTCTGCGACTACCGCGTGATGGCCGAAGGCCCGTACCGGATCGGCCTCAACGAGGTGCAGGTGGGACTGATCGTGCCCGAGGCGATCCAGCTGGCGCTGCGCCGGGTGGTCGGCCCCTATCGCGCCGAACGGCTGCTGGTTTCCGGTGCCATGATCGACTCGGCCGAAGCGCTTGCCTGCGGTTTCGTCGACGAACTCACCGGCGTCGATCAGGTGACCACGCGGGCGCTGCATTGGCTTGGCGACCTGCTCGCGCTGCCGGAGCACGCGATGCTGACCACCCGCACCCTGGCTCGCGCCGATCTCGCCGCAGCCTATGCCGACATCGACGCGCTGCCGCTGGACGACTTCACCGATGCGTTCTTCCATCCGCAGACACAGGCAGTGCTGCAGCAACTCGTGGCGCGCCTGAAAGAGAAAAAGGATCGTGCGGCGTGAGCGCTGCTCTTGCGCGGCCGGTCAGCCTTTGGCGACCGGCCGCGCCGGATCGCTGACCCAGCCGCTCCACGACGGTGCGTAGAGCCGCGAGCCGTGCAGGCCGGCATGCTCCATCGCCAGCAGGTTGTGGCAGGCGGTGACGCCGGAGCCGCACATGTGCACCACGTCGGATGCTTCGGTCGAACCCAGCACGGCGGCGAACTCCCCGCGCAGTTGCGCCGGCGACTTGAAGCGGCCGTCGCTGTCGAGGTTGTCGGCGAACGGACGGTTCAGCGCGCCTGGCACATGGCCGCCGACCCGATCCAGCGGCTCGACATCGCCGCGATATCGAGGCGCGGCCCGCGCATCCAGCAACTGGCCGGCGGCGCCGTCGCGTACCGCGGCGTGATCGGTCAGCATCTGGTTCGCGTCGTAGTGCAACGAGACCTTGCTGGCCGGCCGGGGAACGGGTTCGCCGGCCTCGATCGGCAGGCCCGCTGCCTGCCACGCGGCGTAGCCGCCATCGAGCACGGCCACCTCGCGCACACCGGTCAGCCGCAGCAACCACCACAGACGCGCCGCTGCCAGCGCACCGCTGCCGGCGTCGTAGCTCACCACCTGCAGGCCAGGGTGCCAACCCCAGCGCGACAGCAGCGCGTTGAACGCTTCTTCCGTCGGCAGCGGATGGCGGCCGAGACCTTCGGCCTGGCGCGACAGGTCGGACAGATCCCGGTCGAGGCTGGCGAATACGGCGCCAGGCACATGGCCGGTTCGATAATCGCGCTCGCCCTTCGCCGGGTCGGCCAGGTCGAAGCGGCAGTCGACGATCAACACGTCGTGCGGCGGCCACGCAGCCAGTTCCTGCACGTCCATCAAGGTGGTCCTGAGTGTCATGCGGCTCCCATCCTCTGCAGCAGGTTGAACAACATCGCAGCGGTGGCGCCCCAGATGCGGTGGCCGCCGTGGACGAACTCCACCATCGGCCGTTGATGGCCGCGAAACTCCATCGTATACCGGCGCAGGTTGGCCGGCTCCAGCAGGAAGTCCAACGGCACCTCGAACACCTCCGCCACTTCGCCAGGCGCGGGATACAACTGGGCCTCCGCAGCGATTTTCGCCACCACCGGGGTGATGCAGAAGCCGCTGATCGTCTCGAAGCGATCCAGATAGCCCAGCGGCGTCACCAGCGCGCGATCGAGCCCGATCTCTTCTTCGCTCTCGCGCAGGGCCGTGGCCAACGCATCGCCATCGGCCGGATCGCTGCGGCCGCCGGGAAACGCCACCTGGCCGGCGTGCATCTGCAGCTGATCGGTACGCACGGTCAACACCAGGCGCGGCTGGATGCCTTCGCGAAAGCCCACCAGCACCGCGGCGGGCTCGCGTCTGCTGTTGCCCAGCAACGCGGTCATGTCCGCGTGATTCCAGCCTGGCCCGGCCGGCGGCGTCGACAACGGCAGCAGCGCACCGACCAGGGCATCGATCACGGCAGCTCGCGTCCCGGCAGGATCACCTGCATCACGTACAGCCGTTCCGCATCGCTCATCGCACGCCAGCGGCCGATCTCCTCACCGGTGCGCTGGCAGCCGATGCAATAGCCGCGATCGTCCAGCCGGCAGATGCCGATACAGGGCGTCAGGGGCAGTGCTTCGGCGGAGTTCGGTGCGTTGGGCATGGCCGGTCATGCTACCACCGGCGTGGTTCAGGGCCTGCCTGCACCGGGCTTGCTGTCGAGCAGTTCGATCTCGAAAACCAGCGCCTCGTTCGGGCCGATCCGCGGCAGTTGGCCATTCTCGCCATAAGCCAGCTGCGGCGGGATCACCACCTTCCAGCGGTCGCCCACATGCATGCGCGGAATCACGTCCTGCCAGCCGGGCAGCACCTTGTTGACGGTGAAACTCACCGGCGCGCCATGAGCCCAGGTACTGTCGAATTCGGTGCCGTCGATCAGCATGCCGCGGTAGTTGACGGTGACCACGCTGGTCACCGTGGGTTGGGTGCCGTTGCCGCTGCTCAGCACCGCGTACTGGATGCCCGACGGCAGTTGCACCACGCCCGGCTGCTGCCGGTTGCGGGCCATGTAGGCCGCGCTCTTGCGGGCGTTCACCGCGGCAATGTGCTTGAACTGGGCGAGTGCATCGGCACGCATCTGCTGGTCCAGGCGCTGCAGCTGCTGATGCATGTCCTGCATCGAGACGGTGGGATGGCGCTTGGCGTAGGCATCCTGGATGGCGCGTACCAGTACCGGAATTTCCACCGCCGGTTTGCCGTCCGCAAACTGGCTGCCGATCTGATAGCCGATCGCATAAGACAACTTCGCCTTGTCCGGCTTCGCCGGGTCGACCACCGCGGGCGACCGGTTCTGCGCATGCCCCACGCCGGCCAGCAAAAGCATCGTGCCGAGCAGAGCGCAACGCAGATATGTCATGCCTTTCTCCACGAGCCGATTCCCTGAGGCGACGATCGATGGTGGAACATCCTAAGCGGTGCACGCCGGTTCGTGCAGCGCTGGCGCTCGGCATTTGAGAAACCCCGAGGCAGCAAAGGTTCCCGCTGCTACCATCGCGCCTCTGCAATCACCGGGAACCGTTCATGGCCTTTCGCAACCTGGAAATCAGCAACCGCGGCGCCGTGCGCACCATCATCGTCGACCGCCCCGACAAGCTCAACGCGCTCAACCGCGAAACCCTCAACGAACTGACGCTGGCGTTTGCACAAGCCGGCCAGGACGACGCCGTGCGCGCCGTGATTCTGACCGGTGCCGGCGAAAAGGCCTTCGTGGCGGGTGCCGACATCGCCGAGATGCACGGCTATACACCGGCGCAGGCGCAAGGCTTTTCGCGCACCGGCCAGCGCCTGATGAGTTCGATCGAGCGGCTCGGCAAGCCTGTGGTCGCGCGCATCCAGGGCTTTGCGCTGGGTGGCGGCATGGAGCTGGCGATGGCCTGTCATCTGCGCGTGGCCAGCGAAAAGGCGAAGTTCGGCCAACCGGAAATCAACCTCGGCCTGATCCCGGGTTTCGGCGGCACCCAGCGTCTGTTGCGCCTGGCCGGTCGCGGCGCCGCGCTGGAGCTGTGCCTGACCGGCGCGCCGATCAACGCGCAGCGCGCTTATGAATTGGGCATCGCCACCCGCGTGGTCACGCCAGAAGCATTGGACGAAACGGTAAACACGCTGGCCGATCAGCTCGCCGCGGCCGCGCCGCTGGCCGCCGCCGGCATCCTCGACGCCGTGCTGCAAGGCGGCGAGACCGCGCTCGACCAGGGCCTCGAGTTCGAAACGCAGGGCTTCGCGCTGGCGTTTTCCACCGAAGACATGCGCGAAGGCACCTCGGCCTTTCTCGAAAAGCGCAAGCCGCAGTTCAGCGGGCGCTGAGCCGAACCATCGCGTGGCGGCGGCTCAGTGCCCACCGCCAAGAAACTTCATCTCGCCCGCGGTCACCGGCAGCTTCAACCGATTTTCCGGCGGCGCCAGCGGGCACACCACATGCGGGGTGATCGCGCATGGCGGGTTTTCGGCCAGGTTGAAGTCCAGCAGCACCTTGCCGTTCTTCGGCGCCGCGGCGTACAGGAAGCGCGCGCCG
>Ga0157370_10008370_pt1 | contig 11157 bp, 19 predicted proteins | sample C35metaG_FD_113463 | JGI IMG/M metagenome (GOLD analysis project Ga0157370, IMG submission 113463) | Corn rhizosphere microbial communities from Kellogg Biological Station, Michigan, USA - C3-5 metaG | ecosystem: Host-associated > Plants > Roots > Rhizosphere > Soil | place: USA: Michigan... | reverse complement strand
ACATCAAACCTTTCAGCCGACATCAAACCTTTCAGCCGACATCAAACCTTTCAGCCGACATCAAACCTTTCAGCTCACTTTTACCCCCGCCCCCTCTTAGCTGAATCTCTCTCTTAGTCGTAAAAGTAACTCAACCATGTCGCTCAATTTCAATTCTCGCGTTATGAATAATACAAAGCCAATTATGAACACACTAGCAAATCACCTGTTTTACTACCCTACACCCTCAAACTTGACTTACAACTGAAGCTTTGGTTCGCTCGTAGGAGTGTTCTTCGCTATGCAGATCGTTACCGGCGTTTTTCTCGCAATGCACTATACACCACATATCGAATGGGCGTTCGCATCCGTGGAGCACATCATGACTGATGTTAACGGTGGGTACATCTATCGTTACTTTCACGCGAACGGGGCTTCCGCGATCTTCATTCTCATTTACCTACACATGGCACGCAACCTCTACTATCAATCCTACTTAACTCGACGTACACTTTGAATCAGCGGTGTTGTCATCTTTCTGCTAATGATGGCTACCGCGTTCATCGGATATGTTCTACCCTGAGGGCAAATGAGCTTTTGGGGTGCAACGGTAATTACGAGCTTAGTAACCGCTGTTCCTTTCGTAGGAGAAGACATTGCATACTGAGTCTGGGGCGGCTTTTCCATTAACAACGCTACACTTACACGTTTCTTTAGCTTGCATTATCTGCTACCTTTCATTATTACTGGAATTGTTGGATTGCATCTCGTACTGCTTCACACGGATGGTTCCAGCGACCCACTAACTCTACCTGCAACGCCGGATAAAATTTCATTTCATCCTTACTTTACGTTTAAGGACACCTTCATTTTCTTTGCAACCTTCACCGGTGTAGTCGGACTCGTTATGTATCTTCCTAACCTGCTTGGTCATTCTGATAACTTCCTACCGGCAAATCCGCTCGTTACTCCCGCGCATATCGTTCCGGAATGGTACTTTACGCCGTTCTACGCGATTCTTCGCGCGTGCCCAAATAAGCTCGGGGGGGCTATTGGTATGTTCGCAGCAATTTTAATTTTGTTCTTCATTCCGTTCTATCTTGATGCAATGAACGCGAAGGGAAGAGTAATTTTCGCGCCCTATGCACTTCCGCACAAAGTGCTTTTCTGAGCATTTGCGGCAATCTTCTTTGTACTAATGTTTCTCGGGTCGCGCCCCGCAGCAGCACCTTATGTCGTCGCGAGTAAAATCTTTACAGGGATGTATTTCGCCTACTTCTTGCTGGCGCTACCGCTCCTGGGCTGATTTAATGCTCAAGCACACAGAAGTGTTGGACAAAACGCAATCATTATCGTTTTTAGCCCCTTTGGTACGTAAGAGTGTAGGTGTAACTGCGCCGTAATTTGCTGCCGCTGCAAGAAAGCACTATCCGACACGACTTACACATAACGAAAACAGTACTTGGACGAATTTGGCTTTATTTTCAGGATGAATTCTATGTAAGTTAATTAATAGTAAGGATCTCGAGGCGTGAAAACTAAAATGAGGCCTACTCACGTGCTATACAAAAAGATCTGCGATAGCAAGAAAAAGGTACACAATAGCTAACATAAAAAACGCGTAGTCATACACGCGCCCAGTCTGCACACTTGTCAAGAAGCGTCCAATAGAAAAGGACAGCCAGCCACTACCAGTAGGCCCTGCGACTTCCAAAATCCCTTTATCAATTAGTGAAAACGTTACGTTGTACGCTCCCTCGAGCAGTGGGCGATTGACTAGGCGATTATAAACGACGTCAAAATACCATTTGTGCGATAGAAAGCGATGTAAACCTCGAATAGGCGCGTAAAGGTACGCTACTGCCGACTCTGCCGCAACGGCGCTATTGAGAAGGAAAACAAGAGCAACAGATAGCATAGATCCTACGAAAGGGATAGTCTTAACGCCTACATGCAAGAACTCACCAGCTACCTGCGCCCCCGTAAAGGTCGGCACGTGATGAATCGAACCGTTCCAAAAGGGTGTACCAAACCCTATGAAGAGGTCACGAGCCATTCAGCCAAGAAAAATACTTCCGATAGACAACACAACAAGGGAGAAAGCCATTCGAGGGGTTAGTTCGTGCGCATGGACTAACAGAACTCGCGGACTTCGTGAAATACCGTAGAAAGCCAAATACAGAAGTCGGAAGGAGTAGAAGGCTGTAAAGAATGCTGTAAGCACTCCGAGTCAGTACGAAAATGTTCCGGGGAGAGTAATTGTACTCGCGGAGATCTCAAGAATTAGATCCTTCGAGTAAAATCCTGTAAGGAAAGGAAATCCCATAAGAGCAAGGGATCCAATTAAGAACATTGCGTACGTTAGAGGTAGTGTGTGAAGAAGCCCACCAAATTTGCGTAGGTCCTGCTCGCTCGAAATTGAGTGAATAACTGCGCCTGCACTGAGAAAGAGCAGTGCTTTGAAGAACGCGTGATTAGAAAGGTGAAATAAGCTTACTGCGTAGTTTGATAACCCGCAAGCAAACACCATATAACCCAGTTGAGAACAGGTCGAATACGCAATGACTTTCTTAAGATCGTTTTGCAACAAGCCGGCGGTTGCAGCCATAAAAGCTGTCGCCGCCCCAACAAAGGTAACAAATGCTAAAACGGAGGGTACACATTCAAATAGTGGGGATGAGCGAATAATAAGAAAGACGCCCGCAGTTACCATGGTTGCGGCATGGATGAGAGCAGAGACGGGAGTAGGCAAAATGTTGACCGAAATTCCAACGGAGATTGATTTCAGTACACCGCTAATTACTCAGCGGGGCGGACTTTATATTCAACTACCTTTTCAAGCTTGTTAATTTCGTTTGCTCGCCTTTTTATAAATCGCATCTCCTCGACAGAGAGCAGCTTTTTATTTGCCGTACTTGTAATGACTACTCGGTAGATAGCAAGAAATTTAATGAGGGAGACGCGTTTTATTGTTTTTAACGGAAAGTTTTGAAAGTAGCGAAGGAGCGGCTTTAGGTTCGTGGTCTGCACAGTGAGAGCATGCCCGCCGTGCAATTTCTGAAAAGAGAGTCTACCGCCTATTAAGGACCTCAACCTTTCAAGCTCAGCCTGCGCCGCTTTTTGAGCAAGAATAAAGCGCATACGCACTTGATACGGTTTTTTATTTATAGGCTGCTCAGTAACAGAAAGCGTAAAATAGCCCTTAGCATCAGCGAAACCGGATAATCACGCGCTTGCCAGATGCGGAACCGGTCGCGTGGTCATGAGCTTTACGTCCTCTTTATACCGCGCATTGAAGGCGTTTACAAACTCACCAAAACGCTTACAGCTCTTTTCCAATATCAAGTTTCCATTAAACAGGAGAATAAGTTTTCTCAAGCTCGTGTGTCCCTGCGCCCGAAATTTTCAAATTTTAGTATTCGCGCGCTGTTCCAACACAGTACCAAATCCAAGCATCTGCTGCACGTGGTACAAAACCTGAACGTCAACTTGGGCCTTTGTTATTTGAAAACTTATATCTCCAGCCTTATCGATAACAAAACTTTCGCCCCCCTCAGTAAAGCCGATGAGTCACTCGAGCTCGGAAATTAAAGTATTCGACTTCCCATCAAAGGCGTCTAGGAACGAAACAAAATTGAAATTAGTAGAAGTTCTGCGTAAAGTCTCTGAGGAGCCAAACATGTTATTGTTTGTTTCCTGCGGATTGACCTCGTTTATGCTAGATTTTGCAACGCCGCTACAACAAAGCGTGCAATCGACTAAACACATCATGCGAGGTTGTTCCCGCATATGGCAGAATTTTTGAGTGGAGAGCCCAATATATCGTCAACCCTCCATAGCATCAGGCAGTCAGGTATGTAAGCCAATCTGTGCGGATTTACCCATTGCACCAAGAAATAGCAGGATTGTAATAAGCGCCAACGGGGGTGTGCTCACACCCATAAAAGGGATAATCGCCCCGATAAAATGCGGCGCCAGCCCAAACACAGCGTTAAATTCAACTGTTTGGAAAGTATAAAAAATTGCTAGAATTCCCACGATGAAAGTGAGATCTGCGATGCGATTTACTACCATGGCTTTAATAGCAGCTTTTCCCGCCTGCACTCGAGTAAATCAGAAGCTAATGAGAAGGTATGAGGCGAGCCCTACGCCTTCCCACCCCAGAAATAGGCTAATGAAGTTGTCCGAGGTAATTAAAATAAGCATAAAAGCTGTAAAAATAGATAAATAACTTAAAAATCGAGGGAGGTGGGGGTCTTCTGACATATACTCCGTGGAATACAGATGCACTACAGCGGATACCGTTAAAACAACGAGCAACATGATGTATGTAAGCGCATCTACGGAAAGATTTCAATTTACTTCAAATAAGCCGGAGGCAACTCAGGTTCCGAGTGCTGTGGTGCTTACTGCACCGAGTACAACTTGTTTGTAACTCGTGGCAAGGTAAACAAGAGCAGATCCCATACTAGCAATGGTGTATCCCGCGAGAACGTTTTTATTAACCAAGCGACCAAATAAAAGAAATAGTGCGAAATTTAAAAAAGGCATCATAACGACTAGCATGAACATGAAAGTACAGTTAAAACACGCATCTAAAGGGTGGAAGAATTAGAAAACTAACCTTAGAGCGAGTACACGCGACTGATTCGACAAGCGCGAAATTCTGAAACGCTATAAATGAGTAATTGTTTTCCTCGAGGGCCACGATATAAGTTTTCTACACCTCCTACGCGCTTTAAACATTTTCATCAGCGCCAACGAAAATATGAGTGTGCTGGCGCCCAGCTTTAGCAGTACTAGAGTTTCTGTAATACCCCTCGAAGTTCTTGCGTCTTTTAAAAGGGCGCTATAGGCCGAATAGAATTAGGAGCGCCGACATTAGGCCGAATAGCGCAGTCGCTTTGGAAAGGGCAAAACCTAGCATAGCGGGAGTAGCCTGTTGTTTTCCCAGAGAAGGGTTGCGTGCGGTAGCAGAAACAAGGGACGCGAAAACGGTATCAATTCCTACTCCGGAACTAGCGAGAGAAATAGTTGCTAAGCCTGCTCCAATGAAGTTAGCTGCTTATAGTAGCACAGCTAGATCATTGGGGCGGCGCCGTGCGCCTCCACTCGTGGTGCTACGAAAAACTCCGCGTATTTTTGAATGCTAGCTAGTAGAGGTGTTTTGTATCTCTACACAAGAGCGTTTATAACACACTGCCAGCAATACGTAATACTTTGAACACGCGGTGCCGGGGCACTAATCAGCGTGCGCAGTACGCGGTGCATTTCAGCACAGTTAGCATAAAACTATGCTGAAATGCAGCTTACTTGGTTTTCCTTTACACGGAGTCAAGGCGGAATCACCGAAACAGACGCCCATTTAGGCGGTTGTTACGAGGAAGATCTCTCTCCGTTGGAAGTCCACGATAGATCATCGTGCGATTATATGGTGAGCACGCGAAGTTTTTAGGGTACCCTGTTGCAGAGAATTTACGTCATTGGGGTTGAACCTCATATCATTTTTGAAAATCTTGGAAGAAATGTCGAAAGCGCACAAGTTGTAGGTGCTCTAGTTGTACAAAATCTCCTGCGCCCAGGCGGAAAGCTGCGTCGTATTTAACCTCCCCGTTCACACGAATAAGGCCCATAGGAGCAACGGCTCGAGCTCAGAAAATCGTGGGAACTAGCCCCAGCATTACCAATGTTACATCGAGGCGATTTCCGAGGCCAGTGAGCGACTTTCCAAAGGCATTTCTTTTGGGGCGTTGGCGGTGCAATTTAATGAAGTGCCGGCGTGCAGAGCTCGTGTTGCGTAAGTCGAAGAGACCCAGGAACATTCGCTCGTTGTACATACGCAATCGATGCCAGTGGCGACCTTTAATGTACAATCTTCGGCCGCGACGAAATGGAACAAGCGTTTTGCGATATCTCTGAAGCCATTTCAGGCGCTTTTGTTCACGGGGGAATTGATAGCGGCGGTACTCACGATGGCGCGTACTGTACGCTGTACGACGGTAAATTAGGGGCTCAAGCCACGGCGTTTTGCGGCTCTCGGCTGGATGGAAGGAGAACGCATTGCGGAATCCTGGTCGGTGGAAGTGCTCGTCAGACTCCTGCCACTCTAATTTACGTGTTCGGCGTTGAATCTCAAGCCATACTGGCTTGGGCATTCATGTAGCGCCTGGTAACACCGGAGGTAGTTCTGGCAATCTGGGAGCGTCTGGACTTTTTGGTTGTTTAACCTTTTTGGGCTGTTTAGGGAATCAGCGTTCATTTAGCCAGCGTTTTGTATCTCGAAGCCAGTAACGCAGGTAGCGTTCTTTTTTGTTTTTCCGTAACGTTAATGCATCTCACAGCACTGATCGCCGTCGTTCAAAAGTTGTGCTAACACTTCGTTGACGACTTCGTCTGTTGGCGCGTTTACGAAGCTGAATAACAGGGCCAGGGGCAGCTCACACGCTGTACAGGTCGTTATTAAAGGTAGTCCCTACTGGGGTATGTGTAATTGCGAGGGGCTTCATGCGGCGTGCGCGTACAAAACTTACGTATCGCACGCCCTGCAGTGTTCGCAATAGTTGTAATTTACGCCCACTTTGCACGCGATGCGCGCGGGAAGGTTGTGGGTTTGCGCCGCGAATTGCTTTGGTGATACGTCTACGCGTATCATCGTGTGCCGCAGACGCAAGTGCATAAGATTTGTAGCTCGCTGGGAATTTACCTTGGTTAGTTTTTGCTCTTCTATTTTTATAGGCAGCGAACAGCCCTACCTGCTTAGCAACCTTTTTCTTTAAAGAGAACTTTGACTGCAACAATACGTTTCTTACCTTGTGGTAACGAACCGGGGAGCGCTGTCCTGCATGCCGATGCTGTAGAATAGATCGGTCGGTTTCCAGTACTTCTTTTTGTGCGCGCACCGAGCGAATACGCCCTCCGCGACTACTGATATCGCGGCGCGCTAGTTCTTCGTAGTATTCGTGTACTTCGAAGTGAAGGTCTTTCGCGATTGCTTTTTTAATCGATCCAAATTTTGAGTTGACGCGATACAGTGGTTTCAGGTTAAGTTTTGTTTGTCTTTCGCCTAAGAAAGCGGGCACACGCCGAGGTGGCACATTTGTACGTACTGCATCAAGAAGACTTTCTCTGGCTGACGACGTAGCTGCTTTCCGAGCTTTAGACCTTGCATAACTACGATAAATAAACCGCCGGGGCAGGCGGGTTCAGCTTTCTTCTGCACCCGCGCCAAGCCAGCGAGAATAATCTGTTAGCGCTCGCTGTTGCTGCCGTGCTCGGTACTCGTTAAGTTTTCGGATAACTTCAAATCTCTTTTTCGGCGTTGTGCCGGGGAGGCGAAGAAGATACTGCCGGCTACGAGCTGATTTAACCCGAAGAAAACGGGGATCCATCCGCGCGTTACTAATAGCGCGCAGGCCACCGTATGTGTTGCCAAGTCTACCTCGCGCCTCTAACCGTGCTTTTAGGCGAAAGCGTGTAAGCATTTGGTCGTATCGAGTAACATAGTAATCGTCCTCACCGACGAAACGTTGCCGTTGTCGGAGATGGCGAAGAAGCAACGAGCTCCCCGGATTGGTGTCCACCCGCGGGCTAATACTATTTGAGAAAGCTCTCGCGAAGAATGACTCTTGCGCACCCTTTCGAACGAGAACTGTTGCTAGGGCCTCTTCATCCTGGGGCATTTCAAAGCGTCTAGTAGTTTGTAGCATTGTTTCAAAGCGCGGTGTAATTAACGAATATCGCAAAGACAGAAGACGTCGCATGCGACGTTCGTGAGCGCGCGGTCACAGTTTTGTTAATTTTGTTTCTCACTTGGCGGGATCACGATGCGTCATTAGGCGGCGGAGTTGCGAAGTTCGTACAGGCAGGCTTGCGTATTCTTCCGGATCTTCCAAGAAAAGTGTATGTTTTTTGGGGAAGAACGCGCGTAATCAGTCATAGCGGAAACGATTTGAGCACGCGGCCGGAATCGTACGAGAAGGTTGGAAACGATAACGTAGTGTGCTGCGCTGCGCGGGCTCTGTGACTTGATGCTTTGAGCGTTCTTCCATTTCTTCTTTTAATTTCGAAAGATTATCCGGATTTACATCTCGTAGGTGCAGCTTAGTTTCTAACGGATCCACATTTAGGTAGACTCGAAGGCTTCAGTACATCGCGGAAATTGTACCTTTTGCCTTTTTGTACGTCATAACCTCCTTACGCATACGGGCTGCGAGAAACTTTCCAATAAGCTCTGGTAGTAATCTTGTAAGCCCCTCAGCAACCTGCGCGGTGCGTCGATATCTCAACCGCTTTGAGGCAATGTTCGCCGCCTGTTCTTTTGCTTTCGCAGCTTTTGTTTTAATAATAAGTTTCGTTTGTTTCTGGAATGTTAGCGGCGTAATGACGGGCATTTCAGTTGCTTGTTCTACGAAACGCTCCCCAAATTTGTTTTTTAGCTGTTCGCTGTCTTTTGTTAAACAGGAAATATCGCCCCTGTCACGCTGCTCTAGAGTAACGCGTAGCTTACTAATACGTGTGTTTATTTTGCTCGAGTAGGCCTGTCTATTGCACAGCGTAAGTCGTCGAAGCGCTGGATGTAAGTCCTTTTGTTGCTGGTTAGTGTCAATCAGGCTCACTACACCTGCAATATCACGGACACGACGTTGCGCGTTGTTCACTTTTTGTCGCTGATGTCGCGCGCGCAGCATTTTACGCGCGGCGAATTCAACGCCTTTTTTCTTGTGTTTTAGTCCAAGATTTCTGAATAGCGATAGTTTTGCCAGGGGCGTAATCGCCTGGTGTAGAAGATATTCGCGCGCACGTTTGATTTCTTTTTCCTGCTGGGGGGTGTACTCTTCGTAATGCAACTTCTTCTTGACGTTCTTGGGTGTCTTTCATTTAGAATATTTTTTGACAAAGATATTTTTAAACGTGTAGACACGTTTAGCAGAGGGGCGATCCATAGTTCCTGGTAGCTTTAATAGAAGTCCAAAGTCTGTTGCCGCAGGGCGTCTACCGGAGCGTTTACCCCGTTTAACAGCACGGAAACCGCCGAAGTTAATAGATCAAACAAAAGATTTTTGCTGTCCACGTGAATCCAACGGCCAGCTTCCATTTTGTGCAAAGTCCGCGCGGCGGTGTTTAAGCTTTCTCGAGGTTCAAGGGGGCAGTACTTGATCTCTTGGTGTACGGCGAAGATTCGCCCATTTCTTAAGGTCCACGACGGGGCGTTCGTTTAGACGGCGACGTAACGCCGCGCGTAGCAAACCAAGGCGCCGTGCTCGCATTTGAATCATACGATGAGAGCGAAGCGCTCGGTGAAGACGTGTGCGCTCTGTGTATTTAAAGTTGATGGGAAGGGAGTCGAAACGGCGTTTAGCCCCCGTGCTGTACGGTTGTGCGTAGGCGAGAGGCGCGTTTCCTGTCGCACGCCCAAGTTCTGTGCTGCCACGTGTTACACTGTATTCGTTAGTATTAGTGCTGTTCTTTTCTTCCAAAACGGTTGCTTGTCGGTATTCAAGTAACTCGCGTCACGCGGGGGATAAGTAAGACGCGCGATTGAGTTTGCGTGCGAGTGTAATGCTTCGACGCAACTTACGGCGAGATTCCCGCTCAATAATTTTGTGCTTGCGCTCAGAAATCTTAGACGGGCGAATACGGAAGAAACGGTTTGCAGCTACTACTCGGAAGCGCGAAGGGCTTGCGCGCCGTGCGTACGCGTGTAGCATGCGATCATAGCTTTGGGGGCGAAGGCCTGACGCGGGGAAACGAACACGCTCGCGTCCTAGCGTTCGCATAGTCTCCGGCTCCATTGCTTTGCGAGAGGGCGGGAATCGACCCTCCCGATTTCGTTTTAGATACGCTGTGGCTCCGCGCAACCAGCGGCTAAGAATACGGTCGTTCCCTCGTTCAAGCATGTCTGCTGTACGGCCGGCCATGTCTTCTTGAACACGCGGGAGGATACGTTTCTCTCAGATACGATCCGCCTTTCGCGTTACGCGATCATCGTGCTGCATTTCAATATGGCCGCTACGAAGGAGTTTCGCTGCGATACGAGTTTCTCGCCGCCGTGATGAAACAGTTTTATTCTCTGCGATCAGTGCTTTCAGCTGGTAGTTTAGGAATAGCGCACCCTCTTGGCGTTCTCATACTACGCTTTTTACGCCTAGAGGAGCTTTTCGCATACCGGTTGTTCGTCAATTTTGATACTTATTAAACAATTTATCTTTAACTGCTCTGAGAGCTTTAGCTGAAAGCGCTTTTGTTGCTCGCGCCCACAGGCCCTGATTTATTAGCTTGAAGATTTCTCCACGAAGCTCGTAGGCGTAACGACGTTTGCCGCGAACATCAAGCGCCGCTCAGCGCCCATTACGTCACGCGCGAGTTAACGGTGTATTTTCTTCGACTTCCCGTAATTCCATCTGTGGGGCCTTGTGCGTAAACCGGGCTACCACGCGTTTGCGCGTTTTGGGTTCCATTTTATGGCTGAAACGACGTTTCCCCATAATTCCTAGCGTTCTTCCTGGGAGCGCTAATCCGAATGTTCGGTATCTTTTCGCTTGTAAGGAGAGGCGGCTGAACGCGTGCGTAAACGGTGTTGCAGTTGTAAGCACCTTTCATCAGCGATTACTCGCTGATTTTGGTCTGTAAACACGTCTGTACCGGTCAAAACCGATTGTGGCGGGGGATCCTCGGCGATATTGTAGGCCGGCGTACACGTGATCATGATATGTGATTTCGGGCAATCCGCGGAACGCTCGTGTTAAATTTGCGAGATTACGATTACGTAACTCGCTATTTGACGGCCACGTACGTGCCATAGCTAGTCCGTACTGCCGTGGAGAGGCTCAGCGGCGTCATCGTGTTTTAAACGACGTTGATCACGGATTGAGGGAGCGATTTAGTACTTGCATGTATCGTGCACTACGCTGATGCCACATCGCGTGATACTTAGTTTTTACGCTTGAACGTACACGATGCTGCTGTAAGTAGCTGAAAGCGCGCATTGTTGTTTTGCGCCAATTACGTAACTTTCTCGAGTGTACGCGCTCACTAAGCTCGCGACGTACTGATCGAAGACGCCCCTTTAATCAGTAATTTAGTCTGTTTCGTAGATCATCTTTAGACATAAATTTTCCACGAACAAGCAATTTCTGCCGCAGTGTTTCAAGTGTGACGTCGTGTGTTCTTGCAAGCTGT
>Ga0157370_10008369_pt1 | contig 11157 bp, 14 predicted proteins | sample C35metaG_FD_113463 | JGI IMG/M metagenome (GOLD analysis project Ga0157370, IMG submission 113463) | Corn rhizosphere microbial communities from Kellogg Biological Station, Michigan, USA - C3-5 metaG | ecosystem: Host-associated > Plants > Roots > Rhizosphere > Soil | place: USA: Michigan... | reverse complement strand
TTACCAGTAACAGGATAAGTAAGAACGTCGGCTTCAATGCGGGTGCAAAAGTAGCACTTCTTTACACCTACGCAAACTTTTTAAACACATTTTTTAATGTTTTTTTAACACCAAATCGCAACTCGTTACTATACTGCAATTTGTAATGAAAAGTTTTTTGAAGTTTTTAATTCTAACAAAGTCCAAATATTGAATAATCGTCAAAAAACCATTGTTAGAAACAGGCTTGTTTAGAAAAAAAATAATCTAAGTGAGCTTTCACTATATATAATTTAGATTCGGGACTCTTTTAATATCGCTTTCACTCCTTATATATATGTGCTAAAACAACAAATCCCGGATAAACCGGGATTAATATATATAGGTATTTTAAAATCTAATCAAAACGAAGAGCTTTTACCGGAGATATTCTGGTGATAATATAGGAAGGTATCAAAAGCAAGCTTACACATATTATTATAGTCCCAAGATTTACGAGCAATATTGCAGGCACATCAATAGTAACCGGAGCAACATTTACATAATAATTTTCAGGGGGGAGTTTAACTATTCCAAAATATTTCTGGACAAGCAGCAAACCTACACTTATCACATTACCCCAAAAGAGGCCCTTTATAATTAAATAAGCTGCATTATATAAAAATATTTTTCGAACACTCCAATTGGATGCGCCTAAAGCTTTGAGCATACCCACCATTTGTGTACGTTCTAATATAAGTACTAATAATGCTACTACCATATTAATGGTAGATACTATTATCATAATAACGATAATAACGAGTATGTTAGTATCAAATAATTTTAGCCACTCAAAAATATTGATATATTTCTCTTCTATTGTTGTGCAATTAAGTGTAGATGGTATCGCTTTATAAACTTCTTCACCTTTTTCTTTAATTTTAGAAAAATCATCGATAAAAACTTCAAAAGATCCTACCTGACCTTCTTTCCATTTATTGATACGCTGCACGTGACGAATATCTCCTATTATATAGGTAGCATCAAATTCCTGAAATCCGGAATTATAAATACCAACTAATTCAAACACTCTAAGATTAGGCATCCCATTCCCTCCTTCTTTCATAAAGAAAGTATTGAATTTATCGCCTACCTTTAATTCCAGCCTTTCAGCCAGGTATTGCGAAAGCAAAACTTCATTATTTAATTTGCCGGTAAGTTCCGGCTTTCTTCCTTTAACAATATACTCTTCGAGAATATCCCATTTATATTCTTTGCCTGCCCCCTTAAACACGATTCCTTCAAAAGCCTTTTCTGTCCTGATAATACCAGCCTTAGCAGCTACTGCCTGCACATGTTGTACGCCTTTAACATTTTTAAATTTTGGATAAAAGCTCTGATCAATTGAAATTGGCTCTACACTTACCTCCGACTGATTATCATCAAAATTAGAAATTATGATATGCCCGTTAAAAGCTGAAACCTTCTCACGTATCTTATCCTGAAGCCCTACACCTGTAGCAATGGCTATCACCATCATGATGATGCCTACAGCTATTGCTATGATTGCTATTTTTATAATTGGGGCAGATATACTACTTTTATGGTTCTTTGCAGTAACCAGTCTGCGGGCTATGAAATATTCTAAATTCAACTGACTTATGGTATCTTATTCGTTCTTCAAAAATACATTTTTATTCTCATTTATTCTGATGGCCGCTTGTGGAAATTCTGTTTCCTCTAAAAAGACAACTGACATCAGCCAAAACACAGAAACAATCAAATCTGATATTGATAGCACTTCAACTGAAGCAACAGCATTGGAATTTGCAACGGGTGCAGAAAACTTTAAAAATTATGCTCATTTGCTTAAAGGAAAAAAAGTAGGGATAGTTACCAACCAGACAGGAACTGTAAAACTTCCAAGTGAAAACAAAACAATATCAGTTGTTGATTTCCTTTTGAGTAAAAAAATCAACATTACTAAAATATATGCTCCTGAGCATGGCTTTCGTGGCACTGCCGATGCCGGCGAACTGGTGAAGGACGGAAAAGACACGCAAACAGGGCTGCCGGTACTTTCACTATATGGAGGTAACAAGAAACCTAAACCTGAACAATTGCAAGGGATCGATATTATGGTGTTTGATCTTCAGGATGTAGGTGCACGATTTTACACCTATATATCTACCCTACATTATATTATTGAGGCATGTGCCGAAAACAATATTCCGTTAATAGTTTTAGACAGACCGAATCCTAACGGTGGCATTGTTGATGGCCCTGTTTTAGAAAAAGGAAATACAAGTTTTATAGGTATGCATCCCATACCCGTATTGCATGGTATGACTATCGGTGAATATGCAAAAATGATCAATGGCGAAAAATGGACTGAAAATGAAAAACCATGTCAGCTAACCGTAATTTCATGTTCAGGGTATAATAGAAACATGCCATATAGTTTACCGGAAAGACCTTCTCCTAACCTGCCAAATGACCAGTCTATAAATTTATACGCAAGCCTTTGCTTTTTTGAAGGCACTAATGTAAGCATGGGGCGTGGTACTGACAAACAATTTCAGATATACGGATCTCCTTATTTACCTAAAGATAAATTTAGCTTTGCTTTTACTCCAAAACCTAACTTTGGAGCAAAAGACCCTTTATATAACGGAAAAGAATGTTATGGTGAAGATCTCTCAAAAACGAACAGAGTAAAAAAGCTTGAATTAAAATGGCTTCTTAAAGCTTATGCCACAACCGCGGATAAATCTAAATTCTTTATTCCGTTCTTTACTAAGCTTGCCGGGACTACAAAATTGCAACAACAGATAGAAAACGGAAAAACCGAGGAACAGATTCGCCAAAGCTGGGAGGATGGTTTAACCAAATTTAAAGCAGTAAGAAAAAAATATCTTATCTATGAAGAGTAAGAAATTTAATTCTTAATGTTTTTACAAAGTGTTTCTGGTTACCAATAGTGTTTTGTAATTTTCAGTAATATTAATCATCAAAACAGAATAGCCATGAATATTACAGGAAAAGTAGATGACATCGTTCAGTACATTATACATTTTATCGAAAAGATAAAAGGTTATGTAGATAACATTATTGAATTTTTTAGCGACCTGAAAGACCGTATTGAAGGCCTGCTTGAATATATAGAAGAAAAACTTCAAAGCATTACCGGCTTTGTAGAAGAATTAAAGCAACACAATGAAACTGCTGCTTAACGATTAAGACCTTCCCCTGTGGAAGGTTTTTTATTACGCACACTTTTTACTGTTCTAACCAGTGCCCTGTTTACATAAAACAAAATTGCAAGCACAATAAATACCGGTAGGGTAAGAAAAAGTATCTCTGATATCTTTTGACTAAAAGTGCTTACAATAACATTACTGTTTATAAAAAACAAGCCAATGGCTATCATAACAGATATGAGTAATAGCCCTAAAAGTTTTCTAAATGTTTTCATAGTCTAATCAAGCTGCTGGCCAAATTGCAGCAAATAACCGTTATTATCATAAATGGCAAACTCACGCATGCCATAATTAAAGTTTTCTATTTCATAGCACACTTTACATGTGTGTCTATATTTATCCCAAAGCTCATTTACCTCACCTGTACTTATATAGAGCGATCCGGTAAAAGCAGGCTTTAAAAAAGGTATATGTTCATTAGGACAAGCAAGCATTATCTCAACATTGTCTTTTCTCAATGATGCCCATCCCCATTCTTCTTCAAAAGCAAGACATTCAAAACCCAATACATCGGTATAAAAAGCTATAGTCTCAGTAAGCTCTTTTGTATATAGCATTGGTTTAAGTCCCATAAATCCTGACATATCCAAATATTATAAAGCAAAACTAAACAATTTTCTTTTTCATTTCCTCTACAATATTATAGGCTGCCGGGCAAATGGCAACATTTTTAAGTGTAAGGTTACTTATTTGCTGAAATTTCTTCCTGTCTGTGTGCGGAAACTCACGACAGGCTTTTGGCCTTACATCGTAGATCATGCAATAATTTTCATTATCCAGAAAAGTACAAGGTACACTTTGCAGTACATAATCGTTATCCTCATCAATCTTAAGATACTTGTCTATAAACTGCTGTGGCTTTTGGCGCATATGTTTTGATATACGTTCAATATCCGCAAGGGTAAATAGCGGCCCCGTTGTTTTACAACAGTTAGCGCAGGTAAGACAATCTGTTTTTTTAAACTCTTTGTCATGCAGCTCCTGCATAATATAGTCTAAATTCTTAGGCGCTTTCTTTTTAAGCTTATCAAAAAACTTTTTGTTTTCGTTATGCTTATCTTTGGCAAGCTTTGGGAGTTGTTTTAAAAAGTCATCCATCACTCAGGGCATTTATCAATCATCTGGCAAAAGTATAAAAAAATGAAAGACCTTTTCGGAAAAGCTATATTAGACTATCAAACCGGCAATGCACCCGAAAACCTCATTACCGAAACTTCAATATCTGAAGAGGATGAAATGAGTGTTGCCTATCTTTTCAGAACTTATAAGGAAATGCCTAAAATAGAAAAGAAAGCTTTAGATTTAGCTAAAGGCCATGTGCTCGATGTAGGTTGCGGAGCTGGCAGTCACTCCCTTTATCTTCAAAATGAAAAAAATCTAAATTTAACTTCTGTAGATATTTCACCATATGCCATTGAAGCATGCAGGCTACAGGGATTAAACGACGCCCGAATGCTGAATATAATGGATTTAGATGGCGAAAAGTTTGATACCATTTTATTATTGATGAATGGTACGGGCATTTTTGAGAAGCTGTCTAAAATATCAGATTATCTACAAAAATTAAAATCACTTTTAAATGAGGGTGGACAAATATTGATCGACTCCTCTGACATTATATATATGTTTGATGAAGATGAAGACGGCGGAAAATGGATACCCTCAGACATTGACTATTATGGCGAAGTAACATTTACGGTATCTTATAAAAACGAAACCGAAGAACCTTTCAATTGGTTATATGTAGATTATAATACTTTGCAAAATGCTGCTTATGCTAACGGACTGCATTGCGAGTTGGTTGTCGAAGGCAAACATTATGATTATTTAGCGAAACTTACACACCTATAAAAGAGAAACCCCGAACAATGTCCGGGGTTTCTCTTTATAAGAAATCATAAGATTACTGCATATATTTCATCATAATAGTCTGAAGTCCCATACCCCATTCCTGTCCGACTGCCTGTCCCTTATCATATAAAACCGCAGCTTTAGAAGACATTTTTTTTCCGATAGGACTTTCATAAAACTTAAGCATAGCTTTAACGTCTTCATGTGTAAATTCAGTCATATACATATCTGCCATTTTACTGATCAATTCCTGTATAGATACATCAAGATCTTTTTTAAAATCGGCCTGCTTTTCAACAGGAATATTTTTAATTAAATCTTTTGTTATTGCTTCAAAAGTTACGGTTGTTCCACTAACATTAAGAAATTTAACTACATCCGTCTTAAAGGTAGCATCTTGTGCCATCGCTATTTGTGCAACCAGCATAAAAGCTGCTGCTAAAACTAATTTTTTCATTTTTTGGTTGATTTAATTTATGGTATATTAAGATATTTATGTGTTTGCAATGAAACTCTCCATTTAGGATTATTCATAACATAGTCAACAATAAGCGGGGTCATTTCTTCTTTTTTGCTCCATTCCGGCTGAAGAAAAAGTATAGCGTTTCCGTTTACCTTAGCTGCCTGCTCTTCGGCGAAAACAAAATCGTGCTTATTATGGATGATCACTTTTAGCTCGTGTGCATGTGCATAAACTTCTTCCGTTGGAAGTTTAGTTTTTTTAGGTGAAAGGCAAATCCAGTCCCAGGCACCCGATAATGCATAAGCACCCGAAGTTTCTATGTGTACTCTTAATCCGTGCTCTTTAAGTTTTGTAGTAAGTGGCTCCATATTCCACATAAGTGGCTCGCCACCGGTTACAACTATAGTTTTACAGTATTTTGCAGCATTTGCCGCAATAGTATCTATATCTGTAGGTGGATGTAATTCTGCATTCCAGCTTTCTTTCACATCACACCAATGGCAACCTACATCGCATCCGCCTACACGAATAAAATATGCAGCCGTGCCGGTGTAGTAGCCTTCGCCCTGAATGGTATAAAATTCTTCCATCAGCGGAAGCATCTCCCCTTTTTCTACTTGTATTTGTATTTCCTTCTTCAACATGATATTTCAAACAGGGTGCAAAGATAAGGATTAATCCCTTTATTTTAAGCAAATAAAAAAACCGATAGCGTTGCTATCGGTTTTTTTGTAATTATGAAAGAAATATTATTTCAATGACTTTAACTGGCCTTTTACATACTCATCTGACGGATCAAGAGCAAGAGCTTTGTTAAAATAATCTGAAGCTTTTGCTTTATCAGTTACTGCATAGTAAGCACCTGCATTAGAATATGCTTCTACAAGTGTCTTCTTTTGTTTTGCAACTTCTGTATCACCTTTAGCAACAACTATCGCAATATATTTATCATAAGCTTCGGCCATTACTTTTAATGACTCAGCAGACTGAATATATCTGTTTATCTTAGCTCGGTAAAGGTAAGCATCCTGTGCTTCAGAAGAAAGTTCAATTACTTTTGCAAGCGCAACATCACCTTTCTTAAGGTTTTCGATATTTGCTTTCTGAGCTTCAGGAGATTTGTTTACGTGATCGTAATAAATCGAGTAAGCAAGATAAAAACTATCAAGCATCATGTTCCTGTCATCAGGGTTTGAAGTCGCAACTTCAAATACAACAGCTGCAGGTCCGTATAATTTTTGTTTGAATAATTTCTGACCAACAGTATTAAACTCATTAGTTATGCTGATATCTGTTTCAGCAGCTTTTTTGATGTTTGCAATAGCTTCATCAAAAGTAGCCTGATTAGTGATTACAGTATTACCTTTATCATCCTGCCCTACACTAGAAGCAAGATCAGCAAGACCTAAGTAAAGGTAGTCACGCGCAATTACACGTTTAGGATCTGCTTTAGCAATCCATTCTTTCATTGCCGCAGAACTTTCTGTGTATTTACCATTTTCATAAAGTGAATAGGCAAGGTAACGCAATATCCTTGGGTTCACTTTGTCCATTTGTTGCATTTTCAGAGCCTCAGCTTCAAGCGCTTTGTAATCTCCAGTCAGAAGAAGGAAATCTGCGTGTCTCATACGAGAGTTAAGTGAGTAATCTGTAAGACCCATATATTTTTCATAATATGTAAGTGCTTTAGCATTGTACTCTGTCTTTTTAGCCGGTTCTGTAACACCCCATATATAATAGGTTTCTGCAAGCTCTCTGTATACAGGACCATAGTTAGGATCTGTTGCAACGATAGCATCAAATGATTTTATAGCTTCAGGAAAAGCAGCTCTTGTATTTTTAGTAATAACCGCTAACTGAAGTTTTGCTCTTAGTAGGCTGTTATCATACTGAAGTGCATTACGATATGCAGAATATGCATCGTTTTGTTTTCTGTCACCATAGTAAGCGTCACCAAGGCTCAAATAAGCCTGAGCTGACTTAGGATCTTTAACGATAGCTTTGTTTAAAACAGCAATTGCTTTTTTATAATCCGGTTTATCAGAGAATATATAAGCACGGCCTATGTAAATAAGCTGATCTACATCTCTTTTACCCAATTCTTTTTCTACTGCGTCAAATTTAGCCTGTGCTCCCGCAGCGTTGCCACTGTTAAGATCAATCTGGCCTAGACCAATATTATTAAACTGTGCGTTATTCTTAACCGCTTTACCTTTATTGAAATAAATAGTAGCAGAATCCTGCTCTGTTTGTTTCAGATAAATATCACCTAATAGGAAATAGTTTTTTCCTTCATCCGGAGATGACGAGATTAACGATTTTAAAATTGTTTTTGCTTTTTGGTATTGTTCGGCATCGATTGCTTTCTTTGCTTCGTTAACATCCTGAGCAGACGCTACACCAAAAAACAACAATGATAATCCGAGAAATTTCAACTCTTTCATTTGTATTATTTTATAATTCTACTTGTTCAAATTTATTTGAGACTAAAGCTCACTTCGCACTTCAATCTCCCTTGTTGGAATCTCTACAGGCAGCAATCCTGACTTTAAAATGATACGCTGACCCTCGAATGCTCCTATGTAAGTTGCAAAACCTGTGCCCAATCCTTCTCTGCCACTGTAATTTAACACATACAGTTTTCTTGTTAAAGGGTAAGAACCTGTAGCTATATTGCTCTGAGAAGGTTTATAGTACTTTTTAACACCTTTGTCAATTTTAACATTATCAAGCCCTAAAACTGTAATATCTGACACAATTTCAGCTACCGATTGTGGCGGTTGGGTTAACCAGTTCACACCAACAATACCAATAGTACCCGGATTGTCATGCACGTATTTTATAACTTCAACATTAGATTTAAGTGAGTAAATATTTTTCGCAGGTACTTTAGTAACACCTGCCAACTTTAAAAGATATTGTACTGTACTTGAATTTGGGTTATCAAAAACAAGTTTTTGCACTTTATCCGAAGATTTGCCTTTAAGCACTTTTAAAATCTCATCAAGATCAACAACACTGTCTTTAGCTGTTTTATTGGTAACAAAAGCAATTGCGTCGGTCGCAAACTGTGTTACTTCGGGTGTGATTTTTCTTTTCCTGAAATGTGCATTTTCTTTGTCAGTAAGCAATCTGGGCATTACAACCACATTTGCCTTATCTTCCAAAAGCGCATTTACAAGATCAGTTTCGGTCATATTAACCTGCGTAATATCTGCCCTGTTATAAACACTATGAAAAACAGCCAGAACATCTTCTGTAATGGGTTGAATAGTGTTATCTGCATATACCGTTATTTTACCGGCAGTGGGTATATCCTGATTGACACCATCTCCCGGTGCTTTATCTCCTTTACATGAAAAGACACCTGCAGCAGCGATAATTAATATAACTATTATTTTATACGTGTGTTTCATTTGGTTGTTTTTGTACTAAAAGCAATAAGGAATTTTAAAGCTACCTGTTTTGCCAAAGCCTTATAAATCTAAAAAAAGAGTAGACTATTAGTAATATACCCATAGCAAGACGGCCATTATATGTTATTGATAACGGAATCTCTTTCCAGAATATTAACGTTAATCCTAATGCAAGGTACAAAAGGAAAAACACCAGGCCTAAAACAAACAGAAATCGCTGTATGGGCGATTTCTGTGTTTGTTCTTGAGATTTTCTTGTTGAAAGCATCTCTTATTTCCTTATGATTTGATGTTAATCGTAATAGGAAGGTTAAACGAAGTCCTAACCGCTTTACCATTCTGGATACCTGGGTTCCATTTGATTTTAAGAGATTTCAGTACACGTTCTGCTTCTTTTCCTAATCCATAACCCGGATCCCTAAGGATCTTGATAGCTGTTAACGTACCATCTTTTTCAACAACGAAAGAGACATAAATTCTTGCCTGCATATCGCGGTCAACTTCAGGAATTCTGAAGTTTTTAAGAATGTAGTTGTTAAATGCGCCTAAACCACCCGGGAAATCAGGCTGAACCTGAAGACCTGCAGAGTTATAAACTGTATTATCAGGAGCTTCAACTCCTTTATCAAGGTCACCTGCAGGTTTACCAATATTGATATCACCTGTTGGGCTCGCTTCAGCATTTCTTGAACTTGGATCAGCTTCTTTAAACTGTTCCGTTTTAGGTGGATCTTCCGGAACCTCCTCTTTTTTCACAGCTTCAAGCGGTTTAAGCTTTACCTCTTCCACAATAGACTTAGGAGCCTGTTGTTGCTCCACAGGTGGTGGAGGCGGTGGAAGAGCTTCTTCAACCGGCGGTTCAGGAATATCAACCACTTCAATGACCTTATCTACATTGTCATCTTTCTTTGATGCAAGGTCACCCAGCTTGTCAGCGATCATAGGAGTCGCTACAAGAAAAATGAAAAGGACAGCACCAATGATAAGCGCCCTTACTGTAGTCTTTGGATTTTCCATACGAAGCTGGTAAGCTCCATACTGTTTGTTACGGCCTTCAAAGACCATATCCGTCCAGGACTTATTAAATATATTCAGTTTTGACATAATAATAGTTTTTTTATATGACTAATTCAGATTAGTATAAACCTGATTTAGTTAATAGGTCAAGTTCTCCCGGGGTAATATCACCAATTGCATAAAGTTGTGGATGTGTAATTGCCATTTCATCAAGCATATCAACAAGGTTTTTATAACTCGCTTTATCACTTGCTTTGATATTAACCACAAGTCCCTGGTCAGCTTTACCGTCTCTCGTAGCTATAGCTTTACCAATAGCAATTTGCTTCAACAAATCTTTACGGATACCATCTTTACCAAATTTGGCTTCAGTTGGCGATTCAACAGGTGTTTCAAATTTACCCCTGTACCACATTATCCTGTTATCCTTACCGATAAGAACTGTCAAAAGACGTGCTTCGTCAATAGGGGTATTATCTATGGGCTGATCTTTCGGGTTCTTATCCGGCATTGCAAGCGGCATAGACTGCGGCTTAGACAACGTAGTGGTAAGCATAAAGAAAGTGATAAGAAGGAAAGCCAAATCCACCATCGCTGTTAAATCAACTCCGGGATTTGATTTCTTGGCTCTTACCTTGCCGCCTTTCTTGCCGCCACCGTCGCCGGTATTTAATTCTGCCATTTTATATCGTGTTTATAAAATTAAAAGTTTTCGTCTCTTAAACCGGTCACTAAGAAGAACCTGTTTTTCTTTTGATCCTGAAGGATATCAATTACTCTCTTTACAGTTGGATAATCTTCTTTAGCATCGCCTTTTATAGCGATATCAAGATCTTTAAATTTATCAGCTGTAATTTCCTGAGTAGCTAATTTACCTTCTAATAGTTCTTTTTCAGATTCCCTTGCAAATTTTACCCAATCCCCTAACTGGTTATTGATTGAATCGTAAGGAATACCTTTTTGAAGACCCGCCTCATTTCTTGCAGCAGGCTCTAGCCTTAAAAGACCTTTTAACTGGTTAACAGGCACTCCAAAACCTTCCATAGAAACAAAAGTTTTATACTCTTCTGCTGTAAAAGGAATATTATACTGCTTAGAAATACGCTTAAGCGTTCCTTCCCTAAGGTTTAGCGGCATTGTAAAGAACACCTCTTTATCACCTACCGTAATAGTTGCTACGCCTTCTTCCGGA
>Ga0157370_10008368_pt1 | contig 11158 bp, 11 predicted proteins | sample C35metaG_FD_113463 | JGI IMG/M metagenome (GOLD analysis project Ga0157370, IMG submission 113463) | Corn rhizosphere microbial communities from Kellogg Biological Station, Michigan, USA - C3-5 metaG | ecosystem: Host-associated > Plants > Roots > Rhizosphere > Soil | place: USA: Michigan... | reverse complement strand
ATGCTGGTTGGAAATTGACCTGACCGCCTGGTTTCTCTAGAATCGCCGGTCTCTTAAAACGGGGGCCATTCCGGCCCGTTGTCGACCACCCAGGTAACGCACCATGAAACGCACTTTCCAACCCAGCACTATCAAGCGCGCTCGCACCCACGGTTTCCGTGCCCGTATGGCTACCAAGAACGGCCGTGCTGTTCTGTCCCGTCGTCGCGCCAAAGGCCGTAAGCGTCTGGCCGTCTGATAATTCGGCATCGGTGGTGAGTCAAGACTTCAGTCGGGAAAAGCGCCTGCTAACCCCTCGACAATTCAAGACAGTCTTCGACTCCCCCAGCGGTAAGGTTCCGGGTAAAAACGTCCTGCTTCTAGCGCGCAACAACGATCTTGATCATCCCCGCCTGGGTCTGGTCATCGGTAAGAAGAGCGTCAAGCTCTCTGTTGAACGCAACCGCCTCAAACGCGTCATCCGCGATTCATTCCGCCTCAACCAGGACAATCTGGTTGGCTGGGATATCGTGGTTGTCGCGCGTAAAGGCCTAGGTGATCTGGAGAACACTGAATTGGCAAACCAGTTCGGCAAACTCTGGAAACGCTTGGCACGCAGCAAGCCGAGCCCGGAAGCTATCCCGCAATCAGGGGTTACCGACAGTCCCCATGCGTAAACTGGCCCTCGCGTCCATTCAGGTTTATCGCTACGCCATCAGCCCTTTGATGGCCAGTCACTGTCGTTTCTATCCCAGCTGTTCCTGCTACGCGTATGAAGCCATTGAACACCATGGTTTTATGCGCGGTGGCTGGCTGACTCTGCGTCGGCTTGGCCGTTGTCACCCGTGGAATCCCGGCGGTTACGATCCGGTTCCAGGCGCTCCCATTTCCCGACCCCCTTCGATGGCCGAGTAATCATGGATATTAAACGCTCGATCCTGATCGCCGCGCTCGCAATCGTGTCCTACGTCATGGTTCTCAAGTGGAACGAAGACTACGGACAAACGTCCTTGCCGACTGCGAACACAGCCGCTGCGACCAGCAACACTGCTGCGCTTCCCGACGTTCCTGCTGCTAACAACACCGCCAACAGTGACGTTCCAAGCGCCCCGTCCAGCCAACCGGAAGCCGTTGCCGCCGCCCCTCAGGCGAGCAAAGACCTGATCCGCGTTAAGACAGACGTGCTTGAACTGGCCATCGATCCAAGTGGTGGCGATATCGTCCAACTGACGCTGCCGCAATACCCGCGCCGTCAAGATCGTCCGGACGTGCCGTTCCAGTTATTTGACAACGGCAACGAGCGCACCTACCTGGCACAAAGCGGGCTGATCGGCGCGAATGCGCCGGACTCGGCTAACGGCCGTGCCGTTTGGCAGAGCGCTCAGAAAAGCTACCAACTGGCGGACGGCCAAAATAGCCTGACGGTCGATCTGACCTTCAGCCAAGGCGGCGTCAATTTCATCAAACGCTTCAGCTTCAAACGCGGTTTGAACCCTGAATGCTCGGTTAAAGAACAAGAGCTGAAGAAACCCGGTTGCGTCGATCCGTCGTCGTACCAGGTTGATGTGCGTTACCTGATCGACAACCAGAGCGCTGAAGCCTGGGCTGGCAACATGTATGCGCAGCTCAAACGCGACAACAGTGACGACCCGTCGAAAACTGCTGCCACCAGCACCGCGACCTACCTCGGCGCGGCAATGGCCACTCACGATTCGGCCTACAAAAAAGTGTCGATGAGCGATATCGACAAGGCGCCTGCCAAAGAAACCGTAAAAGGCGGCTGGGTTGCCTGGTTGCAGCACTATTTCGTGACTGCCTGGATTCCAAGCCAGGACAACGACAACAGTGTGCAAACCCGTAAAGATTCCCAGGGCCGCTACATTGTTGGCTTTACCACCCCAAGCGTCAGCGTAGCGCCGGGCAGCAAAGGTGAAGTGTCGGCAATCCTGTATGCCGGTCCGAAAATCCAGAAGCACCTTGGCTCGCTCGCGCCGGGGCTGGAGCTGACCGTCGATTACGGCATCCTGTGGTTTATCGCCCAGCCTATTTTCTGGCTGCTGCAACATATCCACAGCATTCTGGGTAACTGGGGCTGGTCGATCATCGTGCTGACGATGCTGATCAAGGGCCTGTTCTTCCCGCTTTCCGCTGCCAGCTACAAATCGATGGCCCGCATGCGCGCCGTAGCACCGAAACTGGCTGCCTTGAAAGAACAGCATGGCGATGACCGGCAGAAGATGTCGCAAGCCATGATGGAGCTGTACAAGAAAGAGAAGATCAACCCCTTGGGCGGTTGCCTGCCAATTCTGGTGCAGATGCCGGTCTTCCTGGCCTTGTATTGGGTGCTGCTGGAAAGCGTCGAGATGCGTCAGGCACCCTGGATGTTTTGGATCACCGACCTGTCGATCAAAGACCCGTTCTTTATTCTGCCGTTGATCATGGGCGCCACCATGTTCATCCAGCAGCAGCTGAACCCCGCGCCGCCAGATCCGATGCAGGCCAAGGTGATGAAAATGATGCCGATCATCTTCACCTTCTTCTTCCTGTGGTTCCCGGCTGGTCTGGTGCTGTACTGGGTCGTCAACAACTGCCTGTCCATCGCGCAGCAGTGGTACATCACTCGCAAGATCGAAGCCGCAGCCAAGACGGCCAACGCCTAAGTCTGGCTTGCTAAGCTGAAACAGCGCCCCGCCCGAGCAATACGTGGCGGGGCGTTTTGCTATCTGCCCTCCGGCCATGAGGGCTCAATCACGAGAACCGCGCCATGAACACTGCACGAGAAACCATCGCCGCCGTTGCCACCGCCCAGGGCCGTGCCGGAGTGGGGATCGTCCGCGTTTCGGGTCCGCGCGCCCAAGCCATTGCTGAAGCCATCGTCCAGCGCACCCTCAAGCCGCGCTATGCCCATTACGGAGCGTTTCACGGTGAGCAAGATCAGGTACTGGACGAAGGCTTGGCCCTGTACTTCCCCGGTCCGAACTCCTTCACCGGCGAGGACGTTCTTGAATTGCAGGGGCATGGCGGTCCTGTGGTGCTGGACCTGCTGTTGCGGCGCTGCCTCCAACTAGGTGCCCGTCTGGCCAGACCCGGCGAATTCAGCGAACGCGCCTTTCTCAACGACAAGCTTGATCTGGCCCAGGCAGAAGCCATTGCCGACCTGATTGAGGCCAGCTCCGAGCAAGCGGCGCGCAATGCCCTACGATCCTTGCAGGGCGAGTTCTCACGTCGGGTTCATGGTCTGACCGAGCGCCTGATTGCTCTGCGTATTTATGTAGAAGCCGCGATCGACTTTCCCGAAGAGGAAATCGACTTTCTTGCCGACGGCCATGTACTGAGCATGCTCAACGAGGTGCGCAGCGATTTGACCGCTGTCCAGCGCGAGGCCAACCAGGGCGCGTTGCTGCGTGACGGAATGACGGTGGTGATCGCGGGTCGCCCCAATGCGGGCAAATCCAGCCTGCTAAACGCTCTGGCTGGTCGGGAGGCAGCGATCGTTACGGAAATCGCCGGCACCACCCGCGATGTGCTGCGCGAACATATCCACATCGACGGTATGCCACTGCATGTCGTCGACACCGCGGGTTTGCGCGACACCGATGACCAAGTAGAAAAAATAGGTGTAGAACGCGCGCTAAAAGCGATTGGCGAAGCGGACCGCGTGCTGCTGGTGGTGGATGCCACTTCAGGCGAGGCGGCAGACCCATTTGCGCTCTGGCCGGAATTTCTTGGCGCTAGGCCGGATCCTGCCAAGGTCACGTTAATTCGCAACAAAACCGACCTGTCGGGTGACGCGATCGGACTTGAGGTCAGCGAGGACGGCCATGTCACCATCAACCTGTCCGCTCGCTCGGCAGAAGGCCTGGAGCTGCTGCGCGATCATCTCAAAGCGTGCATGGGTTACGAGCAGACCGCTGAAAGCAGCTTCAGCGCCCGGCGCCGTCACTTGGAGGCGCTGCAGCATGCCAGCCAATCACTGGAACACGGTTACGCGCAGCTGACCCTGGCCGGCGCAGGCGAGTTGCTGGCTGAAGACCTGCGCATTGCCCAACAGGCATTGGGAGAAATCACCGGCGCGTTCAGTTCCGACGACTTGTTAGGACGAATCTTCTCGAGCTTCTGCATCGGCAAATAAACGCGACCGTTCCAACCAGCCCTGTTCACGTACCCACGTCGACAGGGCTTTTTTATGCGCGTTGGGTTAACCACAGCCCTCATTTAAACCCTGTGCATAACCGCCCCTAAGCCCAGTCGATAAGCAGGGGGGAAAGCTTGGGATGAGTCGCCCTGTGCACAACCTGCCCTTCCATCCACAGGTTTAACGCCGTTATCCAAAGCCCTCCCGCCTACCTGACCACAGCCTTATACATTTCTGTACACGCTGCTACGCGTGGCTTCCAGCGTTCTATCCACAGAAACTAGCTGCATAAGTAATAAACATAAAAACAAAGCTTTAAAAAAATTCTCTTCTCTCTTTATTTATTAACAGCCTTGGTACGGCTCGCCGGTGCACGGCAGAAGGTTGGCTATTTTTTGTTCAAAAGGCTTCTTTCAGTTCGGGTAAATCCCTATACTTGCCGGCTTTCCGCTTTTCCCCTTTTCGGGTCAGTTAAAAGCCTCCCCAATTCTCAACAGGCACGAGGTGCGTGGTGGATTTCCCTTCCCGTTTTGATGTCATCGTTATTGGCGGCGGCCATGCCGGCACTGAAGCAGCGCTGGCTGCGGCACGGATGGGCGTCAAAACCTTGCTGCTCAGCCACAACGTCGACACGCTCGGACACATGAGCTGCAATCCGGCGATTGGTGGCATCGGCAAGAGCCATCTGGTGAAGGAAATCGACGCACTGGGCGGCGCCATGGCGGAAGCCACCGACAAAGGCGGCATTCAGTTCCGTGTACTCAACAGCCGCAAAGGCCCAGCCGTACGCGCCACCCGCGCCCAAGCCGACCGCATGCTGTACAAAGCGGCGATACGCGAAACCCTGGAAAACCAGCCCAATCTGTGGATATTCCAACAGTCCTGTGACGACCTGATCGTCGAGCAAGATCAAGTTCGCGGCGTTGTTACGCAAATGGGCCTGCGGTTCTTCGCTGAATCGGTGGTGCTTACCACGGGCACCTTTCTCGGCGGACTTATCCACATCGGCTTGCAGAACCACTCCGGTGGCCGTGCAGGCGACCCGCCTTCTATCGCGCTGGCCCAACGTTTACGCGAACACCCGTTGCGGGTAGGCCGCTTGAAAACCGGCACGCCGCCACGCATTGATGGCCGCTCCGTCGACTTCTCGGTGATGACCGAACAGCCAGGCGACACGCCCATTCCGGTGATGTCGTTCCTCGGCAACAAGGAACAGCACCCACGCCAGGTGAGCTGCTGGATTACTCACACCAACGCCCGCACCCACGAAATCATTGCCGCTAACCTCAACCGGTCGCCGATGTATTCCGGTGTGATCGAAGGCATCGGTCCACGCTACTGCCCGTCGATTGAAGACAAAATTCACCGCTTTGCCGACAAGGACAGCCACCAGGTGTTTATCGAGCCTGAAGGCCTGAACACCCACGAGCTGTATCCCAACGGCATTTCGACCTCGCTGCCGTTTGACGTGCAGCTGGAGCTGGTGCGTTCGATCCGCGGCATGGAAAACGCCCATATCGTTCGCCCGGGTTACGCCATTGAGTACGACTACTTCGATCCGCGCGATTTGAAATACAGCCTCGAAACTAAAGTGATTGCCGGGCTGTTTTTTGCCGGTCAGATCAACGGCACCACCGGTTACGAAGAAGCCGGCGCCCAGGGGCTGTTGGCCGGCGCCAACGCTGCATTGCGTGCGCAGGGCAAAGACAGTTGGTGCCCGCGCCGTGACGAGGCCTACATCGGCGTGTTGGTCGACGACCTCATCACCCTCGGCACCCAAGAGCCGTACCGCATGTTCACCTCCCGTGCCGAGTACCGCCTGATCTTGCGCGAAGACAACGCCGACCTGCGCCTCACCGAAAAAGGCCGTGAGCTGGGCTTGGTCGACGACCGTCGCTGGGCGGCGTTCTGCGCCAAGCGCGAAGGCATTGAGCGCGAGGAGCAACGGCTGAAGAGCACGTGGGTGCGCCCGAACACGCCGCAGGGCGATGCGATTGCCGCGCGCTTCGGTACGCCGCTGACCCACGAATACAACCTGATGAGCCTGCTGACCCGTCCTGAAGTGGACTACGCCGGCTTGATCGAGGTAACCGGCCCTGGCCACGACGATCCGCAGGTCACAGAGCAGGTTGAAATCAAAACCAAGTACGCCGGCTACATCGACCGTCAGCAAGACGAAATTGCCCGCCTGCGTGCCAGCGAAAACACCAAGCTGCCAGCGGATATCGACTACACCGCCATTGCCGGTCTTTCTAAAGAAATTCAGAGCAAGCTCAGCCAAGGTCGCCCGGAAACGCTGGGCCAGGCCTCGCGAATTCCAGGCGTAACGCCGGCGGCGATTTCCCTGTTGATGATCAACTTGAAAAAGCGCAGTGCTGGTCGTGAGCTGGAGCAGAGCGCCTGATGTCATCGGTTACTGCGCAACATGCTGAAGAATTGTCCCGTGGCGCCGCCGAGCTGGGCGTTGCACTGACCGAACAGCAACACGCCCATCTGTTGGGCTATCTCGCTTTGCTGATTAAGTGGAACAAGGCCTACAACCTCACCGCCGTGCGTGACCCGGACGAAATGGTTTCCCGCCATCTGCTCGACAGCCTGAGCGTGGTGCCCTTTGTCGCCGAGGGCGGAACGTCGTGGCTGGACGTCGGCAGCGGCGGTGGAATGCCGGGCATTCCGTTGGCGATCATGTTCCCAGAGCGCCAATTCACGTTGTTGGATTCCAACGGCAAGAAAACGCGGTTTCTCACGCAGGTGAAGCTCGAGCTCAAACTGTCGAACCTGGAAGTTATCCACAGCCGGGTCGAGGCATTCACTCCCGCCCAGGCATTTTCCGGAATCTGCTCACGCGCATTCAGTTCGCTGCAGGATTTTTCCGAGTGGACTCGGCATCTAGGCGACACCGAAACGCGCTGGTTGGCCATGAAAGGCGTGCACCCCGACGACGAGCTGCAAGCGCTGCCCGCCGACTTTAAATTGGCTGCAACGCACGTGCTCAAGGTTCCCGGTTGCCAAGGTCAACGGCATCTGTTGATACTGCGCCGCATCATATGATCGGGACCGACGCTGACCATGGCTAAAGTAATCGCCATCGCCAACCAGAAAGGCGGTGTGGCCAAAACCACCACGTGCATCAACCTCGCTGCATCGCTGGTGGCGACCAAGCGCCGTGTGCTGCTCATCGACTTGGATCCACAGGGCAATGCCACCACCGGCAGCGGTGTGGATAAGTTGGCGCTGGAGCACTCGGTGTATGACGTGCTCATTGGCGAATGCGACTTGGCGCAAGCCATGCAATTTTCCGAGCACGGTGGTTATCAGCTGCTTCCGGCGAACCGCGACCTGACCGCCGCCGAGGTGGCGTTGCTGCATATGCCGGCCAAGGAACACCGTCTACGCGAAGCGCTGGCGCCGATCCGTGAAAATTACGATTACATCCTCATCGACTGCCCGCCTTCACTGTCGATGCTGACGGTCAATGCCCTGGTCGCCGCCGACGGCGTGATCATTCCGATGCAGTGCGAGTACTACGCCCTCGAAGGGCTGACAGATCTCGTCAACTCGATCCAGCGCATCGGCAAGCTGCTTAACCCTTCGCTGAAAATCGAAGGTCTGCTGCGCACCATGTACGACCCGCGCATCAGCCTCACCAACGATGTGTCCGCCCAGCTAAAAGCGCATTTCGGCGACCAGCTCTACGACACCGTTATTCCCCGCAACGTCCGCCTGGCCGAGGCGCCGAGTTTTGGCATGCCAGCCTTGGCATACGACAAGCAATCCCGTGGCGCCCTCGCCTACCTGGCACTGGCCGGTGAATTGTCCCGGCGTCAGCGCAGCGCCACCCGAACCGCAAAAGCATAAGGATTATCCATGGCCAGCAAAAAACGAGGTCTCGGACGCGGACTGGACGCCCTGCTGGGCGGAACCAGCGTTAATGCTTTGCAAGAAGAAGCCGCGCAGGTCGACACCCGTGAGCTGCAATACGTGCCACTGGATCTGATTCAGCGCGGCAAGTACCAACCGCGCCGCGACATGGACGCCACTGCGCTTGAGGAGTTGGCCCAGTCGATTCGTGCCCAAGGCGTGATGCAACCGATTGTGGTGCGCCCTATCGGTAACGGCCGCTTTGAAATCATCGCCGGTGAACGCCGCTGGCGTGCCAGCCAGCAAGCCGGACTGGACAAGATTCCGGCCATGGTTCGCGAAGTGCCGGATGAAGCGGCCATTGCCATGGCACTGATCGAAAACATCCAGCGCGAAGACCTCAACCCGATCGAAGAAGCCGTAGCCTTGCAGCGGTTGCAGCAAGAATTCCAACTGACCCAACAGCAAGTCGCTGAAGCGGTCGGCAAGTCACGCGTCACCATCACCAATCTGCTGCGCCTGATCTCCCTTCCCGAGGAAATCAAAACGCTGCTTTCCCACGGTGATCTGGAAATGGGCCACGCCCGCGCGCTGCTCGGTTTACCGGCAGAACAGCAGGTCGAAGGGGCGCGACACGTTGTCGCACGAGCGCTAACCGTGCGCCAAACTGAGGCACTGGTTCGTCAGTGGATGAGCACAAAAGAGAAACCGACTACAGCTCCTAAAGCCGATCCTGACATCAGTCGGCTTGAACAGCGCCTCGCAGAGCGGCTGGGCTCGCCGGTGCAGATCAAGCATGGACAGAAGGGTAAGGGGCAGTTGGTCATCCGCTACAACTCGTTAGATGAGTTACAAGGCGTATTGGCCCACATCAAGTGAAGCCTTTCCCGACATAATTAGTCATGTAGCGTGTAGTCGGAAATCACTACCGGGCAGTTGAATAGGGGGGGAACGCCCCCTATACTCTGCGCGCATTTTGTCGGCACAAACTATGCCAAGTCGTTGATTTACAGCGACAGACACCAGAGGCCGAAAGCCGGAGACAGTTGATGGATGCCCGCACGCCCAACCGCCTGCCCTTCCATCGTTTGCCGGTGTTCCCCGTGTTGTTGGTTCAACTCGTCGTATTGCTAATCGCAGCCGTCGTTTTGTGGCAATGGCGCGGCGCGGTAAGTGGTTACTCTGGCGCGCTCGGCGGTTTGATTGCCTGGTTACCGAATATTTACTTTGCCCATAAGGCCTTCCAATTCACCGGAGCCCGGGCAGCCCAAGCGATAGTCCGGTCTTTTTATGCCGGCGAAGCGGGCAAGTTGATTCTGACGGCAGTGCTGTTTGCACTGACCTTTGCAGGGGTGAAACCTCTGGATGCGCTGGCGGTATTTGGCGTTTTCCTTCTGACCCAGTTGGTCAATTGGTTCGCTCCCCTGCTTACAACAAGATTTTTGAGACCTTAGGGCGTTTGAGGCACACATGGCAGAACAGACCGCTTCGGGCTACATCCAGCACCACTTGCAGAACCTGACCTTTGGGAAACTGCCAAGCGGCGATTGGGGCTTTGCCCACACTGCACAAGAAGCCAAAGAAATGGGCTTCTGGGCTTTTCACGTAGACACCCTGGGCTGGTCCGTAGCCCTGGGTCTGATCTTCATCCTGTTGTTCCGCATGGCTGCAAAGAAAGCCACCTCCGGCCAGCCTGGCGGTTTGCAGAACTTCGTTGAAGTGATGATCGAATTCGTCGACACCAGCGTTAAGGACAGCTTCCACGGCCGCAACAAGGTTATCGCGCCGCTGGCTCTGACCATTTTCGTCTGGGTGTTCCTGATGAACGCCATCGACCTGGTGCCTGTGGACTGGATTCCACAACTGGCCATCCTGATCTCCGGCGATCACCACATTCCTTTCCGCGCTGTATCCACCACTGACCCGAATGCCACCCTCGGCATGGCGTTCTCGGTGTTCGCGCTGATTATTTACTACAGCATCAAAGTCAAAGGCATCGGTGGCTTCATCGGTGAACTGACCCTGCACCCATTCGGCAGTAAGAACATCGCCGTTCAGATCCTTCTGATCCCGGTTAACTTCCTGCTGGAGTTCGTCACCCTGATTGCCAAGCCTATTTCGTTGGCACTGCGGTTGTTCGGCAACATGTACGCCGGTGAGCTGGTGTTCATTTTGATCGCTGTGATGTTCGGCAGTGGTCTGTTGTGGCTGAGCGGCCTGGGTGTGGCGCTGCAGTGGGCATGGGCGGTGTTCCACATTCTGATCATCACCCTGCAAGCGTTCATCTTCATGATGCTCACCATCGTTTATCTGTCGATGGCGCACGAAGACAACCACTGATAGCGCGCAAGCGCTGGCAGTGAGCGGCCTCTGCCTGGGGTCGCAGCCCGCAAGGGCGAGCAAGTTTGCTTTACCGCTTTACCTTAAAAACTAACCAATACGACATAAAAAGTCGGGAGGAAAGATGGAAACTGTAGTTGGTCTGACCGCGATCGCCGTAGCTCTGCTGATTGGCCTGGGTGCCCTGGGTACCGCCATTGGTTTCGGCCTGCTGGGCGGCAAATTCCTGGAAGGCGCTGCGCGTCAACCGGAAATGGTTCCGATGCTGCAAGTTAAAATGTTCATCGTCGCTGGTCTGCTGGACGCCGTGACCATGATCGGTGTTGGTATCGCACTGTTCTTCACCTTCGCGAACCCCTTCGTTGGTCAACTTGCAGGCTAATCACTCATTTTTGAGTGATTGGTTTGACGGACAACGAACGAGCGAGGTGTTGGCGTGAACATTAATGCAACCCTGATTGGCCAGTCCGTTGCCTTCTTCATCTTTGTGCTCTTTTGCATGAAGTACGTGTGGCCTCCGGTCATCGCGGCTTTGCAAGAGCGTCAAAAGAAGATTGCTGATGGACTGGACGCTGCAAGCCGTGCGGCTCGCGATTTGGAGCTCGCCCACGAGAAAGTGGGTCAGCAACTGCGCGAAGCCAAAACCCAGGCAGCTGAAATCATTGAGCAAGCCAAAAAGCGCGCTACCCAGATCGTCGACGAAGCTCGCGATCAGGCCCGTGTCGAAGGTGAGCGCCTGAAGGCTCAGGCTCAGGCCGAGATCGAACAGGAACTGAACAGCGTCAAAGACGCCCTGCGTGCCCAACTGGGTGGCTTGGCGATCAGCGGTGCTGAGAAGATTCT
>Ga0157370_10008364_pt1 | contig 11161 bp, 11 predicted proteins | sample C35metaG_FD_113463 | JGI IMG/M metagenome (GOLD analysis project Ga0157370, IMG submission 113463) | Corn rhizosphere microbial communities from Kellogg Biological Station, Michigan, USA - C3-5 metaG | ecosystem: Host-associated > Plants > Roots > Rhizosphere > Soil | place: USA: Michigan... | reverse complement strand
TGGCTCACTCGGCGAGCACCTCGCCCGAGCCCCCGAACTCCTTCGGCATGTCCTTCATCTTCGGCAGGCCGTCCCTGATCGGCAGCACCGATTCCTGGTAGTGGACGTGGACCGCGGGCTTGAAGGCAAGGCTCGGCAGCATCGCGGCGAACACGTCGACGAGGTTCGCTCCGGGGTGGCGCGCGTACACATGGCCGCCGCACTGCTTGCACCAGCTTCGCTCAGTCTTCGCCGTGTGCGCGTAGGTGCCGACGTGCTCGGCGCCGCGGGTAAGCTTGAACTGGCCGGACGGCCACAGCGTGAACGCATTGACCGGACCCGCCGACCAGTGCCGGCAGGATTCGCAGTGGCAATATCCCATGGCGATCGGCGCTCCCGTCACCGTGAACTCGACCGCGCCGCAGAAGCAGCGGCCCGGATGGCTCGTTTCCGCACTCATGATCGTCTCCGTCATAGGGGCGTGTGTACGCCGGGCAGCTATCGTACGCCCGCCCGCGGCGTCCCGCTGCCCGGTCGCGCCGCGCCCGTCGAGGCGGCTCGCACGCGCTCCTCCCACCACGGCTCGAGCGCATCGGCGATCGAGCCCGGCATGCGGGTGCCCGACTGGCGCACGGCCCAGCGATAGCGGCCGAATGGGGGCCGCGCGAGCTCGTCCAGGGTGATGAGCGGGACGTCGGTGAGGAACTCGAGGCGCAGCCGCAGGTAGCGGGTGATCGCGCCGCGCTTCGCGCGGTGACCGATCCAGTGCGCGTCGGCGCGCGGCTCGGTCAACGTGTAGCCGGACGCGATCAGCCCTTTCGGCGGCACGCCGACACGAACGAAGAAGGCGCGCGATCCCGGCTCGATCGCACGAATCCGGCCGCAGGCCCACTCGATGTCCACGTGGCCACGCCGAGCGATCCGCGCCCGCTCGCGGGCGAGCTCGGGCCAGTTCCAGAGCTTGGGATTCCAGGCGAAGACGTGTGTGGCCATCGCTAGGGGTCAGGTCATGCCTATTGCCCCGCGGGGCATCAGGCATGACCTGACCCCTCCATCATGCTAGATTCGGCGCGCTCCCGCGCCCCGTCCGATGCACCGCCACCGCTACGCACTGATCGTCGTTGCGCTCGCGCTCGCCGCCTGCTCGAGCACGCCGTCGCGGCACGGCGGCACCGGCAGCGGCGCCGCGACGGGCGCTCGCTCGTCCGGACAATACTATCTCGACGACGGTCCGCCGCTGAATCCGCCGGCGAACCTCGCGTCGATTCCCGACGCGGTGCCGCGGCTCGAGCCGCTGAAGCAGGCAGCCAACAAGCCGTATTACGTGCTCGGCCGCGAGTACGTTCCTGCGACGCGCCTCGAGCCGTACCACGAGCGCGGCATCGCGTCGTGGTACGGGCGCAAGTACAACGGCCAGCGCACCTCGACCGGCGAGGTCTACGACATGTTCGCGATGACCGCGGCGCATCCGACGCTGCCGTTGCCGTCCTATGCCCGGGTCACCGATGTCGCCACCGGGCGCAGCGTCGTCGTGCGGGTCAACGATCGCGGGCCGTTCCTTCGCGGGCGCATCATCGACCTCTCCTACGCGGCAGCGTACAAGCTTGGCATCGCACAGAGGGGGAGCGGCGTCGTCGACGTCGACGCGATCCTGCCCGGCGACACCGCGCACCCGCTCGAAGCGACGGCGCCGAAACCGCTCGCGCCGGTGTTCGCGCAGGCGACCGTCTCCGAATCCGCACCGGTGAGCACGCCGGCGGGGCCGCCGGCCACCGCGTCCGTCACCGCGCCGGCCACCGCGCCGGCCACCGCGCCCGTCACGGCGACCGTCACGGCGACCGCTGGCGGGTACGCCGTGCAGCTCGGCGCGTTTGCAAACTTTTCCAACGCCGAGAACTTTCTCGGCCGCGTGCAGAACCAACTCGCGCAGGTGGAGGTCGAACCGCGCATCCGGCAGGGCGGAGGGCTGTATCGCGTCTATGTCGGGCCGTATCCGGGCCGTGACGAAGCCCGTCGCGTCGGGGAGCGCATCACGCAGGCGTTCGGTTATCCGGTCATGGTCGCGCCGAATTGAGCATGGCCGGCGCGCCGCTATAATGCGCAGGCGTCGCGACCGATCCGGCGCGATTGCTCGCTCACGATGATCCTTTCGCTTCGTCGCTGGCTCACCTTCGGTTTGCTGGCGGCGACCCCGTTTGTTCCCGCGTACGCCCAGTTGTCGATCGAGATCGTCGGCGGCGCCGCGTCCGCGATTCCGATCGCGATCGTCCCGTTCGACGCCGAGGCGACCTGGCCGCTCGGCATCACCGGAATCGTCGGCGCCGACCTGTCGCGCTCGGGGCTGTTCAGGCTCGTCAATTCCGATGGCGTCGTGCCGCGGCCGGCGCGCGCGCTGGACGTGCAGCCCGCGGTGTGGCGCGCCCGAAATGCCGATGCGGTGGTGGTCGGCTCGATGCGTCCGCTCCCCGACGGTCGCGTCGGCGTGCGCTTCGATCTCGTCGACGTGGTGAAGCAGGTCACGCTGGCATCGATGTCGTACACGGTGGCGCCGGCGCAATTTCGCGCCACCGCGCACAAGATCGCCGACGTCATCTACGAGAAGATGACCGGCGCGCCCGGCGTGTTCTCGACGCGCATCGCCTACATCGCCAAGCAGGGGCCGCGCTACCAGCTGATGGTCGCCGACGCCGACGGCTTCAACCCGCAGTCGATCGTGTCGTCGAACCAGCCGCTGCTGTCGCCGCGCTGGTCACCGGACGGAACGCGGATCGCCTACGTGTCATTCGAGAGCAGGAAGCCGGTCGTCTACGTGCAGTCGCTGGTGACCGGCGCCCGGCGCGCGATCGCCAATTTCCGCGGCAGCAACAGCTCGCCCGCGTGGTCGCCCGACGGAACGAAGCTCGTCGTGACGCTGAGCAAGGACGGCGGCTCGCAGATGTTCCTGATGAACCCCGACGGGTCCGGCGTCACGCGCGTGCTCACTTCGGCGTCGATCGACACCGAGGCGGTGTTCACGCCCGACGGCAAGTCGCTGGTGTTCACCTCGGATCGCGGCGGGACGCCGCAGATCTACCGCGTCAACCTGGCGACGCGCCAGATCGAGCGCCTCACCTTCGAAGGCGATTACAACGTTTCGCCGCGGCCGTTCCCCGACGGCAAGGGCATGGCGTTCGTGCACCGCGAGAACGGGCGCTTCGAGATCGCGACGCTCGATTTCGCGACGCATCAGATGCAGGTGCTGACGTCGGGTCCGTCCGACGAGAGCCCGAGCATCGCTCCCAACGGCAGGATGATCATCTACGCGAACGAGGCGGGGGGAGGCGGCACGCTGGCCGCCGTCTCCACCGACGGGCGCGTCAAACAGCGGCTGGTCGCGCCGGCGACCGACGTACGCGAACCAGCCTGGGGACCGCTGCCGCGGTCATGACAACAGCCGAAGCATCACCTGCGCGAACGCGGTCGCGGCGCGCACACCCACCCACCCTGGAGGCGCCATGCGCAATATCCTGTTTGCTGCACTGATCGCAGTCGCACTGGTCGGTTGCTCGACCACCCCCACCAAGACCGCTCCGGTCGTCGACAACAGCGGTGCGGCCGGCGCGAGCGGCGCGCAGACCTCGGGCGCGGGCACCGGCGGGGTGAACGGCAACGCTGCCGGGAACGAGGCGGAGAATCCGCTGCACAACCCGAACAGCATCCTGTCGAAGCGCAGCGTCTACTTCGACTTCGACAGCTTCGTCGTCAAGGACGAGTTCAAGCCGCTGGTCGAGGCGCACGCACGCTACCTGCAGTCGCACCCGGACGCGCGGATGACGATCCAGGGCAACACCGACGAGCGCGGCTCGCGCGAGTACAACATCGCGCTCGGGCAGAAGCGTGCCGACGCGGTCAAGCGGATGATGGTGCTGCTCGGTGCGGGCGACAGCCAGATCGAAACGGTCTCGTTCGGCAAGGAGAAGCCGAAGAATCCGGGTCATGACGAGGCGGCCTGGGCCGAGAACCGCCGCGACGACATCGTCTACGCCGGCGAGTGAGCGCGCACCGCCCATCCGCACGGGCGAACGCCCGCGCAATCGTTGTCGGTTTCGCACTGCTCGCGCTCGTCGCGGGCAGTGCGAATGCCGCGCTGTTTCCCGACGACGAGGCGCGCCAGCGCATCGACGAGACCAACCAGCAACTCACCGACCTGCAGCAGCGGATCGACAGCCGCCTCTCGGCGATCGAGCAGCAACTGAAGGGAGGCGGGCTCGCCGACCTCGCGAATCAGATGCAGCTCCTGCAGGCGGACATCGCCAAGCTCCGCGGCCAGATCGAAGTCATCACCTACGAGCTCGACCAGGCGCAGAAGCGCCAGCGCGATCTCTACATCGACCTCGATACGCGGTTGCGCAAGCTCGAATCGGCCGCGGCGGGGAGTGCTGCCGCAGCGGCAGGCGAGAACCTCGCCGGGGCGCCGGGGTCGGCCGCCGCCGTGCCGGGTGCGTCGGCTGGCGTGCCGTCAGCCGCGCCCGTTGCCGGGGCCGCCGCACCAGGCAGCGCCACGGGCGTTGCGCCGCCGGGGGCGACTCGGCCGCATCCTCCCGGGCCGGCAGCGTCTGCGCCGGTGGTCGCCAACGCTGCCCCGTCGCGCAGCACGGCGGACGCCGCGGCCGAGCAGCGCGCGTACGACGGCGCGCTCGACAAGTTCAAGCGCGGCGAGTACCAGGCGGCGATCGCCGCCTTCGGCAGCTTCGTCAAGACCTGGCCGAAGAGCTCGCTCGCCCCGTCGGCGCAGTACTGGCTCGGCAACGCGCAGTACGCGCGGCGCGATTACCGCGCATCGATCGCGACGCAGCGGCGCCTGCTCCTCGAGTGGCCGCAGAGCAGCAAGGCTCCCGAGGCGCTGCTCAACATCGCACTCGCGCAGAGCGACATGGGCGACAACACCGCCGCGAGGAAGTCGCTCGAAGAGCTGATCCGCAAGTATCCGAAATCCGATGCCGCGGGGAAAGCGCGCGAGCGTCTCGGCGTCCGCTGACGCGAAACGCCGGCCGTCGCCGGCGCTGCGCGGTCCGTCGTTCGCGCGCCGCCTGATCGACTGGCAGCGCCATCACGGGCGCCACGATCTTCCGTGGCAGCGCACGCGCGATCCGTATCGCATCTGGCTCGCCGAGGTGATGCTGCAGCAGACGCAGGTCGCGACCGTCCTGCGCTACTACGGCCGCTTCCTCGAAAGCTTCCCCGACGTCGCGGCGCTCGCCCGGGCGCCGCTCGACGCCGTGCTCGCGCGCTGGAGCGGGCTCGGCTACTACCGGCGCGCGCACCACCTGCATGCGGCCGCGCGCACGGTGATGGCGGAGCACGCCGGGCGCTTCCCGAGCGACGCCGTCACGCTCTCCGCGCTCCCCGGAATCGGCCGCTCGACGGCGGCAGCGATCGCTGCGTTCGCGAGCGGTGAGCGCGGCGCGATCCTCGATGGCAACGTCAAGCGCGTCCTCGCGCGCCACCGCGGCGTCGACGGCTGGCCCGGCGAGCGCGACGTCGAGGCGCGGCTGTGGGCGCTCGCCGGGACGCTGCTTCCGCGCGCGCGCAGCGGCCCCGCGAATCCGGGCCGCCGGAGCAGCGGTGGCGTGGAAGGCGAAGCGCCGATCGTTGCCTACACGCAAGGTCTGATGGATCTCGGAGCGACGCTTTGCACTCGTTCGCACCCGCGCTGCGGCGAGTGTCCGGTCGCCGCCGACTGCGTTGCGCGAAGCGAAGGGCGCGTCGACAGCCTGCCGCAGCGGCGTCCCGCTCGCGCGCTCCCTTCGCGCGCACGCCTCGTGCTGCTGGTCGAGCGCGACGGGAGGCTAGCGCTCGAGAAGCGTCCGGCCACCGGGATCTGGGCGGGACTCTGGAGTCTGCCCGAACTGGCGGTCGACGCCGACGTCGCCGCGATGATCGTCGCTCGCTTCGGCGTTGCGCCCGTGATGCTCGCCGGCGTCGCGCCGTTCGAGCACCGCTTCACGCATTTCACGCTGACGCTGCATCCGCTTCGCGTCGGGTTGCCGCCGACAATCGCGCGCGAGGGCGTCGTCGGCGCTACGGACGATCGGTCCTGTGCCGCGGGTGTTGCCGACGGCGCGGCCTGTGTGGGCTGGTTCACGCGCGACGAGGCGCTCGCGGCGGCGCTGCCGGCGCCGATCCGGTCGCTCTACCTGCTCCTCTTCGCGTAGTTGCCGCACGGCGTGTACGAATACGCCTCGCGGCGGTAGCATTGCCGGCATGATCGATCCTGCCCACCTTCCCGCAATCGTCACCGGCCTCGCGTTCGCGCTCGCCTTCGTGTTCGGCGCCGTCGCGCAGCGCGTCAATTTCTGCACGATGGGTGCCGTCTCCGATATCGTCAACATGGGTGACTGGGGGCGCATGCGGATGTGGGTGCTGGCAATCGCCGTGGCGATCGCCGGGACGGCGATCATGCAGACGACGGGCATGATCGACATCTCGAAGACCATCTACACCGGCGAGCGCGTTCCGTGGCTGTCGCACATCGTCGGTGGTTTCCTGTTCGGGTTCGGCATGACGCTGGGATCCGGCTGCGGCAGCAAGACGCTGATCCGCACCGGCGCCGGCAATCTGAAATCGCTGGTGGTGTTCGTCTTCCTCGCGATCTCGGCGTACATGACGCTGAAAGGCGCCTTCGCACCGTGGCGCGTGAACGGGCTCGACACGTTCCGCGTCGACGTTCACGCAGCGACATCGGATCTACCTACCCTCGCCATGGCGATGGGCCTGCCGCGCGCCGCGCACCTGTGGCTGCCGCTCGTCGTCGCCGCGGGTCTCGCGTTGTGGATCTTCCGCGATCCGTCGTTCCGGAACAGCCGGGGCTACATCATCGGAGGCATCGTCATCGGCGCGGTGATTCTCGGCGGGTGGTACGTGTCGGGGCACCTCGGCTATCTCGCCGAGGATCCGCAGACGCTCGAAGCGAAGTTCGTCGCCACCGATTCGGGGCGCATGGAGTCGTTCAGCTTCGTCGCGCCGTCGGCGTATCTCCTCGAGCTGCTGCTGCTGTGGACCGACCAGTCGCGTCTCATCACCTTCGGTATCGCCGGCGTGCTCGGCATGCTCGTCGGCGCGGGCGCGATGGCGCTCACGATGCGCACGTTCCGCTGGGAGAGCTTCGCCTCGCCCGAGGATGTCGCCAACCACATGGTGGGCGGTGTGCTGATGGGATTCGGCGGCGTGACGGCGCTCGGCTGCACGATCGGCCAGGGGATCACCGGGGTGTCGACGCTCGCCGTCGGCTCGATCCTGGCGCTGGCGTCGATCATTACCGGCGCCGTGGCGGCGATGAAGTACCAGGTGTGGCGCGTCGAACGGACAAGCGCCGACACGCGAGCCTACGCCTGACGCCGCCACGTGACATCATGATCATCTTTGAACTCGCCTGCGCGCACGGACATCGCTTCGAGGGCTGGTTCGCTTCGGGCGAGGACTTCGCGCTGCAGCGGGAGCGCGGGCTCGTGACCTGCCCGATCTGCGACGACGTGCGCGTCGAGCGCGTCCCTTCGGCGCGGGTCGCGGTCGCGCGCGAGGCGGGGCGCGAGCCGCGCGGTGCCGGGCGCGACAACGCGCCGGCGGCGGATGCGACCGAGGAACGCCCAACCGACGATGCGACGGCGACGGCGATGGGCCTGCCGGTCGAGGCGCTCGCGAAACTGCGCGAGCTCGTGCGCAACACCGAGAACGTCGGCCGCCGCTTCCCCGAGGAAGCGCGCCGGATCCACTACAAGGAAGTCGCGCCCCGCGCGATTCGCGGGCAAGCCTCGCACGAAGAGGCGAAGGCGCTCAACGACGAGGGGATCGAGTTCACTTCGCTGCCGGGTTTCCTGACGCGGGACTCGCACTGACTATAATTCCGCGCTCTGCCGGGCCGTTAGCTCAGGTGGTAGAGCAGCGGACTTTTAATCCGTTGGTCGCTGGTTCGAGTCCAGCACGGCCTACCAATCGCATCAGGGTCCATTCCGGGGTCATTTCCCGGCGTCGACGCCGCGGCCCGTCACAACACTCGCCGCCACGGTGCTGCCAGAACATCCGGGGCCAGCCCCTCGAGCGCAGTACCCGTGTGGAGCAACAAGCCCGCGCGCTTTCTTCCCGTACTCCGCACGCTCCGGCAAAGGCCGGAGCCGTCGCCTAGGTGTCCGGAATAAGCTGGTACGCTCCTGCAAGGAAGGGGACATGACCGCGCGCTCGACGAAGTTCCGCGTTCGTTGGCTGCGACCGTTCGCGTGCTTCGCGGCGGCGCTGATGCTTGCCGCGTTCGCGCACGCATCCGATCACGACGCCCAGGGTCGCGGTACCGATGACCGCAGCGCGATGATGCGAGGCATCGCCGAGTACTGGCTCGCATCGCAGCAAGCCGATGGCCTGCTGCCGTACGGCTTCGATTTCCTGACCGGCAAGGCCGACGACGACGTGACCTCGACCGGCTTCATCGCTCGTGAAGCCGGTGCGATTTGGGTCTGGGCGCGCTATTACGCCGCTGTCCGCGACGAACGCTATGTCGAGCCGCTGCGACGCGGCCTGCAGGCGCTCGCGAAGCGCTCGGTTCCGTTCGGCAAGCCGCGCGCGCAGCGGGTGCTCGACGCACTGCGCATCTACCAGATTCCGTTCGGTCGCATGACGCTGACGCGCGCTCTGCACAGCGCGGGACTTCTCTATACGAGCGAAGGCCCGGCGAGCGCGTTGACGGCGAGCGGGCTCGACGGCGCGTGGACGGGGAGCACCGCGCTCGCGCTTCTCGCCGAGCTCGAATATGCGCGCGCAACGGGAGACCAGCGCTTTGCCGCATCGCGCAATGCGTGGCGCGACGCGCTGCTCGCGCTCTACGTTCCGGGCCACGGTTTTCGCGACAGCCCGGCGAGCATCAATGATGACGACGACTTTTCCGCCGGCGAAGCATGGCTCGCGCTCGCCGCCTACAGCGACTTCGATCCCCACGACGCGCGCGTCCGGGACGTACTTGCGGATGCCGACAATGCGCTGATCGCGCGCCTCACCGCGCGGCCGGACACGCAGGCGTTTCAGTGGAGTTCGATGGCCGCGCTGCAGCGCTGGCGGACGACTCGCGATCCTCGCTTCGCCGAATTCGCCCGCAATCAATCGCGTGTCTTCATCACCCGGCTGCCGCGTCGCGTCGAGCGCGATCCGTATGGCAATCGCTGTGGCTGGCTGGAAGGATTCGGGGCGATGCGGGCATTGCTGGGAGAAGCAGGCGATGACGTCACGCGTCTCGATGCAGCGATCGTGCGCGAGGCGGCCCGCCTGCCGCGGTTGCAGATGACGGGCGAGCCGCGAATGCCGCTGGGCGGAGGCGGCTATCTCGTTTCGCCCGCATTGCCTCGTTTCGCCGGCGCATTCCTCTGGGAGGAGTACGGCAGGATTACTCGCGTCGATGCGGAGGCGCATTGCCTCTCTGCGCTGCTGCTGATGCATGAGCGCCGGGGCGGAGCACACCCGCCGGCGAGCGGGGTGACGACGCCGGCGAAGCGCACGCCGCAATAAAAGAAGCGCCCGGTCGAAACGACCGGGCGTCTCCAGCCGCTTAGCCGCTTCCGATCTACCGGGGTAACGTGTCTACGAATATGTCGCCGTAGGGCACGGGTAACGTATCCGCCGCGCTGACGCGCGAGGCCGACAATAGCAGGATCGCCGCGGGGATCGCGACCGCTGCACCGCTCGAGTTCTTGAGGAACCGGCGCCGCGCTTCGCGCCCGCTCGTCGGCGTCGCCTGGTCTGCCTGATTTTGTTCGTCCATTGCGCTCCTCCCGTCTACCTCCGGCCGAGGCCGGCCTGACGCGACGCGAAGCACGACCGGTGCCAGCCGATCATCTTCGCGATATATCAAGGGGTTGTCGAAATGGGCTGCGCGGCAGTTGGATCGATTGTCAAACTGTTCGACAGTCGTTGCGCCCGGCTGTGGGCGACAACTCGCGTTCGTCACCCGGCGGGAAGATCGCCGCGATGGCGGCGACCGCCGCTTCGCTCGCTCCGACCCGAAGCGCGTAACACGGCAGTTTCGCGATCCACGAAACGATGCGCTCCACCCGCTCGCAATCGAGCCTTGCGGCGACCCGCAGGCACTGCGACAGCAAGGCCTGCAGTGCAGCGGGTCGCGGCAGCGGCGTGAGCGCAGTTTCGGACGCGGGAGCGTAGTGCGGGAACACGAGGGCGTGCACGGGGCGGGCGCGCTCGTCGCGCGGACGATGCTCGCGCGCCGGAGGCAGGTAGACGACGCGCTTGCCATCGCCTCGCCGGTGCACGGGCAGCGCACGAAGACGCGGGAAGCGCGATGCAAGCGCGTCGATGCCGGTGTCCTTGACGCAAAGCGCGAGCGGAACCGGCAGCACGTCGAGCGTGCCGTCCTCGAGTAGTGCGACTTCGTCGGAGAAGAACTCGAACCCGGCATGCACCAGCGCAGCGGTCAACGTCGACTTGCCGCTGCCCGGTGCAGCGGGCAGAAGCAGGCAACGCTTCCCGTCGCTGACGACGCCGGCGTGGATGTCGAGAAAGTACGCTTCGTCGCGCAGCACCGTGTGCCACACCGTCGACTTGACGATCGGCGCGAGCTGGTCGAGTGCCTCGCAAGTCGCGACGGGTTCTTCATCGCGGTAGACGGCGATGCGGCCGTCTGAATCGACGATGTCGATCGTCGACGTGATCGCGGCCGCGTCGTCGTCGTCCTGCAGGTGCTCGAGAATCCGCTCGACGATACGGGTCTGCGCCTCGGCTGAAAACCGGAGCAGGAAGCGCGATGAAAGCAGCCGGTAGCGGCGCGCCGCGAAGCTCGCGGGAGCGGGAAGTCGCGCGCCGCGCAAGGGCGGCCTCGGGTCCGTCGTAACGAGTGCGTCGGGCGTGGCGCTCGTCGCGGCCGATGCGCCGACGAAGCCCTGTTCGCGCCACTGCGCAATCGCCGAACGCACCCGTTCGCGGCTCGCGGCCGTGTCGATGCCGAGGATGGGCGCGAGGGCCGAAGCGATCGCGCGTTCGTCGCCGTGCTCTTCGAGGAGGCTGAAGATCAGCGTCGCCGCGGCATTCAGCAGATGCAGCTCCTGGCGCGCTTCGCAGAACAGCACGCCGGAGTCGTCGAGGTAATAGAGCCGCGTGCCCGGTGCCGGTTCGATACGCTCGCTCATTGCCTGTCCGCCAACGCAGCCGT
>Ga0157370_10008363_pt1 | contig 11161 bp, 8 predicted proteins | sample C35metaG_FD_113463 | JGI IMG/M metagenome (GOLD analysis project Ga0157370, IMG submission 113463) | Corn rhizosphere microbial communities from Kellogg Biological Station, Michigan, USA - C3-5 metaG | ecosystem: Host-associated > Plants > Roots > Rhizosphere > Soil | place: USA: Michigan... | reverse complement strand
TCGATCAGCACTTCTGTCGGCCGGTCGATGTTCGACGTCGCCTCGTCGAGGATCAGGATCCGCGGGTCGGCGAGCAGGGCGCGCGCGATCGAGATCAGCTGCCGCTCGCCCGACGACAGGCCCGACCCGCCTTCCCGTACCGCGTGCTCGAGCCCACCGCTCAGCCGTGCAGCGATCCTGTCGACACCGACGGCGCGCGCCGCGCGCACGACCTCCTCGTCGGTTGCGTCCGGCTTCGCGAAGCGGATGTTCGACGCGATCGTGCCGCTGAACAGAAAAGGGTCCTGCAGCACGACACCGAGCTGACGGCGGTACGACCGCAATGCGACCTCCCGCAGGTCGACGTCGTCGACACGCACCTCGCCGACGTCCGGGTCGTAGAAGCGGCCGACGAGCCGCGCGAGCGTCGACTTCCCGCCGCCGGACTCGCCGACGAGCGCCAGGCAGCCGCCGGCCGGAATGCGAATGTCGATGCCGTGCAGCACCGGCTCGGCGCCGTACGAGAAGACGACGTGGTCGATGTCGATCTTGCCGTCGACGCGCGGCAGCTCCTCCGCATGGCGACGGTCGCGGATGTCGGGCTCCTCGTCGAGGATGCCCGCGATCTTCACCATCGCCGCCGCGCCCGACTGCAACTGCCCGTAGACGTCCGACAGCTCCTGCAGCGGCTGGAAGACGAGCTGCAGCAGATAGAGAGCCGTGATCACCGTTCCGATCGTGATCGTGTGATGCGCGTACAGGTGGTTGCCCGTGTACAGCACCGCGCCGGTCGCGATCATCCCCATGAACTCGATCGACGGGAAGAAGATCGAGAAGATCTTCTGCACCTTGACGTGCTGCTCGAGGTTCGCCGTGTTGAGCGCGTCGAACTCGGCCTGGAAGGCGCGCTCGCGGTTGAACGCCTGCACGACCGCCATCCCCGACACCGACTCCGCGATCTGCGCCGTGACGGCGCCGATCCGCTCGCGCGACTCGACGAGAGCGACGTGCGACACGCGCTGGAACCAGCGGGTCAGGACGAGCGCAGGGGGGACGATCGCGACCACGACGAGCCCGAGGTGCCAGTCGGCGATCAGCATCGCGGCCACCGCCGCCGGCAGGAGGATGACGTTCGCGACGAGCGTCGGCATCCCCTGTGAGAGCACGTCGGAGACGGAGTCGACGTCGCTCGTCAGGCGCGCGATGATCCAGCCCGCCTTCTGCTGCGAGAAGTAGCGCAGCGACAGCCCGGTCAGGTGGTCGAAGAGATCGCGGCGGAGCCCGAGCACCATTCGCTGGCCGAGGCCGGCGAGGCCGCGGATCAGCACCGCCTGCAGGATCCAGCCGCAGGCGGCGACGCCGAGGTAGATGAGGACGACGACGGTCAGGTGGTGCTCGTTGCGGGCGCTGATGCCCTTGTCGATCGCATTGCGCACGAGCAGCCAGCCGCCGGTCTGCGCCGCTGCGTTGCCGGTGCCGACGAGCAGCAGAGCCACGGCCCACAGCTTTCGCCCCTCGAGGTACCGCCAGAGCCGCTTCACGCCGCCACCACCTCGTCGCCGAACAGCGCCGCGAAGGCGCCGCCGGAGCGAATCAGCTCCGCCGGCGTGCCGGACTCGACGATCCGGCCGTCGACGAGGACGACCGCGCGGTCGGCGAGCTCGACGGTCGAGAGGCGCTGCGTCGCGATCAGGACGGTGCGGCCTTCGAGCGCCGGCCGCAGGCGCTGCACGAGCCGGCGCTCGGTCAGCGTGTCGACTGCGGAGAGCGGGTCGTCGAGCACGACGACGCGCGCGCCGGTCACGAGCGCGCGCGCGAGTGCGACGCGCTGGCGCTGGCCGCCGGAGAGGTTGATGCCGCGCTCCCCGATCAGCGTGGCGTATCCGGTCGGCAGTTCGTCGACGAACGCGTCGACACCCGCGGCTTGGCATGCGGCGAGCACGTCGTCCCAGTTCGCGTCCTCGCGGCCGGCGGTCAAGTTCTCGCTCAGCGGCACGGAGAAGAGCACGGGCCGCTGCGTCACGAGCGCGACGTCGGCGCGCAGCTCTGCGATCGGGAGGTCGCGCGTGTCCACGCCGCCGACGCGCACGTGTCCGCTCGTCGGATCGTAGAAGCGCGGCAGCAGATTGAGCAGCGACGTCTTGCCGGCGCCGGTCGAGCCGCACACCGCGACGATCTCGCCCGCCGCGATCGTGAGGTCGAGCCCGTGCAGCACGTCGTGCTCGCCGCCGTACGCGAAGTCGACGCTCTCGTAGCGGACGTCGAGCGGGCCGGAAGGCAGCGACCGCGGCGCGGACGGCTCGGGCAGCGGGTCGATCCCCTCGAGCCAGGCGAACGACCTGCCCGCGGACGCGAGCGCGCGCTGCGCGAGGTTCGTGATCCAGCCGAGCGCTTCGAGCGGCCACACGAGCTGCAGCAGCAGCGTCTCGAAGAGGACGAAATGGCCGATCGACAGATGGCCGCGAATCACCTCGCGCCCGCCGAAGAAGACGACGGCTGCGATCGAGAGCGACGGCAGGTAGTAGAGCCCGGGCAGGTGCCGCGCCTCGACGCCCGCCTGCTTGAGCACGGTGTCGCGCACGGCCTCGGCCTTCGCGCCGAAGCGGCCGCGCACGTCGTCCTCGCGGCCGAAGGCCTGCACCATCTCGATGCCGACGACGGCCTCGTCCGCAGCCTCGGTGACGTCGCCCTTGCGCTCCTGCACCTGACGCGACAGCGGCGAGACGCGGCGCGCGAAGCGCAGCGCGAGCACCGTGATCGGCGGCATCGCAACCGCCGTATAGAGCGCGAGGCGCGGGTCGACGAGGATGAGCACGATCGACGCGCCGACGATCATCATCACGCTCTGCATCCCCTGCACGAGCCCCCAGCCGATGAAGTAACGGATCGGGTAGAGGTCGTTCGTCGCGCGCGACAGCACCTGCCCCGTCGCGTGCCGGTCGTAGAACGCACGCGGGTAGCGCAGGTATGCGGTGTACAGGAGCTCGCGCATGCGCGCCTCGATGCGGATGCCGATGCGCGCGGTCGCGAAGCGGCGCGTGAAGTTGCCGGCGAACCGGACGCCGGCGAGGAGGACGATCGCGACGAGGTACGGCCACAAGGGCTTCCGGTGCTGGACGATCGAGTCGTCGACCGCGCGCTGTGTCAGCAGCGGGATCGCGATCGAGATCAGCGTGTAGACGAACGCGAGCGTGAGCCCGAGCACGCCGAGACGCCACTCGCGGCGCCAGAGCCGGAGCAGCCGGCGGAACGTCGGCAGGAGGCCGAGATCCGGCGGATCGACGGTGTTCACGTACGAGGACATGGCGAACGGCCCGCTTCCCCGCGCGGGCAGTGCCTGACGTTAGCTAACGGCGGCCGCGGGACGAGACGAACGCAGCCAGGCCGTCCGCGAACGAGGGCGGCGTCAGCGGCTGTTCGAACGTCTGCCGTACGTCTGCGACCTCGCGGCGCCGCAGCGTCCGCTCGCGCTCGCGCAGCTCGATCCGCTGCGCGTCGAGACCCTGTCGCAGCAACGCGAGCTCGCGCTCCCGCCCTTCCAGCCGCGCCTCGAGGCGCCGCAGCTCCGCCTCCCGCTCTTCATAGGGGTCAGCGCCGCTTGCGGCGGCGACGCGGCGCTCGCGCGCTTCGATCTCTTGGCGCTGCCGCTCCAGCTCGAGCCGCGTCGTCGCGAGCTCCTTCTCCGCGCGGCGCGCTTCCTCCAGCCGTTCCTCGAGCCGCTGCCGCTCGGCGGTGGCAAGCTGCCGGTCGGACGCCGAGCGCTCGAGCTGCTCGCGGGCCGCAGCCAGCTCGGCGTGCACGGCCTCGAGGTGCGCCGACTCGGCAGCGAGCTCGGCGGCGCGCGCCTGCAGCTCCTGCTCGCGCGCCTCGACAGCCTGCAGACGCTCGAGCGCAGCACGTTCGCGTGCCGCGAGCGCCTCGGGGTCTGGAGCGGGCTGCGGCTGTTTCGACGCCTTCGGCGACTTGCCCTTCTCGAGCTGCTTCTGCAGCTCCGCCAGCTCGCGCTCGCGCTCGGCGACTGCGCTCGCGCGCTCTCGGAGCGACTCCTTCAGCGCCTCGAGCTCGCGGCGCGACTGCTCCTGCTCGGCGTTTCGCTGCGCGGCGAGCTCGCGCGCGAGCCGGAGCAGCTCGGCGCGATCGACGTCGGCGTTCGTGTCGGTCTCCGCTGCAGCGCCGGCACGCGGTGTCCACGTGTCGAAGCCGTCCTCCCAGGGCTCGCTCACGTCGGCCTGCTCGGCCAACAGACGCTGACCATGTAGGGAAGGCCCGCGACGCGCGTCTGACAGGTCATGAAGTCGATCTCGCCGCTCGGCGCCGTCATCGTGCCGGTGTGGATGCCGGCGCGCTGCACCTCCTCGAAGAGCGGCGACGCGCGGTCCGGGGCGAGGTCGCCGACCTTCATCTCGAGGATCTCGCTTCGGGTCTTGCCGACGAGCCGGCACGCCGCCTGATTCGCGGCGACGTAGTTGCGATCCTCATCCCAGACGAGCACGGCGACGTCTCCCAGGCACTCGACCGCCTCGCCGAGCAACGCGAGCTGCGTGAGGTCCAGGGCTTCGTGGCTGCTCATCCCGGCTCCCGCCGCCGGCAAGGCCGGCGCCTCCGCTCCTCGATGCGCTCCGTCGAGCCGACGCTCATGCGGGCAGCACCAACCTGAACTTCGCGCCGCTCGGCAGCGCGTCCTCGTAGATGAGGTCGCCGCCGTGGGCGCGCGCGTACGAGCGCGCGATCGCCAGCCCGAGCCCGGTGCCGACGGCGCTGGCACGCGAGCCCTCGCTGCGCGAGAAGCGCTCGAACAGGTCGGGGATGAACTCGGGCGGGACGCCGCGGCCGCGGTCTTCGACCGTGATCCGGAGGTGACGGTCGGTCCGCTCGGCGCTGACGATCACGGGTGGGGTGCCATAGCGGAAGGCATTGGTGATCAGATTGCCTACGACACGGTCGAGCACGTTGCGGTCGATCGTCGCCTCCGTGTCCGCGGGGACGGTGACCTCGACAGCGTCGGGGTCGGCCGCGACCGAGCGCACGATCTCGTCGACCTGTGCGCGCACGTCGACGCGCTCGCGAACGATGTCGATCGCATCCGCGTCGAGGCGTGAGAGATCGAGGAGCTGCTCGACGAGACGCGCCATGCGGTTCGTCTGTTGGATCAGGGCCTCGCGCACGTGCTCGCGCTGTTCCGGGTCGAGCCGGTCGCCGAGATGGTGCAGCGTCGTCACGAATCCGTGGATCGTCGTCATCGGCGTCCGCAGCTCGTGCGCGGCGAGGGCGATGAAGTTCGCCTTCACCTCGTTGGCGCGCTCGAGCTGCAGCCGCGCGTCGTGCTCCGCCTGATACAGCCGGACGCGGTCGAGGGCGAGGCCGGTGACGGCGCCGAGGGAGCGCAGGATCGCGAGCTCCTCCTCGCCGAAGAACGGCGCCTCCGGCGTCGTCCACACGGCGATCGTCGCGCCGGGCGCTTCCGCCTCGACGAGCTCGGCATCCTCCCACGACGGCCCGCCGATCGGGACGTTCCACGAGCCGACGAGCTTCCCCTCCGCGTTGCGGATCGTCGCCGCGCGCGCGCCGACGAGCCCCGCGGCCGGCTCGAGCACGCGGCTCGCCACCTCTTCCTCCGTCTCGGCGAACTTCAGGAGGCTCGCCATCGCAGCCTGGAAGCGTTCGGTCTCCGGCGCCCGCCAGAGGAGCCGGACGACCTGCGGCGGCGAGAAGCCGATGAGGAACGCGAGCACCGCAGCGAGCCCGAGCAGCTGCGTGCCGAGCGCCCACCAGGTGTCCGAGTTCGACGTCGGCAGAACGAGGATCAACGCGACCGTGAGCGCTGCGCTCGCGAAGGCGAGGAACTGCATGCGCCGCCGCGCGACCGTCGGCTGTTCGCGGCCGGCCCGCCAGAGGCTGAAGGCGGCGGCGACCGACAGGACCGTCCAGTGGACGAGGAAGAGGATGAGGAAGGCCTGGAAATCGGCGTTGCGCGACTCGCCCGGCTGCGGATAGCGCGGAATCGCGGCGCTCCAGACGATGAGCACGGCCGTCAGGCCGAAGAGGGCGCGCGCGAGCCGGCGCCCCGGCCGGCGAAACGCGTTCGTGAAGCGGAAGAGGAGATACGGGAAGACGACGAGCAGCGCGATCTCGATGCGCACGATGACCTTTTCGCCGACGTTGCGCTCGTGCGTGGGGATCAGGCTGAGCAACTCGATCGCCGCGAGGAAACCGAATGCGGCCGCAGCCCAGACGCTCGCGCGGTCGCGCCGCCGCCGCCAGGTGACGAAAGCGACGATCCCGAGCGCGAGAAACGCGACGAGGTTGATGGTGTGGAACGTTCGTAGTGCGTAGTGCACTGCCGCCCCCCAGCAGGCCGACCGCGGTTAACCGGGCGAAATGTACGCGTCGCATGGGACGAGCGATAGCCCGCGGCCCGATGCGTATCGGAATCCGCGCAGCGCGCGTTTACCGTTTGTAAACCGTATTCGGCAGGAGGGGATGAGGATGAGACAGCGTCTCGTAGCCCTCATGCTGCCTTTGGCAGCGGGGCTCGCGTTCCTCGTGTGGACGGGCTCCGCGCTCGCCGCCACGACACAGATCAGCGGCACGTTCCCGAACGGCGGCTGTGGCCAGACCCACAGCGTCACCGTCGGCGGTCCAGCACGGATCGACGCAGCGGTCTCGACGACGTCGGCGAGCAATCGCTACTGGGTCGAGATCCTCGACGGCAGTGGCAACGTCCGTTCGTCGAACGGCTCCTACGACACGACGTCGGGCGGCACCTACGGCGTGCGCGTCTGCTCGCCGGGTGACCTGCAGGACCCGAGCCCGATGCAGTACAGCGGTGAGATCGGCACCGGCCCGGCCGGCCAGCCGGCGCTCCCGCAGCAGCAGGCGCAGTTCTCGTTCGGCGTCCTGGGCCGGACGACGACGATCACGTCGACGTTCGTCGGTCACGGCGCGATCATGACTCGCTCCGGTCTCGCATGGGTGACCGTGCGCGCCGACAACGCCGGCCATGTGCGCGTGCGCCTCGACGACGCAAGTCGCAGGATTCATCTGAGCTTCACCCACGGCATGAAGGCGTCGTTCGGCGCGGCAAGCGTTCGCATCACCGGTCACGGGATCGTCCTCGGCCTCGTCGACCGTGGTTCGAACGATCACGTCGCGATCAAGTCGCCTCGCCTGAAGGCGAGCGGCCGGGTCGTCCGCGGTGGCTTCAGGCTCAGCATCTAGCCGCGGGGCGGAAGCACGGATTCACCGGCGGGCCGCCTCAGGGCGGCCCGCCGTCTACGGTCCACGCGATGGCGGAGTTCCCGATCGGGCTGTCCGACCCGCCGCCGCTCGGCACGACGGCGCCCGACAGCGGTCTCGACGGGTGGGCGGAGATCGCCCGCGCCGGCGTCAACTTCGTCCGTAACTACACGGTCTGGACGGCGGCAACCGTCGACCGGCAGATGATCCCGGTGGCCGCCGAGCTCGACGCTGCCCGGCAACACGGGCTGCAGCTGTGGCTCGCGCTCGCGGGCGCCGACGCCAACCTCGATCGGCGGCCGCTCCTCGACAAGATCGTCAACGCCTTCAAGCAACACCCCGGCCTCGGCGCCTGGAAGGGCGTCGACGAGCCGGCGCACGCGCGTGTTCCCGCGCAGGGGATGGTCGAGGTGTACGAGCATCTGAAGACGCTTGACCGGGATCATCCCGTGGCGATCATCGAGGCGCCGCGACGCCGCGGACCGAAGCCGGGAAGCCCGGACGAGCCGCTGACCGTTGCGGCGGTGCGACCGTACGCGGCGGCGTGCGACATCCACGGTGTCGACGTGTACCCGATCCCGCGCGGTGCGCATGCCGGTGGCCCGCCGGTGAACACCGATATCAGCGTCGTCGGCGACATGACACGCATCGTCGCGCAGGCAAGTCCCGGCAAGCCGATCTGGACGACGCTGCAGATCGCGTGGAGCGGCGTCCTCCCGCCGCATCCGGTTGTGTTTCCGACCCTGCCGCAGGCGCGCTTCATGGCCTACGACGCGATCGTCGCCGGGGCGCGCGGCCTCTTCTTCTTCGGCGGCCACCTCAAGCAGGTGATGAACGCGCGAGACCGTGCGCTCGGTTGGAACTGGACCTACTGGCACAAGGTGCAGCACCCGCTGCTCGAGGAGCTCACCGACGCCGACCACACCCGTGCGCTGACCGCGCCGCCGGCACACACTGCGGTGAGGGCGAGCGCCCCCGACATCGGGCTCAGCGCGCGGATCACGACGGGCTTCCTCTACGTGATCGCGATCCGGAAGAGCCCGACTGCGAAGGGCAAGGTCCGCTTCACGGGCCTGCCGCCGACCGTCACAGAGACGACGGTGCTCGCCCATGGGGCCGGCAACCCCGCGCGGCACATAGCCGTCGCGCACGGGACGTTCACCGACCCGAGCCCGTTCGCGCCGCACAACGCACGCGTCTACCGCTTCAAGATCTAATGGACGTATGGCGCAACTGAACCTCGACGGCTACGGAGAGATCACGAGCGTCGTCGTCTCGCGCGGCGGCGAAATCGTCCTCGAGCAGTACGCGGACGGCGATCCGGAGACGCTGCACAACACCCGCTCGTGCACGAAGACGGTGGCGGGAATGCTCCTTGGGATCGCGATCGAGCGCGGCATCGTTGCCGGCGTCGGCGCGCAGCTCGGAGAGCTCCTCGGCGAGCGCGCGCCCGCAATCACGCTGCGCGATCTGCTGACGATGAGCTCGTGCTTCGCCTGCAACGACTGGGACGAAGGCTCGCCCGGCAACGAGGAGCTCATGTATCCGCAGAAGGACTGGCTCGCGTTCGTCCTCGGCCTCCCGCAACGGGAGGAGCGGACGTTCAGCTACTGCACCGCCGGCGTCGTCGCCCTCGGCATCGGCCTCGAGCGGGCGCTCGGCGAGCCGCTGCCGTCGTTCGCACGTCGCGAGCTCTTCGACCCGCTCGGGGTCGGGCGAGCCGAGTGGCAGCAGACGCCGCTCGGCCAGACCTCGACAGCCGGCGGTCTGCTCCTCAAGAGCCGAGACCTGCTCGCACTCGGGGAGCTCTACCTGCACGAGGGCGGCGGTCTCGTCCCGCCCTCCTGGGTCGCCGAGTCGATCCGGCCGCACGCGCGGATCGACGACGAGATCGAGTACGGCTACCTCTGGTGGCTTCGCACCCTTGCGGGCGAGCACTGCTTCTACATGACAGGCACAGGCGGGAACCGCGTGCACGTGTTTCCCGATCACGAGCTCGTCGCCGTGATCACCACGACGAACTTCCGGCGCCGTGACGCGCATGCGCTCAGCGATCGCCTCGTCACCGAGGAGATCCTGCGCGCGTTCTGAGCATGGGCCGAACCGGGCATTACGGTTCTCCAGCAGCACCGCGATATTCGCCTTCCCCGAAGGCGTGACCGCCCGAGGGCTTCGGCTACCCTGGGTGGAGCGTCCCCGTGTTTTCGACTCCCACACGAGCCCGCCGCTTGCTGTTTCGGGGAGTCACGAGAGGGAGCGAGATCATGAAGAAGAGTCTGAGGCGAGCCCTCGAGCGGCTGCGTGCAGCGACGAACGGAACCTTCCGTGACCGGACGCACGTCCGCGGCGGTGTTCAAGAGACCCAGCGCATGCAACCCGCGGTCGTTCCGGCACGTGCGCCGTTGCGCTCCTGACGCGTGCGTACGGCAATCGTTTCCACGTACCCGCCGCGCGCGTGCGGGATCGGCACGTTCGCTGCCGACCTTCGTGCGACGCTGGTGGGCGTCGACGGCGTCGACGGCGCGGACTTCGTCGCGGTCGTCAACGAGGCCTCGCGTCCGCAGCGACGCGGGCTTCTGTCGACGATCGAGCAGGGCGTCCGCGGCGACTACGTGCGCACCGCGCGGATGCTCGGCCGGCTCAGCGTCGACGTCGTGCTCCTGCAACACGAGTACGGGATCTTCGGCGGGCCCGACGGCGAGTACGTGCTCTCGTTCGCGGAGGAGCTGGCGCAGCCGCTCGTCGTGACCTTGCACACAGTGCTCTCCGAGCCGACACCGCATCAGCTCGCCGTGCTGTCCGAGCTGTGCGAACGCGCAGAGCTCGTGATCGTCATGACGGACACCGCGCAGCGGCTGCTCGTCGAGTGCGGCGCCTGCGCCGAGGAGAAGGTCCGAGTCGTGCCGCACGGCGCGCCGTCGCGAATCACCGCGCGAGCGTCGGCGGTCTCGTCCGGCCCCTACGCACGGACGAGCGATCGCGTCGTCCTTTCGACCTTCGGCTTGATCTCTCCGGGCAAGGGCCTGGAGACGGCGATCGAGGCGTTGCCGGCCATGATCGAGCGCCACCCCGAGATCGTCTACGTGATCGCCGGGCGCACGCACCCCGACGTCGCCCAGCGGGAGGGCGAGCGATATCGCCTCATGCTGGAGCGGCGCGTGCTCGAGCTCGACCTCGCCGAGCATGTGGAGTTCGACGACCGCTTCCTCTCGATCGACGAGCTCTCGGATCTCCTCGCGGCGACCGACGTCTTCGTCACCCCGTATCGAAACCGGGAGCAGATCGCGTCCGGCGCGCTCACCTTCGCGATCGCAGCGGGCTGCGCCGTCGTCTCCACCCCGTACTGGTACGCACAGGACATGCTCGCTTCCGGCGCAGGCCGGCTCGTGCCCTTCGACGACGCCTCCGCGCTCGCCGACGCCGTGTGCGACTACGTCGAGCAGCCCGAGACCCTCGCCGCGGCGCGAGCGGAGGCGCGGCGCATCGGCTCGTCGCTCGCCTGGCCGTCGGTCGCCGAGGCGACTGCTGCGGTGCTGCACGAGGCGCACGCGCTCGCACCGCGCCGGCGGCCCGTCGGTGTGGCCGACCTGCAGCTCACGAGCTTGCGCACGGACCATCTGCTCACGCTCGTCGACGACGTCGGCATCGTGCAGCACGCGCACGGGATCATCCCCAACCGTGACAGCGGCTATTGCGTCGACGACGTCGCGCGACTGGCCGTCGTCTCGCTCGAGCTCGCACGGCGCGGCGACGGGCAGGCATGGACGTCGACGCTGTACAAGGCGCTCGCGTTCCTGCACGCCGCCGAAGGCGAGGGCGGGATGCGGAACTTCATGGGCTACGACCGTCGCTGGCTCGACGAGCCGCACATGGGCGACCACGTGGGCCGCTCGGTGTGGGCGCTCGGGGAGATCCTCGCGACGGCGTGGATTCCCGCGGTCGTCGA
>Ga0157370_10008359_pt1 | contig 11163 bp, 9 predicted proteins | sample C35metaG_FD_113463 | JGI IMG/M metagenome (GOLD analysis project Ga0157370, IMG submission 113463) | Corn rhizosphere microbial communities from Kellogg Biological Station, Michigan, USA - C3-5 metaG | ecosystem: Host-associated > Plants > Roots > Rhizosphere > Soil | place: USA: Michigan... | reverse complement strand
GTTCTACGAGGTGCAGAAGTTCGTGAGCGCCACGAACCATGTGTACGCCGCCAACATCGTGCTGGTGAGCAAGAAGTTCTGGGACTCGCTCACCCCCGCCGAGCAGAAGATGATGAACGACGCAGCCAACGAGGCGCGTGGTTATCAACGCCAGGTCAGTCGCGCCGCGGCGCAGAAGGCCGTGGGCGACCTGCAGGCCAAGGGCGCCCAGTTCAACGAACTCACCCCCGCCGAGCAGGCCCGCATGCGCACCATCGCAAAGCCCGTCATCGACAAGTTCGCCGCCCAGTACGACCCCGCCATCGTCAAGCTCTACAACGACGAACTCGATCGCATCCGCAAGGAATGACCACCCGGCACTTCGCGCTCGCCGCGAACGACGCCTCGGGCTGAACGACGCTCCGTTCCGCCGGCAACCCTCATCACCTGCTGCTCCTGCCGGCCGCCGCCGAGCAGCAAATCCGTCGCGGGGAAAGCATCCCCGTGCGGCCCGCTTTCGACCAAAACAGGAGACTCCCTTGAAATCTTCCAGATCATTTCTCTTCGGACTTGCATCGACCGCGGCGCTCGCGCTGGCGGTCGCCGCCTGCGGTGGCGGCAGCGGCGGCGGCTCGTCGTTCGCGGGCTTTCCGATCCAGCCGGTGGCGCCGGCCGCGCCCGATCAGCCAACGGCGCCGACCGACGAAGTGCCGGTGCCGCCGACCGACCCCGTGGCCGAGGCGGACGACAGCTTCGACACCTACTACAACGTGTGCCGCGGCACCAATCCCAAGTGCTACAACGACTGGGGCGCATTCGCCAGCACGCCCGATCGCGTGCTGGTCTACTCGCGCACCGCGGGCCCGCGCCATGCCGTGCTCGGCACACCGATGGGCTCGGGCCTGAACCCGACGATGAACCCCGACAACGTCATGCAGGCCGGCCTCGTGCGCATGCTGTCGGCCGAAGGCATCACGGTCGACTGGACCGAAGACGTCGCGGTGCTCGGCAGCCGCATCAACAACTACAAGGCGATCATCTTCGCGAGCTCGAACCGCGACACCTTGTGGAACGGCGCGGTCACCACCAGCCAGGACGCGGCGCGCACCGCACTGCGCAACTACATGCGCCGCGGCGGCGGCTTCGTCGGCCTGCACAACGCGTTCGGTGCCGAATACAACTGGCCGTACTACGAAGGCCTGCTGGGCAACGCGAACTTCTACAACCACGGCCCGAACCGCGCGGGCGACGTCGAGATCGTCTCGGACGACCCCTCCACGAAGGACGTGCCCAAGCGCTTCTCCTTCCAGGACGAGTGGTACAACCTCGCGCCTTTCCCGACCAAGGTGAAGTTCCTCGCCAAGGTCGACACCTCCACGCTGAAGCCGCTGACTTCCGCGCCGCACCCCGGCCACGCGGACTTCCACCCCGTCGCCTGGTGCCAGTACTACGACGGCGGCCGCGCATGGCTCACCACCCTCGGCCACAACGCGCACTCGTTCACCGCCGACCTCTCGGGCGTCGGCGCCATCGAGTTCCAGAAGCTGGTCGTGCAGGGCGTCAAGTCGGCGATGGGCCTCACGCCCTTCTGCACCGAGTAACGGCATTTCAACCTTCACCGCGTAGAGGCATCCATGAAACCAAAGTCATTGGTCACGCTGCTCATTTCCTGCGGCGTGCTCGCATCGCCGTTGCTGATCACCGCGTGCGGCGGCTCATCGGGCGGAGGCACGCCCGTGTTCCCGGTGGTGCCGGCACCGCCCGCGCCGCCGCCCCCCGGACCTGGCGCACCACCGCCGCCACCGCCCGCACCCGCCACGCCCTCGGCGAACCTGTCGGACTGCTGCACTGCGGGCGACAAGGACTTCCCCAAGGTCGGCGGCAACCTGGGCAACCAGAACTACTCCAGCCTCGCGAAGATCGACAAGGCCCAGGTTGCCAGGCTCGGCGGCGCGTGGGTCAACCAGATCGAAGGTGGCATGACCACCGGCAACAACCAGAGCACGACGGTGGTGGTCGATGGCGTCATCTACATCGAGTCCGCTGTCGGCAACGTGATCGCGGTCGATGGCAAGACCGGCCTCACGAAATGGAAGTGGACCACGCCCTACGGCTCGATCACGCGCCGCGGCGTGGCGGTCGCGAAGGACCTGGGCCTGGTCTTCACCGTGGCCACCGGCAACCGCCTCGTGGCGCTGCGCACCGACACCGGCGCCATCGCCTGGATCAAGCAGTACCCGAGCAGCACTACCGACCCCGATTACCAGGGCGCGCTGCAGAAGGTGGCGCTGGTCTATCACGACAAGCGCCTCTTCCTCGGCACCAACGACGGCAACCGCGGCGCCGCGTTCTCGGCCGATGCGCTCACCGGCAAGGTGCTGACTTCGTTCTGGGGCGTGCCGCGCGCCGGCGAGATCGGCTACGACACCTGGGGCGGCGCGGCCGAATCGGACCGCGCGGGCGCCACGCCGTGGATCCATCCCGCGGTGGATCCGGAACTCGGCCTCATCTACTGGACCTTCGGCAACGTGCGCGGCGGCTCGTCGCAGAACGGCTCCACGCGGCCGGGCCAGAACCTGTTCGCCAACTCGCTCGTCGCGCTCGACCTGAAGACCGGCGAATACAAGTGGCACTTCCAGTCGGTGCACCACGACATCTGGGACATGGACAACGTGATGTCGCCCGTGCTCGCCGACGTGAAGATCGACGGCAAGGATCGCAAGGTCGTCATCTACGGCAGCAAGACCGGCATGTACTACATCCTCGATCGCAAGGACGGCAGCGCGCCGCTGGGCATCGACGAGGTGCCGGTCAAGCAGGACGCCCGCCAGGCGAGCTGGCCCACGCAGCCGCTGCCGCGGCAGGGCGCATGGACCGAGACCTGCATCGTCGACCAGCCGCTGGGCACCGCCATTCCCGGCGACCCGAACCGCGCCGTGCCCAACTACGTGAAGGGGTGCCTGTACGACGCGCACTGGGACGTGCCGATCCTCTCCATCCCCGGACACGGCGGCGGCGCAAACTGGAACCACCAGGCCTTCAGCCAGCGCACCGGCCTCGTCTACACGGGCATGGGTTATGTGTCGGCCGCGCACTCGCTCACCGAGTCGAGCAACGGCCTGCGTCCACCGGGCACGTACATGACCGGTGCCGTGTTGGCGGTCGATCCGAGCACCAACCTCGTGAAGTGGAAGAAGCAGATGCCGTACTCGCTCGCGCACGGCAACGGCATCCTGGCCACCGCGTCGAACCTGCTCTTCATCGGCCAGCCCGACGGCAACCTGCTCGCGATGGATGCCAACGACGGCAGCGAGCTGTGGCGCTTCCAGACCGGTGCGGCCATCAGCGCGAGCCCGATCGCCTACGAGATCGACGGCGAGCAGTACGTCGCGGTGTACTCGGGCGGCACGGGCATTCCGTACGGCGATTCGGCACCGCGCGGCGACCGCTTGTGGGCCTTCAAGGTCGGCGGCACGGTGATGCCTCCCGCAACGCCGACACCGCCCGTCGTACGCCGGCCGGTGTCCGGATCGGCGGTGGAGGGCGCGGCACTGCCGACGCCCAACACCGTGTTCCTCGCGCGTGTGCAAACGCCGGCGAACGAGCCCGGCGCCACGGAGTCGACGGCGGTGAATGCGATGACGCCGACCTTCATGCGCGTGCCGGCGAACACCACCGTGACCTTCACGAATCCGGCGGCGAATGCCAACACGCACTGCGCAACGCAGTTCTTCGAAGGACGGTTCAACTTCCGCCTGGCACCGGGCCAATCGGCGACCCACACCTTCGATGCGCCCGGAGAGTACTTCTACAACGACTGTCATAGCCCGCGTCCTACGGGCAAGATCGTCGTATATTGATACCGTCCCTCAACCCCAACCACTGAAGGAGCAATGCGATGAAATGGTGCAAGCCTGAGTTCGAAGAAATGCGTTTCGGCTTCGAGATCACGATGTACATCTCCGCTCGCTGAGAGCGGACCACAACGGCACCGGCTTCCACCGGTGCCGTTTTTTCTTGCGCGTATGAAGATATTGGTTCTAGGTTCGGGGGCGGGCGGTGGCTTCCCGCAATGGAATTGCAACTGCCGCCTGTGCGCGGGCCAGCGAACCGGCCAGGTGCGGGCAAGCCCTCGCACCCAAAGCTCCATCGCGGTGTCCGCCAACGGCGACGACTGGGTGCTGCTCAATGCATCGCCCGACATCGGCGCGCAGCTGCGTGCGTCGAAGGCGCTGCAGCCGCGTCACGGCGTACGCCACTCGCCCATCAAGGCGGTGGTGCTGATGGACTCGCAGATCGATCATGTCGCAGGCCTTCTCAGCCTGCGCGAAGGACAGCGGCTGCAGCTCTACTGCACGCCCGCGTCGTACGAAGACCTCACCGGCAGCCTGCCACTCCTGAACGCGCTCGACAAATACTGCGGCGTGACCTGGCACCCGATGCCGCTCGAGGCCGGCGGCGGCGCGTGGCACGACATTGCTGGCCTGCGCCTGCAAGCGGTGCCCGTTCCCGGCAAGGCGCCGCCGTATTCGCCGCGCCGCCAGACCGAGGCGCGCAGCGACAACGCCGCGGTGCTCATCGAAGACCCGTCCACCGGCAAGCGCGTGCTCTATGCGCCGGGCCTCGCAGAGGTCGGCGATGCCGAGCGCAAGAGCCTCGACGCCTGCGACTGCGTGCTGGTCGACGGCACCTTCTGGACCGAAGACGAAATGCTCACCGCGGGCCTCGGCACCAAACGCGCGGCCGACATGGGCCACCTGCCGCAATGCGACGGGCCGCACGGCCCGGGCATGCTGAAAGCACTCGATGCCTGCGCTGCAAAACGCAAGGTGCTCATCCACATCAACAACAGCAATCCCATCCTCGACGAAGACGGCGCGGAGCGCGCGCAGCTCGTGCGCCGCGGCATCGAGGTCGCCTTCGACGGCATGGAACTGGAGATCTGAACAAGTGACGCAACAGCAGCACCAGGACGCGTGGTCCCCGCAGGTCTTCGAATCGAACCTGCGCGCGATGGAGTCGCGCTACCACAGCCACCACCCGTTCAACCGCCGGCTCAACGCGGGCGAGCTGCAACCGTTCCAGGTGCGCGGCTGGGTGGCCAACCGCTTCTATTACCAGTGCCGCATTCCGGTGAAGGACGCGGCCATCCTCTCGAACTGCGACGACCGCGCGACGCGCCGGCGCTGGGTGGTGCGCATGCTCGACCACGACGGGCATGACGGCCACGAAGGCGCCAACGCGGGCGGCATCGAGATCTGGACGCGCCTGGGCATCGCCACCGGCCTGCAGCGCGAGACGCTCGAATCGCACGCGCTGGTGCTGCCCGGGGTGCGCTTCGCGGTCGATGCGTACGTCAACTTTGCGCGCACCGCGCCATGGCAGGAGGCGGTGATCTCCTCGCTCACCGAGATGTTCGCGCCGCGCATTCACAAAGACCGCCTCGCGGGCTGGCCCACGCACTATCCGTGGATCGACACCTCGGGCCTCGACTACTTTCGCAGCCGCATTCCCCTGGCCGACCGCGACGTGGAACACGGCCTCGAAGTCGCGATGCAGTGGTGCACCACGCGCGAACGGCAGGAGCGTGCATTGCAGATACTGGGCTTCAAGCTCGACATCCTCTGGGCCATGCTCGATGCCATCGAGCGCGCCTACCCCGACGATCTTGCGAAAGAGCAGCAGCCATGACCACGCAATGGACCGACAGCGCACAACCGTCGATCGGCACGATGTACCGGCTGCAATGGGAAGACGCGCAACAGTGCCATGTGCTGCTGTTCCCCGAGGGCATGATCAAGCTCAACGGACCGGCGGCGGAAATCCTGAAGCGCTGCGACGGAAAAACTTCAGTGGCCGCGCTCGTCGCCGACCTGGAGACCACCTTCGGCGAAGCCGACCTGCGGGCCGACGTGATCGAGTTCCTGGAGCAGGCCCATGGACGCCACTGGATCCGCTGAGCTTCGCGGCGTCGCAGCGAAGCCGCCGCTCTGGCTGCTCGCCGAGCTGACCTACCGCTGCCCGCTGCATTGCGCGTTCTGCTCCAACCCGGTCGACTACACGCAATACAGCAATGAACTCGGTACGGACGAATGGATTCGTGTTTTCCGCGAAGCACGTGCGATGGGCGCGGTGCAGCTGGGCTTCTCCGGCGGCGAGCCACTGGTGCGGGACGACCTCACGGAACTCGTCGCGGCGGCGCACGACCTGGGCTTCTATACCAACCTCATCACCTCGGGCGTGGGCCTCACGCCGCAGCGCGCCGAGGCGCTGAAGAAGGCGGGGCTCGACCACATCCAGCTGTCGTTCCAGGATTCGAGCCGCGAGCTCAACGATTTCCTCAGCTCGACAAAGACCTTCGATCTCAAGCAGCGCGTGGCCCGCACGATCAAGGACCTCGGCTACCCGATGGTGCTGAACTGCGTGATGCACCGCTACAACCTGCCGCACGTGGGCCGCATCATCGAGATGGCCGAGTCGATGGAGGCCGACTTCCTGGAGCTCGCCAACGTGCAGTACTACGGTTGGGCGTGGCGCAACCGCGAGATGCTGATGCCCACGCGCGCGGCGCTGGCCACCGCCGAAGCCGTGGTCGACGAGCACCGGCCGCGCCTGGATGGCCGCATGAAGATCCTCTGGGTCGTGCCCGATTACGCCGAAGGAAAACCCAAGCCCTGCATGGCCGGCTGGGCCAGCGTGTTCCTCGTGGTTGCGCCCGATGGCGTGGCCCTGCCATGCCACAGCGCGCGCATGCTGCCGGGGCTCGACTTTCCGAGCGTGCGCGAGCACTCCATTCGCGAGATCTGGCAGGAGAGCCCGGCGTTCGGCGCCTACCGCGGCACCGGCTGGATGAGCAGCACCTGCCAGACCTGCGAAGACAAGGAGAAGGACCACGGCGGCTGCCGCTGCCAGGCGTTCCTGCTCACCGGTGATGCGGCTGCCACGGACCCGGTGTGTCCGAAGAGTCCGCGGCATGCGGAGGTCGAGGCGATGGTCGCTGCGGCCTCGGACCCGCGCGATGCCGGCACACCGATTCGCTTCGTGCCGGGCGCGCGGCGTGCGGGTGAACTCGTCTTCCGCACGGACGCCAATGCGCGCGGCTGAGCCGGCTCGCGCATGACGATCGTCCATCGCCTGTCGTTGAGCGGCGGGCATGTCATGCATGTCGAGGAGCATGGCCATCCGGAAGGGCTGCCCGCGCTGGTGCTTCACGGCGGGCCCGGCTCGGGCAGCTCGCCGCTTCTGCGCAGCGGTTTCGACCCCACGCGCTACCGCATCATCTGCCCCGACCAGCGCGGCGCGGGCCGGAGCACGCCCACGGGGTCGATCGCGCACAACACGCTCGCCGACCTGCTCGATGACCTGCGGCGCCTGCGCGAGCATCTGCGTGTCGATCGGTGGCTGGTGGTCGGCGGATCGTGGGGCGCGACGCTGGCGCTCCTGCATGCGCTGGACCAGCCTTCCGCCATCGCGGGGCTCCTGCTGCGCAACACGTTTCTGGCCCGCACTTCGGACATCCACGATTTCTTCGCCGAGGCCGCGCGGCGCGGCGGCCCTGAATGGCGCGTGCTGTGGACTGAAGCCCGGCGGCGGCAATGCCCGGTCGCGACGGTGCTCGCGGACATCTTCGCGCACGGAAACTCGGAGGCGCAACGGCGTGCGGCACTGTGCTGGTTCGCGTGGGAGCAGCACCTGTCGGGCGGCACCGCCGCACCGCCCGAGGACGCTGTGCTGCAGCGGCTGGTGCCGCGCTACCGCGTGCTGAGCCATTACCTGCGCCACGGATGCTGGCTCGGTGCGCCCACGTTGCTGCAGCGATGCGCCGCGCTGCCCGCGGTCCCCACGCGCATCGTGCATGGAACGCGCGATGCCATGTGTCCTCCGCAAGGCGCACAAGCACTCGCGCGGGTCTTGCACGGTCGGGCCGTCTTGCAGTGGGCGCAAGGCGCGGGGCACGACCCCACGCATCCCGCCCTCGCTGCCGCGATGACGCAGGCACTGCGCAACTACGCGAACACGCAGACCTTCAGCGCAAGCGCTCCTTGAGCGGGTCGCCAATCAGCATCACGCGGCCGTCCTTGCGGCGCGTCCACAGCCGCTCGTTGCCATGGCCGTCGTCGGCGGCAAAGAGCACCGCATCGCCCAGCGCGCGAAAGCCCAGCGGCAGCGCGTTGCGCGCACCGGCCGCCACATCGGCGACTGCGCGCGTGCCGGCCGTGGTGCCGTCGCTGGTCCATGGCTCGACACCCGTCGCGCCGCCGCCGTTCGCGGAGAACCACAGCGTCGAGCCGATCACCGCGAAGCGCGCGGGCGATCCGCTTTCGGCGCCCGGTGCGATGTCCTTCACCCGCACCGTGCCCTTGGCGGTGCCGTCGCTGCGCCACAGCTCCGCGCCGGAGGCCCCGTCGGTCGCCGCGAAGTAGACGCTGCCGCCCATCGTTGCGAACGGGCTCGAGATCGAACCGCCGGAGCCCGGACGGATGTCCTTCACCAGCGTCGTGCCGGCTTCGGTGCCGTCGCTCTTCCAGAGCTCGGTGCCGTGCGCGCCGTCGTCGGCCGCGAAGTACAGCGTGCGGCCGATCGCGACCAGGTGCGAAGGCCGCGAGGGCGACGTGCCCTGCCGGATGTCCTTCACCATGCGCGTGCCGCTTTCGGTGCCGTCGCTCTTCCACAGCTCGATGCCGTGCTCACCATCGTGCGCAGTGAAGTAGATCTCGTCGCCGATGGCGGTCAGTGCCTGGATGCCCGCATCTTCGGCGCCCGGGCGAACGTCTTTCACGAGCCGGGTGCTCTCGGGCGTGCCTTCGGTCACCCAGAGTTCGTGGCCGTGCTCGCGCGTGGTCGCGGTGAAGAAGAGACGCTTGCCCGCCGCGGTGAGTTGCCGTGCGACCGCGCGCGGCCCGGCGTCGATCGCCGACACGCGCGTTGTGGTCTCCGCCGTGCCCGATGTCTTCCACACCTGGAACCCCGTCTTGCCGTCGTCCGCCACGAAGTACAGCGCGTCGCGGAAAACGGTGAGCTCGCTCGGCATCGCGCCTTCCTCGCCGGGCCGCAAGTCGATCACGCGCGTGGTGCCCGCGGCCGTGCCGTCGGTGCGCCAGAGTTCGAGGCCGCTCGCGCCGTCGGTGGCGGTGGTGTAGACGTGGCCCTTGAACGGCGTCTGCCCCGCCGGGAAAGAGCCGCGGAAGCCCGGACGGATGTCTTTCAGCATGCGCGTTCCGGCGCTGCTGCCGTCCGTGATCCATAGCTCCTGGCCCGAGGCGATGTGGAAGGCGCTGAAGAGCATCTTCCCCTTGAGCGGCACGAGGCCGGTGGGAGAGACGAAGGCGAGCGCCTGGCGCTGCTCGGGCAGCACCTCGCGCTCGGGGTCCTGCGCGATGGCGGGCAACTGCACCAGCAGCGCGAGGGCGGCCAGCCATGCGGGCCGCATGGCGGGGAAGGAGGCGATGGGCATCTCAGCCTCCGAACCACCGCGCCGGCGCGATCACCAGCTGCGGAAACGCCACCATCACGAACAGGATCGCGAACTCCGCGATCATGAAAGGCACCACGCCGCGCGTGACGTCGTCCATCGATATCTTCCCGACGCCCGCCACCACGTTCAGCACCGTGCCCACCGGCGGCGTGACCAGCCCGATCGAGTTGTTGATGATGAAAAGCACGCCGAAGTACACCGGATCGATGCCCGCTGCCTTCACCACCGGCATGAGCACCGGCGTGAGGATCAGGATGGTGGGCGTCATGTCCATCGCGGTGCCCACGATCATCACGATCACCATGATCGCGATCATCAGCAGGATCTGGTTGCCCATGAAAGGCTCCAGCAGGCCGACGATCTTGGAGGGCAGGTCGGCCACTGTGATGAGCCAAGCGCTCACCATCGCCGCGGCGATCAGGAACATCACGATGGCGCTGGTCTTGGCCGCGCTCACGAAGATCGCATGGAGGTCGCGCCAGGTGATCTCGCGGTAGATGACGGTCGAGACGAAGAGCGCATACACCGCGGCCACCACCGCGGCCTCGGTCGGTGTGAACACGCCCATGCGCAGGCCCACCAGGATGATCACCGGCAGCATCAGCGCCCAGATCGCCTTGCGGAACGTGGCGAAGATCTCGGCCGAGGACTTGCGCGGCGGCGGCACGATCTTCTCGCGCCGCACGAGCCACGCCCACGTGAGCCACAGCGCCGCGCCGATCATGAGGCCCGGCACGATGGCCGCGAGGAACAGCTTCGATATCGATACGTTGGCCGCCACGCCGAAGATCACCAGCCCGATGCTCGGCGGGATCACCGGCCCGATCACGCCCGTGGCCGCGATGAGGCCGGCCGCGCGCGGCTTGTCGTGGCCGGCCTTCACCATCATCGGCAGCAGCAGTGCGGTGAGCGCGGCGGCGTCGGCCACCGCCGAACCCGAGAGCGCCGAGAGCAGGCAGCCGGCCATGATGGTCACGTAGCCCAGGCCGCCCTTCACATGGCCGACCACCGCGAGCGCGAAGTCGACGATGCGCTTGGACAGGCCGCCCACGTTCATGATCTCGCCGGCCAGCATGAAGAAGGGCACCGCCAGCAGCGGAAAGCTGTCGGCGCCGCCGATCACGTTCTGCGCGAGGATCTGCGCATCGAACAGGTCCAGGTGCCACATCAGCGCCACGCCGCTTGCGAGCAGCGCGAAGGCGATGGGAATGCCCATCGCCATGGCCAGCAGGAGGGAGCCGACAAAGACGAGGATGGTCATTTGCGCGCTCCCTGAACACTGCCCTGGTCAGCGCCCTGGCTGCCGAGGATCTGCTGCAGCTGCACCGCCTCTTCGGACTCCTGCACCATCACGAGATCGCTCTCGGCGATGCGGCCGGTGAGAAGGCGCAGGAGATCGAGCACGAGGATGAAGCCGGCCAGCACCGAGAACACCACGCCCGAGGCATACACGATGGCCATCGACGCGCCGGTGACCGGCGCCGTCACGTCCCAGTTGATGCGCGCCTGCGCGACGCTGCCCTGGAACAACAGCCACACGATGTAGAGCATCACGACGTGGCCGACGGCCAGGCAGATCTTCTTGCCGAGGGGCGGCAGCTTCTGCACCACCATGTCCACGCCCAGGTGGCCGTGCTCCTTCAGCGCGACCACCGCGCCGAGGAAGGTCATCCAGATGAAGAGCCAGCGCGAGACTTCTTCCGACACCG
>Ga0157370_10008358_pt1 | contig 11164 bp, 6 predicted proteins | sample C35metaG_FD_113463 | JGI IMG/M metagenome (GOLD analysis project Ga0157370, IMG submission 113463) | Corn rhizosphere microbial communities from Kellogg Biological Station, Michigan, USA - C3-5 metaG | ecosystem: Host-associated > Plants > Roots > Rhizosphere > Soil | place: USA: Michigan... | reverse complement strand
CGTACCCTTGGCGCTTGATCAGCTTGAGGCGATTGACGTGGCCTTCGACCGGGCCGTTGCTCCAACGGAAGCACAGCGCGGCGAGCACCGCATCACGATCACGTGCGACCCCACGGGCAAAACTCCGCAGCTCGCTCTGGTACGCCTGGCCTAACCATGCCGCGAGTCCGCTCGCGTCGTGGGTCGTGAACAGGTCCTGGAAGGCGTGGGCGAGGCGGCGGACCGTCGCCAACTCGGGCGACTGCGCGATGAGCGCCACGACATAGCGACGCTCGGTAGGCGCGAGCGCGTCATCCCGACGGCGCAGGAGCCACGCGGTCTGCCGGGGCGTGAACCGGGGGCCGGGTGCACTGACGACGGTGCGTGGTGGCGACGCGGCGTCCGCCGGCGGCGCCAGCGTGCACCGCAGCTGAGCGACGTAGCGCCGGACGGCCGCGGCGCTGCCGTGATAGCCGACCTCCCGAAGTTGCCGCGTCAGTGCACTGGCGTTCTCGAGCCCCGCCTCCAGCCGCGCCTGGATGATCGCGCGATTGGGATCGACCGCCCGCGGCGGCGGCACGTCCGGCGGCGAGCCAGGTCCTGATCGTGCGGCGATCGAGTCCGGTGTGGCGGCGGATGTCCGCCACGGTTAGGCGCGCGTCATGGAGCGCGACCACCTGCTCGTAGCGCGCCACGCGACGGGCGCGGCGCTCCGTTGGGCAGCGCGCGACGGGCCGCCGCGGTTGTTCGGCAGACCCGAGATGCGCCGTCGTCGGCCCGCCAGGATAGCGAAGGACGGCCCATGGTCCATCGCGCGGGCGACCTCCCGCACCACCGCATGATGACGCGTGACGGCCTGGTCGATCGCCTCCCCCAAATTGCGCACGAGATGAAAACGATCCGCGACCTGGATCGCGTCCGGCGCCCCAGCGCGCGCGCCCTCCGCATACGCCCCGCCGCGGTCCCGGCTAATAATCTCGACACCTGGATGCGCCCGAAGCCACGGCGCGAGCGTGCTTGGCATCCGATCCGGCAGCAGGTCGATGACGGTGCGCCGCTCCAGGTCAACCAGTAGCGTGCCGTACGAGCGCCCCCGGCGCCACGCCCAATCATCCACCCCTAGTACGCGCGGTCCCAACGAGTTCTCGACGCCCGCACCGTGCGCGATGACTAACCGGCGGATTGTCGCACCGCTGACGCCCATCCCCAACACCTGCGCCAGGCGTGCGGCCACCTCGCCGCCCAACGCAAGCCCAAGCGCGTCCAGCGCGGTCGCGAGGCGCGTCGTGCGGCCCGCGGACGGCGCGGCCGTGCCCGGGAGGCGCTCGGTGAAGATCTGCCGGGAGCAGCCCGGCACATCGCAGAAAAAGCGGCGCGCTGTCAGCACGAGGCACACCTGCAGTCCGTGCCAGGGCAGATCAGCCAGCCGCCGCAGGTACAGGCTGTGGATCCGCCTCGTGAGGATCCCACAACACGGACACACGGCGCCGATGCGCCGCGTGGTGGCGAGAACGGTGATCCCAGTGGCGTCGATCGCCAGGTGCGAGAGGCGCACCTCGGTGGGAGCGGGCAACAGCGGCGTCGGATTCACGACAGCCTCGCAGAGGAGTCCCGCCCAACGAATCTAGTTCGACTAACGCTTCACCAAAAGTTGCGATGATCCGAATTTGGGTGTTCTTCTACAGCGTTAGCCAATCTCTATCTCGTCCGGCGGCGGCTCTTGCCCCGCGGGGCGACGCCGTGCCTCACCTGACGCAACGTGGGGACGGCACAAACCGCCGGCCACTCTCAACGCCTAACGACACCCAATGAGCACCGAACTCACGTCGTATTCACCCTGTGCAGAACTTTCCTAGATCCTGCACGGACACGTTTTTTTCAAGTCCTTCACGTGAAGAGTACAACCGCGCTATCCTGTCGACGAAGAAAGTCATTACGGTCGTGGCCGCCAGGCGTTCCACTCATGCCGAATGGGTAAACGCGCAGTCATTGGGTCAACTCAACCGGAGCCCGGACACACGATCCGCTATCACGACATTCCGATTATAACGATAGAATCTTCATGTATCATGCGGCGATCCGCTGCATGCCAAAATTCAGTCAGCGAAATCGGACCGACGCGCTCGACAGTCCCAATTTCATCTGCGGTCAGATCTGGATCCGTAACGTGACCGTTGTCTTCCAGGATCACTAAAGCCCGCCGAGTCGGAGACAGTTCAATAAGGTCTCGCAGCACCCTTTCAAATTGCCCTCTCAATCGTCTCGGGATCGCCAGGTACGCCGGTTCATCCGCGTTCTCAGCGTATTCGAAGAACCCGTTGGACGACTCATAGCCATCTTCGTCGAGTAGCAGATGATACGCGAGACCATCTGTTGGCACACCCGTAAAGCGACAGAGCGTCGATATGTTCCCGGCTCGCGCACCCTCGAGTCCGTCGACAACTACAGGCTCAACGATAAGAGGCGCTGCGCGACCTTCGTAGGACTTTCCAGCGTCGACCGAGAGAATCGTAATGATGAATGTCACAAGGTATTACTTATTCGGGTGAACGTCGTGCAGGTTGTCTAAGAACTCCTTTGTCGCCTTGCTAAACACAGAGCACGGACGACGACATTAGGCTTAGGGCATTTTTGTAGTTGAACGTGATGCGCCGCGTCGTACTGCTTCCAATCTACTGATACAAGCGATTTCCTGTTGTCGCATCATAGCCGAACGTAGTTACCTCGTTAGCCGGGGTGACCACGCTGTCGACGAATCCCCATACAGGGTCCCAAGCATACCGCGTCACGGCGTTGCGGCCATCGCCTAACGGATTAATCGCGGTCTCCGTGACTACGTTACCGCTGGGATCGTATGAGGCGCGAACGGTGTCTGTGGCCGGCGCTACGACCTGCGTTACGAGCACCCGGTGCGCACTGTCGGCGCGCGTCAAGATGGTCAGGAATCCAAGGGCGTTGACGATCTTGGTTGGCTCACCGAATCGATCGAGCCACATTCGCGTGATCGTTGTGTCGCGTCGCGGTCCGTTGATGATAACATAGGCGGACTCTGGTACGACCGCGTGCGGCGTCGCTGCGAGTGCGGCCGAGTCCACGTTGCGGATTCGAATCGTGCTGGTGTCGGCGGAGTCAGTTGCGATGCTGAAGCTCGCTATCTGTTTGCCGGCATCGTAGTGCGCGTCGGGACTCCCCAATCTTGCGGCCTAGGAACTCAGATACTGGCCGGATTCTCCATCGACGGGCAGGGGATGCGTGAGCAAACTTCCCTTACCTTCGTCCTCGTCAGAACCTTCCTCAGTCTCGGGATATGCGTCAGGGTCTCCTACCTCCCATGCTTTCACCACTTTCGCGTTCACCAGCTCATCGAGGAGCTTGGCAGCCTGCAGGCGCCAAGCAGACCGCTCGTGAACATGGAATGCTACGAGCCTTGGATCCAGGAATGTTGCTGGCCCGACGTGGAAATCTCGCTGCCGTGCCCGAGGGAGTACCTGGTCCAAGTACACCCTACTTGCCTGCGTCTTTGCAGGAACCACAAACCGTATGGTTGCTCCTGCAGAGGCAGCCAGTACATGGGAGAAGCGTAGGTTAGGTCCATCTTCTGGCTGGCTCACGGCGGCAACCCTAGTTCCGAGCGAAACTCCATAAACCCACACCGGAACGCTCAACACGCGATAGCGATCCGGTCCCTCGCGCTCGACCCAAAGTAGCTCCTCTCGCCTCTCAGGAGCGCTGAACAACATCTGATGCCACGTCGGAGACGTATCAGTCATGGTGTACTGGGAGGCCGCGGTTGCTTGGGAGCCTTTGGTTTGCCTTTACGCGGATCGGGTTTCGGTCTGTTGCCAAACTTGCGATTGCACTTCCGGCACGAAATGCGGTCATTGTCTTTGCTGGTTTCACCACCCGTCGAAACCGGAACATAGTGATCGTGCTCCAAGCTGTTGTCAGATCCGGCTTCCGGCCTCAATCCGATTGCGCAGTATTCGCACGTTAGCACACCACCGTTTGCATCCCGATTTTCTTGTTCGGTTTCGCGGCGATCGCTTCTCCCGAGACGCCTTGACTCCAGATAGGTCGCATCCTGAGCCGCGACCGGCGATACGGCAAGTGCCGAAAATGCATTTCGATCGCCGGGTTGTAACGCTGCAACGGTAACGGCTAAGATTCCAGTTCCAATCCAGATAGCCGGTCCCCCGAGAACTTCTCCGCCTATAAGGAAGGGCAACGGAAGGGCCAGTGGGATGGGGTCCAAACCGAAGGGATCACCGAAATTCGCTGGATCGCCATCGGCAAAGCCATACGCGTTAAGGCCGCCAGCTAATCCGAGCGGGTCCTCCTGCGTGAAGCGTCCAGCCACTGGGTCGTAATAGCGGTTCCGCATGTACTGCGTGCCGGCGTCTGTTGTCGACATCGATGTGAGCGATCCGAACCAACTCGGGGCTTCCATCGGAGCGATGTATCGCCGGTAGGCGCTGCTATTACGCGCGGGCCAGAGAATAGTCGCTGTGCTGTTGTGATAGGTGAACGTCGCACTGCGGTTAAAAAACAGCCCACCATCGTCTGGCACGCCTTTCCAACTGTACATGGGATAGAGACCGATCGTCGGAAACGGAACGGTGTCCTGGCCGAACATGAAACGTCTGATCACAACGGGTTGGTCCATTCCCTCCACGTGCAGATACCACACGCGACCGTACCAGGGCAAGTATCCTTTGGGCAAACTGTCCGGGGGTAGTCCGCACTGAGGCGGATGTGAGCAGCCGCAATCGCACACCTGAGCGTACCAGGCCGTGTCGACTTCGAGGGAATCGCCTCGCACCGCATCGCCGCCGGGATAGTGGATCTCCCATGAGACTTGATTTCCATCCCACACAAAACGCGTGATCGTGCCGTCGGCGATGCCAGAGGAGTCCCGTCGCGACCGCACTAGCACCCTTCGCCCGAGCGCGTCATAGCGAGTCTCCTCGAAGGTGCCGAGAGCTTGTGTGTACACGCAGGTCGGGTTGCCATTCGAGCGCACGTCTGACACAGCCAGGTGTTGGTCCGCGGCGTAGTAGCTGCCTGTAATACGTGCGACGAGCCCGCCATTGCAACCGTCTCGAACTGGATACGAAGCCTGCTGCATCTCGAGCAAGATGTTGCCTGCTGCGTCGTACACGACCGAGTCGATCAGCGCGCCAGAGCCTTCGGCGAGAGAGCGGCGCTGGCGACCCGATGACGGAGTGTAGGTATTCGTGCCAGGGGTTCCGAACGTCACCCCGGACGAGTTAGACGAAACAGTGGACACTCGCGCAAGCGGATCGGCTGTCCACGACTCCCGGAGGTATGAGCTCCCCCCGTAAACGCACTTCCCGTTCGTGCGCGCGCAATCCTCGCGGTTAGATCGAACAAGCGTGCCTAGTCCTGAGTAACCGTTGTCGGTCGAGTCCTGGCTGGTTATGACGGTCATCGCTTTGTTGCGACCGTCGTAGAAATAGATCTCGTGATGGATGGTGTCAGTACCGGCCGGAGCGAGCGTGTTCCGTTGGAGCCGTTCGATTAGACGACCGTCTTCGTCGTAGGTCCGCTTCTCGTACACGCCGAATAGCCCAGAAAAGTCGACGCTGTCTACCCGGTCCTCCGCATCATGATAGTATACGAACTGGTTGGCGACAGAATCGACTGCTCCTGTTGACGAGTATGAATAAGTCTGCGCAGGCCACAAGCCGCCCGCAGGGTCGGTCGCAAGCGCTCTCGGTGGAGCGATAGATGTTTCGCGACTGTCCAGGTCGTAGCCGTATGTTAGGCCGTACACATGCTTCGAGAAGTCGTTGCCGTCCCATGTGCGGATGCGGAGTGTGTCGGTGGTCAGGCGATTGGCACGATCATACGCGCGCGAAATGAGCGCATCGTGGTTGTTCGCCGTGAGCATGTTGCCCATGGCATCGTAGGTAAAGCTCTGCGAATCCGCCGGAATCGTCAGACCTTGCCCGTAGTAGGCCAGGGGAAATCCGTATCCGTAGAAGGTGGTACGTGCGTACGACTTCGCCGGCACGTTGCGCTGCGTCAGCCGGCCTAACTGATCGTAGGCCATGCTGATCCGGTCGCCATCGCGCGTCACCCAGCTCGTGTCATGGCCGTCGGCATCGTAGGCGTACGTGTCAATCGCGCCGTCCGGCTGTTTCTGTGTCAAGGTGCGTCCGGCCGCGTCTCTCGCCCACGCGGTGCGCAACGCAGCGATGCCATTGGGATTCGGTCCCACGTTGTGCACAACGCTATCAACGTTACCGGCGCGATCGTAGAACGTTCGCACGAACACCGATTCGGCCGGAGCCCCGTTCATCGCGGGCCCTGACGAGGTATCGGCCAGCACTCGATCGGCGAGGTCGTACCGCTGAACCTCGCGGTCGACGAGGGAGCCCGAGATTGGCGAAATCGTAATCGTCACACGCCCCACGCTGTCGCGTACGTACTGCGTGGTGAGTCCCATCGCGGTCGTGACCGAGTCAAGGTTCGCCAGAGACGCATCATATCGATACGTAATGGAATGTGTGGCCGCGGCCGTGCGCATCGAATCGACTAGAAGCGTCGTGGGGTCGTACCAGAAGCGGACGCGCGAAATGGAACCGCGTGGATCGTCCTGCCACACGAGGTTGCCTGTCGCGGTGTCGTGTTGGAATGCGGAGTGCTCGTTCAACGGCGAGATCACCGTATCGACCATGTCCCACTTTGCGTTCCATCGATATTGTGTCGTCGCGTACGTCGCCCCCTGAACGACGCCCGAGTCGGTGGAGGCGGTGAGGTGACCCCGGGTGTCATAGGTACCGGTCACGGCCCGACCATTCGGATATCGCACGTATGTGACGAGGGCCGGGAACGAGCCGTTGGTGCGCCGGAGGATGGTCGAGTCGCCTAACGCATCAAAGGTGCGAGTCGTTTCGCCGTAGCGATCGACGAAGAACCTCGTCAGATCGCTGATGGGCCGCGGTCCCTCGACGGATGTGTAGAGAGACTCGGGCGGCGTCGCCGCGGAGTCGGGTCCGCCGTGAAAGCCGCGCCCTTCGGCAAAATGGTATCGCGTGACGATCGGCGTGCTGCCGAACGGCAACGAGTCCTGGACGAGCTTGCGCGCCTTGCTGTACGCGTAGTACCGAGTGGTCGTCGGGCTGCCGGTGTCGGCACGCGAGACGATCAGATTGGTGTCCCCCGTCGTTGGGTACGTAAAGCTCGTGGCCGCCCCATCCGGATCGTGGAACTCGATTGTTCGCCCCTTGTTCATCGACAAGGTTACGACTCGATTCGGACCACCAGGCACCGCCACCGTCACCGTGGATAGGCGGCCGGCCGAATAGGCGAACACGTACGTCGTTGCGTACCACCAATGCGGCACGTTGATCGAGAGCAGCGTGTCGCCCGCGGCGCTGTAGGTGAACGTGGTCTGATGCCCGAGTCGGTTCACCGTGGTGATGTGCTGCCCAACGCTGTTGAACAGCACGCGCACGCCGTTCGGCAAGTAGCGAATGTAGTGCGTGCTCCCGAGCGTGTCTTTCTTGATGATCGAGTCGGGCCGCGTTAGTGCGGCCGCATGGAAGACCGTGCCGCTCCCGGTCGTAGTGTACAAGCGCGCGCTGGCATCGCCGCCGACCCACAGCAATGTGTCAGCGCCGTAGAACTGAAGTGCCTCGACACCATCGACCCACCAGCCTGTACCGAACAAGCTGTTCTGCCGATTGACCAGGACCGCCTCCGCGCTCGCGGACGCTGAATAGGAGCCGCCGCCATTGTAGACGGACGTGATCTGCACGGTGTACGACACGAGATCGGCGGTCGTATCCCGTAAGGCGAGCTCAACGCGACGCGTCGTTCCCGGACGCCAGGCTGCGCCCGACCACGTCGCCGAATCGACCGTCCGAGTACCCGAAAGGATCAGCTTCGCTTTGACCGAGTCCGGCGTCAGCGTCCCGGAACCAACCGTCACGTTGGCGGCGATCACGGTCTGCGGCATGGCCGTCTGACTCGCGTAAATGAGCGCAGGCGTGCGCGCCTTGTTGAGCGTGCGGACCGTGGGCAAGTCGTGAACGACGACCATGTCTCCGCATTCAGCTTCCGCGCCGCCCACGGACATCCGCAGACATAGCGCGCGCTCACTCCGCGGCCCTGGATTGATCGTGTCCACGACGACCGTCGGCGCGCCGGCCGTCAGTGTCGCCACTTTGGGGATGGCCCAACCGGAGTCCGTAACGGTTGCATCGGTCGACAGCGTGGCCTTGAGCGAAATGCGCCCCGTACCACTCGAGCCGGCGGTATACGACACGTCGACCCAGCCGTTCTGGTTAGGCGCGATCGTAATCGATGACGCCGGGTTCGTCGTACACGAAATGCTTCCGGTGCCCCACTTGCAGGTTGGCGTGAGTGTGTACTGCGCGGACGCGGCTCCTGGATTCGAGACTTCGAATCGCTGCACGCTTGCGTGCGATGCTGCCACGAGCGACGTGTCGCCGCGTGGGCCGACTGTCACTGGAAAAGGAGTCGTCACAGTCACCCAACCGCTGTCCATAACAGTCGGTGTCGTTCCGACGGTGCTTGCGAATAGGGCGGCGCGAGGGCCCGTCCCCGCCGCACCGGTGACGAAACTCAGCGTGACGGTCGTGTCCTTTCCCGTGCCTAGAGTCGCACTCGTCGGAACAACTGTGCAGCTGGCGAGAGGCCACGCACACGACGGTGCGAACGAGAATTGTGTCGAGACCGTACCGGTGTTGGTAACGGTGAACACCTGTGAACCGGCCGACTGCGCCGGAAGTTCTCTTGTGGCGTTGTCGGGCGTTACCGACACAGCCCACGGTAGTGGTGGCGTGTAGATCGCCGTAGACTGCCCGAGGTTCAGCGCGTTGTCCGTGATGGACGCAGTCAGCGTATCCAGCTGCGGGCCAGCTCTCAGCGTGACGGTACCACTCGACGTCGCCGCCACCGTGCAGCCCGGGTGGGTCGTAGACGTGTAGCTGAAGCTCGACGTGACGTCCGTGCCGTTGAGCGTGATGTGCTTTGTGCCCGATCTCAGGCTGACATTGTCGCACCACAAAATCGTTACCGCGAGAGAGAACGTGTTGATCGTTCCTCCAGACGGCGTGATGGTCACTGAGGGAGGTATGCTGTCTGTGCCGCCTATCAAGGGTATTGCAGAGGACTGACCGGTGGGCTGCTGTGCACGGCTTGGCGACGGCAGTGCCATTAGGCCGGCGACGCTTAAGGTGAGAATAGAGTGCCGGTGGAGTAACACGCGACGACGCATCCCGAACCCCCGTGGCGGAGACTGCGAAAGCGTCTCTGGCAGGGGTGGTGCCATGCAGGTGTCATCGGCAAGTTATTGCCTAACGGGAAGTTGCGGAACTCGTCAACTCAGGGATTCGCACGCATTCGCACCAATGCGCATGCGAAGGCCGCGAATTACGCGATTACGGGCGCCTCTCGTTCAGTTGGTCTGTTTGTAAGCGCCGCATCGCGACAGGCTCGATCGCGAGCCGGCGCATCCATCGATAGACTGTTGCGCGATGCGTCCCGAGACGAGCCGCGAGCGCCGCAGTGTCCCACTTCTCCTCGTCAAGCAGTCGAAGCATCTCACGTCGCTCTGCCACCTGCTCTCGCGCCAGTCGGCCGGCGCCACACTCATGCTGATGTATGATCGCCGCAAGTTCGGTCGCGCCGACGCAGTTCGCGTTCGCGAGCCATACAGCCCGTTCAATCGTAAGGCGGAGTTCCCTCACGTTGCCCGGCCATGTGTGCTCCTCGAGCAGCCGATGGGCATCAGGAGCGAACTGTACCTCTTTGCCGACTTGCCGTGCGCTCTCCGCTCTAAACCGCTCAACCAAGAGCTTGATATCCTCCGGACGATGCGTGAGGGGTGGCACGTTGATCACGACGCCGCTCAGACGGTAGACAAGGTCTTCTCGGAACAGGCCGCGGTTGGCGAGCGAATGCAGGTCAGCGTTGGATGCCGTGACGATTCGAAAATCGCTGCGACTGTCAACCTTTGCACCTAATGGGCGGTACTCCTGCCGCTCAATCACACGCAGAAGCTTGACTTGGTTGGCGACAGTCAGTGCGCTGATCTCGTCGAGAAAGACCGTGCCCCGATGACCTTCCGTGAGCAAGCCCGCACTGTCGTGCAGGGCGCCGGTGAATGCGCCGCGGACGTGCCCGAATAGCGCTGACTCAAATAACGAGTCCGGAATGGCGCATACATTGAAAGGCACGATTCGTCCCGGGCGGCCGCTCGCAGAATGCAGCGCCTGCGCGACAAGCTCCTTGCCAGCTCCGGTAGGTCCTTGCACTAGCACAGGCAGCCGCGCAGGGGCTACCTGGAGGATAAGCCGTCGAACGTTTCTCATCACATTCGATTCACCAATAAGAACCTCTGCCAGCTCACGCTCCATCATGGCTGCTGCTCCCGCGCCCTGCGCATTAGAGGTGTGGTCAAGCTATCCGCTTGGTCGTCCGTCCGAATTACATGGGGCGTGAGAAAGAGGTAGATCTCTGTCGCCGTGTTTTGACGGCTAGCATGGCCGAAGAGGCCGCCTAACAGTGGAATGCTCGACAGGAACGGGATGCCGCCCTGCGTGACATCGCGCTCGGTATCGGTGAGCCCGCCCAACGCAACCGGCTGCCCGTCCTTGATCAAGAGCTCGGTCTGTATCGAGCGCGGCGAACTCACGGGCGCATCGAACGCGACCTCCTGCGTCGCATTGTCGATCTCCTGCGTCACCTCGAGACCCACGTAGCCGTCTGGGCTGATGGTCGGCAGTACGGTGAGCTTCGTGCCGACATCCTTGTACTGCACCACCTGGTCGACCGACGCATTGTCGGTTGGGAGCGTGCGCGAGAGCTGCACGAATGGACGCTGGCTCCCGACGTTGATCGTCGCAGGCTGATTGTTTGCGGCGACCAGAATCGGCCGGCTCAGAATCCGGACATCGCCGCGTTCTGCGGCCGCGGTGAGTGTCGCGTCGATATTCAGTCCGGTCAGGTTCATCGCGTGCAGAATGACGTCGCTCAGGCCAGCCCCCGTTTGCGAGCCGTTGATCACCGTTGGGCCGCCGTTGACCTTCGTCGGCGGGAGCGTGGCGTCAATGCCGAACGCAAGGCTATTTGTGCGCTCGACCTCGGCGATGATTACTTCGATCAGCACCTGCAACGGACGCGTGTCGAGTTG
>Ga0157370_10008355_pt1 | contig 11165 bp, 10 predicted proteins | sample C35metaG_FD_113463 | JGI IMG/M metagenome (GOLD analysis project Ga0157370, IMG submission 113463) | Corn rhizosphere microbial communities from Kellogg Biological Station, Michigan, USA - C3-5 metaG | ecosystem: Host-associated > Plants > Roots > Rhizosphere > Soil | place: USA: Michigan... | reverse complement strand
GCCGCAAATATATGGGCATCGAGCGCGCGACCTTCCTCGTCGACGAGAAAGGCAAGATCGAGCAGATCTGGCACAAGGTGAAGGTGCCGGGCCACGCCGACGAGGTGCTGAAGGCGGTCAACGGGAAGTGACGACGCTCGCCGCCGCGGCTTGCGCGGTGCTGCTTGCGAGCGAGCCAGATGGTCGAGGAAGCCGATGTCCTATGGTGGCAATAAGCTTAACAAGGTCTGCGGAGACAACACTACCCAGATTCCGATTGCAATTATAAGTCCCGCACCGATCGCCATTGCGCGTTTCGCGACAACAAATTTTCTAATCGTCACCAAATCCGTCGGCGAAATCCACTTGCCTGTCCCGAACTGATAATAGCCGTCGCGGCGAGCATCTCGGATCGCGGTCAACGCCAACCATACCCCCACGCAGCCCACAACAATGATGGCATAACCACCAATCACTGGGCGACCGCCTTTCCTTCGGGAACGTGTTGCCTATCCGTCATCCGCGCCTGCGGCAATCGGTGTGTTCCCCGAAATCATGTCGAATTTCAACATGCCTGTTAAAGATCCTTGCTGTCCGTAAGGCGATACATCCAAGCGATCACTCGAGACGATATCAGCAAAGATCCCACCGTAACCAAGCCGACGAAAGGCACGAATGCAATGGCAGGACTTGCGGCGGCGACCCCTACTATACCGAGGCCAACAAACAGCCACGCAAAGGATATGATGACCATGGCGAGGCCACTCCACAGCAACGCATTGGATGTTGCGAACTTGGCGCCAAGGGTTTTGCTAAAAGGGGTCTCCTTCTTTTCAAAGATCTTGCGTATGAGAGGAACCACGACCGCGATTGCGACCAGTCCAAGTACACTGATAACAGGACTCTGCAAATATGATTTGGGGATCAAAATCGCGGCGAGCACTGCTCCGCCGCAAAAAACGACGATTCCTGTGATCCATAATCTAATACTGCCCATGACCGGCCGTGTTCCTGTAGAGGGGCGCACCCTTCGAATACCCTTCGAATAGATGCCACGCGAAGCGGCCCTGACGCAACTATCGGGGATATTGCAGCTCCGACGCTCGGGGGAAGCACACAATACTGAATTGGATTGACGAAATTAACGAATATGCCCTCGAAATGTGAAAATCCAGCAGCAGATCTGGCACAAGGTGAAAGTGCCTGGCCATGCCGACGAGGTGCTGAAGGCTGTCAACGCCAAGTGAGTTCCAGGGTAAGAAACTGCTCGTCATGACCGGTTTGGAACCTGAGAGCGGCATCGATCAGGGGATTTGCCATGCGCCAAGCTTGACCGCCGCGGCTTGCGCGGTGCTGCGCGCGGGCGAGCCGGCGGAAAAGGTCGCGCTCAGCCATCGCTTCGCCCGCCAATGGCGCGACGGTTCGATCGCGGAAATCGGAAAAGCCTTGCCGCCCGATCGGCCGGCGCGGCCCCTCCGCCCGATCCTCAAACCGGCGCGGGAGATGGTGCGCCGGCGCGGCGGTGGCTCCCTCGCCAACCACATCGCGCTGCTCCACGCTCTGGCGCATATCGAGCTCAACGCGATCGACCTCGCCTGGGATTTGATCGCGCGCTTTGCCGCCTGCGACCTGCCGCGCGCTTTCTTGAACGAGTGGATCGGCGTTGCCGATGAGGAAGCATCGCATCACGCGCTGGTCGCCGCACGGCTTGCCGAGCTCGGCGCCGCTTATGGCGATCTGCCGGCACATGACGGGCTTTGGGAGGCGGCGCAAGCGACGGCGCATGACCTCTTGGCGCGGCTGGCCATCGTTCCGCTGGTGCTCGAGGCGCGCGGGCTCGATGTGACGCCCGGCATGATCGAGCGCTTGGAGCGCCATGGCGATGCGGCAAGCGCCGCGGCGCTGCAAGTGATTTATGACGAGGAGATCGGCCATGTCGCCTGCGGCCGGCGCTGGTTCCAATGGGAATGCGCGCGGCGCGGCCACGAGCCTGTCTCGGCTTGGCGCGATCTAGTGCAGCGGCATTTCCGCGGCGCGCTGAAGCCGCCCTTTAATCGGGCTGCGCGCGAGGCCGCGGGGATGGCGGCGGCCTTCTACGAGGGGCTGTGACGCCCGGCTAAGCCGCGGGCCGCCAGGTGATCAGGACCTCGTTGCCGGCAGTGATCCAGCGTGGCACGAAACCATCGGGCTTTTTGAGGAACAGATCGTCGAACCGGGCATCGAGGATACCGCGCAGGCGCGCATCGAGCGCGGCCCCAAGCGGCCAGAAGGTCCATTGATCGCCATTGAATCGCGCGACCGCGGCGTCGATCGCCGCCTGGCGCGTCGGCGCGGGCGCGATGAGCGCCGCCGGCGTCGGCGACAGCGCGCGCAGCTCGGGCGCAATGCCCATCTCGCGCAGCACGGCGACGAGCTCCGCCTGGCCCGGCACAATCGCCTCGGCCTCGCCATGCACCAGCTCGAACAACACGCGGTTCCAGGAGGGCGGCGGCGGCTCGTTGACGACGATAATCGCGCGGCGCGGGCCGGCGCGCTGCATCTTTTCGATGGAGGCGACGATGCCGCGCATGAAATAGGTGACGTGACAGGCGAGCGCGAGCGTGCCGGCGGGCAGCGCCACATCGAGCCAGTCGCCTTCGATCAAGCGGATATTGCCGATGCCGGCGCGCGCCGCATTGGCGAGGAAGCCCTTCCCCATCGCCGCCGAGGGCTCGACATTGACGATCTCGCGGCAATTCGCGGCGAAAGGCAGCGAGAGTCGCCCAGAGCCGCCGCCGATGTCGATGATCACGTCTTCGGGTTCAATGAAGGCGGCGATCGCCTGGAGATTCGCGTCGCGCGGCCGGCGCGGATCGCTCACGAGCAGTGGATGATCGGCGGGAATGCCGCCGAAGAGATCGCCCGGGGGCGGCGCGCCGCGCAGCCGCGTCCGCTGCGCCACAACGGCATCGACGCGCGCCGCGTAAGCTTGCGCTGCTTCCATCTCGCCTCCTCCGGCCAAAGCTGGGTGTCCGGGCATTCTGCCGCGCCGATCCAGGCAATGGCAAGGCGATCGCGGCGGCGACACGCTAGGAGCGGCCGCACGCGCCAGCTACTATTCGCTGCGGGAGGACAAGCATGACGGGCGAGACGAACCTTCAGATTCTTCTGGCGGCGCGGCCGCAAGGCGCGCCCAAGGACAGCGATTTCAAGCTCGTCGCGGCGCCGGTGCCCGAGCCCGGCGCGGGCGAGATGCTGCTGCGCATGCTTTACCTCAGCCTCGATCCGGTGATTCGGCTGCGCATGAATGCGAGCTCCTACTGGCCCGCCTTCGCGCTTGGCGAGCCCTTGGGCGCGCGCGCGATCTGCGCCGTCGCCAAATCGAACATCGCCGAATTTCGCGCCGGCGACATCGTCGTCACCGCCGGTATATGGGCGAACTACATGCTCTCCAACGGCAAAGGTCTCGATGGCCGGCCGTTGCCGAAGCTCGATCCCGCGCGCGGGCCGCTCACCCTGCCGCTTCACGTCCTCGGCATCACCGGCTTCACCGCCTATTGCGGACTTTTGGAGATCGGCCAGCCCAAGTCCGGCGAGACGGTTCTCGTCTCGGGCGCCTCGGGCGCGGTCGGCTCGGTGGCGGGACAGATCGCCAAGCTCAAGGGCTGCCGCGTGGTCGGCATCGCCGGCGGGCCGCGAAAATGCGCCTACCTCGCCGAGGAACTCGGCTTCGATGCCGCGGTCGATTACAAACGCGCCGATTTCGCCGACGGGCTCAAAGCGGCGCTGCCGCAGGGCATCGATGTCTATTTCGAGAATGTCGGCGGCGCGGCTTTCGAGACGGCCCTGCCGCTCTTCAACCGCAACGCGCGCATCGCGATCTGCGGCACGGTCTCCGAATACAACATCGTCGAGCGCGCGGTCGGGCCGGACAAGCTGCCGGGCCTGTTGCTCGCGATCCTCGGCAAGCGCCTCACCCTGCGCGGCTTCGTCATCGGCGACTGGTTCGCGAAAATGCCGCAATTCCTCGCCGAGGCGGGGCAATGGGTGCGCGAGGGCAAGATCAAATATCGCGAGGAGATCGTCGAAGGCCTCGAGCGCGCACCCGCGGCCTTCCAGGCAATGCTGAAGGCCGAGACCTTCGGCAAGGTGATCGTCAAGCTGGGCGCGCCGCCCGGCTGATCCCCGTCGCCGTTAAGTCCCCGCTAAGGAAAACGGCGAATACTGGGCTGCGGGAATTTTCCGCGAATTGTATCGACGGCCGCCAACCCGCCCATTGGAGCGCCGGAGGGTGCATTATGCATATGTCCCATCATACGCCGGCGGCGCTCGCCGACGTCTATGACCGGCTGCGCGCGCATCCCGATGTCGCGGTTCGCACCGAAACCGCGCGGCATGTCGGCGCGCTGCTGTCGAGGCCGACGCTGAGCGCCGCGGAGCGCCGCACCGCGCTCGCCATTCTCGATCGGCTGGTCCAGGACGTCGAGCAGGAGGTGCGCGAGGCGCTCGCGCACCATGTCGCGCGCTGCGCCCTGCTGCCGCCGGACCTTGCGCGAAAGATCGCCGCCGATGTCGACGCGGTCGCGCTGCCGTTTCTGCGCGTCTCGCCCGCCCTCTCCGATGCCGATCTCGTCGCCATCATTGGCGCCGGCAGCGTCTCGAAGCAGGTGGCGATCGCGGCGCGGCAGAGCGTCAGCCCCGGCGTCACCGAGGTTCTGATCGGCACCGGCCGGCCGAGCGTCGTCACCGCGCTGCTCGAGAACGACGGCGCAGCGATCACCGAGGCAGGCTATCACGCGATCATGGACGAATACGCCGAGGACGACCGCGTTCAGAGATTGATGGTCGCGCGCCCGGCGCTGCCGCTCCCGATTGCCGAGCGTCTCATCGCGGTGGTGTCGGAGACGCTCCGCGAACGCCTTGTCGAAAATCACACGCTGCCGCGCGAGATCGCGGACGAGCTCGTCCATCAGGCGCGCGAGCGCGCGCTGATGCACGGCATCGCCGCCCTGCCCCGCTCGTTCGACGTCGATGCCTTCGCCGCCCGGCTCGGGGCCAAGGGCGAGCTCACGCCCACCTTGCTGATGCGCTCCGTTTGTCTCGGCGACCGGCGCTTCTTCGAAGCCGCCATGGCGGTGCTGGCCGGCATTTCCGTCGCCAGCTCCGTCGTGCTGATCGCCGATCGCGGGCCGCTCGGCTTCAAGGCGCTCTACGAGAAGGCGGGGCTGCCGCCCGAATATTTTCGCGCGTTCCGCGCGGCGCTCGACGTGCTCGGCGAAATGCAGATCGCCGGCCAGGACAGCTGGAGCCCCGGCTGTCTCGAAACCATCCTCGACCGGATGATGCGCGAATATGACGAGGCTTGCCCCGCCGATCTGGAGCATCTGATGAGCCAGATGTCGCGGCGCATTCTCGGCCGGATGGATCGCCAGGGCCGTCACTAGTCTAGCCTGGGCTCGCCACCTCAAACCGGCTGGCGCAGTACTGATCCGGGGCGAAACCGCATCACCGCGAGAACGCCCAGTACGATGAAGGCCACGACGACCGTCAACTGCGCGACGAGAAACGGCGGCTCCGACTGCGTCGGCGCGAGAGCGCGGAGGAATGCGAGCTTCTGAAACGCCTGGGTCACGCCGACGAACACGTCGAGGTAGAGCGCGGCGATGGCAGTGCCAACGAAGATCGGGCGCCATGGGCCGGCGAGCCGGAAGCCGTAGCGCGCGACTATCGCAAGCGCGAGGAGGACCAGCGAGATGACGCCCGTCGCGCGCGCCGGATCGAATCCGAGGGGCGGCAACGGGAACCCCGTGACGCTCGTCAACACCAGCGTCGCGAGGCAGCACGCGGTCCAGCCGGGCAGTAGGCGGCCGCTCAGCAAGCCCCAAAACACGATAAGACCCGTGGCGATGCCGAGGAGGCTGATCGCGACATGGAATTGAAGAAACAGCGCAGTCGGAACTCCCCAGGTCATTTTTATCTCCTTGGGCGGAAGTGCTTGATTAAGCGCCGCCATCTTCGCCGCGCCGGCGCGCCAAGTCCAGGGAACCCGCCTCCCGCCGAAACCTTTTATCAATTTCGCCTTACCTATAGTAAGGCCGGCCATGCTGCTCGGACCCGCAAGGTCCGAGATCGAGAACGCTGTGGATCGAGAAACCGATCGTGAAGACTGCCCGGGCCGCATCCTTGCGCGCAGAACGGTTCCGCCGTGGCTGCAAGCGCCGCTAAACCCGCTCTCGATGAGCTTCGGGCCGAGCGCGACCGCTATGTCTCGCTCGCTTTCTGCTGCGCGGATCTGCTGTTCGAGATCGACCGCAATTTCGACATTCTTTTTGCCGCCGGCGCCCTCGATGTGTTCTTCGGCAAGAGCGCCGACCGGCTGATCTCGAGCTCGTTCCGCGACCTGATCGCGCCCGCGGACCGACCGGTCGCGGCGCAGGCGCTGAAAGAGCTGTCGAAGACCGGCCGCGCGCATGGCGAGCCGATCCGCATCATCGACCGCGGCGGCAGCCTCCTGTGGATGTCGATGTCGGCTTATTGCCTCGACCCGGTCGAGGGCAAAATCTATGTCGGCCTGCGCAAGGCCGATGCCGCGGCAAAGGCGCTGGCGCTTTCGCAGCCGCGCGACGCGGCGAGCGGACTCCATGATACCGGGAGCTTTGCCGAGCTCGCCGCCGAGCGCTTCAAGAAAATCCAAGCTGCGGGCGAGGCGGCAGAGCTCACGCTCCTGTCCATGCCCGAGATCGAGGCGTTGCAGCAGCGCCTCGGCGATGAGCAGAGCGCATCGATGCTGCATCGGCTGGGCGATGTGCTCAAAGCCAATTCGCTGGGCGGCGATTCCGCGGCGCGGGTCGCCGGCGGCAAGTTCTCGATCATGCATGCGGCGGGCGCGAAGCTCGGCGACTTGACGGGGCAGATCGAAGCTCTGACGCGCAGCCTCGACCCCACCGGCGAAGGCACGCGGGTCGATGCCGCGACCGTCGCGCTCGATCCCGCCGCGCTCGACGGCGCGGAGCTCACCAAGGGCCTCCTCTACCTCATGCACAAATTCAGCGACGAGGGCGCGGTCGATATTCGCGAGATCACCGCCAACATGTCGCGCCTCGTCGATGAGGCGGCGTGCGAGGTCAACGACTTCAAGCAGATCGTCGCGCTGTCGAAATTCGATATCGTGTTTCAGCCGATCGTTCATGCGATCGGCGGCGAGATCCATCACTACGAGGCGCTGTGCCGCTTCGAGAAAAATCCGGCGGAATCGCCGTTCCGGACCATCACCTTCGCCGAGGAGACCGGCCTCATCCACGAGTTCGATCTGGCGATGGCGAAGAAGGTCGTCGATTGGCTCGGCAAGCGGCCGCGCAACAGCGACCGCTTCAACGTCGCGGTGAACGTCTCGGGCTTCTCGATTGGCCAGGATTCCTATCTCGACGCGCTGATGAAGTTGCTCAAGGCCAACGAATGGACGCGCGGCAAGCTGATGTTTGAGATCACCGAAAGCGCGCGCATGAGCAATCTCGAGCAGGCGAACAATTTCATCCAGGCGCTGCGCACCCTCGGCTACAGCGTCAGCCTCGACGATTTCGGCGCCGGCGCCGCCTCGTTCCAATATCTCTCGGTGCTCGAGGTCGACCTCGTGAAGCTCGACGGCTCGGCGGTCAAGAACGCACAGAAAGCCGCCAAAGGACGGGCTTTTCTCTCCGCCCTGAGCGGGCTCTGCCGCGCCATGGAGATCGGCACTATCGCCGAGATGGTGGACACGCCCGAGACGTTGACCTTCGTGCGCGATTGCGGCTGCGACTACGTCCAGGGCTATCTCTTCGGCAAGCCCTCGCGCGACATCCGCCACTTCACGCCGCTGCCGCGCGTCGAGCTCTTCGGCCGCACGCGCAGCGTCGCGGGAGCGCGCCTTTAGGCTTGCGGTAGCGCGGCGCCGCCGCACTACCTCTCTTGCGCTCTCCCCCTCACGTCCATGTCATTAGCGGCGGGTTGTCGAATTTGGTAACCCCGCGCCCGGTTTTGTGACACGCTGGAGCGTCCCTCGTGTCACATGCCTATGCACGCATGAAATGAACAACAGGGAGATGAGCACCATGACAATCAAGAGCCAGCACGCCGAAACACTCGTGCTTCACGCCGGTTATCGCAGCGATCCCGCGACCAATTCGGTGGCAGTGCCGATCTATCAGACGACCTCCTATCAATTCAACTCGACCGAGCACGCCGCCAATCTCTTCGCGCTCAAGGAATTGGGGAACATCTACACCCGAATCATGAATCCGACCCAGGCGGTGTTCGAGGAGCGCATGGCCGCGCTTGAAGGCGGCGTCGCCGCGCTGGCGCTCGCCTCGGGTCAGGCGGCGTCGCTCTTCTCCGTGCAGAACATCTGTCACGCCGGCGACAATTTCGTCTGCTCGACCGACATCTATGGCGGCACGTGGAATCTCTTCAAAAACACGCTGTCGACGATGGGGATCGAGTGCCGTTTCGTCGATCCGGAAGATCCGGAGAATTTCCGGCGCGCCACCGATGCGCGAACGCGCTGCTATTACGGCGAGACTTTGCCCAACCCGAAGCTCAAAGTGTTTCCGATCGCCGAGATCGCCCGTATCGGCCGCACGCTCGGCGTTCCCCTCATCGTCGACAACACCGCCGCGCCGACGCTGTGCCAGCCGATCAAGCACGGCGCCGCGATCACCATGCACTCGACGACGAAATATATCGGCGGCCACGGCACCTCGATCGGCGGCGTCATCATCGACGGCGGCAATTTCGACTGGGAAGAGCATGCCGACCGCTTCCCGATGCTGAACACGCCCGACCCCTCCTATCACGGCGCGATCTGGACGCAGGCGGTGAAGCCCTTGGGGCCGATCGCCTTCATCCTCAAGGCGCGTGTCACGCTGCTCCGCGATATCGGCGCGCCGGTCTCGCCCTTCAACGCCTTCCTCTTCATCCAAGGCTTGGAAACCCTGCCGCTGCGCATGCGCGAGCATTGCCGCAACGCCGATGCGGTGGCGGCCTTCCTCGCCAAGCACCCGAAGATCATCAAGGTGATCTATCCGGGACTGATGTCGGGCGAGGCCAAGCGCCGCGCCGAGACCTATCTCGGCGGACGCTGGGGCGCGCTGATCGGCTTCGAGCTCGAGGGCGGACGCGAAGCGGGGCGCCGTTTCATCGAGGCGCTGCAGATGTTCTATCACGTTGCCAATATCGGCGATGTGCGCTCGCTGGCGATCCATCCCGCGACGACGACGCATTCGCAATTGTCGCCCGACGAGCAGGCGCAAACCGGCGTTACCGATAATTACGTTCGGCTTTCGGTCGGCATCGAGCATATCGACGATATCCTCGCCGATCTGACGCAGGCGCTCGAGCAGGCATGAGCGAATCGCCCGGGCGCGACAGCGCCCGGGCGGCCGGTGCGGCAATTTAACGCTTTGGAAAGCAGCGGCGCGCATGCTCGCGCGGCCTCGCGAAGACTTGCCGCAAGGCGCGCGCTCGGCTAGCTTGGCGCTCCTTCCAGCAGCAGGACAGAGAATTTTCGCGCCGGAACGGTCGCACCTTCCCCTCCTCTGCCGGATTCGCCTCTCCCTCGATGACCCTCTTGCCGCTTCCCCACACGATTGCGGAAATCCCGCTGGTGCCGGTCGACGCGCATGCCAGCGCGGCGATGTGCCGCCACGATCTCGACCGCATGCAGGCGCTGGTGCGCTCGGTGCTCAGCCGGCGCAGCCACGTCCTCCTGCCCTTGGCGACGAAGATCGTCGACAACATCTCGCGGGCCTGGCTGGCGCGGCAGATCGATTCCTATCTCGAGGAAATCGGCCATGTCGCGGCGCTGCTTGGCCGGCCCGGCGCGTTCTTCCTCAACGCCGTTTATGAATGGTCCTGCTCGACCAGCATGGGCCCGGCTCCGGGAGAGCGCGGCGCGCGCATGATCCGGGTGCTCGATTGGGGCCTCGCCGGGATGGGAAAGCACGCGATCATCGCTCATCACACGACGCCCCTTGGCACCTTCTACAACGCCACCTGGCCGGGCTATGCCGGCATCGTCAACGCCATGGCGCCGGGCCGGTTCTGTGCCGCCATCAACCAGGCGCCCCGCATGCCGATCCTCGGCTTCGGGCCGATCGACGAGACGATCACCCGGCTGCGCATCTTCGCCGCGAAGGAAACGACGCTGGCGAGTCATCTTCTGCGCCGCATCTTCGAGACCGCGCCCGACTATGCCGCCGCCGTCGCGATGCTGACCGACGGCTCGGTGTCGCTGGCCGCGCCGGCGCTCTTCGCGCTGTCGGGCATCGCGCCCGATGAGGCCTGCGTCATCGAAGCCTTCGGCCGGCAGCGGCGCATCCATCATGCGGGCGACGCGCCGGGCGGCGTTCTCGGCATCGCCAATCAATGGCTCAGCCCCGATCTCAAGGGCAAGGCGCGCAACGAGTCGGTCACCGTCGCGCCCGCGCTCGAACCCGAAGCCAACAACGCGCTGCGGCGGGCGATCGTCACCGAGCTGCAGCGCCATGCCTTCCGCGGCAGCGCCGATCTGATGGAGCCCGTGCTCAACAGCCATACCGTCATGGTGATCACCGGCAACGCGGCAACCGGCGAGCTGACGGTCGAGGCGCTCGATCCGCCGCCGGGCGCCATCCTGCCGCAGCTCGTCGCGCGCCGCGAAATTCGCGCGGCTTCGATCGCGCGCTAAGGCCGGGCAGTTTCTTCCGCCCGCGGCATGGTCTCGCTCCCGGCCCTGCCATAGCGCGCGAGGAAACGCTCGCGCGAAATCCAGAATTCCTGGCGGTGGCGGAGAAAGCCGCGCTCGCGTGCCTTGAACGGGTCGAACGCCCGGCTCAGCAGAAACAGCCAGAGATCGTCGATCAGCGCGTGGAGGCGCTCGGCGGGGTTCGGGCGCTTGGGCACGGCGATCCAGCCGCCGCGCAAGAGATTGGGCAGGCGGCGCGGATTCTTGCGCCGCTGACGGCCGGTGAAGGCAGGCTTGATCATCAGCGCGCGCGCGGCGCCGAGCTCGGGCCGGGCTTCGATTGCCGTGGCGAGCCGCTCGAGTGAGCGCTCGAAACGGCGCCGCAAGGCCGCCGCCCAGCGCAAATCGGCACCCGCTGCCGGCAGCGTCAAATGCTCGTTCCAGAGATGCAGTTCGAGCGCCGGATCGCCCGGGCGAAGCCTCACCCCGTCGGGAAGCAGGATCGCACGGT
>Ga0157370_10008354_pt1 | contig 11166 bp, 8 predicted proteins | sample C35metaG_FD_113463 | JGI IMG/M metagenome (GOLD analysis project Ga0157370, IMG submission 113463) | Corn rhizosphere microbial communities from Kellogg Biological Station, Michigan, USA - C3-5 metaG | ecosystem: Host-associated > Plants > Roots > Rhizosphere > Soil | place: USA: Michigan... | reverse complement strand
GTGGCTGGCGAATGCGAAAGCTCGGCGCGAGCACGTGCTGCGCGCCCGGCCCGAGCGTTCGCGCGATCTCATCCGCGAGCTGGCGCCGGAGCGCGAGGATCCGTGCATCGGGCGGGCGGCGCATGGATGGAGCATGGCACGGCGCACGCCGCGCGGCGTCATCGTCCTGTTTCGAGCGGCGTCATAGTCGCGCCATGGCGTCGCTGCGCGTGCGGATTCGGGGGGCGGCTGCATCGCCGGGAGCGTGTACGGTGTCTCCCGGCGACCGCTCATTCCAAAATTGGAATGAGCGGTGCCGGGGGGATACCTCAATACTGAGCCCGGCGCCCGGCGCCCGGCCCAGCACCCAGTACCCAGTACCCAGTACCCAGTACCCAGTACCCAGCATCCAGCATCCAGCACCCAGCACCCAGCACCCAGCACCCAGCACCCAGCACCCAGCACCCAGCACCCAGGAGCCTGCGTCTGCGCGAGAGAAGCCAGGGCTGGCGGATGGATCGCGGTTGCGGGCGACCTGCACCGAGATTGCTGGCGCGGGAGGCCGGGTGGGGACAGATTCGGGCATCATTGATGGGGGAGCGCCATCATGTTTGGCATTCGTCTATACAGAGTCGGCGCGGCAGTCGTGTGTTTGCTCGCGCCAGGGGCGCGGAGTGCGGCGCAGACGATCGTCACCGGGCTCGTTCGCGAGGATTCCACGGGGCGGCCGTTGCCTGGAGTCGAGGTGGCGATCGAAGGATCCAGGGCGTTGGGGCGTACCGACAGCGCGGGGCGCTACGCGTTCGAGGCGCCGGCAGGGAATCAGGTGGCGGTCTTTCGGCTGCCCGGGTATCAGCCGCTGCGCATGCGGGTGATCCTCAAGCGTGACACCGTCACCGCTGATGCGAGCCTCGTCCGGGGATTCGCGCAACAGCTCACGGCGGTCCAAGTCAACGCGCCGAAGCGGGCGGGCGGCTTCGGGCGCGACGGGTTTGCCGAGCGCAAGGCGATGGGGTTCGGCAAATTCATCGATTCGACGGCGCTTCGCGCGCGCGACGACCGGCGGGTCTCGGACGTGCTCAGCGAGCTGACGGGCGTTCGCATGAGAGAATATCGCAACCCGCAATCGTCGATCGTCCAACTTCGGGCGATCAGCCCGATCCGCGGGATGACTCAGGGGTTCACCGCCATGGGAGCCGTCGGCGGCGCGGCGCACAGCATGGCGTCGCCGCCGTCACTCGAGTGTTGGGTCTCGGTGTTCTTCAACGGCTCGCCTGTCTACCGCTCCGACCGAACCGGGAGCGGCGACCCTCCGGATTTCAGTCGCGACTTCAGCGTGGCGAGCCTCGAGTCGATCGAATACTACAAGAGCGCCTCCGAGGTCCCGCAGGAGTTCGGCGGATCGAACGCGAATTGCGGCGCCTTGGTGCTCTGGTCGAGACGCTGAGCCGCCATCGCGCCATGGGGCAGTCTTGCAATTGAAAGGTTCGTATCATATAATTGCAGTTGATGACAGCTCCCCTTCGACCTGCCGGACAGCGCAGTCTTGAGCCAGGACCCGTCCTCGCCAAGGCCGTCCTCTCGGCCGCCGAGCGCCTGGGACTCCGCAACCGCCATCTCGCCGCCGTCATCGGCTCGAGCGAGGCGTCAGTATCGCGGTTGCAGCACGGACGCGGGCTCGAGCCCGAAACGAAAGAGGGCGAGCTCGCGCTGCTGTTCCTGCGCCTCTACCGCAGCCTCGACGCGCTGGTCGGCGGCGACGACGACAAGGCACGCCGGTGGCTGCATTCAGAGAATACTCACGTCGCCGGCGTCCCCGCCGCGCGGATCCGCACGGTGGAGGGTCTCGTCGATGTCGTCCAGTATCTGGACGCGATGCGCGGGCGGCTCTAGCGCGGCGCCGTCGCGGATCGTACGGCCGCTCCGGCTCTCGCCGTGGCGCGCCGTCGAGGCGCAGCACCAGGTGTCGACGCGCAAGCTCGTCGATTCGCTCGACGAGCAGATTCTGCTCGAGGAGCTGATCGATCGCGCCAAGCCGCCCGACGTCACGGGAGGCCGCGTGCATTACCTCCTCTCGACGCCCTTCCGCTATCCGCCGCTTCGCCACGGCTCACGGTTCGGCGATCGCTTCGCGCGCGGGCTTTGGTACGGATCGGAGACGCAACGCACCGCGTTCGCCGAGGTTGCCTATTACCGCCTGGTCTTTCTCGAGGGAACGCGCGCCGACCTCGGATCGGTCACGACCCAGCTCACCGCGTTCACCGTGCGGGCGCACTCCCCGCGCGGCGTCGACCTCGTGTCCGCGCCGTTCGACGCGCATCGCCGCGCGATCGCCTCGCCGTCGCGCTACACGGCCGCGCAGGCACTCGGCGCCGAGATGCGGAGCGCTGGCGTCGAGCTCTTTCGGTATCCGTCGGCGCGCGACCCGGACGGCGGCGTGAACGTCGGCGCGTTCGTGCCGGCGGTGTTCGGCACCGCCAAACCGCGCGGCTTCGAGACGTGGCACTGCACGGCCACGCGCGAGTCGGTCGAGGTGACCAAGCGCGACTACTTCGGGCGAGAGTCGCACGCGTTCCCGCGCGCGACCTTTCTCGTGGGCGGTGCACTCCCAGCGCCGGCAGTGTGAGCGTGCGCGGCGCGCGGCGCGCTCTTCCCATGCGCGCACGCGCGTCGCACATTCGCCGTCCAACACATGCGCCCAGAGGGACTCGAACCCCCAACCTTCTGATCCGAAGTCAGACGCTCTATCCGATTGAGCTATGGGCGCGGATCTCCATCAATCTACCGAAATGCATCGACAGTTGAGAAGCGTCGCCCTTGCCGCTGCGGCGGTCGCCACCCTCGGGCTGGGGGCGTGCCGCCGGGCCGTTACCGGACCAACGCCCGCAGGACGCCCACTCGCCTACTCCGTCGTGCCGAACCCGGGCACGATCGACGTCTCGCGCGCCGACAGCTTTCTCGTCACGCCGCGCACGATCGTGTTCGTCAGCGCTGATGCAAGCCCCGAGGTCGAGGCGATCGGCACGTACGCGGCGAATCTCATCGCGTCGCACGCCGGTGTCACGGCCCAGCGTCTCACCGCCTCCAGCGCAAGTCCCGACTCGAGCATCAGCCTCGCGCTCGATTCGACGCGGGCGCAGCTCGGCGCCGAAGGGTACGAGCTCACCGTGACGAAGACGCACGTGGCGATCACGGCGGCGCAGCCGGCCGGGTTGTTCCACGGCGTCCAGACCCTGCGCCAACTCCTGCCCGTGTCCGTCGAGCACCAGGCGGCCATGAACCGCCGGCTCATCGTGCCGGTCGCGCACGTGGTCGACGTGCCGCGCTACGAGTGGCGCGGCGCGATGCTCGACGTCGCCCGTCATTTTCTGCCGCCCGAGGACGTGAAGCGATTCGTCGACCTGCTCGCCCTGTACAAGCTCAATCGCCTGCATCTCCATCTCGCCGACGATCAAGGGTGGCGCATCGAGATCAAGTCGTGGCCCAACCTCACAGCGGTCGGCGGTCAGGGAGCGATCGGCGGCGCGCGCGGCGGATTCTACACGCAGGAACAGTACGCCGACATCGTGGCCTATGCGCGCTCGCGCTATGTGACCGTCGTGCCGGAGATCGACATGCCGGGGCACATCAACGCGGCGCTCGTGTCGTATCCCGATCTCAAGTGCGACCGCGTGCCGCCACAGCCGTTCGCGATCATCGGCGGGTCGAAGAACACGCTCTGCGTCACGCGCGACAGCGTGTACACGTTCGTGGGCGACGTCGTGCGTGAGATCGCCGCCGCCGCGCCGACGCCGTACTTCCACATTGGCGGCGACGAGGTCTCATCGCTCACCAGGGAGCAATACCGCGGTTTCATCGAGCGCGTCGAGGGAATCGTCGACTCCGCGGGCCCGCGCATGATCGGCTGGGGCGAGATCGCACCGGCCAACATTCACCGGCGCACCATCGTGCAGCATTGGAACCGCGACTCGAGCGTGGTTCAGGCGCAGCGCGGCGGCATGATCATTCTCTCGCCCGGGCCGCACGCGTATCTCGACATGAAATACGATAGTGCGACGGTACTCGGCCTCAAATGGGCGGGATTCATCGGTCTCCGCACCGCGTACGACTGGGATCCGACGACGCTCATTCCGGGCGTCGGCGCGTCGTCGATCCTTGGCGTCGAGGCGCCGCTATGGGCCGAGACGCTGCTCACGCGCCAGGATTACGAGTACCTGGCGTTCCCGCGGCTCGCCGCGATCGCCGAGCTCGGGTGGTCGCCGCCGCAACAGATCGGGTGGGACAATTTTCGGGCGCGTATGGGCGCGCAGGGCGCGCGCCTCGCCGCGTTGGGCGTCAACTTCGCACGGCTGCCCGGCGTGGCTTGGATCTGGTGATCGACTCGCGCGTCGCGGCGAGGTGCGAGGCGAGGAATCGCCCCGTGTACGACGCCTTGCATGCCGCGACCTCCTCCGGCGTGCCGGCGACCACCACCTCGCCGCCCGCGTGCCCGCCCTCGGGCCCGAGGTCGATCACGTGGTCCGCCGTCTTGATCACGTCGAGGTGATGCTCGATCAGCAGCACCGTGTGCCCCGCGTCGACGATGCGATTCAATGACTCTAACAACCGCTCGACGTCCGCCAGGTGGAGCCCTGTGGTCGGCTCGTCGAGGATGTAGACCGTGTGTCTGGCCCGCTGCAGCTTGCTCAACTCGGTCGCGATCTTGATGCGCTGCGCCTCGCCGCCCGACAGCGTCGTGGCCGATTGGCCGAGCGTGAGATATCCCAACCCGAGGGCGCGCAGCACCTCGATCTTTTTGCCGACCGCGGGCTCCTTGGCAAAGAAGTCCACGCCCTCCTCGACCGACATGTTGAGCACGTCGTCGATCGTCTTGCCGCGCAGCGTCACCTCCAACGTCTCGGCGTTGAAGCGCGCACCCTTGCAGGCGCCGCACGTCACCTCCACGTCGGGCATGAAGTAGAGCTGCGTCGTGATCGACCCCTCGCCCTGGCACTCCTCGCAGCGGCCGCCTTTCACATTGAAGCTGAACCGTCCCACCTTGTAGCCGCGTTCGATGGAGAGCGGCGCCTGCGCGAACAGCTCGCGGATGTTGTCATAGAAGCCGATGTACGTGGCGGGATTCGACCGGCTGTTCCGGCCGATGGGCGACTGGTCGATGTTTACGACTTTGTGAACGTGCTCCATCCCCTCGATCGCGTCGTGCTCGCCGGGCAGCGTACGTGTGTCGATCAGCCGCTTCCAAAGTGCTTTGTACAGGACCTCGTTGATGAGGGTGCTCTTGCCGGAGCCCGACGCGCCGGTGATCGCGACGAGCGCGCCCAACGGAAACGCGACGTCGATCGACCGGAGATTGTTCTCCCGAGCGCCGCGCACGATCAGTTGCTTGCCGTTCCCTTTGCGGCGCGCGGCAGGCGTGGGGATGAGGCGCTTGCCCGACAGAAACTGTCCCGTCGGCGACGCCTTGCACCTGAGGATATCCTCGAGCGTGCCCTGCACGACGACCGTGCCGCCGTGCACGCCCGGTCCCGGGCCCATTTCGACGATGTGATCCGCCGCCCGGATCGTGTCCTCGTCGTGCTCGACGACGATGACGGTGTTGCCGATGTCGCGCAGGCGTTCCAAGGTGGCGATCATCTTCACGTTGTCTTTGGGGTGCAGCCCGATGCTCGGCTCGTCGAGGACGTACAGCATGCCCATGAGCCCCGAGCCGATCTGCGTCGACAACCGGATGCGCTGCGACTCGCCGCCGGAGAGCGTCGCCGAGCGGCGGTTGAAGCTCAGATAATCGAGCCCGATGCCGAGGAGAAGCTCGAGACGGCGCACGATCTCGCGGATGACCTGTCGTCCGGCGTCGGCGCCGCGGCCCGCCGGTTTGATGCCGCGCAGAAATGCCAGCAGCTCGTCGAAGTGGAGCTGCCCGACGTCGAACAGCGTTTTGCCGGCGATCGTGAACAGCAGCCGCGTCGCGCGCAGGCGAGCTCCGTTGCAGTCGGGGCACGTGTGCTCGACCATCACTTTGTCGAGCCAGGCTTCCATGCCGGAGCTCGTCTCTCCACGCTGACGATATCGACGGTAGTGCCGCTCGATGCGCGGAGCGACGCCACCGAAGCCGACTTCTTTCCCTTCCCAATCCGGGCGGCGGGCCTTGGCCCCGGGCGGAAGCACGATGCGGATCTTCGTCTCGGCGCCGTAGAGAATGGTGTGGCGCACCGACTCCGGTAGTTGATTCCACGGCGTGTCGAGCGAGAAGCCGACCGCTTGTGACAGACTGTACATCAGCCGGCCGTCCCAGTTGTCCGGATCGTATCGCAGCGCTTCGCGCACGAAGCAACCCTTGGCGATGCTCCGCGTCGGATCGGGAACGAGCAGCTCGGGATGCGTGAGCTTGTACACGCCGAGCCCACCGCAGGTGCGACAGGCACTCTCGGGAAGGTTGAAGACGAAGTAATCCGGGCCAATACCGCCGTAGACGAGATGATGCTTCGCGCTGCACAGGTTCTTGTAGAATCGCTCGGTGTCAGTTTTGGTCGCGCCCTTCATGACCTCGACCTGCATCAGCCCATCGCCCACGAGCAGCGTCGCCGCCACGGCGGCTTTGATCGCCTTCTCGTTTCGGCGCCGGACGATGAGCCGATCGACGATGGCGTCCATCTGCTCGACCTTGGCTTCATCCAGCTCGACCTGCGTCGAGATGTCGACCGCTTTCCCGTCGACGATGAGCCGCCGGATCCCCTTTTTTCGAAGCTCGGTGAAGACGAAGTCGAGCTCCTCGCCGTAGACCTTGAACGCCGGCGCGCGCAGCTCGACCTCTGCGCTTTCCGGCAGCGAGAGGATCGCCTCCACGATCTGCGCCGCCGTACGACTCGGCGTTGCCTCGTCGCACCGCGGGCAATGTGGGTCGCCGATCGTCGCGTAGAGCAGGTTCAGATAGCTCGCGATATCGGTCATCGTGCCGACTGTGGAGCGCGGGTTGCTCATGAGCGTTTTTTGCTCGATCGAGATCACCGGCGACAGGCCGAAGACAAAGTCGACGTCGGGCTTCGCCACCTGAGCCACGAACCGCTTCGCGTAGCTCGACAGCGACTCCATGTAGCGCCGCTGCCCCTCGGCGTAAATCGTATCGAAGGCGAGGCTCGACTTGCCCGACCCGGAGAGGCCGGTGACGACGATCAACCGGTCGCGCGGAATCTCGACCGAGACGTTCTTCAGATTGTGCACCCGCGCACCTTGCACGGCGATCGTCGTACGCGGCGCCTTCGCGGTCCGTGACTTCATATGTGGAAGAACGCCATCTCTTGCACCTCGACGTTGCTGCGGCGGGTGAGCTTGACCGGAACCGATGCCTTGCCGAGGAGCCCGCGGTCGGCGAGGTACTCGCAGGCGGTGGTCACGTGGCCGACGCCGAAGTTGCGCGCGAAGTGGTCGTCGATCTCGGTCGCCGAGCGTGCTTCGGCCACGTCGCGGAGGTGGTCGAGGACCGGACCGTAGAGGAGCGTCGTCCGGTCGGCCAAGTAGCGATCGACGGCGTCGAGCGCGGCCTCGACCGACGCGAGTGTCTTCTTCTGATTCAGCAAATCGTGATAGACCGTCTTGAAGAATGGTCCATTGAGGAGCATCGCCTGCGGAATGACCTCGCGGTCGGCGAGCTGGCCGGCGCCAATCACCTCGATGCGCGCGAGCGGCGTGGCGGCGTAGAGGATCCAGAGGGCGGTATAGTCGGCGTCCTTGCGGGTGACGAACCACTTGCGTGCCTTGTACAGCGAGGGCAGAACGGCCGCGCCGGCGTTGAGCAGTTGGATCTGTCGGTCGCGATCGCCCATGGCGTGCAGCCGCTCGCACAGCGCGACGATGCTCTCGTCGTGCGTGTAAAGCAGCCGTCCCTTGGCGAGCAGCGAGTGCGTGAACGAGTTCGCCACGGATCCTTCGACCATGCGCCGAAAGTCGGCGCGCGAGAGGAGAATCGCGTGTGTGTTCAGTCCGTCGGCGTAGAGACTCGTGCCGCGCTCGCCGGCCTTGTGGTCGTCCGTCGTGACGAGCACGAGATCGATGTCCGACTTGTCCCACACGGTGTCGTGCGACAGGCTGCCGCACAGAATCGCCGCGAGGATCGTGCGATCCTGTTTGATCTCGGCGACCAGCGCCTCGAGGGCTCTGGTGAAGGTCTGATGGACGGAGCCGGGGTGCATGTTCGGGGGCCGATTCTGCGGAGTCCGCTCAAGTTATGTCGTATTGCAACGTTTCTGAAAGGACAGTTGCCTTGGCGGCCGGACGGCCCCAGTTTGCTCACCCCCGATTACGATTTGGAACAAGGAGGAAACAATGGCGACCACAGCGACACCGGCCACCGGCACCACGGCCGCGGCGACACGAGGTCGGTTTGTCTGGCACGAGCTCATGACCACCGATCCGGCGGCGGCCCAGACCTTCTACAAGGAGGTCGTCGGCTGGAAGACCAGCAGGATGGAAGGTGGGGAGATGGCCTACGACTTCTGGCTCGCGGGCGACACGCCGGACACGATGATCGGTGGACTCATGGCGATGCCGCCCGGTGCGGTCGAGATGGGCGCGCCGCCGAGTTGGACGGCGTACATCGAAGTGCCGGATGCCGACGCGACGGTGGCGCAAGCCGTCAAGCTCGGCGCCAAAGTACTCGTGCCGGCAAAGACGCTGAAGCAGGCCGGCCGCTTCGCGGTGCTGCAGGATCCGCAGGGCGGCGTTTTCGCCGTCATCACGAGCGCGATGCCGCTCCAGCCGGAGACCGATCCCAAGCCGCGCGAGTTCTCATGGCACGAGCTCGGGACCACCGACCAGCCGGCCGCGATCAAATTCTACGAGCAACTCTTTGGGTGGGAGAAGAAGAGTGAGTTCGACATGGGCGACATGGGCGTCTACTACATGTTCGGCCGCGATCGATTCACGTACGGCGGGATCATGAAGAAGCCGTCCGAGATACCGGGGACGTATTGGCTACACTACGTTCGCGTCGCCGACAGCGCGGACGCGGCTGCAGAGCGGGCGAAGAAGGCGGGCGGAAAGCTGATGATGGGACCGATGGAGGTGCCGGGCGGAGATCGCGTGGCAATTCTGACCGATCCGCAGGGTGCGGTGTTCGCGGTGCATTCCAAGCCGTAAGAACGGAGCTGGCGCCCGTGCCCGTCGCTGCGAGCGGTCAGGGCACGGGCTTGGCTCCCGCGACGGCGCGCACGAGCTCGACCATCATCTCCGTGCCTTTGCGTACGTTCGCCACGGAGATGCGCTCGTTGTTGCCGTGCACGCCGCCTTCGTCGGCGTCGGGAATGACGAACGGCGCCCAGCCGAAGCTCGCGATGCCGAGATCACGGAACCAGTGGCTGTCGGTGAAGCCGGTCGAGACGGCGGGCGCGATGCTCGCCGCCGGATACGTGCGCCGCACGACGTCGGCGATCGATCGGTAGAGCGAGCTGCTCGTCGGCGACACGGCGGCCGAAAAGCCGATGATCGTCTCGACGGTGATCGACGGATCGTTGATTGCCGCGGCGAACTCGCGCAGGAACGCCTCGCGGTCCTGGTCGGGCAGCAGCCGGCAGTCGACCTGGGCATCGGCCTCGGGCGGAATGACGTTGATCTTGTTGCTCGCCTGGAGCATGGTGATCGAGCAGGTGTTGCGCAACAGTCCGGCAATGCCCGGCTGCTCGACCTGGAGCTCCATGAGCGTATTGTGATCGGCGATCAGCTTCGCGGGATCGGCGAATCCCTCGCGCCACTTGGCCGGCGCGGCCGGCGCAATCGCCGCCAAGTATGTCTTCACGGCCGGCACGACGCGCGGCGCGAACTCATACGTCTGCAGCCGATCGAGCGCGCGAATGAGACGATTTACGGCCGACGCGGGCGGCGGCGTCGACCCGTGCCCGGGTTTGCCGACCGCCGTGAGCTTGAGCCAGAGCGGTGTCTTCTGCGTGACCTCGATGGCGAATTGGATCTTGCCGTCGTCGCCGATCGTGCCGTCGCCGCCCTCATTGAGGAGCAGGCCCGCGCCCTTGAATGCCTCGGGATGATTCTTCACGAGCCAACCCGCGCCGAAGTTGCCCCCTGCCTCCTCGTCGGCGGTCGCAATGAAGATCACGTCGCGGTCGAGCGGGACCTTCGCGCGATGCATCGCGAGGAACGCCTCGAGCTCGACGACGCCGAGCGTTTTGGTGTCGAGCGCGCCCCGTCCGACGATCATGGTGTCCTTGCCGACCACGGTCGAGGTGGCGGCGAACGGATCCGCGTTCCAGTACTTGGGATCGGCGGGCACGACGTCCATGTGATGCAGCAGTACGAGAGCGGGCTGCCCACCGCCCTTGAGTCGCGCCCAGATGTTGCCGCGCCCCGGTGCCGACGACGCGGTATCGAACGGAATGCCTTCCTGCTGGAGAATTCGCGCGAACCATCGCATCGTCTCCACTTCGTTGCCGGGCGGATTGGTCGTATTGATGCGCAGATATTCGCGTGTGTGCCGAACAGCGTCGTCCTGCAGCTTGGCGACGTCGATCGACTGTTGCGCGCCGGCGACGTGCGCGCCGACAAGGGTCGCGAGGAGAACCGAAAATTTGGTCATGGATGGGCCTGGGGAGCGGCGGTTCATTCGGGGCAGCGGATCTTCGGCTCGTTTCCAAGTCGTAGGAACCTTCGGCACCTTCCGAAGCGCCGCAAGCCTTGATCATTCTGACTTCAAGACCGAGTCAGCCCTTCCGAGCCTATCGCCACGGGCCGACTCAACACAAGCCGCCCGCTCCATGCGTCGAATCGAGGTGTTCCAAGCAACGAGCTTCGACCGAGGTGTTTCGATCCAACCAGCTTTGATCGAGGTGTTCTCCGCTGGCCGGGCTCATTCCAAAATTGGAATGAACCCCGTCGGGATCACCCCTCGATGTCGAAAAGGCCCATGTCCGAACGATCGGGAACAGAAACCGCCAAAGCCCCAAAGCCGATGGCCATGACCCGCCGAGCGAGACAGATTGTCCCGTCGATCGCCGACCACGGCTGACCACCACCGACCACAGTCGAATAGCCTGCCTTCATCCCCCCCCCCAAATGCCAACCGCCAGCGCCGCCGACCGTCTCGACGCGACTCTTGCCGCCATCGCCGAGCAGGGCACGCGCACCAATGCCTTCATTCTCGTGGACGAGGAGGGCGCGCGCGCTGCCGCCCGGGTGGCCGACGAC